>OFMH01000292.1_pt1 | contig 37656 bp, 30 predicted proteins | sample 1541761 | NCBI WGS metagenome assembly OFMH01 (sample SAMN04209249, study PRJEB22552) | human gut metagenome | biome: gut; material: feces | host: Homo sapiens | place: USA: Oklahoma
ATTACCATCCAAACGACGGATGGTTTGTTTGTCAAGAAGGGTGGGCTTGACTATGCCGGCATGAAGGACTTAGTGTCTAGATTGGAGGGATTATGCTAAGGCTCTCAGGTCTTGACAACTTCTACTACTTACCCATGCTTCATGATATGAGGTACAAGGGGCCTCGTCTCTCTGAGATCATACGTAATATATATCATCGTGACCCTCTCAATGGTGACATCTATATTTATATGTCTCGTGACCGACGACCGATAAGGTTGTTTCAATATAAGCATCATGTCTATGACCTTCACGAACGTACTTTCAGCAATGAATATCGATTTAAGAAAGTTGTACTTCGAGAAGGAGTTCCTACCTATAAGATGGATTGGAAGACCGTGATGATAGTATTGGAATCGCCTGTTATAAAGCAGATTAGAGTATAATTCGTATTTAAGTATAATTGACTAATAATCAGGTGGTTATGTGTTTTGTAAATTTGCATAATTCAAATATTTTTTGTATCTTTATACTAAAATACAAAGGTTATGGAATTAGACGAATTAGGCATAGATATAGAGGCACAAAACTGTCTCGATCAAATTCAGCAGGAGTCTCGGACTTCTGCTGACTATGACCCGTCCCAAGGTATGACAGGAGAAGAACTACATAACTTTTGTAAATTCTTGTATTCGCAGATTCAGTCCAAGGATGAGGAGATAAGCCGCCTTACTGCCAATATTAAAGAGTTGACGGATGAGGTACGTTTGTCGCATCTTCAACAGCAAACATACAATGATGAGAACAAGGCGGTAAGTGCCAGCCATTCTCAAAAGTTGGATGTTGTGCTTCAGCAATTACAAGAAACCAGGCAAGAGCTTACTGATACAAAGAGAAAGCTGAAAACTGCTGAGACCCTGTTGGCAGATGCCAAAGAGAAGAACCGTCAGTTGGAAGCTGCACGAGACAAGGATGCCAAGGAGCGTAAGGACTTGGAGAATGATATCGCTCTTCTTCGTTCTGATCTTTACAGTGGAACAAAGAGCCAGCAGTCAGGTCGTTCTGCAGAAGAGGTAGGAGCTAATGATGGCAGGGATGACTTCGATGGTACGGATGCATCTTTATCAGAGGCAAATCGTAAGGATGATGTGTCCTCAGAGGCAAACTCTGATGGCGAGAAATCTGATAACTCTCAATCCGAAGAGCCTGATAACTCTTCGGAAGACAGGGATTCTGATAAAGGCACTCCAGAAACTCCAACTCCTAAGACAATATATCATGGTCCTTCTCGTAAGGGTCGTACTTATAATAAGCATACAGTTGGCACGCCGATTATCCATAAGTGCGATTTGAGTCACTTGCCTGAAGGCGTAACTTATCATATCAAGAAGAATCCGAAGAAGGTACTTCATACAATAACTAAAGTAGAGGAACATTGGTTCGAGGAAGTTGTCTTGACTTATCCTGATGGTCATAAGGAAACGTATTTTATGCCTCAGGAGAATGATAAGGATGGCTACCTCTATGACGAGATTGTGCCTGGTACTCATGTAACATCAGACTTCTTGACGGAAGAAACGTCGAATATGTATGACATGGCCTGTCCTGCTTATCGTGAGGTGAAAAACAGACTGTCCGAGATGGGTTTGAAGACTCATCGCCAGAATCTGGCCAACTATGCGGATAAGGGCTATGAGATATTGAAGCTAGTGTTCAGGGTGCATTGAGATCGGCAATGTACAATACCTTTATCCAGACTTGCAAGCAAGTCGGAGTCTCGTTCAGGCAATATTTCAAGGCTTTGCTCAAGGCCGTGAAATCTGGTAGAACGGACTATGAGAACCTGCTTCCAATGACAATCTGCTTGGATTAATGAAATTTTTAGTGAAAGATATTTAAAAATGAGATTTGCGGGCTTTGCAAAAAGCCCGCAAATAGGGGCGTTGTGACATTTTTGGACGCTTACTTTATAATTTACAATTAATAGTTAGCTATTTATATTTGGGGGATTTGAAGGTAATTGGCTGATAACTTGCAGATTTTCGGCTTTTTTCTTGGTGGTTTCAATAAAAAAGCGTACTTTTGCGGAAAAGTTTAACGTTTAAATTTATAGGTTATGGCAACATTAACTATACAAGTGGAAGATAATAGTGTTATGGCTGGCCTCAAGAAAGTTCTTGAGGCAATGAAAGGCGTTGTGATTGTTCCTAATCATCAGAAAAGCATGTCAGGGATAGAAGAAGCAATGGATGATATTCGTCATGGTAGAGTGACGGAGTATGAAAGTGTTGATGATATGTTTGAAAAGTTGGGAATATGAAATACAGAATCATAGCTACCAGTCGCTTTGAAAAGGATGTAAAGCGTTGTAAAAAACGTAATCTTCCAATGGAAAAGCTAAAGAAAGTAATTCGATTACTTGAAGAGACTGGAAAATTACCTCCTGAATATAAGCCGCATAAACTATCTGGGCAATATGCGGGAAGTTGGGAATGTCATATTATGCCAGATTGGCTGTTGATATGGAAACAATATAATGATGAGCTAGTTTTAGTGATGACTAATACTGGTTCTCATAGTGATGTTTTCTAAAAACAATTGAAAATGGCATGGAAAGTGCCGCAATTTATTCAAGCGAAGTTCATGAGGTCGATTCGGGAATCCCAATGACCCTTTTCAAAGGGTTTTTCGAATCCCGATGTATCGATAAGACCAAGGAATTGGAGGAACGTAATAAGGCTTTGGATAAGCGTGAGTCTGATGTAGATAAGAAAGCGGAGACAATCGCCCAAAATGAAAGTGAACAGGTTCGCCAGCAGATGTCTGCAGCTAAAACCCGTTTCGAGAAAACTGCGCTGAATCGTTTGGCTGATATGTTTGACATGTTCATGCAGGCGTTCATCGCCCTTGGTGACAAGGATTCTTCCAAAGGTCAGGAACTGTTGCAGAAGTATCAGCTTGCGGCAAAGGAAGCGCATGAGTCTTTGACGGATGAAATCAAGGATAAACTGGCCAAGGTTGAAGCTAAAAACAAGTCGAAGTCCGAGCAGATAGCCTCTCTTGTCAGAATGATATTTACTCAAAAGCGTGAGCGGGTAGTCTTTAGTAAGGAAGAACGTGATACTATCTATGATAAGGTAATGGCATCAGTTGAGTTCACTGATGAGGAAAAGAAACGTTACCGGGAGTGTCGTGAATTCTGTGAAGAGTATCGCAAACGCAAGGCTATAAAGAAGCTTTTGGATAGCCAGAAGGAACAGAAGGGGCATGGGCGAAATCCTATACCTGAGGATATGCCTCGCTTGGAGGAAAAGGTACTTTGGCCTGAAGGCTATATAGGACATGAGGATGAATATGTAATTGTTTACCAAGGCAAGGTGCAGGAGTTTATCGTGCCAGCCAAAGTACGCTACTTTGTTCAGCCATATCGTCGTCCTGTAGTTCGTCGCAAGGATGATCCAATGCAGAAGCTCTTGCAGTCTCCTTGTTATGAGGACGTATTTTGGAAGAGTTATGCGTCTGCTGAGTTATTGGCGCAGTTAGAGTGTAATAAGTATGTCCTTCATCAGCCGTTTAACCGGCAGATAAAGAAGATGAAACAGGATGGCTTGATACTCGCTCCTTCAACAGTCGATGACTGGCATCAGGGTGTATGCGACAAGATAGAACCTCTCTACAATCTGCAGATGGATCGGGTAATGTCCAGTTTGCTGCTTGGCGCTGATGGTTCTCCATTCCCGATATTGGACTGCGAGAAGCATAAGACAGTAAATCATTACTTGATTCAGTATCGTTCTGTGGCAACTGGCATCCCAATCTTTATGGTTAATACAAAAAACAAGCATGGTAGGGGTACTGCTGACATCATGGACAACCTCAAAGATTGGAAAGGTGTGGCGCTGATGTGTGATGGTTACTCCGGCTATGATTGGCTGAAGAAGATAAATGGTCGTATATTGTGTCGCTGTGTCGTTCATGCCCGAAGACCAATGGAACGAGCCTTGAAGGAAAATCCTAATCTTGTAAAGATAGGTATTCTCTTCTACCAGAACATTAACCTGATTGAGGAAATGATAAAGGAGAAGAAACTTGAGGGCGAGGAGAAGGCACAGTTCAGGAAGGACCATGCCGAGCCGCTATGGGAGGACTTCAAGCTATGGGCTGCAAGTGCCATCTTGGATGTGCCAAAAGACAGCAATATATACCAGGCATTGAACTATATGCTGCGCAACTATACAGAGCTGACCAATTATATAGACATCCCAGACATGCCTTTGGACAATAATGATACCGAACGCCTGATCCGTGACATGGTGATGGGTAAGAAGGCTTATTTGTTCTGCCGTGACTTGGATGCTTGTAAGCGTGCAGCAATGATGTACTCCTTGTTTGGAGCATGTAAGGTGCTAGATAAAAATCCTGAGCGTTGGCTTTGTTATGTGTTGAAGCACATAGATTCTACGCCTGAGGATAAACTTTATACTCTTCTTCCTGAGTTTTGGGAAGATGAGGAACAATAAAAATGAATTTAATGTTTAGTCAAATTAAGTTATAACCTCCATTAGCTTGTGCTGATGGAGGGCTAAATTGCGTATTCTTGTCTCAAAATTAGAAAAATGATGCCGCCGTGCAAAGGTACAATATTTTTTTGAGATATGCAATACGGAGTTGAGCGGATACTTACAATGTATTTAGTATTAATAAAGACGGAGACAATGAGTATAAAACTCTTGATAAATTATTAGAGAATTTGAAAGAGAATAAGAGCATACCTACTGATATTTATGAATATTTCCAAAACTTATTTACCGATAAGTTCGGATGGAATATCAGAAACCTAATCAGTCATGGACTATTACAAACTGGGGCTTTCAATAAGACTATGGCTGATAGAATTATACATGCCTTCTTAACATTAAGTCTTATTAAGGCTAATCCCGTTTAGAAGAAACAGTATGCTGTATTTGCAGAAAAGGAAAAGTATATAATTTTATATTGCGTAATTATGGGCAAAGAAATTGAAAGTTCAACTATTAAAACTGCAGATATGATATTAGCGAGTTGCGTAGTTGCAATTATAATTGTATCAGCTGTTTGGTGTTGTAGAACGTGTTTTAAGCCTGAAGTTCAACCCATAAGGATTGAAATAACGGCTTCCGATTCCTTGAAAATGGCTAATTATTTATCTAAGGAACAAGCCGATAGTTTGATAACGATAGTCAAGAGGCATGAACGGGAATTAGCAGAAAGATACCAATATGCTTTGGAACAAAAAATGGATCAAGATCAGTACTTATCGTTTGGCACTTTCTTAGTTGGTGTGGTACTATCTATTTTCGGATTTTTTGGATATAAGTCTATAAAATCTATAGAAGAAAAGGCAAATAAGGATGCTGAACGTGCAGCTAAACAAACATCAGAAGATGTTACCAAATCTTATTTGGATGAAAAGTTGGATGGAAAGGTATCTATAGCTGCAGAAAAAATCTTCAATTCAGTTGGGGCTGATACAATGAAGGCGAAGGTCGTAGAAGAAACTATTAAACATGATGATGAATATATAAATTCTTTAATTGCAAATCTTGAAAAAGATCTTAAAGAATATATACGACAGGATAGTGAAAATCAAGAAGAAAGTGCAGAGGCTGTTCAGCCTAAGCCGGATTCACAAGATAGTGATGATTCTTCTAGTATGTTTTAAAATAAATGGGTTATGAAAGTAAATGTGTTGAGTGGAGACGAAAACTCTCAAAAATTATTATTGCAGGCATGTGTCCCTTTCATGGACTTAAAAGATAATGCACGTTTTTTTTATCGGGAAGATCCATCTCAAAATCCTTATAAACTACGTACAGGTAAAGAAGATGAGTATTACCAAAGGAAGATAGACGAAAACCGTGTTCGTAACATAGAAAAGTACATTCGTACTGCAATACTTAAGGACTACAGAAAACAAAACGTTGCAGTCATTTTTCCTACAGCTATGCTGTTGGCTTTTACCATAGATGATACAAGTTTTTCTATAGGAGATACTCCCGATCTTGTTATGCCACAAGATTTTTATATAGTAGACGGACAACATCGACTTTATAGTATGATTAAACTATATGAGGATGTCTCTGGTTTTATGAAAACAGAAGAAGATATAATCGTCAAAGAATATTTAGAAAAGTTTCGTTTCAATTGTACCATTATGATGAATTTTGATACATGGGAACAAGCTCAAGTCTTTGCTGAGGTTAATTTCAACCAAAAACGTGTAAGTCGTTCTTTATATTATGATATATATGGTATGAATTATTCTGAGGATTCAACGGATAAGGAAAAAAACTTTATTTATATCTCTCACAATCTTGTGAAGTTCATGAACACCAATCCAGATTCTCCTTTCTGTCAAAAAATAAAGATGTTAGGTTCTGGTCAAGGTTTTGTCTCACAGGCATGTATGGCAGAAGCTTTGATGAGACACATGTCTTCTCCCCAAGGAATTTGGTATGTTGATTTCTCAAAAATAAGTGGAAAGCCTAAGTATCGTTATATGGCCTCAGAGTTAATTAGCTTTTATACCGTAGTTAAGGAATGCTTTTCTGATTATTGGCCAATATATATGAAGCATCGGTCTATTCTCAGCAAAACAACCGGGGTTGGTGCTATGATACGATTAATGGGCTATATCCATGTGAGATTCCTTAATGATGAAATAAGACAGGGGTTACAGAAAAGCAATGACTATTTTTATGAGCCTTATATAAATAAGGTTGAAAATGTCTTATCTGCCCTTAAAGATAAATCTGAGAGTTTGTTTTCATTTAAAGGGGATTTCAGTGGAACTGGTGGTCAAGGTCTTGAACTTGCCTTATATAATAGAATGTGTGAAATCTTAAATGAAAAATTGGGATAGTTGAATATATTATCATTATTGCGTTAGGAGTTTAAAACACATTAGTTTTTTTATTAGCATAGCCCAATCAATGGGCTATGCTGATGAGTTTACTACCTAGAGCTGTTTCTATACGAGCAATGGTTTGAGTCGTGAAGTTATGTCTGCCTGTTAGCCATTTCGAGATTTCTGAGTCTCGCTTGTTGAGTAAGCGGGCAAAATCTTTTTGGGTGAGTCCTTTGGCTTTCAGGATTTCACTAATGCGCTCGGCAATACCGAAAGACAAATCGAACTCTGCCTTTTGCTCGGCAGGTATCGCAGCGAGGCAATCACGGAATAATTTGTTCTGTATCATAACGCTTAAATTTCAAAGGTTGCACTTTCTATATCTGTTATCATATTCTTTTCAATGGTAATGATGCCCTTCTCTTGGGCTTTGAGCAGAACTTTGTCAAAAGTCTGTAAATCCATGACATATCCACTGAGCTTTTCATTCTCTTGGTATGTGCGTGATAGTTTAACACCACCATTTCCTAAGATAAGTATCTGGTCGGATATTCTTAGGCAGTATAGGCGGAGTTTGCGGGAATCGATAGACAAAGCACTAACATGGTCGTTCATTCTTCCTTCGATACGGAAGAATCTTTCTAATGCTCCCTTATCGATAATTTTGGATAAAGCCAATAATATGGCATTGAAGTCTTTATTGTATGTCGCATTGTCCTTAAACTCCATCAGGAATTTTTCAAATTCGCTTTCGGAGTTTCCATCGAAGCAGATAGAAAACATGCCTACGTTGTCATTCTGCTCTATTGTCTTTAATGTTACTTGTGTCATAATTATAATTCTTTAATATGCAATGCAAAAATAATAATTTTATTGATAGCTTGTTCACTTTTAAGTGAATAATTAAGAATAATTATTATAAATATACATTATGGAAATCAACAACACCCAACACAAATTCTTCCTCTGCAACAAGAAATATGATGAATATGAATATATGATGTATAGAAAACAGACTGAAATCATCGTAACCATCTTCTATGAAGGTATTCTGAGAGGAACACAGTATGGCAATCATCCTAGAACAAAATATGCCTTGAAGATCCATAGCATCATCGAGGATTTGATGAATAAAGACTGGAGTAAAGTCAACGAGACCCTTAAATAATGAAGGAAATAAAGTTATTTGATTACCAAGAGGATATGAAGGAACGGATTGAGAAGGCGTTGCGCCTTCATCGGTCCGTAATGGCACAAATGCCAACGGGTACGGGAAAAACGGTTCTACTCGCTTCGGTCGTAGAATCGTTTTTGAGGGAACATTCCAATTGTCATGTTTGGATTGTTGCCCATAGAAGGGAGTTGGTGTCGCAGATAAAAGACACTTTGAATAAGTTTCTTTTGAATTTCAGTTTTTCTAAAATCACCCCGTCCCTCTTTACCATTAAAGAGGGCTCCACCTCTCACCCCGACCCTCTCTCCTCAGGAGCGAGGGAGGAAACCGCCCTACTCGGTGCTCAGAACCGCTTCGCTCTAAGGTTGGCGGACCATCAAAGGTCTTCGCCATATTTTGCGGGATGGGACCGCCTGGCTGTTGCGGGAGGAGATCTAATGCTGCATCAAAGCCCTCGCCATGGTTGTGCGGGATGGGACCGCCTGGGGAAAGCTTGCTGAGGTAGGGAACTTTTGCATCAATTAAATCTTTATACTGCATAAACCATGAGAATAACTGAGGAAGAAATCGGTGATTTGTAGAACTTTTATTCGGTGATTTACCGCTGACTTTCTTGCTGATGGTGGAGAGGTACTTCGGTGTGATACTGATATCAAGAGCAGCGTGGCTGTAGGATAAATATAAAAGGAAAAAGCGTGCAAGCCACATCATAGTCGCCTGCACGCTTTTTTTGTCATCTAAATTTCTGATGATTTCCAATCGAACACGATGGTGTTGTCTTCTTTGATATTGAAGCTCATACCTACCTTGATAATTTCCTTGCCGCTCATGGCAAAGGCATCGGCATAATGCTTGCTTTCTATCTGCTCAAGAGCCTCCTGGGCAGTCTTTCCAAACTTCAGCTCCATTACATAGATAGTATCGTCCGTCTCCATGGTTATATCAATTCTCCCCTTTGACGTATGTTGCTCCACTATAATCCTGAAATTCGTGAGCAAGGCAAAGATGATATACATCGTTTGCTGGTAATGACCTTCGTAATGGGTGTTGTTGCAATAAGGAACCGTCTCCCAAAACGATTTCAGCAACTGTAATGCTTCGTCTATCTTGCGCTGTTTAATAAGCACCGACATCTTGGCGATGGTAGTATTACACATCGCAGTCTTTGAGGTCAGATAATGAGGCAACAAACTTCTGTACAATCCAACTCTTATTTCCTTGTTAGGAATGGCTAGGGTATAGAGTTCCGTTTCTTCATCATAATCCTTGATGGTGATGTAGCCACTCTGATAGAGCAGCGGCATGATGGTGGTCATGGTTTCCGTGGCAGCATCAAAGTCATCCTTTCCGGCTTCCATACTCTCGCCCAGGTTCGCTGGCAGAAAGTTGAAATTGCGCATCATATTAATCAGATAAGTAGGAGTGCCGGAACCAAACCAGTAGGAATCAATCTTCTGCTTGGCAAAGCAGGTTAATAAGCTGAACGGATTATAAACGTCAGGAGAAGGCCATGTGAAATGATAGCCGTCATAATTATCCTTTAACTTAGCTAACGTCTGCTCATACGACAGGTTTAATTTTTCTGCAAGTGCCTCTATGTCATCCCGCATTCCGTTCACCAGTTCATCTTCCGTAATTCCGCAAATGCCGGCATACGGCTCGTCCATACTGATATTGGTGATGTTGTTCAATTCGCTGAAGATGCTGAGCTGGGAGAATTTGGTGATGCCTGTGAGGAATACGAAGCGGAGCAATTTCTCGCATCCTTTTAGCGGACTGTAGAAATTGCGCATGGCGTTGCGAAGTTCTTCCAGTTTTTCATCCTCGTGCACCACATCAAGCAAAGGGGCATCATATTCGTCAATCAGTATTACCACTTGCTTGCCCGTTTCCCTATAGGCAGTCTGGATAAGTGAGATGAGGCGGACGTTGGCATCAACAGCCGGATTCGTAATGCCCCATTTCTGCTCTTGTTCTGCAAGTTGCTGGTCGAAATATCTTTCCAGCTGGGCTATCTCCATGTGTTTGCCCATGCTCATATCGAAATGCAGCACCGGATAGCTTATCCAATCCTTTTCTAGCTTTTCGATGGCGAGTCCTTTGAAAAGATCCTTCTTTCCTTCAAAATAGCTCTGCATGGTAGTTAGCAACAGCGACTTTCCGAAACGGCGTGGACGGCTCAGGAAGAAATAAGTACCATCCGTATGTGCCATACGATATACATATTCCGTCTTGTCGATGTAGAACTTATCTTCCACTCTGATTCGTTCGAAAGTTTGTATTCCTATCGGATATAGTTTTCTTGCCATAATTGCTCGCCTTTCTTTTAAGTGATATTCTCTTTGTTGGCAAAGATACGAATAAATGGTGAGACTACCAAATAAAAAACATCTTTTCTTTATGCGCCTTATCTCCTTTCCTCATGCCTTTTGTCCCTTTTTCCCTCCTTCCTGTATTAATTTTGTGTTAATCTTAGGAAAAGTCTTGGTTGTTATTAGGAAAAAATGTACTTTTGCCTAATAGAAAGTTTCGTTCAGCGACGTTGAATGTACGTTCAACGTCGCTGAATCTGCATTCAACGTCGCTGAATGTCGGTTCAACGTCGCTGAACGGAACTTTCATCTAGGGATAAATACTTTTATCTCTAGGTTTGAGAACTATTATGATGAGGAGCAATCATCATTACTCTTGACTGTAATGGCTATCTCAATATGGAGTGATAACAATCTTAATAAGAAAGGAATCGTTATGGCAAAGTATAAGTTGCAGGAGTTAACTGATATGCGTAATGAAGGCAAGCGCAGAGTTTATCCCAAGATGGTGACCAATCGGACACTATCCAGAAAAGAGTTCATCAAGAGGATGCAGGGCTACCATCGTGGCATTTCGGAAAGTACCACGGAGGCTGTGTTGCTGGATGTGGCTGATATGTTGGTAGAAATGCTCTCCATGGGCTACAATGTGAATCTGGAAGGCATCGGCACCTTCTCCCTCTCCCTCGGTTTCGAGGACGATAAGACTACGGAAATGCAGAGTGAAGATGATAAGATGACGTATCGCAAGGTGGGAGTGAAGGACATCAACTTCAAGGCGTCTCCTGAATTTCTCAAGAGTGTGAAGCAGGAAACCGACCGTGACCTGGAGCGAGATATGGGTGGCGTAAAGGTGATTCGCAAGCAGCTCTATTCCAGGGAAGAGCGCATTGCCCGTGCCCTGGAGGTGATAGAAGCCAATGGTCTCATCACCCTTTCAGATTATGCCTACATTAACAACCTGAGCCGCACCGCCGCCTCCCTGGAACTGAAGGAAATCACCGCCGACCGAACTTCGCCGATAGGTTGGATGGGCAGCGGCAGCCACAAGGTTTGGGTAAAGAGAAAAGAATAAATTAAAATGGTTTTTTATATTATTTTATTGGGATTTGCAAGAAACTTTCCGATTTTTTTGCAAATCCCAATTCTTTTTCGTACTTTTGCAGTTGTCTTGCCGTGGATGGTTGGCGATGAGTCGCTGGCTAGGTAAAAATCCATGGCTTGGCCTATCATAATTAAGAAAGACGTGTACTACGTTTTCTTCTGGTCTATTGAAACCTAGGAAATTTCAAATTGATATTCAGATGAAGACAGCGGTAGGCGCCTTCGCTTACGTGTATATACACAGGCATAGGTGTGCCCTTTCCATTCTATGGGAAGAGTGCATCCTATGCTATCATCTATATGCAAGTTTGGCGTAGGTTTCTGTTGCTTCTTACCCTTAATATCAAAGGTTTTCCTAGGACCTCAATAGGCAAGGGTAATGTGAGTGATAGATTCCCTACGCCATTTCTGTTTTGGTAGCAACCATACAAACTAACAAGAATGTTTCTGCTTGGGGGAATGGCGGAAGTGCCAATAGCCTAAGGAGATACAGACAGATGAGCACTAAGTTTTTTAATAATACTCCAGATAATTCCCTGTTCGAGAAGTTCAAGGGAATAGCCCACAACATGCTTGATTTTCATACCTTTCAGGCAGTAGTAGGATATTTCCGAAGTTCGGGCTATTTCAAACTTCGTGAGGAATTTGAACACGTCAAAAAGATACAGATATTGGTAGGTATCAATATCGACAACATATTCCGTAAGCAATCCAAACTCTTTTTCGGACAGATTGATGAACAAGCCGTCATCGATGCCTATTCTCACGATTTCGTTGAAGAAGTGAAGAACGCAGGCTATGATGAGCAGACGGAAAGAGGTATCCTCCAGTTTTGCCAGGACATCATCGACAAAAAACTGAAGATGCGTATCCATCGCAGCAAGAACCTCCATGCCAAATTCTATCTTCTTCTCCCGGAAAACCATAATCCAAACTCTGATGGCTGGGTTATCATGGGTTCCTCTAATCTATCCGATTCCGGAATGGGAACCGTGCATAGCAACCGGTATGAATTGAACGTGGCGATGAAAGATTATGATGATGTGGAATATTGCAAGCAGGAATTTGAGCAGCTTTGGGAGCAGGCCGTTCCTCTGAATCTGCAAGACATTGAGCAGATGAAGGCGAAGACTCATCTTGCCCAGTTGCCTACACCATACGAACTCTATATGAAGGTACTGATAGATACTTTCGGTTCGCAGGTGGAGGATGACTTTACGATGGAAATGCCTGAGGGTGTGAAGGATATCCGCTATCAGCACGATGCCGTGATTCAGGGTTATCAGATGCTGATGCAGCACAACGGTTTCTTCCTTGCCGATGTGGTGGGTTTGGGTAAAACCATTGTTGCCACGATGATTGCCAAGCGATTTGTTGAAGCAAATGGAAGATACACCAATATCCTGGTGGTTTATCCGCCAGCCTTGGAAAAGAACTGGACTGATACTTTCAAGCTTTTCGGCATCAAGCGCTACGCCCAGTTTGTGAGCAATGGCAGTCTGAATAAAATCATAGAGGGCGAAGGCAACTTCCGTGAAAAGGGAGAGTATGACCTGGTGATTGTTGATGAGGCGCATAACTTCCGTGGAGCCACCGCTGGCAGATACGATGATTTGCAGTTAATCTGCAAGACTCCTCGCATGAATGAAGGTTTGGTAAAGGGCCATCATAAGAAGGTGATGCTGCTTTCGGCTACTCCGCTCAACAATCGTCCAACCGATCTTCTGAATCTCTTGCTTCTCTTCCAGAATGCCCGTTATTCAACCATCGAAGGCATCCAGAATCTGCCCGTAACCTTCTCTCCATGGATAGAAGAATATGATAAGTTGATGCGTGAACGTAAGTTAGACAAGAAGAACGAAAGAAATGCCGAATTTGCCAAGCGTACCGATGATCTCTACGAACAGATAAGAACGCAAGTGATTGATAAGGTGACGGTTAGACGAACCAGAAACAATATCAAGAATGTGCCTGCCTACAAGAAAGACTTGGATGATCAGCACATCGTATTCCCGGATATTCTGCCTCCTAACGAATTGGTTTATGAATTAAATGGCGGTTTGAACGATCTCTTCTATAGTACGATGGCGATTCTTACCGATACGCCTCATCCCGAAGATAATCCCACAGGCAAGGGCTTGCACTATGCCCGCTATCGTGCCGTGGAGTTCTTGCAGGGCGAGGCTCGCAAGAAGTATCCTACTGCCCTCCATATTTCCACCATGCTGACAGGTATCTATCGTGTTCACATGGTCAAGCGATTGGAGAGCAGTTTCTATGCCTTCCGCCGTTCGCTCCACACCTTCCTCCGCATTACCGAGGATATGATTAAGATGTTTGACCAGAACAAGGTGATTATCGCTCCCGATATCAACGTGAAGGACAAGCAAGCCAAGGGCTGGGAGCTGGACCGCATCATAGAATATGCCGTAGAAAAAGGTTTGAAAGAGGAAGATACGGTCTTTAAAGACGAGGATTTTAATGAGCGGTTCCTGGAGATGCTGAAAGAAGATGCTAAGAATTTGAAGGAGTTGTGCAAACAATGGGATGAGGTTAGCGAAGACCCTAAGCTGGAACTGTTTATCGACAAACTGGAACATGAATTCTTTGATAAGGAGATAAATCCTACAGACAAACTGGTCATCTTCTCGGAGAGCGTAGATACCGTGAATTATCTGACGGAGCAGCTGCAGAATCGTCTGCATCGCCATGATATTTTGGATGTCTGTGCCAGCAATCGTACCAACAGGCAGGATATTCTCCGCAAGTGCTTTGATGCCAACTATGCCGAGCAATCGGATGAATTCAACATCGTGATTACCTCTGATGTGCTTGCCGAAGGTGTCAATCTGCATCGTGCCAATGTCATCATCAACTACGATTCTCCATGGAATGCTACCCGATTGATGCAGCGCATCGGTCGTGTCAACCGTATCGGTTCGGTGGCAGACAAGATATACAACTACATGTTCTATCCGTCGATGCAGGGCAACCAGGAGATTCATCTCTACAGCAACGCCCTCATCAAGTTGCAGGGCTTCCATTCAGCCTTTGGCGAGGATGCACAGATTTACTCTAGAGAGGAAATTGTGAAGGAGTTCCAGATGTTCAATCCTGATATTCAGGATGCTGTGGATAGAAACCTGAAGTTCCTGGAAGAAGCCCGTGAGCTTTATCGCATCCATCGCAAGCTCTACAACAGCATCAAGGCTTTGCCGATGAAGAGCCGAACGGTGAGGGAAATCGGAAAACATCCTCATTCCACTATCGTCTATCTTTCTTCGCCTCAGAAGGTGGAGTATTATTGGGTTAAGGCTGACGGCAAGACTTTGTCTATCCCATTCTTGGATGCGATGGACATCATGAAGGCTGCGATGGAGGAGAAGCCGGGTGACTTTGCGAAGGTGATGGATTTTCATTACGACCAGGTGAAACTGGCATTGGAATCCTACCAGAAGGTGGTAAGAAAGGTGGTGGATGCCGAAAGCATGGAGAATAGGAAGAAAGATAAATCGACCAATGCCGTGCTGAGCATTCTCCGTACGATGAACCGGGCCTTGAATGCTGTGGATGCGGAGAAGACTGTGGCGCAAATCAAGAAGCTGGAGCAGATAGTGGAACTGGGTGTCTTCATCGGTCTCAATTCAAGCATCAACAGTTTCAATCGCCAGGTAAAGAAGCAGAAACCATCCAGCGAAGAACTCATAACGCAAATCATAGACAAGATAGATGAACTCTTTGATCGCTACAACATTCCGCTGGATACCGACGAGGAAAGAAACGAGGAAATCTTGGAACCGCAGATTGTGGTATCTGAGTCATTCATCTAAGGCTCTCTATATAATAAGGTGTAAGAACAGAAAAAATCAAGATAGTTATGGCAACATATAATAAAGAAACATTTAAGCGACTCTTTCAGTCGAAGTTCAATCTTTCAAAGTGGCAGATGTTGCTGCAGGATTACTTTCATGCCGACAAGGTGCGTGTGAGTCCTGAGGTTTTGGACGAAGATGCCGAAGACCGCAAGGGATATTTCCTGGGCAGCATGACAACGCAAGATAATTATGAGTTAGGATTCTTCTATTATGAAATGGAGGATGGTTCGGTGCTGCGCCGCAAGGTGGGGCTTCGCAACTTGATTCGTCCTTATCTGGGCTATGGCTTTGATGCTGCCTTGGCGGTATTTAATGATGGAACCAACTGGCGCCTGTCTTTGATTTGCGACTTGAAGGAAGATGCTACCAGCACCAAGCGGTTCACCTATGTGTTTGGTGATGAGAAGGCTTTTTATAAGACTCCTATACTTCGTTTTGAAAGCTTACGGACAAAAGCCAATGAGTTTCTTGAAATCAAGAAAGCCTTCTCTGTTGAGGCTCTTTCAGATGATTTCTTTGCAGCCTACCGCAAGCAGTATGCCGAATTCGTGAAATTCCTTACGGGTAAGGAATACGTAAAGAAGGGAAATAAATGGGTGGAGCTGGAAACGGGAGAACCTGATGTCCAATATTTTACATCTTTTAAGGAAGATGATAAACTGGTGCGTGATTATATCAAGAAGATGATGGGTCGCATCGTGTTCCTTTATTTCCTGCAGAGTAAGGGATGGCTTGCTGGTAATCTGCATTACATGCACGATTTGTTCTATGATGCCTCTGATGAGGTAAAGGGAGATTTCCTGGACAAGGTTCTTGAACCGATGTTCTTTGGCTTGCTCAATACCAAGCCAGAGGACCGGAGTAGTGCGCCTTTGGTTAACGGAGTAGGGGTGAAGTATATTCCGAATGCCGATGAAATTCCTTATCTCAATGGTGGCCTCTTCCAGCAGGAGAAGATAGATGAAGTAGATTCTTGTTTCCCTGCCGGAATGTTTCAGTCGCTTTTCGATTTCTTTGATAGTTACAACTTTACGATTGATGAGAATGATCCGAATGATGCCGAAGTGGGTGTTGACCCTGAGATGCTTGGCAAGATTTTCGAGAATCTTTTGGAGGATAACAAGGACAAGGGAGCCTTCTATACCCCAAAGGAAATCGTTCGTTACATGTGTCAGGAGTCGTTGACGGCGTATCTGCAAACTGGCATAGATGATGCTGAGGTTAAGGAACATATTGCTAACTTTGTGAAAACCAATGATGTGGAGGAGCTGGGTGGAGCTTCTTCAGAACTTGCCATGTCTATCGACCAGAAGTTGATAGACGTGAAGATTTGCGACCCTGCCATCGGTTCGGGAGCCTTCCCTATGGGTTTACTCCGTGAACTCTATGCATGCCGTAAGTCCATTGAAATTTTCGAGGAGGATAATGCTGCCGATATCAAGCGCCACATCATTCAGAACAACATTTATGGTGTTGATATAGAGAAGGGAGCCGTAGATATTGCTCGCCTCCGTTTCTGGCTTGCTCTTATCATCGATGAAAAGGAGCCGATGCCATTGCCTAATCTCGACTTTAAGATTATGCAGGGCAACTCGTTGCTGGAGAGTTATAAAGGGGTGGACTTGGATGTTACTTCCAAGAAGCTGAAGACAGGTAAGGATACTAAGAAGACTCGTGGCGTTCTCTCGTTGGGTTTTGAGGAAACTGATGTTCAGAAGACCATTCAGGATTTGGTAAAATCATATTTTAGCATCACCGATCATACCTTGCGTGCTCAGCGTCGCCAGCAGATAGATAAGTATGTGAAGGATTACATCAAGGTTTGTGCCGAGGGAAATCATGAGGTACAGGATGCAGTAGATGAATTGGAGATTCCAAACGATCAGTTCTTCCTTTGGCATACATATTTTGCGGATGTATTCGAGCAGGGTGGATTTGATATTGTGATTGGTAATCCGCCGTATGTTAGTGTGGAAGGTATTTCTGTGGAAGATAAGAAAATATATAAGGATACTTTTACTTGTTTTGAAAAGCGTGCAGATTTGTTTTCGCTATTTTTGGAAATGGCATTGACCAAATTAGCGTCAGCTAGTGCTGTTGTTACCTATATCATTCCTTCTATCATCCATTCCAATTTGTCGTATAAAAAATTGCGTAATCTTTTCTTAGATAATAAATGGTTATCAGAAGTATGTTATACTGGTGGTAAAGTTTTCCATGCCCCTACAGTTGATACTACTATTTTACGTTTCTGTAAAAGAGGAAACAAAAAAATCATATTGAAGAATGCTGTGGATTTTGAAAATCAGCAAGTTAGCTCTGTTCCAAGTGATTATTTCTCTTTGTTCCAGAATCTTATTAGTATTAGTGATCAAAAGACTAATGATTTAATGGGTAAACTATTTAATCATGACTTCCCTCGACTTGATGAGAATTTCTCTGTATTTCAAGGCATTGTAACAGGTAATAATCCTGCATTTATTTTTGATTCGGAAGCAGAGGCGTTGTCGAATGGGATAGATAAAGAGTTGCTTCATCCTCTTTGTCATGGAAGAGACATAGAACGATATGCTGTTAGAAGTAGAGAACGTAGAATCTTATATCTAAATAATTCTGTAAATATAGAGACTTACCCAAATACAGAAACTTGGCTTGCTGCTTTTAAGGACGCATTGGCAAAACGGAGAGAAGCGAAGAATGGTGCGATTCAATGGTATTCTTTACAATGGCCTCGAGTGAAAAGTGAATTGGATTTGAAAGAGAAAATCTGGATTCAAAGAACTCGTAATGAAAGTTTGAAAATTAGAATAGTAGCAACGTTGGATGAGCAAGGATGTTATACGTCTGAAGGTATGCTGAATATTATTCCAAAGCAAAAGAAACTCTCTTTACGTTACTTGTTGGGTATACTTGATTCATCTTTATTGAACTATTTGTTTGCAACAAAGTTCCTGAATTTAGCGGTTAAAGGTGAATATCTGAAGCAGCTGAGAATACCAGTCTCATGTGCCGCAACCAAGAATCAGTTGGAAGCATTAGTTTCAGAAATATTGGAGTTGAAAAAAGTAAATATTTCTGCCGACACCACCGCCTTGGAGAATCAAATAGACTTCCTCGTCTATCACCTCTATGGCTTGACCTATGATGAAGTGTTAATAGTTGATCCAGAGACTCCAATTTCTCGTGAGGAGTATAAGTCATATAATATAGAACAATAAAAGAAAAATGAAATATGAGTAAAATAGAAGATTTTTATCAGCTTAGAGATCAGTATAGAGAAATGTTTAGCGACGATGCTGACGAAGAACTCTGGAAGGTAAAGGAGAAGACTTTTTTGCGAGATGAACTGGCAACTGTCATCAGAGATTCTGTGGCTCAAGTTCTCTCGGAAGTGCGTAGTCCTATCAGAGTAACAATCGATTATGAACCTAAAGGTGATATTGCCGTGAAGGTGTCCCTAAAAGAAACTGATGATACATCTGAGGTTGTAGAAACTCCAGCTTTTGTCGGTGAGCAACCTGCTGTTCTATCGGCAAGTAAGCCCTTTAGCCAGCGTTCCGAAAGTATTGGCTTTACTGTAAAGTTTCCGGATGGTACGGTAGTTCAGCGTAAGAATGCCAAGGAGACTATGATTGCTACATTAAAAGTGATAGGCCTGCATAAAGCAGCTGCTTTCCGTGGTAGAACGTTTAAAGGCTTCCCATTGGTGGGGCGTAATCGTAGAACTGATGTAGATTTCAGATGTCAGGAATTGGTAGATGGTTGGTATATTTACATCAACATGTCGAATGATACTAAAATCGAAATGCTTCGTCAGATATCTGATGAGATGAGGTTAGGTTTGGTTATCAAGGATGAAACAGGTAGTGATGTTACGTTTTCTGCCGAAAGTTCATCACGTTCAGGTAATAAGCAACCAGCCAAAAGAACCTTGTATAAGCTAAATGGTGATGGTCCGTATAGTAAGCGAGAACTGGTTCTGCTTGCTGTTACACAATATGTGATGGAACATGCCGATTTGAACTATGACCAACTGGAGCTGGTTTTCCCAAAGAACTTGCAGGGGAGTTATGGGGTTATTCGTCCAATGAGTTGGATTGAAGAAAAGTCAAGTGTCGGTTTTGATCACAATAACCGTTATTATACAGATTCAAAAGACCTCCTGACCTCTGCCGATGGTATCAAGTTTGCCGTCTGCAAAGAGTGGGGTGATAATTTTAGTAATTTCGCACATCAAGTAGAAAATCTTGGTTGGGAAATAAGTGAAGGATAAAAAGAAATTCGGGATGCTTTCGATTTGGAGGCATCCCGAAGTGTTATACGAAGCTTTAGCCCTTTCCTAATATCGAGAAAAATTGAGGGGATTGCAAATCCCCCAGCTTTAATAGGTCGAACCTTTTTTAACGCCGGATTGCAAATCCTTTTTCTGTACGTATTGCTTCAAGTATAGTTATACCATTGTCAAATGATGGTATTGTTTATACTGTCCAGGAATACTTCCAGATAACCGGCATAATATAGCGGAATATTATATAAAGTGAAAGACTTACCTTTCTGAGTCGTAACGGTATCTGAGGTCATCGGACCATTCCAGAGACGCAGTGCTACCTTCTCTTTCGATTCATCCATAAAGAGATGCAAGGAACGGAGTTTGGCATTGCTACCAGTCTTTACTTCTATCGGAATCAGGTGCGACCTGTATCTTATCAGAAAGTCGATTTCTGCCTGAGAGTTCTTGGCTTCACGTACCCAAAACATTCTTTTCTCGCCAAACATAAACGTTGAGCCTAACAATTCCTGCCCAACAATATGCTCTGCTATGTCACCATTCCAAAGTTCATCGGTGTCTTTGCTGAAAAGCAGATCTTCTTGTATGCCTGCAACATAATTCACCAAGCCCGTATCTATCCATAACAACTTAGGACTTTTCTTCAAGTCGGGCAAAATCGGAAATGACGCTGTTGTTTGAGGATATACCAACTCCAATAAAAGCGTTTTCTCCAATATCCGGAAAGCATTGCCTGTGTCTGCCGCCTTGAAAGAAGAACCTGTGAATTTGGAAAACTGGATTCGGTGGGCAGCAAATGTCCAGCCATAGTTAAGAATGTATCGGATGGCATCTTGCTCCTTGGGTTTACTGGCGTATTTTTCCACATCGTCCCGATAGCCTGAAAGCAGCGCATTAAACACCTCATTCAGCCTGACAATATCCTTATACTTGGCATAATTGGCTACAGCCTCCGGCAGACCTCCCACAATCATGTACTTCTTGAACCACTCCATGGCCGAAGAATGCAAAGAAGCTGGCAAGGACATGTTTTCTATACTGTCAGCCATCAGTTTCTGCCCCATGGCACGAAGAAATTCTACGAAAGTACATGGATGCAAAGCCATATATTCTACACGGCCAACAGGGAAAGAGATATGTCGCCCCATCAGACTTTCCAGCAAAGAACCGGCTGCAATCACATAGATTTCAGGATGATTCTCATAGAAGTAGCGTAAGGTTTGCACAGCCTTCGGCTCATTTTGTATCTCGTCGATAAAAATCAAGGTGCGCTTTCCGAAATCCAACGGTTCATTAGCTTTGAGATAAATTCCAGCCAATAAATCTTCGAAAGAATAGTCTGCAGCAAACAGCTCAGTATATTCCTTCTCCTCCAGGTTCATATAAATATAGGTATCAAACTCCTTGGCAAACAACTTTACCAATGTTGTCTTACCCACCTGTCGAGCCCCTCGCAAAACCAGCGGTTTACGATCTTCCTTTTTCGCCCAATGGCGAAGATATTTGATGGCGATTCTTTCAAACATACATTTATCTTTAAAAATTCGGTTATGTCTTATCCAAATGATCATATTGAAAGATAGCTTTCAGAAATCAAATGCATTAAAAACATGGTGCAAAGATACAACTTATTTTCAAGAATCCAAGCAAAACAAGCAAGAAATAAGCATTTCCAAACCAAAATATCCGTTTTTCGATACATTTCCAAATCAAAAACTCTCAGATTTCGATGCATTTCCAAACCAAAAATACAAAAAGCCGAAGCATTTCCAAAGTACACAAACTATCTTCTGTACATTCATCACGCTTTTTGTCTTAATGATGCAAGAAAAAAATAAAATACTTCTAATTTTAACAAAAATATAACGCATAATTAGTTGGGGATTCATAAAAAATAGGTAATTTTGCAACCAGCAATTGAATACAAAATCAATATTAAAAATAAAGAACTATGATTAGATTAAATGTATTTTTTGAGAAAAAGGAGGAGGTAAAGGTTGAGGAAATCAACGCTTTGTGTAAGGAGCTGGTAGAGAAGTCCTTGAAGGACCATGGCAATATTGCCTACGACTATTTCACCAGTGGAACTCGCAATGGTGTGATGATGATCTGCGAGACATGGGAGAACGAGGACGTTCTGAAAGCTCACATGGCTTCTGAGCATTTCACTACATTGGTTCCAAAGATTGAAGCTCTTACCAAGAACGGCTTGAAACTGGAGCAGTTCACTTTCTAAATCTTTTCAGACATCAGCCAGTGGTGATACACTTTCTTCTTCATCACCGGCTGATGTTCTCATTATTATTATATAGTTTTATTTTACTTCTGTGAGCTTACCCGTTTGGGAATCGATGATATAACCATGCAGATTGACATCCTTTGGTACAAGAGGGTGAGTACGGATGGTATTAATCGTATTTCTTACAGAATCCTCTGTGTCATGGAATCCCTCCAGCCAATGGTCTAGGTCGATGCCGCAAAGTCCGATGGTGTCGATGACATCCTGATGGATGCCGCGCTTGAGCATCAGTTCCTTCATCTGCTGTCCGTTCATGTGGCAGGCACCGCAGTTGGAGTGGGCGATAACCATGATTTCCTCTACACCCAGTTCGTAAATGGCAACCAGGAGGCTGCGCATGGCAGAGTCGAATGGACTGATAACCAGTCCACCTGCATTCTTGATGAGCTTGGCATCTCCATTCTTCAATCCCAATGCCGCCGGCAGAAGCTCTGTCAGGCGGGTATCCATACAGGAAAGGATGGCAAGCTTCTTATCTGGGTATTTGCTCGTAAGATACTTCTCGTAGCCCTTGTTGGCTACGAATTCCTCGTTATACTTGATAATTTCCTCTATAATCATAGTAGTGCAAATGAAATGTGAAACGATTTTTTCCTATTTCTCAGGGGTAGGCTTGAGATAAGCCATGAACTTCTCCGGCTGATAGTTGAGAATCAGTTCTTCCGGGAACTCAGCTTTCTCTACCAGTGGCATGATGTTGCTGTAGTCGGCAATCATGGTAGAGAAGTGGGCATCACTTCCGAAGATGACAGGGGTCTCGTACTTCTTGGCAAGTTCCAGCAGTTCCAGGTTATTGGGAGCTGCTACCGTTTTGTGACGGATGGGAGCCATGGAGTGGTTGTTGATTTCGAGCAGGGTATGCGTCTCCTTGGAAACCTTCATCAGAGCCTCGAAATCCAGTTCTGCCGTTCCATCTCCAGGATGGGAGATAATCTGCACGAATGGATTGCGCATGGCATTGATGACACCCTGCGTGTTCTCTTCCTTGGTTCCTCCCTGCCAGCAAAGGCTATGAATGCCGGCGATTCGGATATCAAGCATGCGCCAGTAATCCTCATCGAGGTCAATATCGCCCTGGGTATTGAGGATGTTGAGTTCCGCTCCCAGCATCAGCTTGATTCCATAGAGCTGACGGGGAACGCAATGCAGGTTTCTGAAATAGATGGGATCACAGGTGCCTGGGATATGTGGTCCGTGCTCTGTGATTCCCAGTATTTCCAACCCCTTTTCTTTTGCAGCCAAGGTCATTTCCTGCAAACTGCTGAAGGCATGACCCGATGCTATGGTATGTGTATGAACGTCTAATAATGTTTTCATACTGCAAAGGTACGGATATTTTGCGAATTAGTTTATTTCTCCATGATTAAAAAACATTTTTTTCTTCGAAAATAGATGTTTTCCCACTTTTTACGCCTCCTCCTTCTTCGTTTTAGGAAGTACGAGGTTGAGAATCACGCCGATGACGGCAGAGAGACCGATGCCTGAAATGGCGAAGGAACCGGAGGAGAGGACGGCACCACCCAAGCCCATCGTCAGCATCACCGAGATGATGATGACATTGCGGGTTTCATTCATATCTACCTTGTTCTGCATCAGATTCTGAACACCCACACTGGCGATGGTGCCGAAAAGAAGCAGCATGATGCCACCTAATACCGCTTGAGGTATGCTCTGCAGCAAGGCACTCAATTTGCCCACGATAGAGAAACAGATGGCGGTGGCTGCGGATATGCGAATCACGGCAGGACTTGTGACCTTGGTGATAGACATCGCTCCCGTTACTTCAGAATAGGTAGTCTCTGGAGGACCACCCAGGAAGGCGGAACAGAGACACGCCACTCCATCGCCCAACATCGTGCGATGCAATCCCGGATCTGCCACGAAATCCTTCTTTGCCACGGCACTCACCACATACACGTCGCCGATATGTTCCAGCACTGGTGCTATCGCCACGGGTAACATATAGAGAAATGGCGCCCAGGAGAAATGGGTGATGGTATCGAAGCTTACCGGACAGGAGAACCACGAAGCCGCTGCTACATCCGAGAAATCTACCTCGCCTATGCAGATGGCGATGACGTAACCTACGATAACGCCCGAAATGATAGGCACCAGCTTCATCAGTCCTTTGCAGAAGGTAAGTACCAGGATGGCGGTGATAAGCGATGCGAAGGCGAGAACCCAGTTGGTCTTAGCCATATTCACAGCGCTGCCCGAAAGGGAAAGACCGATAAGGATGATGGCGGGTCCGATGACTACCGGAGGAAAAATCTTATCCAGCAGTTTCTTGCCCTGCCATTTTACTAGGGCGCTCATGATGAAATACACCAGGGAGACGCTGGTAAGTCCGGCGATGGTTCCCGGAAGTCCCCACTGCTTGGTGGCAGCGATGATAGGAGCGATGAAGGCGAAGGAACTGCCCAGGAAGATAGGCACCTTGCCCTTGGTGATGAAGTGAAAGAGAAAGGTTCCCACACCTGCGGTGAAGAGAGCCGTTGCCGGATCGATGCCTATCAGGAGAGGCACCAGAACCGTTGCACCGAAAGCCACAAATAGGAATTGTACTCCCACAAGGGTTTTCTTGGTCATAGAAAGTTGTTCTGTATCCATTATTCTTAATATTTGTTGCTAAATTTTTGCAAAAATACGAATAAAGTTTGAAAATAGCAAGAATCTCTTTCTTTTATTTCGCAAATCCTTTCTTTTTCTTCATCCTCTTACCCACGAAGTTCCAGGAAGGCATCTTCTTTAGGGTACTTCTCACGGGCTGTACATCCCAGAGCAGGAAGATAATCAGCACGGCAATACCGATGAGACAGGTGACGCCATAGAGATTCCGGATGCTGAGCATCAGAAGACTGGTGGCATCGTAGGGCAAGCCGCGCGACATGTTGTCTGCCATCTGATAACGGAGTCCGAAACTGTAAAGGCCTGAGCACATCGCCGACATCGGACCGTTGCGGATGATGCCTGCCATCGTCAATCCCATGAAGAAATGCTGAAACGGCATCAGTTCTTCCAAATACACGGTGAGCATGCAGAAGAAGATGGCGTTGCCGAAGCTCCGCAGGAAGCAAGGCAGATAGAGTGCCTCGATGTTGAGACCCGGATCGATGAGGAAATACATCATCACAGGATAACATACCATCGTTGCTACACCTATCGTGAGCAGACGGGTGTATTTCTGATGAAGCACCTTGCACCAGAAGAGGCAGAAGAGGCAACCGGCAAGGGCACCCACCCATTCCACGAAGTTGAGCACATTGGTTGTGATGGCACCGAAATGCAGCACGCCACCCGTAAAGGCGGTTTGCAGCACTTTAGGCGTACTGCCCATGAACTCTACGAAGGCAAAAAGGATGAGCAGCGGGATGAGTCGCTTATACTTCCACGCCGCCGGCTCGATGTAAGGGTGACGGATGTGGAGCATTCGCTGGATGCAGAAATATCCGGTAAATATAAAGAGCAATACATCCATCTGCATGATCTTTGAATCGAGCCAGTTGTAGTGCTCGCCATAGGTGAAGAAGAAGATGAATTCCAGCATCCATGCCGACCACAGGATGCAGCCCAGATAGTCGAGACTGATGAAGGGCAGGGGCTTCATGAAGCGGAAGTCGTGGGTGGTGACGTACACGATGAGTGCCACCAGAAGCAGGGCTCCCGTCATCGCTCAGTTGATGATGCGCCAATCCTGATAGATATAAATCAGGTGTTCGGTGACCCAGGGCGAGAGGAACATGTTTCCCAAAACGATGCAGTAGAGCAGGGGGAAGAAGATGGTGAAATCGCGCTTGGAGGTCATCCACAACTGGATGGTGCTCATACATTCGAAGGTTCCGCAGAGCTTGAAGAAGCCTGCGATGTAAGCGAGGATGCACATCAAGGGTACCGAGTCGGTCCACATGATGAGGAAATTACAGGTTGCCACTACCAGTGCCGCATTCAGCAGGAGTTGGCGGTTGGTAAAGTGGAACTTCATCTTGAAGAGGAAGGGGAATGGCATTGCCACGCCCACCACGTTGAACATGATGATCATGAGCACGTCTTCTCTCATCAAACTGTACTCGCCCATCACCTGGCTCATGGCTCCTCCATAGATTCCGCCCGACATCAGGAAGATGAAGGCGAAGAGGAGATAAATCCATGGCTGTAACCGGCGAGGAATATATCCATTGAACGATGGAACCCTGAAGGGTCCCTGAAGCATTGGAGGTCCTGGCATTTTCTATAATTTATAGTTTATAATTTATAGTTTATAGAACATTCTATATGGTTTATAGTTTATAGAACATTCTATTTGATACGAACCTTAGTCTCTACGTTCAGTCCGGCACGGAGCAGGGCTATCTGTTTCGGGTCATTGTCCTTGGTGAGGGCGATGCGAACAGGCACACGCTGCTCTACCTTTACGAAGTTGCCGGTGGCATTATCCACAGGAATCATGGAATAGGCATTGCCGGCTGCGGCAGAAAGGGCTTCTACCTTGCCATGGAATATTACACCCGGGATGGCATCGGCGGTGAAATCTACAGTCTTGCCCACGGTGATGCCGTCCATCTGAGTCTCACGATAATTGGCTACCACCCATACATCGTTATCATCCACGATGCGAGCCAGCATCTGACCAGGCTGTACCAACTGGCCTTCGTGAATGTCCTTTCTTCCCATCACGCCATCGCAGGTTGCCACGATTACGGTATAGGAAAGATTCAGACGAGCCAGATTGAGCTGTGCCTCTGCCACGCTCTCTCCGGCACGGGAACCGCCGAGCTGATGGGTCTGCACATTACGAACTGATGCGGCGCTAGCCTTGCGGCTGCTTGCCTGCTCATAACGTGCCTTGGCTCCCAGATAGCGGGCATAGGCCTTGTCGTATTGCTGACGGGTTACCGCATCCTTCTTCATCAAAGCCGCAAAACGGTCGAAGTCCTGCTTGGCATTCATCATATCCACACGAGCCTCCTCGATGCCGGCAGCAGCTGTCTGTACATTGGTATTGGTGGTGCCCATGCTGGCGGTTACCACCGAAGAACTTGACTTGGAGCCACGCAAGCCGGCTTCTGCTTGAGCCACATGCAGACGGAACTCTGCATCCTCGATGATAACAAGGGTATCGCCCTTCTTTACGTGCTGATAATCGTTGAAACGAATCTCCTTGATGAATCCCGGTACACGGGTATTGATAGGGGTGATATGGCGGTTTACCTGTGCATCATCTGTGTAAGCCACATCGCTGCCATGATAGAAATGGCTGAAACACCAGCCGATAGCTCCCAGAAAAAGGAGGATAATCACTACATTATATATTCTCTTGATAATCTTCTTGCTCATAATCTCTTGATAATTGTTTTCGATAAAAACTCTTAATTCTGAATTTTAAAATTAAATTTCTCCTGCCACGTTTTTATTAAATTTCTCCTGCCACGTACTTCATGCGATAGTAGGCATAGACGATGTTGATGCGGGCATCCACCTCGCTGAGCTCGGCATTGAGCTTGAGGTTGGAGGCATCCACCATATCCGTAACCAGAGCGAGCTGACTGAGATAGCGGGCATTCATCACGTCGTAGTTCTGTTGTGCCAGTTCCACGCTCTTTCGCTGCGTTTCCAGTTCCACGTAGGTTTGCTGATACTGCACGTAGGCAGCCTGCACATTATTGTTAAGCTGCTCTGCCTGTACGGCATGTGCCTCTTTAGCCTGACGGGTCTCTACGGCAGCCTGCTTGATTCGCTTGTTGCTCTTGAAGAGAGAGCTGAGGCTGTATTTCACGCCTACGCCCACATACCAGACGTTGAGGTTCTTGTCAACAGGTGGCAATTCGAAGAGGATAGGTCCATCGAAGTTATCTGCGGCAACGAAAGCTACCTTTGGCAGAAGATCGCTCTTGGCTATCTTCTCTTTCTGTTCAGCGATGCGGATGGCGTTGTTGCTCTGCTCCAGGAGTGGGGAATTCAGGGTGCCTGCTGTCTGCCAGTAAGCCTCACCTTCCTTGCCGTAGGTTTTGTCGGCAATGGTGGCATCGGGGATAATCTGAATCTCCTGGCTTGTCTGGTTCATCTGGCTTCCATCATCCTTCAGGTTTCCCTGGTTCATTCCTAGGGTATTGCAAAGCTGATGGTTCAGGATGCTTCGATTGTTCCTGAGCGCCGTCAAACCGAGTTTGAGACTTTCCATCTGGAGTTCGTATCGGGTGATGTCGTTCTTCAGCGCCATGCCTTGTGTCTGTTTCTCCTTGATGTCGTCGATGAGCTGGCGGGTCAACTCGATATTCTTTTCATACACCTTGATACGGTTGTCTATCTTATAGAGGTCGAGATATTGCCCCAGGGCGATGAAGCGGATCTGCTGTCGGGTGAGTTTCACGCCTACTTCTGCCTGCTGCTTTCCGAGTTCGGCGAGCTTGATGCCTGCGTTGATGGCTCCACCGGCATAAACCACCTGCTGTGCCTGGAAGGCAAAGTTGTTGCCGAAATGTGGAGATTTCAAGCCGTGAACGTTGCTGAAGTCGCGGTCGGTAATCAGCGCATTGCCGATATAGCTGAATGAGAGGGAAGCATCAAGGTCGGGCAGTTTCTTGCTTTTAGCCGATTCGATGCCAAGATGGGCTGCTTCTACTCCTGATAATGAAGTACGAAGGCTTTTGCTGTTATCCTCAACCTTCTGGAAGAGCTGGCTGATGGTCATGTTTTCTTTCTTGCTGGCAGGCAAGGAAGCAGCCGCCCCTACGGTGGTTTGTGATTGAGCCGAAGCCCAATGGGTTCCTCCTGCAAGCAGAAGGCATACAAATAAGATGTTCTTAATCATTGATCATAACTTTTTGAATTTCGGGTGCAAAGGTACAGAGTTTTGGGCGAACAATCGCTTTAAATATTTCGCAGCGAATGGACGATTTGGGAATAATAGTTCTTTTATATCACATATTTTGTGTAATTTTGCAACCGAAATCGGAATAAAGAGATATAATAACTCTATATATAATAAGGTGTAGATGGAATTATCAGAATTAAGCAGTCAGCAGGAAGCAAGTCTTTTTCGCTCTGGTTTGGAGGAATGGCAGGAGGGTCCGCAAGTATTGACTTACGGAGCGATATTGATTTGCCGGAAAGGAAAGGCGATGCTGAATGTGAATTATAAGGATTGGGAACTTTATGAGGGGGCGGTGATTACGCTGTTTCCAAATGATGTGGTGGAATTGAAGGTTGACGGGGATTGCAAATCCCCTGAAACTGAAAACGGGGATTGCAAATCCCCTCAAACAGCGAACAGTTTCCAGACCGAAATCCTGAAATATAATCCTTCTCTGCTTCGTGAAGCTAGTTTGCAGCTGGAGCAGACGGTGTATTCTTCCTTGCGTGAAGATCGTTGCAGGCAGGATACCCCTGTGGTGACAAACATCATCAATGGGATGTTCTCCTTATTGAAGGTATATTTCGACCAGTCGGAGTGTACCTGCATTTCGCAGCTGGTATTGTGCCAGTTGAAGGCGTTCTTCATTGGTTTTCATGAGTATCTTCAGCGCAATCCGCAATACCGACCAGATGAAGTAAAATCGTATCGCGTAAGAGAACTGTTCAATCGGTTTATGATGCTGCTGGAGAGGGATTACAAGATATCAAGGGATGTGAACTATTATGCTGCCCAGATGAATATCTCCTCGAAATATCTCACCAACATTGTGAGTCAGGTGACGGGGCATACCCCCAAGACCATCATCGACCAATACGTGATTCTGCAGCTCAAGATGCATCTTAAGCGAACTACGCAAAGCATCAAGGAGATGGCCTGGGAGTTTCATTTCGCCGACGTCAGTTTCTTCTGCCGATATTTCAAAAAGCATACAGGTCTGACACCGCAGCAGATAAGGTCGTAATCACAACCTGCAGTTTTGCTTTGATTTCTGCTTCTTCTATCTCGCCGATGTATTCAGGTGACAGCGCCTTGAGTTCTTCGAGGCATCCCATCTGCATCATGGTGGCGATAGGGAGGAGCTTATGTGCCGCCTTTCCTATGCGGTCGGTAGATAAGGATTCCTCTTCTATGGCTTCTTTCAGGTTCTCGAGGTGTGCGACAAGTTCCTGCTTCACGGTGTCGAGAATCTCCTTTGCCGCTTCTTCGTCGCCTCCGGCAAAAGCGAGGAGAGCATCCAGCTGAGAGTTAGATTTCTGCTGGGATGATGAATCTGGCTGAGATGGAGTTTCTGGCTGAGCATCCGGTAGAGGCTGGGACTCTATTCCCAGAATATCGGATAGCTTCTCCATGCTGAATGGCTTGAACAGGCAATCGTCGAAGCCGGCTTTCAGAAGCTGTTCCAGGATGCTTGTGTCGTGAGCCGTCATAGCCACCACCATCATGTTGGTATGGTTGATGTGGGCAATCATATCCATGCCGTTCATCTCGGGCATTTCGATATCCATCAGCATCAGGGCTGGCTGCTCGTTATGCAGCGTGGTGAGGGCATCCATCACATGGTTGCAGGCGAATACCTGCCAGGTGTCGCCTACGATGCGGCGCAACATCTCCTGGAGAAGCTGGAGCTGCAGCTTGTCATCATCCAGAATCAGAATCTTGTGATTGGCAAATTCCGGCTTTTTCTTTATATCAGTAACCTGATGGCTGCCGGAATTCTGTCCTTCCTTATCTTGAGCAGAATCGGGAGAAGGATCATGCTTAACTTCTGATGGAGCCATTTCCTGAGACTCCTCCATTGGTGCTGGTTCGATAGGGATGGTGACGATGAAGGTAGAACCTTTGCCCAGGGTAGAGTGGAGGATGATTTCTCCGCCAAGCAGCGAAACCAGTTCCTGGGTGATGGACAATCCCAAACCGGTACCCTCGATGCCCTGGGCGCTCTTCAATCTCGTAAACGCCTGGAACACCTTCTGTTTCTCCTCATCGGTCATTCCCTTTCCCGTATCCTTTACGCTCAGGGTAAGCGTAGGTTTGCCCAGGATTTCTGAAACCTGTGCCTGGATGGTAACGCTGCCCCGGTCGGTATATTTGATGGCGTTGCTTACCAGATTATCCAATATCTGACGAATGCGGAAGGCATCAGCACGGAAGAATTTCTTCTTCATTGGAGAATCCGAAGTTTCCGAAGAATCCGAAGTTCCCATCCCCTTCATCTTGCATTCGAATGAAATCTCCAATCCTTTCTCTTCTGCCCGCAATTTCATTCCCTCTACCGATTCAGCTACCAGTTGTGCCGGTGAGAAAGAGGTAGGCTGAACCTTCATCAGTCCGTTCTCCAACTGATGATAATCGAGCAGCGAGGCAACGAGATGTGAAAGATGAGCGGCAGAATTCTTGATGTTCTGGAGGCACTCGATGCCCTGGGGATTGCTGACGTAGGCTTTCATCAGATCGATGAAGCCCGATATAGAGGCAGCTGGCGCCTTGATATCGTGGGTGATGGTGAGGAGCAGGCGCTCGCGCTGGTTCATGATACGCTGGATTTCCTCATTGGCAGCCTCCAGGTTTTCCCTGTAGATACGCTCCTTTCTGGCATCGCGCCAGATAAACCAGATCATGATGACGATGGCAAAGAAGGCTACGATGGCGAGCAGTTCCATCTGCCACAACAGATGCTTTCTTGCTTCCATCGCCTTCTTGATGGCTTCCTGCATATTGTCTTTTTCACGCTGGTGCACATCGCTCAGATGTTTGGCGGAGCGCAGGGCGAGTTTGGCACTCACCATCTTCAGCTCTTCCATCTCCCTATTGATGTTCTGCTTGTGGCCTTGCGTTTCCACTTTCTCCTTCTTGTCTATCTGGTCGAGGATGGTCGCTACGTTTTCCGCCACGTTGACTGGGGTGGTAACAGAATCGATGACAGCCCGGTTGCTGTCCTGTTTTACGCTTAAGGTTTCGGCGTGCTCCTTCTTGAAGGCATCGGCGAGTCGGCGGAAGAACCCCCTTCGGGTCTTCAATACCTCTACCGTAGTCTTCTTCGCCTCGTGGGTTTGAGGTGCCTTGGAGTGAACCAGTATGGAATCCTTTCCCGTATTCAGATTCTTCACCTTATCCTGCAGATAGTTTTGGGTAGGTCTTCCTGCCATGGCATCAGACAGTTGCTTCAGGTTTCTCTGCTCCTCTTTGAGCAGGGAAGAGATGGTACTATCGGCGGCACCCCTTTTTTGGATATACTCGCGCGAAGCTTCATTGATGGCATTGATGCTCTTGGTGTTGCTATACACCAGACTGATTGCCAGAATCATGATAATGGCAATGGCGCTATATCCGAGGGCTACCTTGAGAGGAATATTGTTCTTGTGCATGAGAAATCGTTTAAAATGATGAGCAGACTGATATCTTGCTCAATAGATATTTGTTTGCAAAGTTAATGCAAAAAAATGATATTAGAAAACAAAAGGGCTAAAAACAAGCCAGGAGACCAATGAATTCTATCATTAGTCTCCTGCCTGATTGAAAGCGACGCGTAATTACTAGTGTTATTCTATCTTTTCCTCAGTTAATTACTATTTTTTAAAGGTGATATTACTCTGCTACAGTAGAATCTGTTGTGGTAGAGTCTGCTGGAGTCTCTGCTGGAGTTTCAGCTGGTGTCTCTGCTGGAGTCTCTTTCTCTACTGTTGTATCGGCTGGAGCAGCTGGTTCTGCTGGAGCTACTGTGTCAACTGGAGCTACTGATGATACACTTGCCATCTTGTTGCTGGCGAATACATTGCTCACTGAAACCATAACCATAGCAGCGATAGCTGCGAAAACTAACTTTTTCATAATCTTTTGTTTTTTTTTATTGTGAATATTATGTTTATAACTTTCTTTGTGAACAGCCTTGCTTGCGTTACCGCTCATTGGCGTGTTCACTTTCTAATATCACAATCTGCGTGCCAAAAAATAAAAGAATAGTCTAATCGACTGATTATCAGTTATAATTGCTTTTTGTGCCAGAATTCTACATTGTGGAAACTGTGGAATTAGTGTGGAATTATTCCCCAAAAAATTGGGGAATGGTCATCAGATTCCCCATTTTCCCATATCATTAAAAGCCGTACTTCTTTCTATCAGATACCGTATTTCTTCATCTTATTGTAGAGTGTCTTTCTATCTACGGCGAGCAATTGTGCAGCCTTGCTCTTGTTGCCACCTGCTGCTTTCAGCGCAGCTTCTATTCTCTGCAGTTCCGTTTCCTCATCGTGCAGGGCGGTAGGGGCTTGTGGCTGGATATGCGCCATACTCTGTTCCAGTTCGGTTACTCCGATGTATCTTCCGGTGGCGAGCAGAGTAGCTCGTTTCATCACATTGTTCAATTCTCGCAGGTTGCCCGGCCAGTTGTAGGCGGCAATCCGCTCCTTGGCTTTGCCGTCGAGTCCTTCCACATTTCTGTTCAGCTCCTTGTTGGCGTGCTTGATAAAGAGGTCGGCAAAGAGGAAGAGGTCGGCACCACGGTCTTTCAGCTCCGGCATGTAGATGGTAAACTCGTTGATGCGGTGGTAGAGGTCTTCACGGAAGTTGCCTTCAGCCACACGCTGAGCCAGGTTCTCATTGGTAGCACAAACCAGTCGGATATCGATATCGATTTCCTTGTTGCTTCCCACCGGGCGGATTTTTCGCTCCTGGAGGGCACGGAGCAACTGTACCTGCACTTCATAGTTCAGGTTTCCCATCTCATCGAGGAAGAGAGTTCCTCCGTTGGCAATCTCGAAAGCGCCCTTCTTGTCCTGGTCAGCTCCCGTAAACGATCCCTTCACATGACCGAAGAATTCTGATGCCGCCACCTCTTTAGGAATGGCGCCGCAGTCGAGTGCAAAGAAAGGCTTATTGGCTCTAGTGCTGAGTTCGTGGATTCTTCTAGCCACATATTCCTTACCCGTACCGCTGGCACCCAGAATGAGTACCGACATAGGGGTAGGGGCCACCAGCGAAACGAAACTGTAGAGCTTGCGTGAAGCCTCGCTTTCACCTTCCAGGTATTTGGGTACATCCCCATTGGCAGATGAAGCCTGATTTCCTGCTTGCTTGCCTGGTGCTGCGTTTGTGGGGGTAGAATTTGAGTCGTTGGAACGCAGACTATCTGCTGTGTCTGCATTCGAATCCTGTTTTTTCGGAGCTTTCATCGCTTCCTTGATCTTATCCAGAAGGATTTCCGGATGGAAAGGCTTTGCCACATAATCGGTAGCGCCCGATTTCATGGCGAGCACCACATTCTGTATTTCTGCATAGCTGGTCATCACGATGAAAGGCACCTGTATGCCATGCTTTCTCATCCATTGCAGCAGGAAAATGCCATCGTGGTCGGGAAGGCGGAGATCTGATAATACCAGATCGAATCCTCTTTCTGTCTCCTCGCAAACCTGTATGGCAGCCTTGACCGAAGTAGTTTTCTCCACTTCGAATCCCTTTTTCCTGAGCCATGTCTGAATCATGGTTCCAAATGCGATATCGTCTTCAACTATTAGAATCTTTTCCATGTCATTGCGATCTTACTGTCTTGTTGTATCTGTCTTATTGTATCTTTGTCTTCTAAAAAGATAGAGTTGTTTCAGAGTGCAAAGTTAGCACTAATATTTGGAATCAGCAAGGAAAAAGTGCTTTATTGTTTAAATGAATCGAAAAAATTAGGAAGTAATCACATAAAAATGGAAAACAGTTGAGCTTTTTAACACTTCATCTGTCTCAGTATTCAGAAAAAATATGTATTTTTGCATATAAAAACGAATCTATACAATATAACGTAATAACAATAGCAGTTATGAAGAAACAAATACTTACACTGGCCATGCTGTCCGCTCTGGCGCTCTCAGCTCATGCCCAACAGCCAGCCAGTCAGCTGTTGCCTTATCAGAATCCTAACCTTTCTGCCGAGGCAAGAGCCAATGACTTACTTTCACGTCTGACCCTGGAGGAGAAGACGAAGCTGATGATGGATGCTTCGCCTGCCATCTCCCGATTGGGTATCCCTCAGTTTCAATGGTGGAACGAGGCGCTGCATGGCGTGGCACGCAACGGATATGCCACGGTTTTCCCGATTACCATGCACATGGCTTCTTCCTGGGATGACGCCTTGCTCTATCAGGTGTTTACTGCCGTAAGCGATGAGGCGAGAGCCAAGGCGCAGGTGGCGAAGAAGTCGGGTAATGTAAAGCGATATCAGAGTCTGAGCTTCTGGACTCCGAATGTCAATATCTTCCGTGATCCTAGATGGGGACGCGGTCAGGAGACTTATGGCGAAGATCCATATCTCACTACACGTATGGGACTCGCCGTGGTGAATGGCTTGCAGGGACAGTCGTTTGACGGCAAGCCGCTGGCGGCTCCTGGTGTTCAGGCTTCTGGTCAGTCTAAGGCTCCCCAATATGTCAAGACACTGGCTTGTGCCAAGCATTTTGCCGTGCATAGCGGTCCGGAGTGGAATCGCCACGTCTTCAATCTGGAAAATCTGCCAGCCCGTGATTTGTGGGAGACTTATCTCCCTGCCTTCAAGTCGCTGGTACAGGATGGACATGTGGCTGAGGTGATGTGTGCCTATCAGCGTATAGATGGTGCTCCTTGCTGTTCCAACGCCAAGTTTGAGCGCCAGATTCTCAGAGATGAATGGGGATTCAAGGGATTGATAACTTCCGATTGTGGAGCTGTCAACGATTTCTATATGCCGGGCTATCACGGAACGGCAAAGACCGCTACCGAGGCAACTGCCCAGGCTGTGAATGCCGGTACCGACCTGGAGTGCGGCAGCGCCTATCGCACTATTCCACAGGCTGTAAAGGCGGGAATGATCAATGAGGATAAGGTAAACCAGAGTCTGAAGCGTCTGCTGGTGGCTCGTTTCAAGCTCGGCGATTTCGATAAGGATGAAACGGTGGCATGGACTCAGATTCCTGAGAACGTCATCGCCTGCAAGGCTCATAAGGAGCTGGCTGAGAAAATAGCAGAAGAAGGTATCGTGCTTCTTCAGAACAGAAACCAGCTGCTGCCGTTGAACCGCAATCAGAAGATTGTGGTGATGGGACCAAATGCCAATGATTCCATCATGCTGCGAGGCAACTATTCGGGTTATCCTACCAGTTCTACCACCATCCTCCAGGGCATCCGCAACTATATGAAGGGGGCTGAAGTAAAGTATGTTCCGGCTTGTACCTTGACCAGAAACGAGGTGCAGGAGAGCCGTTTCAACCTCTTCCGTGAGGGAATGAAGGCCACCTACTGGAACAATCAGGAACAGAAGGGCGAGCCGGTGGCTACGGATGTGATGAAGACTGCCATCAATCTGAGCAATGGTGGTAATACCGTGTTTGCGCCGGGCGTGAATCTCACCCATTTCTCTGCCCGCTATGAGGGAGTATTGACTCCTGACAGGGATGAGGATCTTACCATCAATATGGGTATTGATGACGGTTGCCGCCTGATAGTGGATGGCGATACCATCGTGAACATGCGGGAGTGCTGGGGCCGCGTGGCGCCTATCATCAAGCCGCTCTCTCTGAAAGCAGGCAAGCCGGTCAGGATTCAGGTAGATTATACCCAGAAGGAAGATGTGGCGGTGATGCAGTTTGATATCCTGAAGACTTCGAAGCCTACCGATGAGCAGATCCTGGCAGAGGTGGGAGATGCGGATGCCGTGGTATTCGTAGGCGGTATCTCTCCAAACCTGGAGGGAGAGCAGCTTGAGATTGAGGAGCCTGGATTCAAGGGCGGCGACAGAACCGACCTGGAGTTGCCGAAGGCTCAGCGCCAGGTTATCGCCATGCTGCATCAGGCAGGCAAGCGTGTTGTCTTTGTCAACTGTTCGGGAGGTGCCATTGCCATGGTTCCTGAGACAGAGAATGCCGAGGCGATTCTTCAGGCATGGTATCCTGGCGAACGTGGTGGTGAGGCTGTAGCCAATGTTCTCTTTGGCGAGGTGAATCCATCGGGTAAGCTTCCGGTTACCTTCTATAAGAGTGTGAACGATCTTCCTGATTTCCTCGATTATACGATGAAGAATCGTACCTATCGTTATTTCAAGGGTGAGCCTTTGTTCCCATTCGGTTACGGTTTGAGTTATACCTCTTTTGAGTATGGCAAGCCTACCCTGATGCAGGTGAAGAGCAGGAAGCGTGGCAGCAAGGCTGCTGATTATAAGCTGATGTTCTCCTTGCAGAATACGGGCAAGCGAGAGGGTACCGAAGTAGCGCAGGTTTATATCAAGCGCATAGATGATGTGGATGGTCCTATTAAGAGTCTCAAGGCATTCAAGCGTGTATCTTTGAAGGCTGGCGAGCGCCAGATGGTAAGCATCGATCTTCCTCGCAAGAGTTTCGAGGGATGGGATGCCCAGACCAACACCATCCGTGTGGTTCCTGGCACTTACCAGGTATTTGTTGGCGGCTCCAGCGCTGATGCTGCCAAGACTAAGATAGAAGTGAAGATTAAGTAAGTCTCATAGCTGAAAGTTCGGTATGTTCGGCGAACTTTCGGCTATGGCTCATTTTTTAACCATTATGCTTGGTTTATTCGGATTTTCTTTGTAACTTAGCAGCGCAAAACGTAAAGCATGAAGGAATATGGCAAAAATAGTAAATTTCTATCCTGTAGGAATACAGACATTCTCAAATATCAGAGAGGGGAATTATCTCTATGTAGATAAGACCCAATACATCGTGGATTTTCGAGAGAAAAAGATGAAGTACGTGTTTCTGAGTCGTCCAAGACGATTCGGAAAGTCGCTCTTTGCCTCTACCCTCCAGGCTTATTTTGAGGGAAGAAAGGAACTCTTCGAGGGATTAGCCATTGCTG
>OFMH01000295.1_pt1 | contig 37517 bp, 29 predicted proteins | sample 1541761 | NCBI WGS metagenome assembly OFMH01 (sample SAMN04209249, study PRJEB22552) | human gut metagenome | biome: gut; material: feces | host: Homo sapiens | place: USA: Oklahoma
AAAAGAGAGTATCCGTCTGCCATGATGGATACTCTCTTTTTCATGTCAGCCTACCATTCTTCGATGAGGCATTCATGGTGTTTCGTTTTTTTATCGTAATTGATGCCAACGAGGATGACTTTTCCGCCATAGTGCTGAAGCGTTCCGGCATACTCTTTTTCCTTGATTTGGCGGATGGCAGTCTCAGCATCATGATTCCATTTCAGTTCAACGACTAAGGCCGGTTTATCCCCATGCTGCGGCCGCGGCACGAAGACCAGGTCGGCAAAACCCTTTCCGGCAGGCATTTCACGAATGATATTGTAATACCTTCTGGCACTGTAAAAGGCAAGAGACAACGTGTAGCTGAGGGCATTTTCATCGTTGTACTGAATCTGACTCGTTTCCACATGAGCTGCCGCCACGCCGGAGGCCACGTCATCGGCCCTGCCGTCAAAGACAGCTTGGAGAAGCGCATCTGATGCTCTGACGGCCTGACTGACCAATTGCCAGTCATCGCCCTGCTTCGTGGCATTGACGTATTCCTGCAAGACTTCATTATTGGGGATGAACACCTCTTCCCCCTCGCCATCATAGCCGAGGTAGCCGAGATGAACGAGGAGGGTCATGACGTCATCGGCCGAAGTAAAGGTCGTCATATCATTTTGAAAGGTCCCGGTATTAATTTTTTGACGGCCGCCACCCATCATCTTGACGACAGCATCGCGAAGGCCGTCTTCATTCAAGTCAATATACCCCTGCAGAGCTTCATAGGTCTCGGTCTTGTTCCAATAGCTGCCGAAACGGCCCTTGATCATAGCGTCGACGACGCTTTTCGGACTGTACACATGGGGACAATTCGGGAAGGCATAGCCGTCGTACCAAGCCCGGCATTCTTCAAAATCCATGCCGTAATGCAAGCAGAGATTCCTTGTTTCCGCTTCCGTAAAGCCGACGAACTGTGCCATCTGATCGGGATGCTCCATGGAAAATTCCGTGAACATATTGAGGGCCGAATGCGTCCCGTACTTCTTAATCGGCAAAATCCCTGTCATATAAGCCAAGGCCACGTACTCTTTATCCTTTAACAGGTTGCGCAAAAAATCGAGATACAGCCGCTGTGCCCCTTCATCGTGGGGATGTTCCCGGAAAATGCAGTCCCATTCGTCAAAAATAATGACAAACTGTCGTCTCGTACCGGCAAAGACGTCGCCTAAGGTATCGGCCAAATGGGTGTCGTCAAAATAATCAACATCGGGGTAAGCCCGGCAGATTTCCCGGATAACGCGAAGCTGCAGCCGCTCCAACATAGTCTCCATGGACAGGCCGACACTCAAAAATTCTTGTACATTGACTTTTATGACATCATAGCGACCGCACTCTTTCAAGCCGTCACGTTGTCGACCGATTTGTAAGCCCTTAAATAAAGAACTGCCGTCCTCCGAAACGCCATAATAAGCCGCCAACATATTAGCCGTCAGAGACTTACCAAAACGCCGCGGCCGACTGACACAGACGAAGCGTTGTTCTGTATTGACCATACGGTTCAGGACAGCGATCATATCTGATTTATCGACATAGATTTCCGAATTCAAAGCCATGCGAAACAGCCCTGCCCCGGGATTCAAATACATGCCCATCGTCGGCCCTCCTTTCCTCGATCAATGTCTATCGTATACACACCGATTTTCACTGCGGCGGTGTAATGTCCATACTGCATATCATATATTTCTATTCTATCATCTTTTCTATCATCTTTCAGGACTTTACGCTCACTTTTTTTCAAGCTTTACTCAGTCTCGATACGCATTTTAGAATGACGTCTCTATATTGTCCCTTTTGAGGTTGCTTTCAAAAGCTTTTCGTGCATCAGTACCATGATTACCAAAATAAACAATAAGTAAATTGGCAAGAGTGACACATTGATGTGATTAGCAATTACGCCAAAAACAGGCGGCATCAGACAGGTACCAACATAGGCAGACGCCATTTGTACGCCAATAATCGCCTGGGATTTATCGGCTCCAAAACGATCCGGCGTGGAATGGATAATAGACGGATAAATGGGGGCACAACCTAAACCAATCAAAATCAGTCCGGTCAAAGCGCCCCTTTCTCCAAAGGGAAGGAACAGGGAGAACGCACCTACCGCTATGAGCGCTTGGCCCAATCGTATCATCTGCGTGTCATTTAGTTTCAGCGTTAAAAATCCTCCCAGCGCTCGTCCGATGGTAATTCCCACAAAAAATAAGCTGGCAAAACTGGCCGCTGTATCCTCGGAGAGTCCACGATTCAACATAAGATAACTGCTGGCCCACAAGCCCGTCGTTTGTTCTGTAGCACAGTAACAAAAAAAGGTAACCATGACCTCTTTTGCACCTGGAATGCCGATGATTTTTTTCAACGGAAGAGGTTCTCGTTTCTCTGGATCATCTTTGACATCTGCCGAAGTTTTATGCTTCCACAGCGGCAGACTGAACAGCAGAACAGCCGTTAAAACAAATTGCATAAGCGCAATGTAACGATACCCCATATCCCATGAACTGCCGTTCGTCAAGACATATCCCATGATATAAGGGCCCAGAGATGCGCCGACACCCCACATACAATGAAGCCAGCTCATATGCCGGCTGGTATAATGAAGGGCAACATAATTATTGAGCGCTGCATCGACACTTCCGGCTCCAAGCCCGTAAGGAATAGCCCATAAACACAACGCCAAATAAGAATGACTTATAGAAAAACCAAATAAAGCGACCGCGGTCATGAGAACACTGAAGGCGGTCACCTTTCCCGTACCCCATTTTTTATTGATCCGGTCACTTTGTAAGCTTGAAATAATGGTGCCTACTGCGATAATCATAGAAATTCCGCCTGCATAAGAAACAGGAACGGCCAATTCCTGATATATGGACGGCCACGCAGCTCCTAACAGGGAGTCAGGAAGGCCCAAACTGATAAAAGCCAGATAAATAATCAATAACAACAACTGAAACATCACGTTATCCTCCTAAGGTTTCCTTTATTGAAATAATATAGACCCCCTTTGCTTTATGCAACCAATATTCAGCCGTATACTATAATAAAATCGCCAAAAAATCATGCCCTGCGTTCCGATAAAATGGTAATGTCCCAATTATAAAATTATTTTTTACAGGCCTGACCGGCTCAATGGGATAAACGCTCGTATAAAAAAATCGGTACCGACAATTCGTCGCGTACCGATTTTTTCATTCTTCTATATGAACTTTCTGTCAAAAATCAGACTGCCTCCTAAACCTTACAAGGTCCCCCGTCTTGCCGTTCTCTGAATCTGTTCGTGGCTGGCATTTGTTATAGCGTCTTCCAAAATGGCAATCATCTTCTGTTTATCCTTTTTCAAAACGCCGTCGATGCGGACGGAATCTAAGGGATGGAGGGCCCAGAAGTAGGTATCGGGGAGTTCCAGGTGTTCCAGGAAGGTCTTTTCTTCTTCAAGATTTTCTCGTTCTTCTGCCGGGATGAAGATCCCCTTTTTTATGTCGTCGTCGAGTTTGGTTCCGGCAAAGGCCGACATGGTGTTGACTAAAATCTGCGTCGGCTTGATTTCGTTTTCAAGTTTGGCCATAGCCAAGGCGTTTTCCTGTCCCCGACCGCTGCCGCCAGTGCCCAGCATCAACAAATCAGAGTGGCGGATGCCGACGGCGTTGAGGCGCAGACACTGCTCCCGGATTTCTTCGATGGTATAGCCTTTATTGAGGTATTCGAGAATATCCGTCAAACCGCTTTCGATGCCGATGTAGAGGTCATTGACGCCGGCTGCCTTCAAGGCCTTCAAATCGTCATCGCTCTTATGGGCGATATTTTCGATGCGGGCATACATGGTAACGACCTTGACCTTGGGAAGATATTTTTTGATGACGTCGATGCGCTCGATCAAATTCTTTGCCGACAGGACGAAGGGATCGGCGCCGATGAGATAGACCCGTTCCAAGTCTTCTATCTGCCAGCCGTAACGTTCTTTGGCACCTTTCACATAGGCTTCGACGTCGGCCGTCGGCCACATGCGAAAGGGGACGTCCTTGTACATGCTGCAAAAATGACAGCTGTTATGACTGCACCCTTCCGTCAGGGGAATCAAAAAGGTATTGGCCTCAATAGGCGGCCGATAGACAGTTCCGTTATATTCCATCTTCTTCTCCTCCTATCAATATTCACCGGGAGCGCGGTAGCCTTGGGAGGCATACTCCGTCCGGAAACGGCGCAGGGCCGCTTCTCCCTGATTATCAATAATATCTTGAATCCCGTCGATGAGCTCCTGTTTATGGGCCGGAATCTCCGTCCGCACATGGAAGGGCACGGAAATATGGCTGGACTGGAAAATCGTGTCGTTGGTCAGGGCTTTCAAGAATTCCTGCATTTCCTGCAGCCGCTCGACTTCGCCGGCTTCTTCATATTTCCCGGCACGGGCCAAATTCCACAGCCCTGTCTTGGGGATCAGGACCAGCGACGAAATGTCGATCATGGACGGATGGAGGCCGTCGTAGAGGGACGCCGTCTGAAGGGCATGCGTAAGGCCATAGCCCTTGCCGCCCAGGCCGTTTATCCAATTGACGACATAAGAGAGGCCGGCGCTATCCAATTTTTCCAATTGCTCCCTTGCCGTCGCCCGATCGTAGCCCTTGTGCATGAATTTCAACAAGTGATCGTCCCCTGATTCGACGCCGATATAGGGATCGGCAAAGCCGGCGTCTTTCATGTTGCGAAGCTGTTCTTCCGTCTTGTCGACGAAGTTATCGATGCGGGCGTAGCCGCCAATCGTTTCCACTGACGGCACATAGCGGTGAAGGAGTTCTGCCGTCTTCATCAAGACGTCGTAATCGGCAGAAAAAGCATCGGCCGACTGAAGGAAAATCCGCTTCGGTGCGCCAAAATACTTGGGGATTTCCTTGATATCGGCTTCGATTTCTTCCATGGGCGACCGCTTGAATCGATCGGTCTTATAGTAACTGCAAAAATAACAGCCGTTATGAGAACAGCCGCTCGTCAGCTGAAGGAAGGCAGAATCGCCTTCATAGGGCGGCCGGTTTATTCCACTGGTAAAATGCATGATGGCTTCCTCCTGTATGATAAATCTTATGATTCAAAAATCGAGTGCCTCATATCCGGCACCAAATCAGGCAGGCATCCTTTGTCCCCTGCCCTTACTTCTTACCGGCAAGAGATGCTTGCCCATTCTCATCGTATGATGTATTATAACCATGAAGTAATATAATGACAAGTACGCACATTTTTGGTACCTGAAAGGACAGGCTTATGACTCAAAAAAAGAAGGACTACGAAAACCCTTATGACGGCCAATGCGCCATTCTCTACGCCATGAATCTCATCGGCGCCAAGTGGAAGATTCCCATTCTCTGGCATCTTACCCATTACGGCATTCTCCACTACAACGAGCTGAAGCGCCATTTAGGCGGTGTGACCAATACGGTCCTAGCCCGCAACTTAAAAGAGCTCGAAGCGGACGGCCTCATCATCCGCAAGTCGAAGGGAACCGTCCCGCCGTCGGTGACGTATGAACTCTCCGATGAGGGAAAGAAATTAATCGAGCCCCTCGACGGACTCTACCGCTGGGGCGAAGAACACCGCCGCCACCGGGAAATGACGACGCCTTAACCGTTTCCGGACAGCCAAAAAACGCCTTCCGTGACGACAGCCACAGAAGACGCTTACGCTAAGGCTTATATATCATTTTCGATCGTTTGAATCACTTTTGCCGGCACGCCGCCGACGACGCAGTTATCGGGAACGTCCTTGGTGACGACGGCACCGGCTGCTACGACGACGTTATTGCCGATGGTCACGCCGGGCAGGATGGTCACATTGCCGCCGACCCAGACGTCGTTTCCGATGGTGACGGGCTTCATAATCCCCAAATGCTGCCGCCGTCCCCGCGGCGACAAGGGATGGTTGACCGTCGTAATCAGCGTCCCCGGGCCGATCATGACGTGGTCGCCGATATGGACCGGGCCGATGTCCAAGATGGTGACGTTGAAGTTGGCCAAAAAGTTGTCGCCTACATGGATGTTGCTGCCGCTGTCACAGCGAAAGCCCGGCGCCGTCCAGGGATGGCTGCCGCAGGACCCGAAGAGACGGCGCAGGCAGGCTTCGATGGCCTCTTCATCGCCCGAATCGATGGCACTGAGCTTCTGGACTTCGGCGATGGCCTTCAGTTTCCGATCGTTGACGCCCTTATCCCAAAAGTTATAGGCCAGACCGGCATCGAGTTTTTCGCATTCCGTCATGTCTTCAATCGCTTTCATAGGTCCCCCTTATTTATACGCTTTTTCGTAAATTTCAAGATAATCGGCTTCCGACAAAGGCAGCGGATTGGCCGTAATGTCGCCGCCGAGGACGGCGTAGACCCGTTTCGGATAGGTCTTCAGTTCTTCCCGCGTAATGCCCACATCGCTCATGCGAAGGTCCTGGCAGTCTACGGAAGCGATCAGTTCATCCAAGGCCTTGATGAAATCCTTCCCCGACGTCGGATTGGCGACGCCCATGGCTTTAGCCATCTTGATCATCGGTTCTTCGGCAGCCTTCCGTTCGGCAAAGAAATCGTAGTAGGCATGGGAAAGCATAATCAGCCCGGCGCCATGAACGAGGTCTTCATGATAGGAACCCATGACGTGTTCCATCGTGTGTTCCGACGTGCAGAGCATGTAGTAGCCGGCCAAGGTGTTGGCCAAGGCCATGTAGGCCCGCGCTTCCTTGTCGCTGCCGTCACGGTAGGCCCGGGGCAGGTATTTAGCGATGAGTTCAATGGCTTTCAAGGCGAACATTTCCCCCATGGGATGTTCGTTCTTGCAGATCATCGATTCGGCGGCATGGAAAAAGGCATCCATCCCCTGATAGGCCGTAAACTTCGGCGGCACACTCATCATCAGATTGGCGTCGACGACGGCCAGGACCGGGAACATGGACGGGAAGAAGATGCCCGTCTTTTCCTGGACGTCGTCTTTACTGATGACCGACGCCATGTCGACTTCACTACCTGTTCCGGCCGACGTCGTAATGGCGACCGTCGGGGCTGCAGCCTTAGCCGGCTGTTTCTTGCCTCCTTTTTCAGAAAGGCTGTAATCCCAAATATCGCCGTCGTTGGTCATCATCAAGGCGATGCACTTGGCGCAGTCCATGACCGAGCCGCCGCCGAGGGCGACGACGAAGTCACAGCCCGTGTCCCGGGCCATCTTGGCTCCGTCCATGACGTTGTAATCCGTCGGATTGGGACGCACCTGGTCGAAGACTTCATAGCCGATGCCGGCCAAGTCCAATTCTTTTTCTACGGCTGCCAAATAACCGAAACGCTTGGCCGACGAGCCGTTCGACGTGACGATCAGGGCTTTCTTGCCCGGAAGCTGTTCATTATGCAAATCCTGAAGCCGACCGGGGCCGAACAAAACCTTCGTCGGCATATAAAAGTTAAAGTTATACATCAAAAAAACCTCCTCAGTCAATAGATACCCTTGCGATCGGGATTTCGTGACCCCGCCGCTGTTGTTATCAGTGTACCCTGTTTGGCATCCAGAAACAGCGCCATATGATAACTTATATAGTGGCATATATTAACCTGAAGGAGGCTGCAGCAACTGACAGACCCTTTATTTTTTTGACAGCAGGTGATTTTCTTGAACGACAGAAAAGAACAGTTGGAACAGGCTCTGACCGTGCTGGGGACGGAATTTCCCCTTCTCAACTGGGACTTTCGCCCCGACCCGTCGTCGGGCAAAACGGAGCTCATCTCCCAGTGGCTCGGCGATGCGGCCGATGAAATCATGCTCTGCGCCTTTACGGGCAGCCATATCGACGAGCGTTTCCACCGCCAGGACTTTTTCTTCGTAAACTTCGCCTACCGCGGAAATTACGAAGCCCTCAGTGCTTCCAGCCAAAATAGGATTTCCATGAAAGAAGGCGACTGCTATATCGGCCAGCCTTACAGCGGCTACGCCCTAAAAAAAGACGGCGACGAAACCATCGTCATCGTCGGCATCCTCATCAAGAAGGAAACCTTCCTTCGGGAATACCTTTCCGTCCTCGGCGCCGATACGGACCTGCTCCACTTCTTTTTAGAGCCCGCTGTCAACCGCTACGCCGACGGCATCATCCGCTTTACGCCGGGAGCCGATTCACCGATCTGGCCCATCCTGGACTTGATGGTGCTGGAATACGCCCGGCGCACGGATCAGAGCCAATCCATCTTGAAAGCCCTCTTCCTCTCCATGGCCCTGTACATGTCCGAAGCCGTCCGAGTTCAAAACAAGCCGGCCCGAAAACCATCGGTCACAGAAGAAATCATGACCTACATCGAATACCATTCCGACACGGCAACCCTCAAGAGCACGGCGGCCCGCTTCGGCTACCATCCGGTCTACCTCTCCCGCCTCTTGTCCGAAAAAGAAGGCCGCACCTTCTCAGAGATTCTCCTGTCCATTCGCATGAAAAAGGCGGCCATTCTCTTACAATCGACGGATCTCTCCATCGAAAAAATTGCTGCCATGCTGGGTTACAGCAATAACAGCAATTTCTACAAAGCTTTTAAAGAATATTATGGAACCTCACCGAAGGCCCGCTTCCGCTGACACCTTCCCTTGGCCCTGACTCGATCAACATAAAGCCGTCAGATCACACGCTGGACGAAGTCAAAGAGCAGCTTCAAGCCGTAAAAACAGATGACGCCGCCGCAGACGATGTTGATAGCCCGCAGGATGCGCGGACTGAAGCGGCTGCGGAACAAAGAAACGAGGCCGCTCAAGAAGATAAACCATACGCACGAAGCGAAGAGGACGCCGCTGAGAAAGGGCGTCTGCTGAGATGCGCTCAAGGTAACCTGAAAGGAGCCGAGGAGCATCGTCCCGTCGAGGATGGCCTGGGGGTTGATCCAAGTGACGATGCCCGCTTCAGAAATCGTCTTGCGAATCGTCATGGGACGATACTCGCCTTGCGTCTCCGCCTTGGCCCGCATGAGGCCGACGCCGATATAGAGGACCAGCAAGCTGCCGGCACCTAAGATGAACATTTCTACCGTAGGAAAGAGTTCCATCAATCGGCCGATGCCGAAGAAACAGGCCAGGGATAAGGTAATATCGAAAAAGAGGACGATGAGGGCCGTCAAAAAAGCCCGCCGCCGCGTATTATTCAGTGCCGAATTGATGATAAACATATTTTGCATGCCAATGGGAGCCACATAGGCTAAGCCCAAGGTCAGGCCCTGCAGAAAAAAGCTCATTACAAAAACTCCCTTGCCAATATACAGAAGAACAACATCATCAAACGCACCAATCGATGTTAATTTCGTATTATACAGTATATCCCAAGGGATGACAACAAAAAAACAGCGGCCATTACCGTACGGTAAAACCCATATTGTATACGCTATCCTCGACAATGATTGGTTCATGCGCCATTGTCTGTTCCAATATATTTTCCATAAAAGCTGCGGCGCCTACTATAGCCACATCAAAAAATGCCATATGGTTCCCCTTGCATCAAACAGCAAAAATGGCTGACTACTTGCTATCGCAAATAGTCAGCCGTAAAAAACGCCTTGACGGTCACCGCTCGGGACCAAAAAGTATTTATTCTTTGATATCGTAAAATGTAAAGCCTTGTGCTTCTGCTTGTTGTATTAATTTTTGCCGTAACGGAATTGCCTTCTTACCGGCAATCTGTTTCGTAAAGGAATCTACACGTCGATTCGTATCACGCATATCGTAATACTCTTCCATTTCCGCATCGTAATCTTTCAACAATTCCAAATAAGAATCAAATACCCGATAGGAGTCCTCAAATACATTGGCTTCACGAGGCATACGCGGTTTTAACTGCGGTTCCTGATTCGGTATCCCAATGCCGACCCCCACTACCGGGAATGTTAATTCCGGCAATTTCAGAAGTTCAATCATCTTAGGTGCATTATTTAAGATACTGCCAAAATAAACCGTACCGAAACCACCGAGTTCAGCAGCGGCCACCATATTTTGAGCGGCTATAGCGGCATCCGTCCAGCCTTGGAAGAAACGATCGCTATCGCGTTCAACAACACTTTCTACCCCTCGTTCGCGAGCGATACGGGAGTTGCGGTACGCATCGACGATGAAAATAAACAGCTCCGGTACCCGTGCTACATATTCCTGGTTACAAACTTCTGCAATAGCCGCTTTCAGGTCCGGATTAGCAATGCGGATAATACTGAAACTTTGCATCCCCATGCTGGTAGCAGTTCTTTTTGCTATATCCAATAATAGGCTCAATTGCTGCGGCGGCACAGGGCTAGATTTAAACTCACGAATAGTACGATGATTTAATAACACGTCAATAGGATTCATGGAATCATCTCCTTTACCAAAATACGTTGAGTACACTATTATTCACCACACGCTTCCTTGCACATAATATCGAACTTTTTCTTTCTACAGTAGCACTAAATATACACCTTGTCTAGTCATTACCATGGTCTGGCTTCAATGGCTTACGCAAATTGGTCACCCCCTATTCAGCCTCTACCTAAGAAGCGGAGGACTTTTCGATGTATATTCCTTGGTGCTTGACGCAAAAAACAGCGGCCATTACCGTACTTTTTCGGATGGTCGCTGTTTCATGATCACATGTCTCTTATAAGTTGCGTTTTGCCCAGTCTTTGATCGTCCCTTCAGAGGCGACCGTTTCGGCGCCGTGAATGGCCAAGCCTTCACCGACGACGGCACCGGGGCAGTATTTTTTAAGGGCTGCCGCACTTCCGCCAAGGCCGCTCCCTTCATGGGTCATGAGGGGAAATACCTTCTTGCCCTGAAAATCAAGGGCTTTGAGCTGGGTAAAGACGGCCATGGGATAGGTCCCCCACCAGCAGGGTCCGGCGACGACGATGTTGTCATAGGCGTCAACCGATTCGAGCTGCTCTGTAAGTTCCGGGAACACCTTGTTTCGCAGTTCCTCTTTGGCTTCTTCCGTGCACTTCGTATAGTCTTCGGCATAGGCCTTTCGGGTCCTCACTTCAAAGATATCGGCTCCAACGGCCTGCTGAATATATTCGGCAGCGATTTCCGTATTTCCCTTGACCAGGTTTTCAATACTGCCATTGACGTAATTCTGACCGCGGCGGGAATAATAGATGACTAAAGTTTTACTCATACGGTTCTCCTTTCTCAATCTAAGGTCTTTATAATTTCAGCCACATCCCCCCGGCGTCTGCATCGCCCCGGGATTTCTCAACGACCACTGCGGCGCCTTTGCCTGGACGCCTTTCGATACGGAAAAAAATATTCCCTGCGCCCTCTATACCCATAAAGGAGAGTCGCGAAAACACGTACAAGAATTCGTCGACATCATCCTGCATATCTATCGCGATAATCCCGACTTTCCCGTTTAATTTTTTCATACAAGCAAAAAAGCCGCCCCGCCCGGCATAGCCTCCTTTATCATTACGTCAATAAAGGAGATTATGTCAGGGGAGCGGCTCTTTCGTCATGTTCTAAGAGTTGTCGTAACCGTTACTTATCCGTTCAAACGGTTCATGATATCCTGCATCTGTTTTTCAAGGGCTTCGATGCGTCTGTCCTTGGCTTCGTTTTCCGCCTTCATGGTATCGATTTCCTGCTGCTGCTCGGAAATGACGCCGACCAAAGCATCTTTCGAGTAGCCGGCATAAGGACTGCCCTGGCCAAACTTGAAGCTGACGCCGGCGTTGAACATGTTTTCCCCGCCGCCGAGGCTGGTTCCGATGGAGAACAGGACGTCGTTCGTCGGCCGATAGAAGGCACCGATGGCAACGGCGTTAGCCGAATTGTAATTGCCATAGCCGGCTGCAAAGTCCCACTTCGCCGTCGGATCATAGTCCTGAGGATGAAGGGCCGCTAAGGCTGCGGCACCGGCACCGACGCGGTTGATGCGCGTATCGAGCTTGCTGACGCGGCTGTTCAAGTTAGTCACGCTGCCGGAAATATCAGTTACCTGATTCGAAAGATTGGTAATATTGGCCGTATTGGTCGTGATTTGCGTCGTATTCGAAGCTACCTGGCTGTCCAAGGCCGTCAAGTTATCGCCGGCCGATTTTGATTTCTTCACATACGTGCCATCTTCAGCGACCCGTGTTTCATTGTATACCGTACCGCCGGTGACGATGCCCGTGTTACCCGAAGCTACCTTGCCGTCGGTATTGACTTTGATCTTATAATTCGTTCCGCCAATAGTATTCTTTCCCGTGCTGTCGATAGAAATCGTGTTGTCACCGTCGGCATTGGCAATGGTATTTCTCGTGTCGACAGCAGCGGCAATGGTCGATAAGTTGACGCTGCCCGAAATGATTTCGGTCCCTTCCGAGTTCTTAATGGACAGGCCTAATTTATTGTCTTTGAACGTTAAGGCTTCGTTACTTTCCTGTAAGCCCGTGCCGGCTGCGTCGACGGCTGCTTTGAGCTGAGCCACGTTGACGGCATCGGTGTCATTGGTGCCGGCTGCGACGTTGGTAATTTGACGAGTTAACCCCGTTTCACTGTCACCGACGGAAACAGCTGCCGCACCAGACTGCCAAGCCGATGTAATCTGAGTCTTTTCCGACACAGCCGCCGTGTAGGCTTTATTAGCATCGTTCATGGCTGTTTCGGAAGTATCCATGGCCGCTCTGGCGTCATCATTGGCAATCTTAGCGGCATCCATTTGCTCTTTAATTTTTTTACCTCGATCCGAATCATGGTCAATGTTGTTATAAGCATGTACGGCCTGCACATAGTCTGCATTCTTGGCCAAATAATCGGATACCTTGGTTTCATAATCAGCTTTTGCTGTCGAAAGAGCCGATTCCAAATCAGGGATACTGCTATTTAATTCGGCAAATCTGTCTTCTTTACCGGTATAGGCCACGATAGCCGCTTCATTTTCAAAGGCGTTGCCCGTAATCGGGTTATACCCAAAGGCCCCTTTATCGACAGAAGATACAGCGTTGCTGCCGATCGCCACGCCATCATCTTTTTGTACATCCGTATTGTAGCCGACCATGACGGCGTTGCTGATATTTTCCGTATGTTCTCGTAACGGTTTCTGTACCTTTACCACATAGTGCAGCGTATCTCCGGTCCACTGCAGCTCTCCTGTCGTATGAGCGTAACTCTGGGGAGTATAGGTCTGTTCTTCATAGCCATCTGTTGTCCCCATCGTTCCCAGAATGACGTTATTTTTACCGCCCGATAAGGTATGGTAATCGCCGATGACGACATCCGTCGCCGCATCGCTAAGCTTATTGCTGGTCCCCATGACAGAGACATGATTCACATTAGTGGCTTTATTCTGATAGCCTGTAACCAGATTATAATCACTGGCTGAAGCTTCGGTGCCGTTTAAAGTGTTTCCCGTCCCAAAGATAGAGGAACGTCTTGCGTAATCCGATACGTTGCCGTTCCCCATGGCAAAGACGGAGCCGCCGTTAAGCGTAGCATAGTCCCCCATGATTTCAGAGAAATGCTCCTTATACCCAATATCATCACCGCCATGATAGAGCAGCTCGCCCATACGGCCGCTCAAAAAACCGCCTTCAATACCTTCGTTTATATTACCGAAAGCATTGGTCACACGGTTACCGGTACCAAAGACCATGGAATTAAAGGATGAGTCAACCTTATTCAACATGCCGAAAGCACCCGGAGCTATCGATGCACCAAGTCCAGTGTCACTTTCGGTACTGATTTTGTTATCGATACCATAGAGAGTCGCATAATAAGTGGTTCCCTCAACGGTCGAACGAATTCCCACAGCTGCACTTGCAGGCCCTAAGGTCTTAACTCTGCTCCCGATTGCCATACTGCCATCGCTGCCAAAGGCATGATAGCCGATGACAACCATATTTCGTGCCCGAATATTATTGTCATCCGAGTTCTTTTCATCCGGAGATAAAGAACCGATAATAATAGAATCTGTAAGCTCCGTATTGTTTCGGTTATCACCAATAACAATCCCGGCAGCCGTACCTCTGATATTATTATTATTACCAATAACCGTTAAGGCGTCCCATTCATTGCGATACGTATCGTTACCGGTAATCACATTGCCGCGGCCAATGGTTAAGTCGGAAATATTAGGTTCACGGCCTTCCGGATGACCATAGTCGGTAACGGTACCGACATCTCGAGCAATTATCTTGTTATTATCGCCGATGACATTTTGCTTCCGACTGCCCCGTACTTCGTTGTTATTGCCAAAAATACGTGTATCAAGGCTCGCTTCATATCTCGTCCCGCCATCGTAAGGATAGCTCTTTGTTACCTTATTGTCATTGCCGACAATATTGACATTATTACTGTCTTCAACCGTATTGGTATCGCCCATGACATTCGTACCTTCACTGCCGGTCACCGAGTTTTCCCTCCCTACGACGCGAGCTGTTTTATCATCAGTTACGGTATTGGTCGTTCCCGTCGCCGCACCACTGTCTACGACGATGTTGTCCGCTGCATAAGACGACAGCCCCATTCCGGACAGGCTCAATCCGGCTAAAACCATGACTGCCAAGGCCGTCTTTTTCACGATGCGACTGCCATTGCTTTTCGTGCGGCTGTTAGCCATTTCCGACACGACGACGTAGCAGTTCTTTACCCGACTCCAAATAACCCGATAAATCCTGTTCATCAAAGAATCTCCTTTCTAATCCAGTAACCATTCGCTTTCACCTTACAATATAAGTATACATTTATTTTATATAATCGTAAAGTTAGTCATTTTATGGCCAGTATTATGTATTTTTATAGTCAATTCAAACAGCATGACACAGTTTTATCCTGCCGTCGATGATGGGCCGCTAAATATGATACAATAACCCTAGAATACATGTAAAGGAGAGGATGCTTATGAAGTTCAGCTCCACTTATATAAGGCCTGTAAAATGGGCATTTTTAAGCGCCTGTCTGCTCTCGTTGATTCACGTCATCAGTGCCCTTACGGTGCCGACTTTAACGGCCAGCATCATCAACGAAGGCGTTCTACACGGCGATATCGACGCCATCAGCCGCCTCAGCATCGCCATGCTGGCAGCGTCTCTGGTGACCGTAACCGGCTCGTTAGGTGCCGTCTATTTGAGCTCCCACATCGCCTCCCGGGTCAGCCTTACCATGCGCCAACAACTGGTACTGGCCCTGCAGGACTTTTCCCTCTCCGATTTTTCTAAATACGGGACGGGTACCCTGCTCATGCGGGCCACGCGAGACGTCGAAAAAATCCAGTCCGTCCTCGCCGAAGGCATCAACATGATTCTGCCCATGCCCCTCATGATCCTCGTCGGCTTGGGACTCACCTTTTATAAAAGTTTTGAAATGGGGCTCATCATCTTGAGTCTGATGATTCTCATGGTCGGCCTCATGATTTCCATTCAAAAAAAGGCCCTGCCCATCGTCATGGCCGTCCAGCAGCAGTTGGACAAGCTCACCGATCTGGTTCGCGACCACATCATCGGCATGTCCGTCATCCGGGCCTTTAACCGCAGTCACGATGAGAAAACCGCTGAAATTCAGATGTTTTCCGATTTATCGGCCAAAGAAACGAAGCTGGCCCGGACCTATGCCATCGGCCTGCCTACGATTCTCATCATCTTCAACATGAGCACCGTCGTCATCCTCTGGATAGGCGGCTATCAGATCGACTCCGGCGTACTGCAGATCGGCGACATCATGGCCATCATCGAATATGCCACCCTCATTCTGATGAATCTCATCATGGCCGTTTTCGTCCTCCTCGACGTGCCCGAGGCCCTCATCTGCTATGGCCGTATTCAGGAATTACTACGCCATGCCGAAACTACCGTCACCCGTCAAAATACGGTGTCCGCGGCCTTCGGCCAAGGCCGCCAAAATACGCAGGCCCGTCGAGATGCTGCCCGCAGCGACTTGCAGCGTCACGCGCCGCTCTTAGAGTTTCGTCACGTCACCTTCCGTTACGATGACGCCGAAGAAGCGGCGTTAAAAGACATTTCCTTTACCCTCGAAGCCGGGGAAACCTTGGCCGTCATGGGCGATATAGGCTCTGGGAAAAGTACCCTGGCCAAGCTCATGTTAGGCCTTTATCCCATCGAGTCCGGCGACATCCTCTTTGACGGGAAGTCTATTTTCAAGCAGCCCATGGAATCCGTTCGCGCTCAAATCGGCTACGTGCCGCAAAAAGCGTACCTCTTCACGGGCTCCATTGCCATGAACTTAGCCTTCGGCAAGCCCCAAGATGCGGCGGCTCCCGCCTCTTTTGAAGAGCTCGAAGAAGCTGCCAAACTGGCCGGCGCCCATGAGTTCATCAGCCGTTTTGACGACGGCTACGATCATGAGCTCTCCCAAGGCGGAACCAACCTCTCCGGCGGCCAGCGCCAGCGCCTGGCCATGGCACGGGCCTTAGTTCGGAAGCCCCGCCTATTAATCTTCGACGACAGTTTTTCCGCCTTAGACGGCATTACCGAGCAGCAAGTAAGAAAAGCCGTAGCCCGGGAAATCAAGGAGGGCACCGAAAAAACGGCAGCCTCATCAGATACAGGCCGTCAAGGCAAAGGCCGGGCCTTCATCTCCATCGAGCAGAAAGTCAGTGCCGCCCAAAAGGCCGATAAAATTCTGGTCATCAATCAGGGCCAAGCCATCGGCGTCGGCACGCACGATGAATTATTGGCCCACTGCCCCATTTATCAGCAGATCGTGACGTCACAGGAGGTGGCCTTATGAACCTCGTCAAACGCTTTCTCTGTGACTCCCGCGATCAGTGGTGGCGTCTCGTCGTCCTCACGGCAGCCCTGATGTGGGCCGCCTGCTTTGAAATCATCGCGCCCCGCCTCTTGGGCAACATCGTCGATGCCATCGTTCACGGCATCGAGCAGCAACAGGAAATCACGGCCATTTTAGACGGCACGACCAACACGGTCCTGCTCCTCGTCGCCTTTTACAGCTGCCACGCCGTATTTACCTACGTCAGCGAATTCATCATCGCCGGCGCGTCCCAGCACATGGTACTGGCCCTGCGCAGCCGCGTAAGCCACCAGCTCCACCACCTGCCCATGACCTATTTCAACCAGCACAACCGCGGCGATATGCTGAGCCGTCTGACCAGCGATCTGGATGCCGTCGGCGAAACCCTGCGCGAAGGCATTCCCGGCCTCATTTCGTCCTTCATCGGCATCGTCGGCGCCGTAGCCATGATGATCTGGATCAGTCCGCGACTATCGGCCATCATCCTCAGCGTCATCGTCGTCGGTATTTTAGGCTTGACCATTACGGCCAAAAAGGCCCGCACCATTTACCTTCGCAAACAGGAAGCCTTAGGTGCCGTCAACGGCGGCATCGAGGAATTGATTTCCGGCAAACAGATCGTTCAAGCCTTCGGCCTGGAGACCGTCACGACGGACCATCTGAACGACTTGAACACCCGCCTCTTTACCCGCGAGCGGCAGTCGGGCTTTATGGGTCAGCTCATCATGCCCCTGGTCAATTTCATCAACCAGATCGGCTACGTCCTCGTCGCCATCCAGGGCGGCCTCCTCGTCCTCCGCGGTCAGATTACCCTCGGTGACATTCAGGCCTTCTTCCTCTACGTAACCCAAGTATCGGACCCCATTTCCCGCAGCTCTTACGTATTGACCCGCTTTCAAGAAACCCACGCCGCCTTAGGCCGCATCTACGAGATTTTAGACTATCCGACGGAAGACGATTCGGGCACCTTGGAAACCTTGTCCGCTGAAAATACAGTTCAGCAAGAACCGTCTTGCGATGAAGCACGGCAACAACCGGCGACGGGCTCAAAGGACAACGCCATTGAATTCAAACACGTCACCTTCGGCTATAGTGATGACAAACCCCTCATGGAAGATGTGAGTTTTGCCATCCCCAAGGGCCACGTCGTCGCCATCGTCGGCCCTACAGGGGCCGGCAAAACGACGATCATCAACCTCCTCATGCGCTTTTATGAGATATCCGGCGGCACCATTACCATTCACGGCACCGATATCCGTGACCTTCGCCGTGAAACCCTTCACCGGCAAATCGGCATGGTCCTGCAGGATACGTGGATTTTCACGGGCACCATTGCTGAAAACATCGCCTACGGCAAGCCGGACGCCACGCGCGAAGAAATCATAAAGGTCGCCAAACTGGCCATGGCCGACCATTTCATCCGTACCCTGCCCCTCGGCTACGACACGGTGTTAAAAAACGGTGCCGACGACCTGTCCCAGGGTCAGCGTCAATTACTGACCATTGCCCGCGCCTTCTTAGTCAATCCCGGCATCTTGGTCCTCGATGAAGCGACGGCCAACGTCGACACCCGGACGGAAGTAGAAGTCCAAAAAGCCATGAGCCAGCTGTTAAAAGGCCGGACGGGCATCGTCATTGCCCATCGCCTGTCGACCATTCGCGACGCCGACTTGCTCCTCGTCGTAAACCACGGCCAAATCGTCGAGCAGGGCACCCATAGTGAACTCTTGGCACGGGGCGGCTACTATAAAGAATTGTACGAAAACTACGCCAAAGGCATGGCCCTGTAAGCCTAACATTCGGCCGAAAGGACTTGCCCAATCCCATACAACCTTCTGAAAACGATAAAACGGGACTGCTCCGGGGAATCATTTCCCGGGACAGTCCCGTTTTGTATGATCTGAGCATAGAGCTATGTCGCTAAGGCCGTCGGCCTTGTCACGCCGCCCGTGACTTACTTGTTCTGAGACAACTGGCGGGCGATTTCCTGAACCTGCGTGCGCAGCGCTTCATTTTCCCGAGCCTGTTTTTCAACCTGTGCCCGTAATTCCTGATTTTCCTGTTCCTGTTTTTCCATGCGGGAATTGAGAGAGGTAATGGTCGAAGCCTGTTCCGATACGACGGCGGCTAAAGAAGCTTTGGAGTAGTTTGAATATTCGTTGCCGCTGCCGAATTTGAAGCTGACACCGGCGTTGAACATGTTTTCCCCGCCGCCCATGCTGGTTCCGATGGAGAAAAGAACGTCGTTCGTCGGCCGATAGAAGGCACCGATGGCAACGGCGTTAGCCGAATTGTAATTGCCATAGCCGGCTGCAAAGTCCCACTTCGCCGTCGGATCATAGTCCTGAGGATGAAGGGCCGCTAAGGCTGCGGCACCGGCACCGACGCGGTTGATGCGCGTATCGAGCTTGCTGACGCGGCTGTTCAAGTTAGTCACGCTGCCGGAAATATCCGTTACCTGATTCGAAAGATTGGTAATATTGGCCGTATTGGTCGTGATCTGCGTCGTATTCGAAGCTACCTGGCTGTCTAAGGCCGTCAAGTTGTCCCCGGCCGATTTCGATTTCTTCACATACGTGCCGTTTTCAGAGACCCGTGTTTCATTGTATACGGTACCGCCGGTGACGATGCCCGTGTTGCCCGCTTCCACCTTGCCGTCGGTATTGACTTTAATCTTGTAATTCGTTCCGCCGATATCATTCTTTTCCGTGCTGTCGATGGTGATCGTGCTGTCGCCGTCGGCGTTGGCCAAGGTATTTCTCGTGTCGATTGCCGAAGCTATGGTAGATAAATTAACACTGCCCGTGACTTCTGTTCCGGCCTTATCTTTAATCGACAAGGATAAGGTATTGTCTTTGAAGGACAAGGCGTTTGAGTTTTCTTCTAAACCAGAACTCGATCCCGAAGCGGCAACGGCTTCCTGCAGTTGGGCTACGTTAACGGCATCGGTGGCTTCCGTACCGGCCGCAACCCCGGTAATTTGACGCGTGAGATTATGGGCAGCGTCGCCGACAGAAACAGCGGCTAAGGTCGATTTCCAAGTCCCCGTCGTATCTCCCGTTCTGTCCATACCTTTGGGATCATAACCTACGGCACCGGCTGCTGTACTTGCCGTCGATTGAGCCCCTAAGGCTACGCCACCATTTTCCGTAACGTCCGTATTGTAGCCGATCATGACGGCGTTTGTAAGGTCAGCCTTATGCGTTTTTAGCGGAGATTTTACGGTCAATTCATAAGTCTTCGTATCGCCGGTCCACTCAGGCTGATTCATCGGTTTACGATAAGGAGTATAGGTTTTGGTAATCGTTTTATCTTCCGTAGCCATGGAACCGAGAATGACATTATTACTGCCCCCTGACAACTCATGGTAATCGCCAATGACAACCGAAGAATCTTCCTTGGTCACCACATTCCCGTTGCCGATAACAGCCGTATGATTGATGTTATTCCCCGTATTTTGATATCCGGCGACTGTATTGTAAGTACTGACAGCTGATGCTGTACCATTCAAGCTATTTGCGGAGCCTAAAACTTGCGAAAGCCGTGCATAATCAGAGACATTGCCGTTCCCTACGGCAAAAACGGAACCGCCGTTTTCCGTCGCCCAATCACCCATTAATTGAGATGCATAGTCCATATACCCATTTTCATGTTGACTGTTATAACCTAATATATCAAAGGCGCGCTGGGCAAAGCCTAATTGAGTGGAATTTAAACCGGAAGTCGGATCTCCGATGGCATTTGTAATCCTATTGCCGGAACCAACGATCATCGATGTATTAGATTCTTCAACTTTATTCAGAAGCCCAACAATACTATTGGCCATAGCCTGACCCGAACGATTCGGTGTAGAAATATTATTATCAGCCCCATAAATATTGGACCAATAAGAATCTTCACTGCTAAAGGAGTTGTGTCCGACAACGTTTTCTTCCATACCTAATGCCTTTGCACTATAGCCGACAGCCACTGTTAAGCCCACATTTTGACGATCCGTACCGCTTTGTGCATGGTATCCGACAACAACACTCTTAGAGCGCTGTACCGCTGTCTCCTGCTCATCAGCTGACATCGATCCGATAATAACACTTTCGCTTAAATCGCCGCCCCTTTGATAATTTCCAATTAAAATATTGCTTCCCGGATTCGCTAGGTTATTATGATTCCCGATTACAGTCAGACTGCCGCTGTTATTCATATAGGTATCATTACCATTAAGAACGTTTCCCTTTCCGATAAGTATATCCATTACATTATCCGTTCGTTTGTCTTGATTTTTTGATTCAGTCCCCTTGTTTCTATCGGTTACACTATTTTTATCGCCAATAACGACTTGACTCTTACTGTTGGCAACGGTATTTCCATCGCCAATGACCGTAGAGTTATCTGCCTTTGACACCGTATTGGCCGTTCCAGATGAATTGTTAATGACGAGCGGATCCGCCGCATAGACACTAACGTTCCCCCCCTGTAAACAAAGGCCGGCCAAAATCAAGGCAGCCATAGCCGTTCTTTTCACGGCACGACAGCCGCGGCTCTTAGCCCGACTGTTGGCGATTTCCGATACGACGACATAGCAATTTTTTGCTCGACTCCAAATTACCCGATAAATCTTGTTCATGAGAAAGCCCCCCTTAACATATAGTCAATTTCGAGTGATGCCATAATTATTATGATATTATTTACATATATACCATAATCATCGCATTTTGTTGTCAGTCACGAGTATATACCCATTTTTTTCTGTTTTCAAACGTCCTTTTTCGATATGTAGACACTTATACTCTATATTATAAATTTAATCTAATTATATATACATTCTATGGTTTTATAATTCTAATTGTTATCATTTTCTCTAATTATTAGGTCAATTTGTTTTTCTCTGCTTTTTTTAAGGCCTCATAAAATCTCCTGCACGCATCGGATTTCCTGTCATTGAGAAATTCCTGCTTCTTTTCTTTTTGAATGAATATAAAAAAAAATTCATGCTATTTTTTTAATTTTACCTAAGCTTCAGAAGACGCCGAAAGACATCTTGAAAAGGCGATGCTATCGTCAAAAGCTAAATGGAGTCTCCTATAAAAAGAACCTCCTTTATCAGTCATTCGATAAAGAAGGTTCTTCCGTTATATTCCTTCGAAGGTTACTTATTCAAGCGGTTCATGATGTCCTGCATCTGTTTTTCAAGGGCATCGATGCGTTTATCCTTGGCTTCGTTATCAGCCTTTAAAGCCTGATAATCAGCTTTGATAGCAGCATTGTCAGCCTTCACCGTATCAATTTCTTGCTGCTGCTTGGAAATGACTCCGACCAAAGCGTCTTTCGAATAACCGGCATAAGGGTTGGCCTGGCCGAACTTGAAGCTGACACCGGCATTGAACATGTTTTCCCCGCCGCCCATGCTGGTTCCGATGGAGAAGAGAACGTCGTTCGTCGGCCGATAGAAGGCGCCGATGGCAACGGCATTGGCCGATTTGTAATTGCCGTAGCCGGCTGCAAAGTCCCACTTCGCGCTGGGATCATAGTCCTGGGGATGAAGGGCCGCTAAGGCTGCCGCACCGGCACCGACGCGGTTGATGCGCGTATAGAGGCTGCTGACGCGGCCGTTCAAATCGGTCACGCTGCCGGAAAGATTGGTAATGGCTTCCGTATTGCTGTCTACCTTGGCATCTACCTTTTTCAGTTGGCCTACGTTGACGGCATCCGTATCGGCAATCCCGTCGGCAACATCGGTAATGCGCTGATTATTGGCATGGATTCCGGTATCGTCAATATACGTTTTGCCTCCGACAGACAGTTTGCCGTTAATCGAAAAGTCGCCATTGGTTATAACGTCCCCATTAATGATGGCTCGTCCATAGACAAAGGAATCGCCCGACGTGGCATAGCCGGTACTGATATAAGAATTTCCGCTTCCCGGATAGCCACTACCCCAATAACTTGCATTGGAAAGCTCGTTTTCCTCTAAGGTGTAGAGTACGCCTTGGAACAAGGCCCCATCATAGTCCCCGGTATTCTCATAAGACTCCCAGGCAACACCCGGAAAATCAGAATATGGATCGTCATTGTCCATCGCTGCAATATTCTGATCCAACTGAGCCCGCAAATCCTGCACTAACTGAGAGTTTTCCTGAATTTCCTTCAGTGCCTGTTGGGCAAAGGCAAACTGATTTTTGACAGCCTCGTTCTGATTATCGTCAGCGGCAAAAGCCGGACAGATTGACGCAGCTGTCATACCGGCCGTTAAAGCCGCCATTACTAATTTTTTCTTCGTAATTACCATAGAATCACCTCAACATATAATTTAGGGAATGTCTCCCTTATAAACAACGAAAGAGCATCAGCAAGCCGCTAATGCCCTTTCGAGGTTAACAGTGTATTGCTATCGCTTCGCCCATAATCGGCCCATGATGTCTTGGACCTCAGCCCGGAATATTTAGTTCTAAATAACACCATAGCCCTTTATTGTAAAAACATTTTTACGACTATGTTATCATTTTCACTTTATGTTATAAGTATATATGATTTTCATATAATAGTAAAGCTTATTGTTATTTGTCAGTACAATTAATTATTTGAGTCATTTTATCCGTACTATAAGCAGTCCTCCAAATCCGTCTACGCGTTTATGGCAATATGGATTAGAACGCCACCTCAAACTACGGACGGCTGCCATGAAGATAAAAAATGCATACCATAAAAAAGAAAGAGCACCGGCAAGCTGCCGGCGCTCTCTCGAAGTAAGCTGTCTATTCTTTTATCGCTGTGCCGATAATTGGCGCATGATTTCTTGAACTTGAGCCCGTAATTCCTGATTTTCCTGTTCCTGTTTTTCAACTTTGGACTGCAGGGCTTCAATCGTCGAATGCTGTGCTTCCAGTTGTTTCGACTGTTCCGATACGACTTCCGCTAAAGAAGCTTTGGAGTAGTTTGAATATTCGTTGCTGCTGCCGAATTTGAAGCTGACGCCGGCATTGAACATGTTTTCCCCGCCGCCCATGCTGGTCCCGATGGAGAAGAGAACGTCGTTCGTCGGCCGATAAAAGGCACCGATAGCGACGGCATTGGCCGATTTGTAATTGCCGTAGCCAGCCGCAAAGTCCCACTTCGCGCTGGGATCATAGTCCTGGGGATGAAGGGCCGCTAAGGCTGCCGCACCGGCACCGACGCGATTGATGCGCGTATCGAGGCTGCTGACACGGCTGTTCAAATTGGTCACGTTACTGGAAAGATCGGTGATCGATTCCGCGTTGGTCTTAACCTGGCTGTCTAAGATCGATAAGTTTTCACCGGCGGAATTTACCTGTTTGACGTATTCCCCGTCTTTGGCAACCCGCGTTTCATTATACACCGTATCACCGGTGACGATACCCGTATTGCCCGCTTCGACCTTGCCGTCCGTCACGACGCTGAGGGAGTATTCCGTTCCGCCGTATTCATTGGCCTTGGTCGTAAAGTCGATATGGCCGCCTTCGGCTTTGGCAATGGTGTTCTTGGTATCAATAGCCGAGCCGATTTGATCTAATTCGACACTGCCGGAGACCTTATTGCCGGCTGTGTCTTCAATTTCCAGTTTCAACTTATTGCCGTCGAGGCTGAGAGCGCTGTCGGAATCCTTAAGGGTCGTATCCTTTGCAGAAATCTTGTAACTGTTGTCCGTAGAACCTTTTTCAACGGTCACATTGTCGCCGGCTTCAATGATTGTCTTACCTTCCTTCACAGCATCGGAAACAGACTGCTGAACTTGTTTAAGCTGGGCCACGTTGACGGCATCCGTATCGGCAGAGCCGGCAGCAACATTGGTAATCTGGCGAGTCGCTTGTCCGGTAGTTCCATCACTATAATTAACTTGTCCACCGACAGATACGGCACCGAGAACGGATTTCCAAGCAGCCGTGTTGCTGGTGGATTCTTTTTTAGTCAACGGATCATAGCCCAAAATACCGCCGGCTCTATCCGCCGTACTAAAGGAACCTAAAGCAACCCCTTGGGTAACTGTGGCTTTAGCTGCAGTACCTAAGGCAGTAGCATAAAATCCGCTTACCGCACTGCTGGTTCCCAATGCCAGTGCCGAAGTATTCATAGCTTTCGCATTAGTACCAAGCGCAATTGCATATGCACCTTGAGCCGTTGTCGTTGTTTCATCACGACTATTATTGCCAATCGCAATGGCCCAATCGCCATCAACCTTAGCAGAGTTACCCACCGCTAAGCCCATTTCGCCTTTTACCGTCAAATAGTTACCTAAAGCAATGCGCAATTGACCGCCTTCCATCATACTGCCTTGAATCTTATTGGCATGACCAAAGGACGTGCCTAACGTCTCTACTTCCGAACTGGTACCAACAGCAATACTGCCGCCACTTACGGTATTCAATAAACCGACGGCAACGTTCTGGTCGGAGCCATAATCATTCTTGGTATACGTCCATTCATTACCGTTTTGAACTGCCGTATAGCCGACTAAGTTGCCGACACCGAGAACCGTATTCTGCTCACCGAATACCTTGGTCACTCTATGATCACCATTTTCGTAATCCGTAGCAAAAACGGCGTTATGCGTACCGTCAACGTCAATATTTTGTCCGACGACGATGCTGCTGTTAAATTCATTTTTATCTCCTACGACACTGACATTATTGCCTAAAACAGTACTATTGTTGCCTTTTGACGATGAGTTAATCCCGATAACGATGCTGTCCGTACCGGCAGCTCCGTCGTTTAAGTAGTTCGTGCCAGAGCCGGTTTGAGCGCTCTTGGTAGAGAAGTAGTGAACGGAATTAGCATCAAGCTGTGTCTGAACTTTCTTCAACTGAGCGACGTTGACGGCATCCGTATCTTCCGTACCAGCAGCGACATTGGTAATCTGACGAGTTTTTATATTCGCACTATCGGTACTGTCGCCAACAGATACAGCCGCTAAGGTCGATTTCCAAGCAGCCGATGTATCTGTTGAATTTTCCTTCGTAACCGGATCATAACCGGCTTCACCGGCTGCCGTACTGGCGACCGCTTCAGCACCTAAGGCTACACCGCCGCTTTTGGTTACGTCTGTATTATAGCCGAGCATAACGGCATTGCTGATATTTTCTGTATGTGCTTTTACCGGAGTTTTTACTGTAAAAGTATAAGTAATGGGATCATCTTCGTACTCGACACCGGTGTCAGGGTCCTTCAATTTCGGCGTATAGGTTCTAGTTACCGTTTCTTCCTTAACTGCCATAGAGCCGAGAATAACGTTATTACTTCCACCGGACAATTCATGATAATCGCCGATTACGACATCTGTCGTTTCACTGCTCAATTTATTCCCAGTACCAATCACGGATACATTGCTCACATTAGTTCCTGAATTCCGATATCCGGCAATCGTATTATAAGCACTGGCCGCCGTCGCTGTACCATTTAAAATATTGGCCGTACCAATTACAGATGAATCCCTTGCATAATCCGATATATTGCTGTTCCCAACAGCAAAAACAGATCCGCCATTAACAGAAGCATATTCCCCCATCAGCTCGGAAACATAATCTGTGTAACCATATCCATATCCACTATGACCTACAAGCACATACATATTTATATCACTGGGTTTTGCTCCCATTCCAACAGTCATGTCACCGACAGCATTGGTAACTCGGTTGCCGGAACCAAAAACCATGGAGTTTGATGACGAATCAACTTTATTGAATGTCCCAACAATGCCATTCGCCATAGATATATCATCCCCAGAACCAATTTTGTTGTTTATACCATAAATCGAGGAATAATCTGTATTCTTATCGCTAACAGAGTTATGTCCGGTAACCGTGGTCTCCTTCCCTAAAGCTTTAGCCCCGTATCCAACGGCTATTCCATAGTTAATCCCTTGTGCATGATAGCCGACGATAACCGATTTTTCAGCAAACTGAGTGTAGTCAGCGCCAGCCTTTTCATCGGGAGTCATAGAACCAATTATGACAGCATCTCTAAGCGTCCTGGTATTCTGATTATCACCGATAACAATCCCCGATTCCGGAGCACTAATAGTATTATTATTACCAATAAGAGTCAAGCTTTCATAGCCTTTCATATAAGTATAATTGCCACTAATCTGATTTCCTTTACCAATAAGCAGATCAGATACCGTATCCGTTCTGATCTCTTGTTTTCCGGAAACGGTACCGGAGTTTCTCCCCGTAATGCTGTTCTTATCGCCGATTACAGTCTGACTCTTACTATTAGTTACCGTATTGCCATCACCTAAAATCTCAGCATCATTACTTGTTGTAACTGTATTCCCGGTTCCTACCACACGAACCGTCGTATCATCAGTCACTGTATTCGTCGTGCCAGCAGCCGTCCCACTGTCTACGATGATGTTATCCGCCGCATAGGAAGGCATCCCCATGCCGGAGAAGCTCAATCCTGCCAGAACCATCGTCGCTAAAGCAGTTTTTTTCACGACATGACTTCCATTGCTTTTCGTACGGCTGTTAGCCATTTCCGATACGACGACGTAGCAATGTTTGACCCGACTCCAAATAACGCGATAAATCTTATTCATAAAAAAGCTCCTTTCCGATTCCGTTATTATTTTCACCTTACCTTATAAGTATATATAATTTATAAAAATCAGTAAAGTTTGTTGTTATTTTGTCATTTTTATATTATTTTCGAGTCGTTTTATTCATCATCAACGGTTATTATCTAAATACTTTCACTTTTCCCAAATTTCTCAAAAAAAGAACGACAGAAACATCACCGTTTCCAGTGACGATTCTGTCGTTACTTCATGCTATTTATCTTAAGTCATACTAAAAATTTAACACAGCCTAAATCGGCGTATCCGAAAATTTAACGGGGCTTCCCTGACGCCGGTCTCATCAACAAACGAAGCGTCGCCATCGACGCTGCATAGGATTCCCCCGTAATATCGCGATTTAGCTCCATTTATCACAGTTCAGTCCTCGTAGAATAAATTGCAAGATCCTTTTTTGCAGGCGATACCACTCCTTTTCTTTTAATGCCAATAAATCGCGGTTGACGGCACTGCTTCCAGTAACGATAAATTTAAAAAGGAGTTCTGCTTCGTCTTGGTTCAGATGGAGCTCTTTCATGAGTACGGGTACGATTTTAGGACATTCATGCTGATATATTTTTTGAACGATAATCGGGGATACATCCAAATCCTTTACAAGGAAGCGATAATCTTCAAGTTCCAAATATTTATGGCATGGAGGAAAAAGCGACCGGTCCTTCGGTAATTCGTCATCATTCGTTTGGCTTAACATGCATTGTAATTTTTTAAGGGACCCTTGCTTTTCCTTTGGCGTCATAGAATCGATAAGATGCAGACTATCATTAATGATCTCTTCCAACAAGTCATCAATGGTATTGTAGTACAAATAAAAGGTGCCTCTGGCAATATGTGCTTCTCGACACAGGACGGTAATCCGAATTTCCCGAAAAGGTCGTTTTTTCAGCATGAGCAGCAGCGTTTCTTTTATGTGATTTCGAGTATCGACAGATAAGGGTCGTTTCGTTTCTGTCTTTTTGTTTCGGCTTTGAGTCAATGTAAATCTCCTTACTGTTGAAATCATAGATGAATGATTATCTTTTATTTTATCACGGAGAATAGGCTTTCTGTAGCAATCTTATCCAACTATAGACACATTTCAATTTCTGTATATTCTTTCGGTACTGCTCCGTCTAACTATAGACATATTCCAACTTCTGTATATTGTTTCTGAATATGCCTCTCACTATAATAAGGGGTGTAAGGAATATTTATTAATGTATCGTTTTCTAATGAAAGGAGATTAACATGGAACTTTACAAAAATTTTGACGGAAAAGCCCCAATGATTGACGTGAATGACGCTGCAATGCTGCTCATTGACCACCAAAGCGGTTTATTCCAATGTATCGGCGATATTGATTTCCTGCGCATTCGTGACAGAGCCATTGCGCTGGCTGAAGCGGCGACGTTAGTAAATATGCCCGTTATTACCACCGCCTCCGTCCCCCAAGGTCCCAACGGTCCGTTGATTCCGGAACTCCATGAAGCCGCGCCTCATGCGGTATATGTAGCTCGCCGCGGAGAAGTTAATTCTTGGGATTGCAAAGAATTCGTAGACGCCGTAAAAGCAACCGGCAAAAAGACCTTGATCATTGCCGGTACGGTAACCAGCGTTTGCATGGCCTTACCGGCTCTGTCCGCGGTAAACGAAGGATACCGTGTATTTGCAGTGCCCGACGCTTCCGGTACGTATTCACAAGAAGCAGCTATCGCTACCATGATGCGCCTTACCCAAGCAGGTGTCGTTATAACTGACGCCGGTGCCGTATTAGCCGAATTACAGCGCACCTGGCATACGCCAAAAGCCGATGCCTGGGCTCAGATTTGGGGCCGTATTTTTACCAACTATCGGCTGCTGTTAGAAAGCTATGCAAAAGCCGTAGAAGTAACGAAAACAGGCGAACCGATGGATAATGAACGCGAAGATTAAGGCGCTTCCTATTCCAAATTGATTTATAAAAAGTAATATCCTCATAAAGTAAGGCCGACGGAACCGGTATTTACCAGTCCCGTCGGCCTTTTATTTGTTTCTATAGCAAGCATATTCCCAGCGATTTGCAGAAGGAATATTTATGACATATTATGAATCTACTCTTTGAGCAGCCCTTTCGACACTAAGTAGGCCCGCGCTACGTCAGCCGCCGGCTTGCCTTCGATATCGACTTCGTAATTCATCTTGAGCATTTCTTCCGTCGTAATCATGTGAGCCAGCTTATTCAGGACCGGCACCAACTGGGGATACTTCTTGATCGTGTCGGCCCGAAGGAGGGGTGCCCCCTGATAAGGCGGGAACAGGCCCTTGTCGTCTTCCAGCATGACCAGATCGTGGGTGATGATTTCCGGATCCGTCGAGAAAACGTCGATGACGTCGACATTGTCCTTGTCGATGGCTTCGTAACGAAGGCTCGGTTCCATGGTGACGACGGGAAGATTCAGGCCGTACAGGGATTTCAGGCCCTTATTGCCGTCTTCGCGGTCGTTAAATTCCAAGGAGAAGCCGGCTCTGGCCGTATTTTCTACCTTTTTCAAATCGGAAATCGTCTTGAGGCCGTACTGCTCGGCATAGGAGCGTTTCACGGCAATGGCATAGGTATTTTGGTAGGCCATGGGTTCCAAGAAGACCAGGTCATCCTGTTTCAAGATGCCTGCTTTGGCCGCTTCATAAACGGTTTCCGGATTGTTGGACAAGCCCGTCATGGGCGGCTTAATCAAGGACGACGTAACCGTTCCCGTAAATTCGGGGTACATATCGATAGAGCCGTTTTTCAGAGCTTCATATAAGAAACTGGTCTTGCCGAAACTGGGCTTCACCGTCACCTTGATATCCGTTTCGTCTTCGATCAGGTCTTTGTACATATTGATTAAAATTTCCGGCTCCGACCCCAATTTTCCGGCAGCGATGAGGGTATTCCCGGACAGGCCGCCGATGTTGACCGTCGATAAGACCAGGAGGGCCAAGGCCGTCACGAAGGACAGGCCGATGACTTTCAGCGAGCGTTTTTCTAAGAATTTGATGAGGGCGCTGACGACGACAGCCAATAAGGCCGCCGTAATGGCCCCGATGAGGATGAGAGCCGAATTATTTCGATCGATGCCCAGAAGGATGAAGGTCCCCAATCCCCCGGCCCCGATCAAGGCTCCGAGGGTCGCCGTCCCGATGAGCATGACTGACGACGTGCGGATGCCGCCGATGATAGACGGCATGGCCAGGACGAGTTCAAATTTTTTCAGCTTTTCCATACGGCTCATGCCGAAGGCTTCGGCCGCTTCCTGAAGGAGGGGATCGATGCCCTGCAGGCCCGTAATGGTGTTCTGCAAAATGGGAAACAGGCCGTAGATGACCAGGGCCACGATGGCCGGCACCTTGCCGATTCCCAGGAAAGGAATGAAGAGCCCCAACAGGGCCAGGGACGGGATGGTCTGTAAAATTCCGGCCAGCTGCAGAGTTACTTCCGAGGCTTTCTTATACTTTACGATGAAGATGGCAAAGGGCACGGCCAGTAAAATGGCTACGAAGAGGGCAATCATCGAAATTTGCACGTGCTCCAGCAATAATTGTACCAATTCGCCCTGTCGCTCACTAAATGTACTCATTAAGTTTTCCATAGTTTACCCCTCGTAGAAAAAACGTTTGACAACTTCATGGGCCGGATGGTCCTTGACCGTTTGCGGCGTGTCGAGCTGTACGACTTCACCGCTGCTCATGACGCAGATGCGCTCGCCAAGTTTTACGGCTTCGGCCATGTCGTGGGTGACAAAGACGATGGTCATTTTAAAGCTTTCGTGGAGGTGCTTGATGAGCTCCTGCAATTGATTGCGGCTGATGGGATCGAGGGCGCTGAAAGGTTCATCCATGAGGAGGATGTCCGGTTTGGCCACGATGGCCCGCAGGATGCCGACTCGCTGCTGTTCACCGCCGGAAAGGTCGCGAGGATAGCGGTTCATATACTGATCGGCGTCGAGACCGACCAGAGACAGATAAGCGCGAATCGTCTTCTGCCGTTCGGCCTTGGGCCAGCCCTTCATTTCCGGGATGATCTCGATGTTTTCATAGACCGTCAAATTGGGAAAGAGAGCGCCGGTCTGGAGGACGTAGCCGATGTTCATGCGCAGCTTTCTCGGCTCGAGCTGACTGATGTCAGTCCCGTCGATGAGGACCGTCCCTTCTGTCGGCGTCAAGAGACGGTTGATCATCTTAAGGGTCGTCGTCTTGCCGCTTCCGCTGGTCCCGACGATGACGAAGAATTCGCCGCTCTTGATGGTTAGGCTCATGTGCTGTAAGGCTGGTTTCTTGTCATAAATTTTGCTTACGTTTTTAAATTCAATCATGGTAGTCACCTGTAGTCCTTGCCAGTGCATCTGTAAACTTACGGCTAATGCGTAATAACAGGTCCTGCTCGTCTGCCGTCAATTCGCTCATGGCCAGCATTTCTGCTTCTTCCAGCCAGTCCAGAACCGACGCTGCGTAGGCCCGCCCTTCTTCAGTCAGTTTGATTCGTTTGATGCGCTTGTCGCCGGGATTTTCTTCAAAACGGAGGTAGCCCTTTTCCTTAAAAGACTTGATCGTCGCATTGACGACTTGCTTCGTTGAATAGGTCTTTTGGGCAATCTCATTTTGGGGAATCCCTTCGGGGTTGTAGTAAATCCACATCAAGATCAGCATGGATTTGCTCTGAAGGCCCCGTTTTCTGGCGTAATTCTCAAAAATCGACAGCTGACGGTCCCGGATTCGAGAATAGGCTTTTGTCTGTTGATAAATGTCAGTCATTGACAACCACCACCTTACCGAAGCTGTTGGCACTATCCAAATAAGCCTGGGCCTCGCGAATGTCCCGTAAGGAGAAGATTTTCTCCGGCCCGGCATCGATATGGTATTCCGCAATCACGTCGAACAGGGCCTGCAAAGTGCCTTCATCGACGAGTCCGGAATAGAAGCCCGTAATGTACTTGCCGCTCCCCAATTCGGTGATGATGTCGAAATCGTCGAGGGTCCATGTTCCGCCTAAGAGGCCGGTGTTGCAAAGAATCCCACCGTCTTTCAGATGGGCCAAACTGTCGGCCATGGCGGATGGACCGACTAAGTCGGCAATTTTATCGAAGGCCAGGGCCGTGTCGAGGCGTCCCTCATTTTCAACGACGACGTCATCAAAGCCGGCCGCCTTCAAACGATCGGCCTTACGGGTATTTCGCGTCGAGCCGTACAATCGTACCTTTGGATATTTCCCTTTCAGGAGTTTAGCAAAGGCCACGCCCACACCACTGGCAGCACCGCGGACGAGGACAGTATCAGCGTTTTCGATTTTCAAATTTTTCAAAGTCCCAAAAGCCGTGTGGTACGTTTCCGGAACGGCGGCCATAGTCGGCCAGTCCAGATCGGTCTCTACCTTGTAAATCTGCTCATTGGGAAGGAGGACGTATTCGGCATAAGAGCCGTCAAAGGCCCGCCCCATTTCACCCATAATAGACACGACTTTGGTTCCTTCGGGAAGCCCTTCCGGCTCCGTACTGCCCGCGACGATGCCGACACATTCGATGCCTAAAATCCGCGGAAAATGCACCGATTCCGAGTAGCCCTGACGAGTGAAAATTTCCGAGCGATTGATGCCGAAGCCCTTTACCTTCACCAGAGACCAGCCCGGCTTCACCCGCGGCGTCTCGACATCCTGATAGATGAGCTTGTCGACGCCGCCGGCTTCATAGATAACGACTGCTTTCATCCCATTCCCCCCTTATGTGCCAAGCCATCCCGACGCCGTTTCATTGCTAAGGAATTTAAATAGGAGTCCATAAGTCCAACATCGGGATATAATTAGTCAAAACTTTTTACTATTTAACTATAAAACAAAACGAGCCCATTAGTCAAATGATTTGACCAACAGACTCGTTGACGATTTTGCAATTTTAAATGAAACCAAGGGGATAATGCAGATTCCGAAAGCGCGGCGCCTCGAAGCGTTTTCCTTTAGGATACGCCCCTTCCTATGGGGACCTTTCGGCATAACTTTTTTTAATATCGCGTCAAAAACTGCGGCTCTACCCGCTTCGTCAGCCAAACGCCGTTTACCGAGCGGTAAAACACATAGCCCGCCCGATGCATCTCGCCGCTGCTCACGCAAAAGATGACGGGTCTTCCATGGCGGCGGCCGACGTTTTCTGCCGTCTTCACATCGCCCGAAAGGTGGACGTAGAGCCGTGACTTCGGTACCAAGCCTTCTCGCTCGATAGCTGCGGCGTATTTTTCACCCGTCCCGTGATAGAGGATGTCCGGCGGCGTCACGATGGGAAGTTCGACGTCGACATCGATGGAATGGCCTTGATTGGCCCGAATCTTAGTCTTGTCTTCGTTGAAGGAATACCGCTGTTTGTTGTCTATCCGAACGATTTCTTCCAACATCTGCCGATCAAGGGGATATCGTTTTCCGACACCTTTTATGAGCTCGTCTACATCGGCCCAGCCGTGCTCGTCGAGACGGATATCGGCCGCCCACGGCTTATGCCGCAAAACGAGGCTGATAAAACGGCTGGTCTTGGTCAAATCCATGATAAGGTCACTCCTTTCTATAGGCTAAATTATAGCAAATACGAAGTTTTTCTGCATTCCCTAAAAAATCATCATAACAAATAGATATGATACTGTCCAATTTTTATCAGCTATGATACAATGAAAAAAATCGAAATAGTTATCGTTTACGAAAGGAGCCGTCACGATGAAAAAAGGCTATGAATTATTAAATGACCCCTTCCTCAATAAAGGCACCGCTTTTTCCATGGAAGAAAGAAAAAACCTCGGTCTTATCGGCCTCCTGCCGCCGACAGAACAGACGATTGAAGTCCAGGCACAGCAGGTCTACGGCAATTTCCAAACGAAGCCCAACGTCAGTGAAAAACGCCATTACCTCATGAATATTTTCAGCCGCAACCGGACGCTCTTCTACTACGTCTTCAAACAGCATATCGCTGAATTTATGCCCATTATCTACGACCCGGGCATTGCCGAAAGCATCCGGGAATACAGCCAGTTTTTCATTACCCCGCAAAATGCAGCCTACCTGTCCGTTGAGCATCCCGAACAGATCGAAGAATCCCTGAAAAATACAGCCATGGGCCGCGACATCGAGCTCATCGTCGTCACCGATGCCGAAGCCATCTTGGGAATCGGCGACTGGGGTACCAACGGCGTCGGCATCTCGACGGGGAAACTCATGGTCTATACGGGAGCTGCCGGCATCGATCCGGCCAAGGTCCTGCCAGTTGTCATCGACGCCGGTACCAACCGTCAGAGTCTCCTCGACGATCCCCTCTATTTCGGCCTGCGCCATAAACGCGTCGACGACGACACGTACTACGCCTTCGTCGATAAATTCGTAAAACAAGCAGAATCCATGTTCCCCCGCCTGTACCTGCACTTTGAAGACTTCGGCCGCGGCCATGCCGCCGTCCTCCTCAAAAAATACGTCGATACCTATCCCATCTTTAACGACGACATCGAAGGAACGGGCATCATCACCTTGGCCGGCGTTCTCGGCGCCCTGGCCATTACCGGCGAAAAACTGGCCGACCAGCGCTACATGTGCTTCGGCGCCGGCACGGCAGGCTGCGGCATTGCCAAACGGATTTATCAGGAAATGATCGATCAGGGCCTGTCAGAAGACGACGCCAAGAGCCGTTTTTACCTCGTCGACAAAGAAGGCCTCTTATTCGATGACATGAGTGATTTGACGCCGGAACAAAAGCCTTTCGCCAGAAAACGCTCGGAATTTGCCGACGCCGCTTCCCTTACCAATTTAGAAGCTGCCGTCAAAGCCGTCCATCCGACCATCCTCGTCGGCACGTCGACCAAGAGCGGGGCCTTTACCGAAGCCGTCGTAAAAGAAATGGCCTCGAAAGCCGACCGGCCCATGATCTTCCCCCTCAGCAACCCGACAGAACTTGCCGAAGCAACCGCGGAAGACCTCATCCGCTGGACCGACGGCCGGGCCTTGGTGGCAACGGGCATCCCGACCGATCCCGTCACCTATAACGGCGTCACCTACGACATCGGCCAAGCCAACAACGCCCTCATCTATCCGGGCCTGGGCCTCGGCGTCATCGCCTCTGGGGCAAAACTCCTGACCGATAAAATGATCTCCGTCGCCGCCCACGCCATCGGCGGCATCGTAGATGCAAATAAACCGGGCGCCGCCGTCCTGCCGCCGGTAACCAAGCTCGACCAATTTTCAGAAACCGTCGCCATCGCCGTCGCCAAAGAAGCCGGAAAAGAAGGCTTGAATAGAAACGACGTCTCCGATCCCGAAGCCTGCATCAAAGCCTACAAATGGGAACCGACTTATAAATAAGACGACATAGCACGACAAAAGAAAACTAAATAGAAAGATAAAAAGCCATGGATTCATGAAAATCCATGGCTCTTTCGCGTCTAACAACCTACACCTACAAAATCAAGCCCAAGAAGGAATATATTTCATATATCTCGGAGCCGTATCCGGGTCCACGGGTTTAATATAATTTTGTTTTACCGCTTCCTTTATTAATCGTGAAATACTTCCAGATCCGGTTTGTTTCAAACCAAACCGCTCTCTCAAGGTATGATTACTTATCTGTTCTCCTTGTACATATTTAATGCAGGCATGTAAGTAACAAGCCCACAACCGATCTTCTAAGGTTAAGTCAGAAAATTTAATTTCCGAAAAAATAGTAACCCGCGTAGCATCTTCAAATATTTCTATTCTAGGTGCCGGTAATTGCATGAGTTCGCAACTTAAAATAACTTTGTCCCAACCACTTCCAACTTCTTCACAAATACCTAATTCTCGCATTAATGAGGCTAATTTTTCGTTTCTCGACTTAGGTGGTGTATCAATAATTCGCATTATATCAATTAACGGAGCCCCCGGATTGGTTATTTCAATTCGATTATCAAAAATTTCCACTAACGGCCCTGTCCCCGAAATTGAAAAGTCCTGATGAATTAATGAGTTAGCCAATATTTCACGAATAGCAGCCGTCGGATAGGCGGTTTTTCGTTTACGAATGCCGTTGGTAATGACTTCTTTCATAGGCGTCAAAGCCTCAATAAATTGAATCGCGTCTTCAAATATAGCTGCATACCCTTTATCAAAAGTTTCATCACGTAATAAATCCATCTTATTGGAACCATTGTATTGAACTACACGCAGCATTTTACGTTTTAATTTTTTAAAATACGATAATTTTTTGGCTAATAAAAGTGCTCCCAAATTAGTAATGCCATATAACCCATTGTCCTGTTTTACGATAAGGTTAGCCTGGGACAGATAATATATGATATTAGATACATTATTGGGTAAGGGTAATTTATTTTCTAATAAATCAAAATAAGTTATATAATTCAGAGCTTGAACAATCTCTTCTTCATTCAAATCGGTCTGTGCATATTGATCCTCAAATTTTTGATTACGAATCTTATCCCAGACAGTTCCTTGGATAGAAGGATAATCATCAAGTTTTTTCGTATAACTGCCGACTCGTATATAATCCACTTTTTTAAAAGTTACCGGCCGATACATGGCTCTATTGATAATTAAGATTCCTACAGATTTCCCCTCACACATGGCACTATGAAACTCGAAAACGGCATTATCTGATAACAAACTTCGAAGCCAATTTCCAGTTCTTGGTCACCTTTCTTCATGGTCTGCAAATTATAATCAGTCCCCACTATATGATGTGATTCATCATCGATTCCCCAGACCATATAAGCATATGACTTTTCTTTCCATGCCGCGCCATTGGCTAACGCACTAATATCTCTTCCTATCATATCCGCATCATAGTTATTGTGCTTGAACTCTACCCAAGGTGTTTCAGTCGGTAAATTGCACAATTCTTGCACTAATTTATCTAACTGCTTCATAGATTTCCATTTTCCTTCCTTCTTTGTTTTTTCCTACCCGGTCTCAATAGGAAAATAGATTTACGTCAATACCAATTCCAGTAGGAATCCGTACACGCCAGCAAGTTACCAGCAAGTTAAATTACCTGACAAAGACGCCATTTTCGACCTCATTATCCGCACGCCAGCAAGTTACCGGCAAGTTAAATTTTCCGATAATGACGCCATTTTCGACCTCATTACACTCACGCCAGCAAGTTACCGGCAAGTTAAATTATCCAATAATGGCGCCATTTTCGACCGCATTACACTCACACCAGCAAGTTACCGGCAAGTTAAATTTTCCGATAATGACGCCATTTTCGACCTCA
>OFMH01000305.1_pt1 | contig 36979 bp, 36 predicted proteins | sample 1541761 | NCBI WGS metagenome assembly OFMH01 (sample SAMN04209249, study PRJEB22552) | human gut metagenome | biome: gut; material: feces | host: Homo sapiens | place: USA: Oklahoma
GAATAGCTTCATGAGCCCGCGGCGTCGTAAAGGCCAATTCGATAGCCGTGACTCCGCCTTTGATGCAGGCTTCCGACATGGCAACGGCTTCTTCCGGATTGTTGCCGCGAATGACAGCGACGACACCGATTTCTTTGATTTTATTGACAACTTCGATTTTATCCATCTGTATAAACTCCTTTTAAACGCTTGTAAACGACTAGGAATGAATTTGTTGAAAGGCTTCCAGCTTTTCTCTCGTCGGCAGGCCTTCATTATCTCCGGCTGCCTGAATGGCCATGGCACCGATAGCAGCGCCTCTTCGGGCAGCATCCTCCAGGTTCAAGCCATCAAGCAGTCCGCTGGTAAAGCCGACGGCAAAACCGTCACCGGCACCGACGGTGTCGACGATGTGTTTAACGTGATAGCTCGGTACATACAATTCGTCCTTTTCCGTGCGGATATAGGTCCCGTTGCTGCCGCCGAGCTTGATGACGACAGTCTGGACACCGCGCTGCAGATAATACTGAGCGATGTCCTGTTCGCTTTCACGGCCGGTCAGGATTCGGCCTTCACCGAGACCGGGCATGACGATGTCAGCGTACTGAGCGGCATCATTGATGACTCGGGCCATCACGTCCTGGGACTTCCACAGCATGGGCCTCAGGTTGGGGTCGAAAGAGATGCGTACGCCCTTGCTGTGAGCCCGCATCATCAGCGTGTAAATCGTTTCTCGGCACGAAGCTGACAGGGCCAGGGGAATCCCGGTCACATGAAGGTGGTCGACGCCAGCCCAGTCGATACCGGCTAAGTCAGCCGGCTGAAAATGAGAGAATGCTGTATGCTTGCGGATATTGGCCACGAAAGGATCACCATCGGCAACTTTTTCTTTCATCTGGAAGCCCGTCATATGGTCATCATCGGTCCAGACATACTGTTCGTGAATATTATTTTCTTTCAGAAAATTGACGATACAGCGGCCAAAGGGGTCGATGCCGACCTTGGAAATATACGATACATTATTTCCCAGGCGGGCCATGCCGACGGCATAGTTCAGTTCAGCCCCGCAGACGTGGCGGGAAAAATGTTCGACCGATTCCAAAGGCCCCGCTTCTTCTGCAATGAGAAGACCCATGGCCTCGCCAATAGTAAGCACGTTCTTCATTTTGATTCCTCCATGAGATAAAAGGGGACTGTCGCACCAGACAGTCCCTGATTCTTTATTTTTATAAGTGTTTCTTTATGTTGTCAATCATCTCTTCATAGGCTGCATCTGTCAAGTAAACGCGGTCGGGATTCATGACAAAGGTGCTGTTCCATTCAAACTCATCCTTATATTTCGGCACTAAGTGGATGTGCAGATGATGTCCCGTATCGGCATAAGCCCCGTAGTTTACTTTATCCGGATGGAAAGCTGCATGAATAGCCTTCGAAGCCCGGGCTACGTCAGCAAAGAAAGCATTTCGATCGACTTCGCTTAACTCCGTCATTTCACTAATATGATCTTTATAAGCGACGATGCAGCGGCCGGGATGACTCTGTTCTTTAAATAAGACCAGCATACTGACCGACAAATCGCAGATGTAGATGCCAAACTTGGCCAGCGGTTCGCCTTGGACGCAATAACCGCAACTATTATCTTTCATGTAACCGCCTCCCAGGAGCAATCTTAAAATACTAGAATACTAGTTATGGTAAAAATTAAATGGCTCGATGTTCGGGCCAAAGGTTTTCGTAAGGATGTCCCGTTAATTCTTCACTGACCAATTTCGCCTGCGGAGATACTTCGGCTTTAGATCCGCCGGCTTCCAAACGAGAAATTTCATGTTTCAAAATTTCATGGGTCTGGCGATTCAATTTAAAGCTTCTAGACACGATGAAAGCCAGGGCGATTAAGATAACCGGACCGACAAAGAAAATCACAGCAATCCCGCTCTGAATGGCTGCTGGCGTCGTTGCCGCATCGACCATGGTTTTAGAATTGAAGCCAATTTCGGCTAATAAAATCCCGGCAATCCAAGAGGCTACGGCACCCGTTGATTTTCTAAAGAAGGTCATGACAGCCGCATAAATACCAGCCCGGTCGCCACGTGTCATCATATGGTCGATATCCGGAACAAAGGGAAATACGTTCCACGGCGTGAATTCCAGAATACCGCGTGCCAGCTGATAAAAGACAGAAATAATCATTAATACAAGTAATGGGTTGGAGATGTTGAAAGCCCAAACGGCTATATAACCAACCATCGTAACAATTATCGTCGGATAGCTGAGGGCATATAAAAATTTGGGGCCATGCGAGACCATCAGCTTAGCTGCAGCCAAGGTCGAAAGAATCCCAAGGGCAGACAAGGCCTGCAGCGTCCACGGCCAATCCTGTTGTGAACCCATAATGCAGCAAATAATGAAGGTCGGCAGCATAGTGGAGTAGAAATCTTTGCCGGTAAAGGACAGGAGATAGATGAATAAATGCTGCCGAAAAGCCTTATTCTTAAAGGTAGAGCAGTAGTCAGAAACCATTTTACTCATCATTTCACCCATAGAGAGCTGAGGACGACTTTCCAGTTCTTTAATAAATTCCGGGGTCAGCGGCCGTTCCCAAGTATTTCGATAGGAAACAAAGATAGCGACAACAAAGATAACGGTCCAAATAATCCCGGTAATTAAATAGGCATCGGGGTTCTGCATATGCTTTAAAACAGCCAGTACCGCAAAGACGATTGCCGTACCTGTCGCAGAAATGAACATACGCGACCCGGATAATACCGTTCTCTTTTTATAATCGCCGGTCATTTCTGTCGGCAGGGTTTCCCATGGAATTAAAATCATAGCAATAACGATTTCAATGGCAATATAGATAATCAGATAATATCTCCAATCATCCGATTGTACCCAGAATAAGGGGAACAAAACTGCGAAGAGTATCCCGCCCAGCAAGATGAAGAAGTGACGGCGACCGAAGCGCTTCCCCAATTTCGTACGATAAAAATTATCCGTAATACTTCCAAAAAACAGGGAAAACAAAGCATCGAAGATTCGTCCGATACCGGTAATAGCCCCAGCAAACGCAGGGCTGATGCCCTGGCTTAGAACGAAGGCGAAAATAACACCGGAAACGATATTATTCCAGCCGCCGCCCATGAGGTCGGTCAAGCCATAACAAATGCCGCGTTTAATATTAATCGGTTTGGATTCGTAAACCCAATTCGACTTTGCGCTCATAATAAATTCACCTCTACTTTACAAAAAACCGGAAATACTCATTGGCATTGTTGAAAGAAATATCTTCTACAATCTTCCCTAAATAATCGTAATCTTCCACCACTTGGCCTCGTTCAACCCATTCACCAATCAAATTGCACAGCACGCGTCTGAAATATTCATGGCGAGGATAAGAAAGGAAACTCCTCGAATCAGTCAGCATGCCGACGAAATTACCTAGTAAACTCTGTTGAGCCATCGTCGTCAGCTGAAGCTGCATGCCTTCTCGGGTATCGTTAAACCACCAGGCGCAGCCCAGCTGCAGACGCTGGCGGCAGCCGCCCTGGAAAGACTGCATGCCTGTTGCCAATTCCATCCAATCGTTCGGATTCGTCGAATACAAAATCGTCTTCGGCAACACATCAGAAGCCACACCGTCATTAAGAAGATATAAAAGTTCACGAGCAATGCCCGACTGCGAACCGGCAGAATCAAAGCCTTTATCGGCGCCGATAGCCCGGTACATGGATTGATTCATGTTGCGGAGCACGTTTACATGGAGCTGCATGACCCAATCGTATTTTTTGTTCAATTCCATGAAGAGCTGCAGTAATCCCGTTTGGTATCCGGAAATTTCATCACCGGATAAGGCGATCCCCTTTATCCCTTTCTGAATCAGCTCATTCATCTCGTTTTTCGACACCTTATGGTAGTAATACGTATCCAGTCCAAAGTCAGAAACATGGCCGCCGACCTGATCAAAGAAGGCGAATCGTTTATCTAAAGCATTCTTTAAGGAATCGACATCCTGTACATCGATATCCGTCAAGTCGCTTAATTTTGCGATGTAGGCCGGATAGGTATCATTGTAAATTTTAAATAAGCCATCGGGACGCATGGAAGGCAATACGCGGAAATCCTTTTCTTCCTTGGCGATTAATTGATGATACTTCAAATCGGAATTTAAATCATCGGTCGTGCAAAGAACCTTGACCTTGGCATTCTTAATCAAGCTGCGAGGTTTAAAGTCCTCCGTCTGTAATAAGGCATTGGCTTTTTCCCAAATGGTCGAGATGTTCTTCTCAAAGACCGGTTCATCAATGGAAAAGAACCGTTTTAATTCCAAGTTTGCCCATTCATAAATCGGATTTCCAATCGCCTTTTCTAAGGTTTTTCCCCAAGCCAACATCTTTTCATATTCATCACCGTCGCCGGTAATTAACTCTTCAGGGACACCGTTAGCTCGTTCTAATCGCCATTTATAATGGTCTCCCAACATACCGTCGTTGAGCCAAACGCGAGTTAAATTGGGATAATTTTTATTCTCATAAATATCTTTAGGGTCCAAATGGCAATGGTAGTCGATGATGGGCATTTTTTCTGCATGCTCATGGTACAGCCGCTTCGCCGGTTCATTGGTCAATAAAAAATCATCATCTAAAAATGACATGTCTCAGCACCTCCCCATTATTTCACATACTTAACTAAGGTATTCCGTACTGCATGGGGACCTGCAATAAGCTCATTAAAGTAACCTTCCACTTTTTCACCAAGTCCTACGGCATACAAGTCACTGCCAAAAATATCTTTGTTGGATAAAATCGATGTCAATTTTCCCTTCGCAGAGGCGATATCACCCAAGACAATTCCATCCATAGCTGCCTGTAAATCTTTTAATAATGGATCGGGGCTGAGTTCAAAAGCTTTCCCTTCATCATCAACAGCCAATAAGTAACGGCACCAACCGGCAATTGCCAGGGGAATATATTCCAATTCACCCGCTTTATCTCCATAAGCTTTAATCGTTTCGCCAAAACGGATGCCGACTTTTTGGGACGTATCCGAAGCGATTCGCTGCGGTGTATCCGGCAGGTTCCCATTGGTCAGCCGCTGTTCCAAAACTTCCTTGATAAAATCCTTAGGATTTAAAACACCGGGATCTGTTACAACGGGCAGGCCTTCCTGATAGCCGATTTTTTCAATGAGGCCTTTAATCTGTGCATCCTTCATTTCATCAGCAATCAAGGTATAGCCTAACAGGCATCCGTATACCGACATAGCTGTATGCAGCGGATTGAGGCAGGTGCATACTTTCATCCGTTCGACTCTGTCCACGGTATCACGATCGGTAAAAATAACACCGGCTTGTTCTAACTTCGGACGTCCATTGGGGAAGGTGTCTTCGATGACAAGATACTGGGCATTTTCTGCGTTGACAAAAGCTGCATACGAGCCTTTTTCAGTGTGAATGAATTCCGTATCTCCAAATTCAATATTTTTCAAATACTGCTGTACTTTTTCGGAAGACCGAGGCGTAATCTTATCGATCATGCTCCACGGGAAGGTAACTTTCTTATCATCATTGACATAGTCAACGAACCCTTGGTCTGCAACGCCATTAGCGGCCCATTCATTGGCAAAGGTTAAGACAGCTTCTTTAATCTTGTCGCCATTATGGGAGCAGTTATCCAAGCTTAAAAAGGCAAAGGGATAGGCACCGGCTTTATAACGGGTATATGCCAGAGCTGCGATGCAGCCCATGGAACTCACAGCCTGTTCCGGACCTTTTTTCATATCTTCAGCCACAGCAGGGAAGAACTTACCGGCATAATCCTTCAATTTATACCCCTTTTCCGTAATCGTAAAGCTGGCTACCTGCAAAGATGGATTGGAAAAAATGTCTTTTAACCGCTGCCAATCCGCGTTAAAATCAGGGCGGCAAACGACAGATTCTACAACGGAGCCAATCACTTCTTTTTCAAAGCGTCCATCGGCATACATCGTAACGGCCAGGCTCAAATTATCAAAGGGGCGATACACTTTTTCAATGACTTCTTCATCGTACGTTTCTGCCGTGATGATTCCCGTTTTCTCAATGCCTTTATTCAATAACTGCTGCTGAAGGGCTGCAATGAAGGCACGGAAAATATTGCCGCCGCCAAAATGAACCCACTGCGGAGTCTGGCGCGTAGCTTCTTCCACAGCACTGTCATCATACGAATACAGAGTAATGCCTGCTTTTTCCCAAGCAGCCTTATCTTGTGTCAAACTTTTACGATTTAAATGAAGCATGAATAAACCCTCCCTTTACAACTGTCCGCACGTACGATTAATAGCATCCCACAAACCGCAGAGATAGTTGGCACCGAGTGCACGGTCATACAAGCCATAACCCGGACGGCCTTCTTCGCCCCAAATCATACGACCGTGGTCAGGACGGATTGGGCCTTCAAAACCGATATCGTAGGCGGCTTTGATGATTTCATACATATCTAAATTCCCGATTTGGGATTTGTGCGCGACTTCATTGAATACCCACGGTTCATGAACCTGGATGTTGCGGACGTGCAGGAAGTTTACACGGCCCATTTTGCCGAATTTTCGAATGATATGGGGGATGTCGTTCTGACGGTTCGAGCCGAGAGAGCCCGTGCAAATCGTGAAGCCGTTGCTTTCGCTGTCGACCATCTTGGCAATCTTCGTAAGGTCACTTTCATTTTTGACGATACGCGGCAAACCGAATACGGAAATGGGGGGATCGTCCGGGTGGATGGCCATTTTGATGCCCACTTCTTCAGCAACCGGAATGATGGCTTTGAGGAAGTATTCCAGATTTTTGCGCAGGCCGTCTTCATCCATGCCCTTATACTGTTCAATCAGGTGAGACAGTTCTTTAAGCCGTTCCGGTTCCCAGCCGGGAAGGACAAAACCGTTGCTGTTGTCGAGGATTTCCCGCGTCATATCCTGCGGCGTCTTGCCGGCGATGAGATGATAGTCATAAGCGAGAACCGTCGAACCGTCATATAAGGGTTTGGCCAGCTCCGTACGCGTCCAGTCGAAGACGGGCATGAAATTGTAGCAAACCATTTCAATACCGGCCTTAGCGGCATTGCGAAGGGACGTAATATAGTTTTCAATATATTGATCCCGGCTCGGCAGCCCCAATTTAATATCTTCATGAACATTGATGCTTTCCAAATCCTTAAAGACCAAATTATTGGCTTCAGCCTGCTGCTTGATATGCATCAACGGCTCAACCGGCCACACTTCACCGACGGGAATATCGAATAAAGCACCGACAATACCATCCATGCCTGGAATTTGATCAATCTGCTGCAGTGTAATTTTGTCATCTTTCTCTCCGTACCAACGGAATGTCATTCTCATAGGTTAACCCCTCCTGAATACTAAACAAAAAAATAAACATTTTATTTTTATTGTGTTTTCATTTATCCTTGCTACGGTTACATACTACCATACTAGTGTTCATACTGCAATAAAAATTTCACCATCTTGAAAAAACAGAATGGTTAATTCCATAATTATGATTTTTACACATAAAAAGCAGGGCCGCCGTGCGAAGGCAGTCCTGCTTTTTATGTACTTTATAGAGAGTATTCTAATTATAAGACGATATTCTTCTGATTTCCGGCCATATAGGCGTCGATGTTGTCAAAGACGATGACGGCACGCTTTGCCATCGATTCAGCCGTTGCAAAGGCTACGTGCGGCGTGACAATAGTGTTCTTCGAGTGGAGAAGGGGATGATTGGTGTCGAGAGGCGGTTCCTTTTCAAAGACGTCGATGCCGGCACCGGCGATTTTACCGCTGTTGAGAGCGTCGGCCAAGTCTTGGGAGACGACGACCGGACCGCGGGCTTCGTTGACCAGGAAGGCCGTCGGTTTCATGTAAGACAGGGTTTCAGCGTTAATCATGCCCTTAGACTGTTCCGTTACCGGGCAGTGGAGGCTGACGATATCGGCTTGAGCCATCAGTTCTTTCAAGGGCAGGTAGGTAATGAGTTCCGTATCTTTTTTATGAGAGAAACCGTTGTAAGCGATGACCTTAGCGCCGAAGGCATGGACTAATTCGGCTACGCGCTGGCCGATATGGCCGGTCCCGATAAGACCGACAGTCTTTCCTTCCAACTCGTTGCCGACAAGGCCGGCTTTGGTGCCGCCGGCCCGGCAGGCAGCGTCGACTTGAGGAACGCGGCGCAGCAAATCGAGGATCATGGCAATGGTCAGTTCTGCAACGGCAACGGTCGAGTAGCCTGAGGCATTGCTGACTTTTATGCCTCTTGCCTTAGCCGCATCGAGGGCCACGTGATCGACACCGGTAAAGGCGACGTCGATATATTTCAAGTTCGGGCAGGCGTTGATAACTTCCGCCTTGAGTGGCATATTGGCAATGATGAGGATATCCGCATCCTTTGCTTCTTCGATTTGGACAGCCGTGTCATCATTTCGTTCATAAGCTGCAAATTCATGGCCCTTGGCTTTCAGCGGGGCAACGTAGGAATCAAGCAGTTCCTGGCTAATTCCTAACGATTCTAATAAGACGATTTTCATGTTAAAAAGCTCCTTTCAGGATAGTATTCACTCTTTTAATTATACGCAGATAGGAGGGATTTGTAATCACCTATGGAAAATCAGTATATATGACTTGCTGTTATACAAAAAACAGATAACATAGACAGATAAAAAAATACTGCTGACAATCCGAGGGGACTGTCAACAGCAGTTACAGCGGTTTTAATTTTAAATTCGTCGCCCGAAGGAGCTCTTCCATAGACGATGCGCCGACTTCTTCAGCGGCTTTTAAGACGATATGAGCACAGGCCCGGGCGTCATCGAGGGCCTGATGATGCTGGAAGGAATAGCCCAAATAACCGGCAACCGTATCGAGCTTATGATTGGGAAGATCAGGCCATACGCGGCGTGAAATCTCGACCGTACAAGCATACGAAGCCTGAGGTTTTTCTAAATGATAGTACTTCAGCAGGCTGCGCAGAACACGTGTATCAAAAACAGCGTAGTGGGCCACTAAGATTCGCCCTTCTAAGTGCGTCCGGATATTGCCCCATAAGGCATCGAACTTCGGTTTATGGGCGACTTGTTCCGGCTGAATGCCGTGAATCTCGATATTTCCGGGATCGAAGACCATAAAGGGCGGCCGAATCAAGGTATATCCCTGGCGGACACACTGATCATCATTCATGGTAACTGCCGCCAGTGAGCAGGCACTGTTGGCGTATTTATTGGCTGTTTCAAAGTCGAAAGCAGTGAAATCAAGCATCTGATACCATCCTTTTGACAAAAACCTAAAATCTACTTACAATAAAATTTACCTTTTCATTATTTTATCTGTACGAGGTATTTCCATGACTAGTGAACAATATACCTTTGCGGCCCAAGATCAGACTTTTCCCGTAACGGTCGTCCGCAAAAAAGTAAAAAATATCAATCTCCATATCCGAAACGACGGATCCCTGTTCATTTCTGCATCGCCCCGCGTTCCCTGGGCCTATATCGAAGCCTTCTTACAAAAAAAGAGCGACGTCATCTGCCGTGCCGTCCAAAAGTTAAAGGAACAGCAGCAAGAATACCCTTTCCTGACGCTGCGTGACGGCGAAACCCTCTTCCTTGCGGGGAAACCATACCGCCTCGACGTCCGTTTAGGACTGCACAATGCTATTCGGAGAAATAAGGATACGGTCTTCATGGAACTCAAAGAAGATACACTCCAAGTCCGGCAAAAGCTGTATCACCAGCTGCTGCAGAGCATCGGTGCCTCGCTTTTTTCAGCCAGTCTCCAACGAATGCTCCCCTTATTCAGGGAATACAACCTCAAAGAACCGATTCTCAAACAGCGAGTCATGCGCTCCCGCTGGGGCTCATGCATGCCTTTAAAAGGCATCGTTACTATGAACACCTACTTGGCCATTATGCCGGAGGATATCATTGACCACGTCATGCTTCATGAACTTTGTCATTTCATCCATCCCAACCATTCCCGCCATTTTTACGACGTCATGACCGTACGCATGCCCGACTGGAAAGAACGTCGCCAAAGCATGAACCGCTATCTGCCTTACTGCATCTGATAGTCAGGCGGAATGGTCGCCGCCAGCGACGGCTGCCCGTCTTTAAAAGTTAAAATATAGACAGCCTTAATGGCATCGTGATTGGCATCGAGGGAAATCGTCCCGGTCGCCCCTTGATAATCGATGGTCTTGACTAATTCCCGGGCAACGTCTGTCGGATCTCCTGACTGGCAGCGAGAAATGGCCGCCGCCGTCATCATAAAGGCATCGTAGCCGAGAGCTGCATAGCCGTCAGGCCAGACACCGTATTTTTCATAATAGGCCCGGGAGAATTGACGAGCAGCATCACTCGACTCATTCCCGGCATAGTGATCGGTGTAATAAAGATTGGTCAGATATTGAGGCTCAATATCCTTCTCCATTTTAAGGCTGTTCCAGCCGTCAGGACCGAGAAGGGGAATAGAAAGGCCTGCGTTTCTCAAGGTCTTTATAGCCGGAATCGTCCAGTCATCATACCCCGGAAGGTAAATGACATCGACGCCGGCGGCCTTCAACTCGGATACAGCCCGGGAAAGATCTCCGGGATCCGATACATCGCGAAAGATTGGAACATCCCCGCCGCCGGCAAGAAAGGCGCTGCGGAAGTATTCGGCTAAGCCTTGAGCGTACATCTTATCGGGATAGTAGAAGACGGCAGCCTTTTCGGCATGGAGGTTATGGCGGGCGTAATCGGCCATGGCCCTCCCTTGAGACGCGTCGATATAAGCGGCGCGGAACATGTATTGATAGACTTCATTAGCCCGGATATCGACCGTAATGTCGGGCTGTGTCCCGGCCGGACTGATAAGGGGAATCTTCACGGCTTCCACGTTGGGAATGACAGCTCTCGTACAATCGGCAATATCAGGCCCGATGATGGCCGATACATGACGTACATTCAGCTGCTGAATAGCCGCAACGGCATCTTCCGGCTTGCCGTGATTGTCTACCGATACCAGCTGTACCGGTTTTCCCAAAAGGCCGCCGCGCTCATTGACGATATCTTTCGCCAGTTCGATGCCCCGCTCAGTCGACGCCGAATAGGACATCCCCTTGCCGCTCAAGGCCAGGTTGGTACCGATGAGAACCCCTGTATACTGGCGGAAAAGCGTACAGCCGCCCAGTAAAAAGGCAGACAAAAATACAAACAGGACAAGGAACTGAACATTTTTTTTCATGAAAGTCCTCCTTCCTTATTTGAAAAAAGTCTGCCCGAAAATTTTTTCAAATCAAGGCAAAAACAGTAACGGATTGGTCGGCGAACCGTTGACCCGCACTTCGTAATGGACATGAGGTCCCGTACTGCGCCCAGTACTGCCGGCCAGTGAAATAATGGATCCGGCCCGGACTTCCTGTCCGACCGTAACCAAAAGCATCGAATTGTGCCCGTAGCGGGTCACAAAACCGTTGCCGTGATCGATTTCAACGAGATTGCCGTAACCGTCGACCCAGCCGGCCATGGTAACCTTGCCGGCAGCCGTAGCCCGAACGGGAACGCCGTAGTCGACACCGATATCGATGCCTTCATGGAATCCGGAACCGCCGCCAATAGGATTGCCGCGGTACCCGAATTCGGACGTAACCGTCCCCGTAACCGGCCAAATGGACGGCACGGTCGACGTGCTGTTCGGATCGCCGGAATTGACGCCGACCTGATACATACGGCTGTTTTGCTGCATTTGCCGGACTTGTTGACCTGCCGTATCACTGAGCACGGTCTTTAAGGTAATAAAGCTGATGATACGAGCATTACTGCGCGTTTCCAAACGAGAGGTGGCCAATAACAGGTCATTGTAGCTGGCATTAGAAAGGTCCGGAGATTTCTTCTGTCCCCCTGCTACGCCACCGTCACCTTTTGGGCTGTCACCAACCCCCGAGCCTCTGACCATCTGCCGCAGCTCTTGGTCGAGGGCATCCATTTTATCCATCTTTTCCTGGAGAGATGTCGTCTTGTCACGCATCAACTCCAGCTGCTGTTCGTGCAGTGCTTCCTGCTCCTTGGCCTGTTGGAGCGAAATAAATTCATAGATACCGACGCCGATGGCAATTACAATGAAAATTGCCGCAGCGGCCCCGATTCGTATAAACTTTTTATACTGCTCCGGCGTCACAACCAGTGGTTCCGTCCGGTCAGCCGTCAAAAAGGCCGGCCACCAAGCGGGTTTCTGCCCGCTCTTTACTCGCTGCCACCAAGATTGCAAGGCCTTCACCCATGGGTATTCCTTGATCTGGATTTTCACCTTTTTCCCCTCTTTATTCGTCTGTATCCTTCTGAACAGCCTGCATGTCGCCGCTGTAATTCAACGCGTTATCCAAGCTTTCCTTTTCTTCTTCACTCATGCCGTAAAGACACTTGCCGTCAACGATAGGTTTTGCAAAAATACGGGATTCATTGCGGCCATAGACACTGGAAAGACAGAATCCGTCGTTTTTCCCGTCGAGTACCGTAAAGGCAAAGCTTAAATTATTGCCGATGTTGTCAAAGGCATTGTATTTAACGAAGCCGATTTTACGGAAGCAGTGATTCTGTACAGCCATGATATCTTTTTGAGTCTGATGAATCAAATCCAGGGTCCCCTGCAAATCATGCAGTTTTTCTACGTCGTCCCGCAGCTTTGCCTCAACGCTGGTCCCCGTTTCATCCTGCATAAAAAAGGTATACTTCGTTTCTAATTTTTTGATTTTCCAGTGTAAAAAGGCGATATAGACGAGCAAAATCAATAAAAGAAAACCGCCCATACCGGCAAGTGCCATCGCAGCGACCTGCATGTCAACATTAAACATTTTGTTCCTCCCGTAGATATACCAGTAGATTATATATGAAACGAAGAAAAGGCCGGCCGCCCAGGGCCTTCTTTTTCTTCGATAAGTATCGACATCAGCCGTTCAAATTCAGCTTCTGACGAAAATGAAATTTCAATTTTTCCCGTTCCCGCCCCTTGCCGCAAACGGATGGAGACGTCGGTTCCTAAGGCCATTTTCAGCTTGTCCCGGAGCAAATCAAGGTGAGCATCGGGTTCCGGTTTCGGCCCGGCCTCAGCCATAAGCCGGCGTACCAACGCTTCAGCCTTTCGGGCTGACAGCTCATGTTTTAAAATATAGAGAGCCGCCTGGCACTGCCTGTCCGCTGTCGGCAGCTGCAGCAAAGGCCTGGCCTGCCCCATAGACAGCCGCCCTTCGGTAATCAACCCTTTAATCTCCGGCGGGAGCTGCAGGAGGCGCACCATATTGGCCACATGAGAACGGCTTTTTCCCACTTTCTGTGCCGTCTGCTCCTGAGTCAGGCCGAATTCCTCCATCAACCGCTCATAAGCCAGACCTTCTTCAACGGCATCCAAATCTTCGCGCTGCAGATTTTCGATGAGGGCAATTTCCGCAGCTTCATCGGGGCTGTACTTGCGAACAATGGCGGGAATCAGTTTCAATCCGCATCGTTTCGCTGCCCGCAGCCGCCTTTCACCGGCAATGAGTTCATACTGACCGGGTCCTGACTTTTGGACGACAATAGGCTGAACTACGCCATGCTGACGGATGGACTCAGCCAGGGAATCCAAGGCCTCTTCGTTAAAAGAACGGCGCGGCTGTCGTGGATTGGGTACGATGCACTCGACAGCAATTTCAGTGATTCCTTCCTTTTTGACGGAATGACCGTCGCCTGCCACCATGGCCACCTCATTTCTATCGTAATTATTTTTAGGTCTATATTATAGTATATAGTCTATCACTCATTTAATCAAATATTTATTCGCTCATATTTCCACCATTTTTGTGAGAGTTATATGATATAATAAGAAAAAAAATATCTCATTCAGAAAGGATGCAACATATGCCACTATTTACAGATCCACTACAAAAAATAGACGCTTCCAGCGTCAAAGAATATGCCCAGCAGCGCGGTGCAGAAGAGCTTTCCGACGACATTGTAAATGAAGCCTGCCAGCGCGTCATGGAATTGGCGAAACCGCAGGCCTCCTGCCAGCAATGCTTCTATGACAATACGTCCCGCATGGTGCTCTGCGACAACCCCTTTCCCGTCAACAGCCCGACGGTAAGCCGCCTCATTGAAGACTCGGCTATCGTCTTGATGTATGCCGTCACCCTCGGCGAAGGCGTAGAACAAGAAATCGATAAGCTCTTCATGGATAAGGAAATCACCCGCGGTCTGGCCCTCGATTCAGCCGTAGCCGTAGCCACGGCAAGCTATACCAAGCAGCTCATCGATACCCTCGATGAAGCCAGTGCCGACAAAGGCTATAAAGCCGCATGGATGATGAACCCCGGCACCGGTGACTGGCCAGTCGGCCAGATGGCCAATATCGCCCAGGCTGTCCACGCAGAACAGATGGGCGTCTCCCTCCTTCCCAGCGGCATGCTCATGCCCCGCAAAACGGTGGCCGGTATGATCGGCCTTAATTTTGCCGAAGCCGGAGGCTGCAGCTCTTGCGGCGGTTCCTGCGGCGGCTGCGCCATGTCCGGTCACTGCGGAGACTTAGACTGATTTTTCAAAACTGAATATAAATTCCTATGCAAAGGGCCTGCCACTGATGTGGCAGGCCCTTTTTTGTTATAGTGTAATTCAGTTTATTTAAAAAATGGTTTTAAGGATAATGGTCTGACTGCGGTTCGGACCGACAGAAACGATGCCCAGGGGTACACCGACGAGTTCGCTGATTCGTTCGACGTAGTGACGGGCAGCTTCCGGCAGTTCATCATAGGACTTGCAGTCGGAAATAGACGTTTTCCAACCCGGCATATCTTCGTAAATCGGTTCGACGTTTTCAAGGACATCGAGGCTGGCCGGATATTCTTTCAGCTGCTGGCCTTTATATTTATAGCCCGTGCAGATTTTAATCGTATCCAGATCATCGAGGATATCGAGGCGGGTAATAGCCAAATAATCGAGACTGTTCAGCATGGCTGCATATTTTACGACAGCCGTATCGAGCCATCCGCAGCGGCGAGGACGACCGGTAACGGTACCGAATTCGTGACCCGTATTGCGCAGGTAGTCACCGATTTCATTGAGCTGTTCAGCCGGGAACGGGCCGGCACCGACACGCGTCGTATAGGCTTTGACGACGCCGACGATGTTTTCCATGCGGCGCGGACCGACACCGGAACCGGTGCAGGCACCGCCGGCCGTCGGGTTCGAGCTGGTAACGAAAGGATACGTGCCGTGATCCAGATCGAGCATCGCAGCCTGAGCCCCTTCAAAGAGGACTTTCTTACCTTCACTGACGTAGAGGTTGGCCGAGTAGTTCGTATCCTTTACATACTGGCGGATTTGGTCGGCATAACCGAGGTATTCCTTCAACACTTCATCGTAATCGAAGCCTTGGCAGCCGTAATATTTTTCAAAGAGACGATTTTTCAATTCAATATTGCTACGCAATTTTTCAGCAAAAACATCTCGGTCCATAAGATCGCCGATGCGAATGCCGACGCGGTTGATCTTATCGGCATAGCAGGGGCCGATACCATTTTTAGTCGTACCGATTTTAGCATCGCCCTTGATTTTTTCATCTTCTTCGTCGATGCGGACGTGGTACGGCATGATGACGTGTGCCCGCGTAGAAATTTCCAGCTTGCTGATGGTTACCCCTTTTGAAGTCATACATTCAATTTCTTCGAGGAGGACTTTCGGGTTGACAACGACGCCGCTGCCGATGATGCAGGTTTTGTCGGAAAAGAGGATTCCCGACGGCAAGAGGCGCAGTGCAAAGGACTTATCGTCAACGACGACCGTATGGCCGGCATTGTTCCCACCTTGGGAGCGGATGACGACGTCGGCTTTTTGGGCCAAATAATCTACGATTTTACCTTTTCCTTCGTCGCCCCACTGGGTTCCGATTACCATTGCTGTAGCCATGTATTCAACATCCCTTCATGAGTTGCAAAATTAACAAACACTTACATTATATCATAGGCCTCGTGGTTATGCCACTAAAAAGGCCGGACCTTTTACTCCTTTTTTACGTTTTTTGCCTTACTTAAGCATAATTTTCACATTTACAACGGACTTCGCGTAAAAAGAAAGTCAGAATGAGGACTTGAATCAACAATACATTTGCTTATTTCAACAAATATTGTATAATATGAAAATACCAAAGAAAAAACTGAAATTCAATTTTTATTACCAAGGAGAGATTTTTACCATGTTATTTGATACCTGTCGCATCGGCCGTATTGAAACGAAGTGCCGTATTATCCGTTCAGCAACTTTCGAAGGAATGGGACGTTATGGTTTGCCGACAGAAAATCTGACCAAAATGTATGAAAAGTTGGCAGACGGCGGCGCCGGTATCATCATCACAGGTATGATGGCTACCAACAAGATGGAGCCCCGTCAGCACTGCCAAATCCGCATCGACGACGATGAATGCATCGAACCCCTTGCTAAGGTCGTAAGCCACGTCCACGACCACGGCAGCAAAGTCGTCGCCCAACTCGTCGTCATGGGCTCGGCCATTCTCCTGCCGGAAGTTCCCGAAGGAGAAAGCCGCATCATCTTCAGCCCCAGCGGCGTTACCGAAAAGGTAGCTAAGTGGACCCAGGAATCGCAGGCCTTGACGGTCGATCAGATTCATGAACTGACCGAAGCCGTTGCCCTGGCAGCCAAGAGAGCACAGACAGCCGGTTTCGACGGCGTCCAATTTCACGGCGCTCATGGTTATCTGGCCAGTAAATTCTTATCGCCCCGCTTTAACACCCGCACCGATGAATACGGCGGCAGCTTAGAAAATCGGGCCCGCTTCCTCTTAGAAACCGTCGCGGCTATAAGAAAGGCCGTCGGCCCTGACTACCCGATCTGGGTCAAGCTGAATTGTGCCGATTTCATGGAAGAAGGCAGTCTTACTTTTGAAGAAAGCAAACAGGTCATGGCCTGGCTTTCCGAAGCAGGCATCGATGCCATCGAAGTCAGCGGCGGCAATACGTCGTCCCTTCCGCGCAAGGGACCGATTCGAGCCATTAAGCGCACGAAGGAGCCCATGTATTTCAAGAGCTACGCGGCAGAAGCAGCCGCCTTGTTAAAGGGTAAAACCGACGTCGGCGTCGTCGGCGGTTTCCGCAGCGCAGAAGAAATGGAAGAGGCCCTCAGCCAAACCGATTTGGCCTTCATTTCCATGAGCCGCCCCTTCCTTCGCCAGCCCGATCTTCCCAAGCGCTGGAGAGAAGGCGATACCGAACCGTCACTCTGCATTTCCTGCTCGCGCTGCTTCGGTGCCGAAAACGTAGACTGCATCTTCAATAAACGGGAAAAACAGGAAGCCTGATCTTTCCACTCCGATCAAACGATATGTAAGCAACCGATTGTGTCCGTACTAAAGAGGGGGGCTGGTCATGACGCTTATCGCCATTGCCGTCATACTATTCAGCACGATCCTGCTCATTTTATGTCTGCCTGTCACCTATGAAATCAAAGTCCATATCGGCCCGCCTTTCCATCTGGCCTTCCATGCCGGTTGGGGGCGGCAGCTGATTCGAAAATCCTGGTCCTATACCGTAGGCGAAGAGTTTCAAGATGAACTCTATATCCTTGGAAAAAAGGACAGCCCGTCACCGGAAAAAGAGTCGGCCCCGGTCGAAGAACCCCGGGGAAAGCCGCTGCAGGACGCCGCTGAGGAAATCCGAAAAACGGTCGATGAGGACCTTTCTTCTAAGGAAGATATCGAAAAAGAAGTCGAAAAGGCTGTTGAACAAGAGGTTGAAAAAGAACCTGACAAGGAAGCCGCCAAGGCCGCACCTGAAAAGAAGAAGGGCAGCCCCGGAGAGTGGATACCGCTCATCGTCAATACGGACTTCTTGGCAGCCCTTTTCACCTGGCTGTCCCGCCTTATCCGACACGGCCAGATACGTCATCTCACCGTATGCGGAGTCCTCGGTCTTACAGAACCCCATAAGACGGGGATCCTGGCCGGCTCCCTCTATGCCTTTTGCCCCGGTAATCTCGAAAACCTGCAATTCAACTTTTTAGAAGAACAGTACGACTGTACCGCCCATGCTTCAGGTCGCCTATATCCGGCAATACTCCTCTTGTTTACCATGCTATTTGCCTTGTCGCGGCCTGTGCGCCATATATTGATTCATTGGTTTGCTGTGAATAAGGAGACTCGCTATGGATAACTCGAATATCAAAAACAATTTGGAGCAAATTTTTGAAAGTTTCAGAGAAATGATCAAAGTGGAAACCGTCGTCGGCCAAGCGGTCCATATCGGCGACGCCATCTTGGTTCCCTTCGTCGACGTGACCTTCGGTTTTGGCTCCGGTGGGCTTAACGGAAAGACGGACAACGGCAGCAACAGTATCGGCAGCGGCGGAGGCGCCCGGCTGGAACCGGCAGCCATCCTGGTCATAAAAGGCGACCGTGTCGAAATGTTCTCCATCAAAAAAGGCGGCTATCAGGCATCGGCCTTTGAAAAACTCATCGCCATGGCCCCGGAAATCATCGATAAGATGAAAAAGGATAAGTACATTTACATCCACGACGAGGAAGAAGAAACAGAAAAGGCTGAAAAAGAATAATCTTTTCTTAGCCCTTTTGTTCATTATTGTATTTCTTAACTAAATTTGTTATAATATAATAATAATCATATTTAGTAGTTGAACCGCTCCGGCGGTATTAGGAGGAATAAATTATGAAATTAAAAAAACAGTTGGCATCCCTTGCCGTTATGGGTATGATGAGTCTTGCAGCTGCATCGTCAGCCTTTGCTGCCGGTGTCGGTTACGTTAATTTCGACGCTCTCGTCCAGGCACACAAAGACTTCCCGAAAGTCAGCGCTCAGATGCAGTCCGCCATTAAAGACGCTAACGACAAATTCGCTAAACAGGCTCCGAAGATGAAGACCGATCAGGAAAGACAGAACCTCGGCCGTGAATTGGCACAGAACCTCAGCCAGTTGGAAACGAAGCTCGTCGTTCCTATTGAAAAAGACGTCGTCGCTAAAGTCGAACAGGTCCGCAAAGAAAAAGGCCTCGACAGCATCGTCGCTCAGGGCGCTATCATCGCCGGCGCTGAAAATGCAACCGACGAAACGGATGCCGTCAAAGCTCTGTTAAAATAAAATCAGGATATTCAAGAGACTGTCACTATGTGGCAGTCTTTTTTTGTGCCTTCGCGCATTCCTTTCACGACCGCCGCTTCCCCTAATCCTTTCTGAAAAAAAATTTCAAAATCTATGATTTTCTCCATTGACATATACCCCCATTAGGTATATCATAACAATGTACCCCGAGGGGGTATCCAAGAAAGGAGAAATCGCAATGGAAGAAAAAGATGTCTGTCCCTGCTGCAATTCCGAAAAACATAAATACCGCAGCAAAGAGGGCAAGGAATATAAATCTCTCGTATCGCGGCTGAACCGCATCGAAGGCCAAGTCCGCGGCGTGAGAAACATGTTGGAAGACGATCGCTACTGCATCGATATTCTGACCCAAGTCAGTGCCATCCAATCGGCGCTGAACGCCTTCAATAAGGAGCTTTTAGGTCAGCATATCAAGGGCTGCGTCGTCGATGACATTCGCGATGGCAAAGACGAAGTTGTCGATGAACTCGTCGGGGCCTTGCAAAAACTCATGAAATAAAGGAGTGAGCCTAGTGAAACACGAAAAATTTACCATTACCGGCATGAGCTGCTCTGCCTGCTCAACTCGTGTTGAAAAAGCGGTAAACAAGCTGGACGGCATCGATAAAGCCAGTGTCAACCTCTTGACCAACAGTATGCAGGCCGATTACGACGAAAGCGTCGTCAGCCAGCAGGATATCATCAATGCCGTCGTCGACGCCGGCTACGGTGCAAGCCCAGCCGATACGGGCAGCAGTGCCCAGGCGGGAGCTCCGCAAAAGAGCGCCTCAGATATGGCCAAAGAAGAAATGAAATCGATGAAGCGCCGCCTTATCGGATCTATCATCTTCTTGATTCCCGTCATGTACATCGCCATGTACCATATGTTCAATGAATGGTTCGGCCTTCCGATCCCGGACTTCATCCATTATGCATTCCACGGACCTCAAAACGCCATTACCTTTGCCTTTACCCAGTTCTTATTGATTCTCCCCATCATGTACTTGAACCGCAAGTACTACATCAACGGCTTCCGAAACCTCTTTGAAGGGGCTCCGAACATGGACAGCCTGGTAGGCCTGGGGTCGATGGCAGCCGCCCTCTACGGCGTCTTTGCCATCTTCCGCATGAGCTGGGGCATGGGCCACGGCGATTGGGCCCTCGTCTCCCAGTACAGCATGAACCTGTACTTTGAATCGGCGGGCATGATCGTCACCCTCATCGATATCGGTAAGTACCTCGAAGCTCGGGCCAAAGGCAAGACCAGTACGGCTATCGAAAAACTGATGGACCTGGCACCGAAACAGGCAACGGTCCTTCGCAACGGTATCGAAATGGTCATTCCCGTCGAAGAATTAGTCGTCGGCGATGAAATCGTCATCCGCCCGGGCGAAAGCATCCCGGCCGACGGTATCATTTCCGAAGGTTCGACCAGCGTCGACGAATCGGCCATCACCGGCGAAAGCATCCCTGTTGAAAAACAGACCGGCGACAAGGTTACGTCGGCTACGATCAATAAAACGGGCTTCATCCACATCAAAGCCCAGCGCGTCGGTTCCGATACGACGATCAGCCAGATCATCAAACTCGTCGACGAAGCCAGCGCCAGCAAAGCTCCTATTGCCAAACTGGCCGACACCATTTCCGGCTACTTTGTCCCGGCGGTCATCGCCATCGCTCTCGTTACGGGCATCGTCTGGTACTTCGTCTTAGGATACAGCGCCGAATTCGCCTTCTCGACGGCCATTGCCGTCCTGGTTATTTCCTGCCCCTGCGCCCTGGGCCTGGCAACGCCTGTCGCCATCATGGTCGGCACCGGCAAAGGTGCTGAAAACGGCATCCTCATCAAATCGGGCGAAGCCCTAGAAACGGCCCATGCCATCGACACCGTCGTCATGGACAAAACGGGCACCATTACCGAAGGCCGCCCGAAAGTTACGGATATCCTCTCCTTTAAGGGCAGTGACGACCAGTTGGTCACCTTAGCCGCCGCCCTTGAAAAAGGCAGCGAACACCCCTTGGCAGAAGCCATCACCAGCTACGCCGCCGATCACGACCTCACAGGCAAGACGGCCAGCGATTTCAAGGCCCTCTTCGGCCGCGGCGTCCAGGCTGTCATCGACGGACAGACCTATTACGCAGGAAACATCCGCCTCATGGAAGAAGTCCACATCGACACGACAGCCATTACGGCAACCCTCAATACCCTGGCTGACGACGGCAAGACGCCGCTCCTCTTTGCCAATGAAAAAGAAATCATCGGCATCATCGCCGTCGCCGACGTCGAAAAAGAAACGAGCGCCGAAGCCATTGCCGACTTTGCCAAAATGGGCATCAACGTCGTCATGCTGACCGGGGACAACCAACGCACAGCCGAAGCCATTCGCCAGCGGCTCAACATTCCCCAGGTCATCGCCGGCGTCCTGCCGCAGGATAAGGAAAAACACATCGCTGCCCTCCAGGCAGAAGGCCATAAAGTCGCCATGATCGGCGACGGCATCAACGACGCACCGGCTCTGGCCAAAGCCGATTTAGGCATGGCCATCGGTGCCGGCACCGACGTCGCCATCGAAAGCGCTGACGCAGTCCTCATGCGCAGCGACCTTCTCGACGCCGTCAGCGCCATCCGCCTCAGTAAAGCCGTCATCAAGAACATCAAAGAAAACCTGTTCTGGGCGTTCTTCTACAACGTCATCTGCATTCCCTTAGCCGCCGGCCTCCTCTATCCGGCTTTCGGCATCCGCCTGAGTCCGATGATTGGTGCCGCCGCCATGAGTCTCTCGAGCTTTACCGTCTGCATGAACGCCCTGCGTCTGCGTTTCTTCAAAACGACGCACAGCTCCCGTGTTTCACGTGAAACACGTATCGATAAATCCCAGCCCGCTGTCACGGCAGCAGCAACCTCCCTTTCCGCAGACAACTCTGCTGAAGATAAATTACAAGTTTCTACTGTACCTCAGAAAGGAAATGATGAAACGATGGAAAAAACACTGAAAATCGAAGGCATGATGTGCCAGCACTGCCAAAACCATGTACACGAAGCCCTGTCCGCTATGGACGGCGTCACGGCTGTAACCGTCGACTTGGAAGGTAAAAAAGCCGACGTCACCCTTAGCAAAGACATCCCCATGGAAGACTTTGCCAAAGTCATTGCCGACGCAGGTTACGAATTAGTAAAATAAGGGCAACATCAAGAAAGGACTCATCCGAGAAATCAGATGAGTCCTTTTTTCTTACCCAAAATACGAGAACTCGGACCAAACAGTTTACGGAAGAGGAAGAATAAAGGTGAAGGTCGTCCCCTTGCCGACGGTACTGTCAGCCCATATATTGCCGCCGTGGCTGCGGATAAATTGCTGTGCCAAGGCAAGGCCGATGCCGCTGCCGCCGCTTTTGCGGTTCCGCGACTGTTCGCTGCGGTAGAAGTATTGAAAAATATGTTCTAAGTCTTTTGGTGCAATCCCTTTTCCCGTATCGGCAATCTGTACCTGAGCATACGATTTTCCGTCGACCGTAACGGCCAAAGTAGAAACGGTAATCGCACAGCCCTTTTCGATATAGCGAATGGCATTATTCAATAAGTTATAAATGACCTGATTAATGCGGTCTACGTCGATAACAAGAGACGGCAGATCACGGCTCAGGTTCAGCCGGACCGTCAGATTTTTTTCATCGCATAAGGGCTGGAGCATACCGGCCGCCCGTTCCAGCATGACGTTGATATCGGCCGCTTCTTTATGAAGGGTCAGTTCATTGATTTCTGCCAGGGATAAGTCACGAAGATCCTGAATGAGACGGCCCATGCGCATCGTTTCGTCGGCCATGGACAAGAGGATTTTTTTATCCGTCGGGATGATATCGTCGATCATGCCTTCTAAATTGCCTTGAAGGATCGCTAAGGGCGTCCGCAGTTCATGGGCGATGTTGGCAAACAACTGGCGGCGCATCTTGTCATTTCGAGCCAGTTCTTCCGACATTTCATTGAAGGACTCGGTCAGGACGCCGACCTCATCATGCCGCTCAACCGATACGGTCTGACCATAACTTCCGGTCCTGACTTTTTGAACGGCACCGGTCAGGGTCGACAAGGGGCGCATGATTTCCCGAACGACGAAGTAACTGACGACGACACTGACACCGATCATTCCCAGGCCGACCCATAACAGGGACTGATGAACGGCGGAAATATACGTAGACTCTGCCGGGCCGTGCATGGCCCCGTGCATACCGCCCATGTTCCCCATACCTCCCATGCCGCTCTGAGAATTTCCCATCATATGGGACATATTGCTGAGATACTGGGAAAAGTGGTTATCCATCTGGTTATTGACTAAGATGAGCAAAATCGAAATCGTCAACAGCAGGAGGATAAAGACCAGCCCGGTCAGGCGGATAACGATGCTGTCATACCGCTTCATGGCTGCCTCCTACGAATTTATATCCGATGCCGTATACCGTCTGTATATAGGAAGGCTGAGCCGGATTGGGCTCTAGTTTCTTACGCAGATTGCGGATATGGGTATCGATAGTCCGTTCATATCCTTCAAAACTGTAGCCCCCTTGAATCTTATCCATGAGCTGCATGCGGCTGAATACGCGATCCGGTGAAGAGGCTAATACTTCTAAGAGGCCGAATTCTGTCGGCGTCAAAACGATGGGCTGATTGCCTCTAAGAACGGTGAACTTCTCCTTATCGATCGTAAGGTCGCGAACCATATAAGACGTCGTCTGCTGCAGGACTTCACCGCGGGTACGGCGCAGCAGGCTATAGACGCGGGCAATGATTTCCTTGACGTGAAAGGGTTTGGTGACGTAGTCATCGCCGCCGATATTGAGCCCTACTAAGCGATCGGTCTCATCATCTTTCGCCGACAGAAAAATAATGGGAATGTCGCTGAACTGACGCGTCCGCCGGCAGACTTCAAAACCGTCCATACCGGGCATCATCAAATCGAGCAGCATGATCTGCGGCTTTTGGCTGCGCAAAATATTCAAGGCCTCCGTCCCGTCATGAGCGACATAGACGATAAACTGCTCCTGCTCAAAGTAGGAGCGGAGCAGGGCACAAAGCTTTTCATCGTCATCGACGATGAGAATAGAGTTGGTACGCAAAAAGGCTCACCTCCAAAATGTCTTTCTTTATATTGTACCATATGCCTCCTATAGGAGCGACCCCATCAAAAAAGGGACTGCCGCCGAAGCGGTAGTCCCTTTTCAATGACGATGTACAGGTCTTATTTATTGGAATCCATCTGATCGTGACTCATCTGGTCATGGTTCATCTGATTGTTGTTCATCTGATCGCTGCTCATCTGACCATTGCTCATCTGGTCATGATTCATCTGATCATGATTCATCTGACCGTGGTTCATCTGGCTGTGATCCATAGGCATATTCATATCCATCTGCATATTGTCATGCATCTGCATTTCCTGCTGTGTCGGAACGTAGCCGGCAAGCTTCGGATCTGCCATCCCAAAGACCATCGCCAAGTGGGTGAACAGGACGAAGAGGATCATGAGAACGATATGATTCTTAATCTTAGACGTAGAATCCTGGTTCTTAAAGATAATCCCCAATTCCTGCAAGAGAATCAAAACGGCCGGAATGACGCCGAGGACGTAAGCCCAAATCGAAACCATGTCGATGGGGCCGCGCCACTGAATGGTCGGAACGTAAGACGTGACGATATATACCGTCGCAATGATGAAGAATACCCCTAAAATGATGCCGCAGACGTGGCTCAGGCTGTCCCATTTTTCACTGCGGTGATCCTTGTAGAGCAAGGAAAAAGCACCGGATGCCAAAATCGTTTCAGCCAATACCATCGGTACCAGCATGAAGAGAATCAAAAACCAAGGTGAATGGAGCGATAAGAGCTCCATATAATGAGTCATTACCATAATATTAACTTCCCCCTTTTAAAACAAACGATTATCTCTGATAACCATGATGACCCATGTACGGGCCATGGCAATAGCCGTCGTTGTAGCCGTCGCCATTGTCACTGTAGTAACCATTGCCGTGACAGTAATAACCATTGTTGTAATAAGAAGAATCATTCTGGTCGGAATATGAATTGGCTGCAAAAGCAGAAAAACCTGCCATAACAGAAAGAGCCGCTACGATGAGCAATACCTTTTTCTTCATTACTATAACCTCCTTAAAAAATCACATTTCAATCTATGGTTAGAGTATACCAAAATGGTGCGAAAAAGATGTGGAGGAAATGTCAAGAAAATATAAAGATTTACTATTTTAAGATGATATTGTCGATGAGGCGGGTCTTGCCGATGCGGACGGCAATGGCCAAGAGGCTTTCACCGTTTACAGTCTGAATCGGTTCGAGGTCGGGGAAGGAAAAGAGGTCGACATAATCGATGGAGGCCATCGGTTCGCCTTCAATTTCAGCCGTGACGATTTTCTTCAGGGTTTCTACATCTTTTTCACCGCCGTCATAGGCTTCTTTCGCTTTTCTCAGGCTGCGGGAAAGGACCAAAGCCGCTTCTTTTTCAGATTCGGACATATAGGCATTGCGCGAACTCCGGGCCAAACCGCTGTCTTCACGGACGATGGGAACCATGTTGATATGGACGGGCAAGTTGAGGTCACTGACGAAACGGCGGACGACGACGACCTGCTGGGCATCTTTTTGGCCAAAGAAAGCTTCGTCTGCACCGGTAATATTGATCAGCTTGGTGACGACCGTAGCTACGCCGCGGAAATGGATGGGCCGCTGGGCACCGCAGAGCTTATGGGTAATATCACCGTCGACATTGACATAGGTGCAGTATCCCTTTGGGTACATTTCCGACGGTTCCGGATGGAAGACGGCATCGACGCCGACGCTTTCAAGTTTCCGGCAGTCTTCTTCAAAGCGGCGCGGATAGGCATCGTAGTCTTCGTTGGGGCCGAACTGGGTCGGATTGACGAAGACCGAAGCGATGACGACGTCACAGGCGGCCTTCGCCGTCCGCATCAGGGTCAGATGGCCTTCGTGAAGGGCACCCATGGTCGGGACCAGGCCGATGACCTTGCCGGCTTTTTTTTGTTCACGGGAAAATACCTGCATTTCTTTGACAGTACGGAAAATTTTCATGATAACAGACTCCTTTATACATTGAAATTATGCCACATGGGCCGTAGATTCTTTAACTCGTACTTCTTCGCCTTTTTCATCGCGGCGGGAGAAGTAGTTGGCAATGATAGAACCGGAAATATTGTGCCAGACACTGAAAATAGCTCCGGGAATAGCGGCTGCCGGGTTGAAGTACAGGACAGCCAAAGACGCTGCCATCCCTGAATTCTGCATGCCCACTTCGATGGCAACCGTCCGGGATTTACGCGAATCGAGTCGGAACAGTTTGGCCATGATATAGCCCAGAGCCAATCCGAAGGCATTGTGCAGGATGACAATGGCTGCCATGAGCAGTCCGACATCGAAGAGGCGAGATGCACTGAGGGATACGACACAGCCTACGAGGATGACAATCGTGATTACGGAGACGACGGGCATGGCCGGCAGTACCTTTTCAACGCCTCTGGCGAAGAAATGATGAACCCCTAAGCCCAGCAGCACCGGGACCAGGACCATTTCAGCAATGGAAATCATCATCGACAAGAAAGAAACATGAATCCAGGCGCCTGCCAAAAGCCAGGTCAGGGCCGGCGTAACGATCGGCGCCAATAAAGTCGTCGCCATAGTCATCGACACCGACAGGGCGACGTCGCCCTTAGCTAAATAGGAAATGACGTTCGATGCCGTACCGCCCGGGCAGGTGCCGACCAAGATGACGCCGATAGCCAGTTCCGGCGGCAGGCCAAACAGACTGACCAGTCCCCAGGCTACACCGGGCATGATGAGGAACTGGGCAAAGACACCGATGAGTACTTCCCACGGCCGTTTAAACACGGTTTTAAAGTCGTCTACGGTCAAGGTCATGCCCATGCCGAACATGACAATCCCCAGGAGCCAGCCGACATAGGGAGCCGCCCACTGCAGGGTCCACGGCCACAGGGCGCCGATGACACCGATGAGGACGACCAAAACCGCCATATTGCTGACCAGAAAATCACAACACTTTTTCAATCAATCTATACCTCCTGTCTTAGTTTCGGGGCAAAAGGACATAAAAAAATACCTTTCAGCTCGGACTGAAAGGTATGGATATCTGCAAACGTCACTTGGCATAGGACAGACCGTAAAACAATACACCGCCCTTGCCGTACCATGATGAGCAATCCTTCCTGTCTCGGTCTGAATCAGATCCAAGCAGATAATGAATCGATAGTAGACATAATAAAAGTATAACTCACATTGCGTGATGCTATCTTTTGCCTCGGCCGTATCATACCATATTTATAGGGCTTATGCAATGGCCCTGTCAAAAGACGGTCAAGGCTCTGAATAATCTATAAAATTCACTTGTCTTTCTCATCGTTTTATCCTATAATATTAACAATTATTGTCACACGTTGTTCCCTTGTAAGGAACTAGTGTTGCAAAATATCTGTAAAAAGGAGCCAAAAGGAAAATGTCGATTCAATTGTGTATTGTCATCTTATACATCATCTTATTATTTGCCATTTCCATGTATGTCAAACATCGGGCCAGTCAGAATCCGACGGAATACCTCTTTGCCGGCCGCAAATTTTCGACCGGCTTGGTCGCCGTCAGTATCACCGGCATGGCCGTCGGCGCCGCATCGACGGTCGGCGTCGCCGAAAGCGCCGTAAAAATCGGCTTAGCCGCCGGCTGGTACAATGCCGCCTGGGCCATCGGGGCCATCGTCATGGGCTTCGTCGCTGCCGGCAAGTACCGTTCCCTGAACTGTACGACCATTCCCGAACTCTTTGAACGGAGCTACGATAAAAAAGCCCGCATCATCAGCGTCATCGGCCTGTCGCTCATCATGCTCTGCATTACGTCCCTACAGTACGTTGCCGGCGGTTCCATCCTGCACGCCCTCATGCCGGATATTTTCTCCATGCAGGGCGGCATGATTACCAGTGCCATCGTCTTTGTCGGCATTACGGCTATCGGCGGCCTGTGGTCGTCGGGCCTTTCCAACATCTTAAGCGTCACCGTCATTTACTTGGGCATCATCTATTCTCTCATCCGCATCCTCCTCCGCGACGGCGGCATCAGCGGCATCAATGCAGCTCTTCCGGCAGCGGACTTCAACTGGTTTTCTCCCATGGGCGGCCTGTCCTTTGCCGTCCTCATGGGATGGATCATCGTCATGACGACCCAGGCCATCACCGCTCAGGGGCCGGTACAGATTGCCTGCGGCGCAAAAAGCGCTAAGGAAGCCCGTAAAGGCTTCATCCTCGGCGGCCTGCTCATCTTCCCCATCGGCTTCTTGTCGGCCATCTTAGGCCTGGCTGCCAAGGCACAGTTCCCGGACATCAACCCGACCTTGGCCCTGCCGCAGATCATCATGAGCCTCGATTCCTTTTCTTCCGGTATGACCTTAGCGGCCCTCTGGGCCGCCGACGTGTCGACAGCCTGCACCATTCTCCTCGGAGCGGGAACGCTCATCTCACAGGACGTATTTAAACGTTTTATCAAGCCTAATATGTCAGACATGACCTACGTCAAAGCCAACCGCCTGATCATCGTCATCATCGGCGCCGTCACCTTATTGATGGCCTTCTTTGCCGTCGGCATCGTAAAGGTCATGCTCATCGGCCTGAGCCTTACGACGGCCTTTACGCTGGTCTTCTTGTGCACCCTCTTTGCGCCGTCTCTGTGCCGCAAAAACACGGCCTTTTGGACGACCCTGGCCGGCATTGCAGGCCTCATTCTCTGGCAGTTATGCCCGGCCGTCCGCATACTGCCCCACGTCATCTACTTCGAATGGATCATCTGCATCATCACCTTGCTGATTGTCCGCCTCGTCGACAAAACACCGATCAACATGCCCGAATTAAAAGCCTAGTATGAACCCCGGTTAAAAACCGAGACAAGCCCGGCATCAACCAAAAAGAGAGAGTGTCATCCTTCCGATGACACTCTCTCTTTTTCTCTTCTGTAACTATTCTGCAAGGGCCTGCACGGATTATAAGGACACATAGTTCCCCCTCAGTCGGCCCGCTGATTGTAATCGCATTTTTGGCACTGGCTCAGCGCATGTTCATTATCATCCCGGTGGTATGCTCCGGACCATTTACAGATACTTTGCAGCAGGGGAACGGAAGATATGCCCTTAGCCGTCAGTCCGTATTCAACCCGCGGAGGAATTTCATCAAACTGCCGGCGCTCAATCATGTCATCGTTCATCAGTTCTTTCAGCGTTGCCGCTAAGACGGCATCAGTGATATTGGACATCTCTTTTCGTATCGAACTGTAGCGCAGCCTTCCTTTTTGGGCCAGCACACAGATGACCCTCGACTTCCATTTCCCGCCGAAAACAGACAGTCCGTATTCCAAAGGACATCGTATATCTTTTTCTAACTTCGGTTTGTACAACGTTCACGCCACCTCTCTCTCATTTTCATTATAGCAGTTCCTTTTTTACCTTCAAGTTACTATGAAAATGAATAGTAACTCATAAATTTGCTTATATCTTCTCATAGCCAAGTGTGAAGACTATAATGAAAAAGAGCTCACAGAAAACCGAAAGGGAGGAATAAACTATGAACGTAAAAGCTTATTTGGAAATTACCATGAAAATTGATGCAGCCAATCGCCCGGCAGCCGCTAAGGTATATACCGATTATCGCCAGCCCTTCCTGAGCACCATCGAAGGGGCCTTGACGAAAGACCTGCTCATCCGCGATGAAGACGTACAGGTACTCCACGGCTTTGACAGTACCGAACACGCACAGGCCTATCTTACAAGCGACCTCTTTAAAAACGACGTCTTCGTCGGACTTCAGCCTCTATGGACAGAAGACCCGGAAGTAAAAATCTATACGCTGGCATAATTTGGCCGAGATGGCAAGAAAAATCTGTCATTCAATAGAAAAGGAGCAGCCCCTGGAGGCTGCTCCTTTTTGTATTCCTGAGATTCCAGAAATTCCTCAGCTTACATTATTTTACGATAGCATCGGCACTGTTCGGGAGATCCGGCATATCCGTATTGAACCATTTTTTATAAAGGGCTTGGAATTCGCCGCTCTTCTTCAATTTTTCCATAGCGTCGTTTACTTGCTTCAACAATTCCTTATTATCCTTATTGATTGCAAAGGCCAAGTATTCCGGCTTGGTGTTGCTGATGTCGATGACGTCGAATTTACCCTTGCCGTCCTGGGTCAGGAAGTAATCGGCGACAGGTTTATCGATGATCGCTGCCGGCGAGCCGCCGACTTGAAGTTCCATAATGGCTTCCGAATTATTGTCAAACTGCTTTACTTGATATCCCTGTTCTTCGGCAAATTTAGCACCTGTCGTCCCGATTTGGACGGCAACCTGTTTGCCTTGAAGATCGGCTGCCGAATGGATGCCGCTGTTCTTCGGCGTTAAGATAACCAGTTTCGATTCATAGAAGGGGGCTGCAAAAGCAACTTTCTGGGCCCGTTCCGGCGTAACCGTCATGCCCGTAGCGGCAATATCCATATCGCCCTGCTGAATAATGGGGATAATGCCCGAGAAAGCAATATTATTAAATTCGACGTCGCGATTCATTTCTTTGGCAACGGCGCGGATCAAATCCATTTCAAATCCTTTGTATTCTGCCGATTGATCGCTGTCTTTAAATTCAAAAGGAACAAAGGTCGCATTGGTAGCGACGCGAAGCGGCTTATTAGCATCGCCGGCTTCTTTCTGACTGCTGCCGCAGCCTGCCAAGAGGGATGCTGCCAAAACACCTGTAAACAATGCAGTTACCACTTTTTTAATATCCATACCAATTCCTCCACCTGAAATGAATAAAAATTAAATTTGTTTTTATTATTATACCATTTTATACAGAAAAGTAAAGAGGTACTTGGCTAAATTTGGCGAATATATAAAAAAAACGCTGCCCCAAAGGAGCAGCGCTTTGATATATTATTTACTAAGGTCCAAAGAGCGGACTTTTTCACGAAGGGGCAGTACGGCCGGCGGGCTGACAGAAAGTTCATCTACGCCCATGCGCAGGAATGTTTCTGTCAAGGTCAAATCGGCGCCGAGTTCGCCGCAGATACCTACCCAGATACCAGCTTTATGGCCATTTTCGATGGTCATCTGAATCAATTTCAGGACAGCCGGATGATGGGGATCAAAGAAGGTATCAAGCTTGGTCTGCTGGCGGTCGATAGCCAGGGTATACTGGGTCAAATCGTTGGAACCGATGCTGAAGAAATCGACTTCTTTAGCCAGTTCTTCACTCATGACGGCAGCCGACGGCGTTTCAACCATGATACCGACTTCCATATCTTTATCATAGGCAATGCCCTTGTCATCCAATTCTTTGCGGACTTCATCCAAGATCTGTTTGCACCGCTGTACTTCCCAGACAGAAATAACCATCGGGAACATGATGGCAATCTTACCGTACGCAGAAGCGCGCAGCAAGGCACGGAGCTGGGTCTTGAACAAATCGACGCGGGTCAGGCAGATACGGATAGCACGCATACCCATAGCCGGATTTTCTTCCGGATCGAGATTGAAATAATCGACCTGCTTATCGGCACCGATATCGAGAGTACGGATGACGACAGTCTTGCCGTTAAGGGCTTCAGCAGCCTGTTTATAGGCTTCGAACTGCTGATCTTCCGTCGGATAATCGGGGCTTTCCAAGTAGAGGAATTCGCTGCGGAAGAGGCCGATGCCTTCGGCGTCGTTGGCCAAAACCTGCGGCAGGTTGCCCGGGTTGCCGATATTGGCAAAGAGATTGATCTTCTTGCCGTCTTTGGTAACCGTCGGTACACCGCGGACCTGTTCCAAAGCCTTCAGGCGCAGTTCTTCTTCCTTCTGCTTCTTCTTCATCAGGGCCATCGTTTCTTCATCGGGATTGATGTAAACATCACCCGTCGTCCCGTCGATAATAGCCATCATGCCGTCAACGTCGTTATGAAGCTGAGTTCCTGTGCTGACGACAGCGGCAATACCTAAGGTACGGGCTAAGATAGCCGTATGCGAGTTGGTGCTGCCGGCTGACGTAACGAAGCCAAGGATCTTATCGGTATCGAGCTGCAAGGTTTCGCTCGGTGCCAAATCATCAGCAGCAATGATAACCTGATCATAGTTACTGAAATCAATCCCCGGGCCGCCGCTGAGCTGCTGCTCTACACGACGGGAAATATCGAGAACGTCGGCTGCACGAGCCTGCATATAAGCATCTTCCATGGAGCGGAACATCTCAGCAAATTCTTGAGCAGTCTGATCAACAGCTGCTTCAGCATTCATTCTTTCATCGCGGATTTTCGTTTCAATACCTTCAACATAGTCATCGTCATCGAGCATCATCTGATGAACTTCAAAGACAGCCGCTTGTTCTTCACCGACTTTGTCTACAGCTTTAACATATAAGTCTTTCAGCTGGCTCATCGCTTCTTCACGCGCTTTCTGGAAACGCGCCAATTCTACCTCGACACTTTCAATAGGCCGAACGGCTGTAGAAATGGTATTGCGATGAAACAGTGCCAGCGGTCCGATACTGATACCGGAAAAGACACTTTTACCTTTTAACGTCAGCATCTGCTTTCCCCCTCAAAAATCTTAGAAGTTTTCCTTCAAGAAGGCTTCTACAGCACTTGCTGCCTGTTCTTCATCTGCGCCTTCTACCTGTACTTTGATGGCTTCACCCTGTTTTACCCCTAAAGCCATGACTGTGAAGATCTTTTTCAAATCGCCTTTACGAGCGCCTTTGAAAACGCTGATATTGGATTCAAATTTTTTAGCTTCTTTAACCAAGAGGCCAGCCGGACGAGCGTGGATACCCTGGGGATCAGTTACAACGAATTCAAATTCTTTCATGAAAAATTCCTCCTTCAGGAAATAAGTGTTTGGAATAGTTGAGATAAAACTCTATTATATAGTGTACTTGATTTATAGAAATTACGCAATTACTCTTGAGGACGTTTTTTGCGGAAAATTCCAAGAAGTATAGCCGCCACGATGACACCGACTACTAAAGAGACGATATACATGGGCCAATTGGTGATAACGCCGAATACGAAGATACCGCCGTGAGGTGCCGGAAGGGCGCAGCCGAAGAGCATGGAAAGCGAGCCGGCTACAGCCGAACCAATAGCGCAGGCCGGAATGACGCGAAGCGGGTCGGAAGCGGCGAAGGGAATAGCGCCTTCAGTGATGAAGGACAAGCCCATGATGAAGTTGGTAATCGTCGACTGCCGTTCTTTCGGTGTAAATTTATTTCTAAAAATCAGCATAGCCAGGGCGATTGCCAAAGGCGGAACCATGCCGCCGGCCATGACCGAAGCCATGATGCCCGAACTGACCGCCTGACCGGTAGCACTCATGAGCGATGCCGTGCCAAAGACGTAAGCCGCCTTGTTGATAGGACCGCCAAAGTCGATGGACATCATGCCGCCGAGGACGAAGCCGAGAACGATGCGGCTCGAAGTGGTCATGCTGTTGAGGCTGTCGAACAACCAGGTATTAAAGACAGCTGTCGGCGGATTGATGACAAAGGTCATGATAAGGCCGATGAGAATCAGGCCGAAAACCGGGTAGAACAGGATGGGTTTAGTGCCTTCCAAGGATTCCGGCAGGACCGACAGAGCTTTTTTCAATAAGATGACCAAGTAGCCGGCAATGAAGCCTGCAAAGAGGGCGCCGAAGAACCCGGAGCCGCCAGTAGTCGCCAGGAAGCCGCCGACGATACCGGGCATGAGAGCCGGCCGTTCACCGATACTCATGGCGATATAGCCTGCCAGGATCGGCATCATCATGCTGAAGGACAGGCCGCCGATATTTTTCAAAAGGGCGGCTACGGGAGTCCCGCTGCCGAAGTTGGCTGCACCGGCATTATCCATATCAAAGAGGAAGGCCAGGGCGATGAGAATACCGCCGCCGATAACGAAGGGCAGCATGTGAGATACGCCGTTCATGAGGTGCTTATAAATCTGACGGCCGACGCTTTCTTTTTCGGCACTTTCAATAGCAACCGATTCAGAAGACGAGTCCGTTCCCTGATAAACGGGAGCCTTGCCGTCGAGGATGGTCTGGATCAGTTCTTCCGGAATCTTGATGCCGTTGGCAACTTTGGTAAAGATGACCTTTTTGCCGGCAAAGCGCTGGACCGGTACGTCCTTGTCGACGGCGACGATGACGCCGACGGCCCGTTTAATATCGGCCTCGGTCAGGTGATTCTTTACCCCGCCGGAACCGTTGGTTTCAACTTTAATGTCAACGCCCATGGCAGCCGCCTTGTTTTCTAAAGCTTCAGCAGCCATGTAGGTGTGGGCAATGCCCGTCGGGCAGGCCGTAACGCCGATGACGAAGGGACGATCGGACGGAGCGGCTTCAACCGGTGCTTCAGACACGGACTCTTCTGATTCAGCAGCAGCTTCGGCAGCTTCCGCTTCAATCTGTTCCGCTTCGGCCTTGTCGATAATAGAAAGGTATTCTTCCGGAGTCTTGGCCTGCATCAAAGCATCGCGGAAATCGTCATCCATCAGCATACGGCTCAAACGGCTCAAAACTTCCAAGTGGACATTGGCGCCGCCGGCCGGAGCTGCGATCAGGAAGAACAGGTGAGCCGGTTCATCGTCCAGGCTTTCATAGTCGACGCCGTCACGGACGATCATCGAAGCCAGGCCCGGTTCGTTTACCGCTTCCGTCTTTGCATGAGGAATGGCAATGCCTTCGCCGATCCCCGTACTGCCTTCAGCTTCACGGGCCAAGACCCGTTCCTTGTACAATTCCTTGTCATTCAAATTGCCGCCGGCATCCATGAGGTCGACTAAGTGGCCAATAGCCGCCGTCTTATCGGCAACAGCGGCGTTAAGGTCAATGCTCTGCTTCTTGAGTAAATCCACAATACGCATATACATCTCTCCTTCTCTCTTAAATTCTCTCTATACAAACTTTCTAATCCAAAAATATATTTTTTATAACTGAGTATAAATGTCTCGGATCTGAGCTTCCGTAGCCAGCCATTCGTTAAAGGCTGAAGCGCTGCCGGCACTGATACCCATTTTCAAAGCTTCGTTCAAGTCACCCTTGGACGATTCAAATCCGGCAAGGAATCCGGCTACCATGCTGTCGCCGGCACCGACGGAATTGACCAGGGTTCCTTTCGGAGACGGCCGGCGGTATACCTTACCGTCTTCACCGAGGAGCAGAGCTCCGTCACCGCCGAGGGAAACCAGGACGTTTCTGGCACCCATAGCTTGAAGCTGTTTGGCGCAGACGACGATTTCTTCATCCGTATGAAGGTCGACACTGAATAATTCGCCTAATTCAAAATTATTCGGCTTGATGAGGAACGGTCTGTATTTGATGACGTTTTTAAGGAGATCCCCCGTAGCATCGACGACGACGCGAATATCCCGACCCTGGAGGCGTTTCAAAATCTGTTCATAAATGTCGTCGGGAATGTCACTGGGAATGCTGCCTGCCAGTACTAAGGTATCGCCATCGGCAATAGCATCAATCTGAGCCAGGAGGGCATTCAGTTTATCTTCGGGAATATTCGGGCCCATGCCGTTTACGGCCGTTTCATCGTCGGCACTGACCTTAAGGTTAATGCGCGAGCATCCTTCGTCAAGGAGGATGAAATCCGTATCTCCGCCGTTTTCCTTAGCCAGACGTTCGATTTCTTTTCCCGTAAAGCCGGCTACGAAGCCGAGCATCTTCGACGGGATATGAAGATTGCCCAGAACCAGTGATACGTTGATGCCCTTGCCGCCGGGATAAATCATTTCCTGCTCTGCCCGGTTGATATCACCGGCAGTAAACTTTTTCATATGGACGACATAATCTAAAGATGGGTTGAACGTAACTGTATAAATCACAGGATATGCACCTCCGTAATTTGCTGATACGGCGCGTAGTCTATGCGTTCGTCTTCCCGTGCCGTAATCAGCGTAACCATTGATAACTCTGCAAATGTAATATGTGAAGATAAGCCGAACTTACTGGCATCGGCTAAAACAAAACGGTCCAGGCACTGACCTAAAGCAGCTCTCTTGCAAACGGCTTCTTCCTCGTCCGGCGTCGTACAACCGGAATGGAGGGCAACGCCATTGGCACCAAAGAATCCTTTAGTAAAATGGTAGCGGCTGATCATATCCCGCATCTCACTGCCGACAATGGCTTCGGTATCGCCCTTCACTCTGCCCGGTACGATATAGACTCTATTGCCGATCCGACCCAATTTTTGGGCTAAAGGGATACTGTTGGTCACAAAACTTGCTTCAGAACCTGCCAGGAAGTCTACGAGTTGTTCTGTCGTCGAACCGGCATCGAGATAGACAAAGTCATCTTTGCGTATCATCGTCGCCGCATACTGAGCGATACGACGTTTTTCATTCATATGAAAGGAATACTTATCCTGTAAGTTTTCCATATCCGCTTCATATAAAGAATCGTCGCGCAGCGTCGTCGCCCCGCCATGGACGCGGCGAAGCCGCCCTTCCCGGTCGAGTGTCAGTAAATCTCGGCGAACTGTCGATTCTGAAATATTCAAAAAACCTACTAAATCTTGAACAGAAACGGCTCCGCTCGTGTTGACGAGCTGCATTATTTTTTCATGTCTTTCTTCCGTCAGCATGGCATCACTTCCTTTTTCAGCCTCCTCTCGCATATTATATCGTTATTTTCAATCATTTTCAATCAAATACGTTCATTATAATTAAAAAGCAATCAAATTCCTTCATTTATGTACTCAAGTCATTCAAGTGATTTTATTCACATAATTACAATCAAAACCACCAGTTTAACTGGTGGTTTGCTCAGGCCCTATAAGGGCCTAT
>OFMH01000310.1_pt1 | contig 36782 bp, 30 predicted proteins | sample 1541761 | NCBI WGS metagenome assembly OFMH01 (sample SAMN04209249, study PRJEB22552) | human gut metagenome | biome: gut; material: feces | host: Homo sapiens | place: USA: Oklahoma
GATTCTAATATTCTCTAGTGAATTACGGCTTTAGTTGATATTGGGATAAAATTTTACTTTTTATAATATTTATAGGTAATAAGTGAGTAGTTACTGTAAAATTCTATAATTAATGGAAAATAAAAAATGCTGAGGAGAAAAAATTCTTTTCAGCATTTTTCATACATATATATTATTTTTCTAATATATTATTATCAAGTTCCCAATTATAGATAAATCCCTCTTTAGATAACATATCCTCTAGTTTAGCACAATAATTCTCTAAACTTATTATATCATTTATTGCACTATCCTTTTGCCCTAGAGAGTGAGCAATATCATTTCTAACCCTTCTACTGTGATCAAAAATCTTATAATACTCTATTATCTTTTTATTTTCATTATCTTTTTTAAAGTTTGGTCTTGAAACTCTAGGCTCTAATTTAAAGAACCATTTTCTAGCATAATCTAGTAATTCCTCTTCACTTTTATTAGGATAAAATTCCCTTAACTCATCTGCTACATACCCTTTTATTGCCTCATTAATATTGATATATGCCATAGCATATCTACTTTGTTTATAGTGCCATTTAGACAATCTCACTTGAAGAATAAAATCTTTTTTTACTCCATCAAACTCTTTTACAAACTCTCTTACAATTTGAGGTATAAGCAATTTACCTGGTCCTTTCATCTCATCAATTTCAGGCAATAATTTTTTTAGAGAGTTTAAATTTTGCTTTAAAGTTCCAATATAATTAAGGTTCATAGCATGAGAGAAAGTTTTCAGTTTTTTTCTCAACTCTTCATTTTCAATATTATCTAATAAAAGATAACTATTTCCATAATTTTTAAAAGATTGAGCTCCTTTAATCCATTTTAAAAGTTTATAGAAAGCATTTAAATCAATAATTGGAGTGATATTGCTAGTTCTATCAGCTATTTCAAACATTCCATAAGAGATCATCTTTATCTCAATATTTTTATCCATAAGATCTGTTATAAAATTCATAACTAAAAACATCCACATAGCATTGGATCTAAAAGAGTGAGTAATATCAATATATACCTCATCTCCATCTTTAAGGGTGTCTTGTAAGTTTAAAATAATATTAAAGTTATCAAATATCTGCTCACTATCCACCCCATATTTTGTAACTCTTCCCTCTATCTTTCCATTAAATATATCATTGAACTTTTCTATTTTTAATTGAGAGATATCCATATCTTTATTAGCTTCAACTATTGTTTCAAATAAGCTCATAGCATACTCTTCATCATAATCTATATTGTATTTTTTACAATAATACTCATAAAGATTATCCCACATTGAACCTACTGTTCCTATAAAAATTGTTTTATCAATTTTGAAATGCTCTTCTATAACTGAGGCGATGAAACTTCTATTTTCATAGACTTTTCCTTCTAAAGAGTAGTTGGTTTCTCTATACTTTCCATCTCTTTTTTCTCCCCCACCTATACCTGCTATTAAAATTTTAGCCATAGTTATCCCCTTTCAAATTATTTATACGATAGTATTTCAGGCATATTTCCTTTATTTGAATCTCTTCTTAAATAAGCTCCTCTACTAAAATCTAATTTATTTTTTTCATTTAAAATAACTCTTAATTGTTTTACTTGAGAATTATTTTCTAAATATCTATTTTTAATCTTTTCAAGATAGATATTTTTATCCTTTACTTTTCTATTAGGAGTAAATGATGAAAAATTATATCTATTTTCTTCAAATAATTCAAAAGAATCTATACTTATTTTACAACTACCTAAACCTAATGCTTTTCCTCTTCCTATCTTATGAAGTAGATCTTTTTCAAGTTCTAAAGCATAAATTAACATTCCCAACTCAATATCTGTTAAATTTTTAAATTCCACTTTAAAAGAAAATGTTTTCAAAGGCTTTAAAAAATGAACTGTTGTAGTTGTTGGTTTAGCTCTATCTTTTATTATATTTTCATAATTTTGATAGTTTTTCTTATTTTCTAATTGATTTGTGTGATGCCAATAAAACTTTCTTCCTCTTATTTCTCCAAATCTATCTAAATAATATTTTTTTAAAGTTTCTCTAGGCTCTCCCATAGGTTTTAAAGTAATTACAGTAGTAGAATTACCTACTTTTGGAAGTTTTGCATCACTAAAATAAACTCTTCCACTATATGCAGAGTTTCCGTTTTCATCTGCCTTTTCTACAGTTGTTCCAAATAATCTACAAGCAAAACAGAGTCTTTTTAAATTATCACAAGGTTTAAACTCTTCAGGAACTATCTCTTCATTTTTACATCTTATACAACTGTGAGTGATAGTTTCTATAATATTTCTAATCTCGCCTTTAAGTGTACTTGCTGAAATTATGTAGTTATCTTTATCTTCTAAAAATTGTTCAGTAGTATGTTTTCCTGATTTTGATTTCTCTCCACCTGTAAAAATTGGAGTATAATTTATTAAACTACACTCTATTTTACCACTATTTTTTCCTAATTTTCTCTCTTCTTTTTCTACTTTATCTCCTAAAGAAACAAAGTTAAAAGGATAGGTAAATAAAGTTGAGTTAGAACTTTTTGGAGTAAAATTGTTTCTTTCTTTATATTTTTTAGGCTCATATTTAGAATAATCTTCTTGCCTTTCCTCAACTTCTATTTCTATTCCATATTGTTTTGCAAGTTCTTCTCTTGAAAAACTTTTTCTTTGATTTTGATTTCTTCCCATTATCTCTCACCTCCAACTATATCAATATATTGGAAAGTCTCTATCCCACTCTTTTTCCCAAATCTAACTTTTAATCTCTTTCCATCGTTTAGATAATAGTATTTAATCTCCTCATCTGTAATATCACTTTTTCTGATTTCACTATATCTAATCTCTCCATCTCCAAAATTAAAAGCAGTTATCATAAAGTTATCATTAAAAATATACAACTTATAGAAATTTGTATCCAGAGTTTCTAACTCTCCTCTATATATTTTTCCCTCTCTATCATAGTCAATATATTGTATAGTTAGATCTTTTTCCTCTTTTAATCTCTCTTTTATCTCATCTAAATTAAACACTTTTAAATCTTCCATTATTCCACCTCTGCAAAAAGAGCCTTAATAAACTCATTTGGATTTTCCACATCTATCTTATTAAAGTTTTCCTTTAATTTTAAAACCTCACATAGATATTTATCTCCTATTTTTATTGATTTTTTCTCTACTCTTTCAAAGTATTTATTCATATCTTTTACAAGCTCTTTTTTCCCAAAATATTTATAATACAGCATCTCTTCAATCTCTAACTCAATCTGTCCAAATCCCCTTGTTTTAGAGTTTCCGATTCTTAATTCCCCATTTATACTATCTCTTAAAATAAAGTATAAAGTTTTTAACTCTTTAAGAGAGATATTATTTACAGTTATTTCACTAAGAAAATTTTCAGTGGTATATTCAAATTTTAATGGAACAGTTGCCTTTCCTGAAAAATGATCTATTGGAGTGATAGATCTAGATTTTAAAATATCCTTTAAACTTTCACTGATCTTGTCATTATCAGAATAAAATCTTTTTCTATCATCAACTTTATATAGAAAAGCATCTCCAATAAATATTCTTGTTTTCAATGCCTTTTCTCCCTCAGATACTCCATAAAGCTTTTCAATCTCATCTTTATTATTATCAAAAATATCTAAAGTTCTATCTCTAAATGCTCCTCTTAAACTAGATCCAGGAATATAAATCTCCCCTTTTCTATTATCTTCACTGATTTTTTCACTACCACCATTATATTCTAATTTTGTTCCTGTACTTGATTCAGTAGTTAAAAATCCTATGTAGTTCCCATCTTTATCTTCACTATCTTTTTCTTTATTTCCTAATTTTATCAATAGGGGAGACAATGGTTTTATTTTTAATTTTAAAATTAATTTGTTGTCTAATTTTAAAAACTCTCTCATTATAGCTCCCTCCTATTCTATTACTAAATCAATATCATCTATTTTTAAGAAATCCTCTTTTTTAAGAGTTCCCATTTTTCTCTTGAAAATATATTCTTTTAGATTTGATTTATCTACATATTCAATCTCTTTTATATCTAATCTACACTTTCCTATACCTCTTGAAAGTTTACCTCCAAAAAGATCCCCTTCAAGAATATCTTGTAAAGCTAAAGCTACTAAGTTAATTTGATACTTTTCAAGATTTTCTAATTCCATAACAAATTTAAACTTTGTTCCAGATGGTAATACATCATAGTCAAATTTAGCTCCCTTTTCAGTTGCCCCAGTATTTCTATCAATTTTTATTCCATCTCTTTTTATAGAATCAACATCAGATAATATTTTCATATCAGCTATATGTATTCTTCCAGCCATACTTTTAAAACTATCTATCTGTTTTAAATCTTTACCTAATTTTTTAGCTACTCTATTTTTAACCTCATCCTTTTCTCCATCTAAATTAGTATAACCAAAAATTAGTTTAACATCAGCAGAGTTTAATCTCTCATTTGTATTTTTATCCTTTAAAACTATTCCATTATCCTCTTCTAAAAATCTCTCTAACTTAGTGCTTAAATATCCTCTAAATGAAGAACCGGGAATATAATATAATTTTTCTCCATTTATCTCTAAATTCATAAATGGAGAATCTTGATTTTCTCCCTCTTTTCCACTACCTATATGTAAAGCTGTTAAAACTACTAACTCTCCAGTTATTTTGTATCTATTCTCAAATTTTGAAAAATCCATATTAATTTTCCCCCTTTTCTCCATCTAATTTTTCTTCTTTTAATTTTTTTGCACCAATGCTATATCTAACATATCTTTTTATCATTTCAAAAATTACTCTATTCTTTTTATTTTCACTTTGGAACTCACTATTTTCTAAAAAATTTTTTTTGAAAAACTCATAGAACTCTTTTGTTCCTTTATTTTCTTCATTTCTCTTAATCTGTTCTTCAACAAATTTCTCTATCTCTTTACTTTGAAATGAAAAGTTTCTACCCTCTAAAATTGAATAAAATCTATTTAGTTGGCTAGAGTTTACCTCATCTAAAGCTCTTTTAAACTCTTCCCCCTCAATATATTTTTTTAATATCTCCTCTTTACTCTCAACTAATTTTTCACTATCTTTTTTAATCTCTTTTCTCTCTTCAAGCTCTCCAAAAAGAAATTCACTTTTATACTCTTTTTTCTTTCTTACAACTTCAAATTCCACTATTTTTCACCTCTCTCACTAGAGATTTTCACTCTTCCAAATCCCTCATTCTTTCTAAGTCCAAGCCCTTTCTCCTCAATCTCTTCAAGTTTTGGTAAAATACTATTAAAATCATCTATCTCATAAGTTAAAACACTTCCTCTAGTGATTACCAACTCATCAACTTTTCTAATATTGTTAATTATATTGTATCCCCCTAGTTTCCCTGTGTTAATATAACTTTTATTTTCTTTAAATTTCAACTCTGATATTCCAACTAATGTTTTAAATTGCTCCCCTACATTGTATATAGTGTTAAATGGTAAAATTAAATCTGATTGAAGATCAAAAGTTAAAATCTTTTCATTAGCTTGTTTTTGTAACTTTTCTATTCTAGCTTTTAAATTAGCTCTCTCTTTCTCATATTTTCCAAATGTTATAACTGCTTTTCCAAAACCTTTAGATTTCATCTTTCCAAGATAGATTGTATAATTCTTATTTTCATCAACCAATCCCTCTGGTAAAATTATATCTCCAATTAATTTTTCATCACATTGTAGATATTCACTATTAAACAGCATTCCATCTTCTACTGATTTTGTTTGAAAATTGATAGCTATGCTAATCTCATTTCCCTTTGCCTTTAGCATAGATGTTCCTTTTCTTTCTAATTTTACCCCTTTTCCCTTAGATTTATCCTCTATCTCATTTCTAGGATCTACTATCTTATCTGTCTCTATCTTATCTCCAGCTATTGCATACTTAGTTATAAATTTACTAGCTAAACTTATATCTCCAGAAATTGCATCTGATGCCTCTATACAAAGCAAATCTTCCAATGAAACATCTTTAGATTTTGCAAAATGCTCTATCATAGCCCCTCTAACTGTTGAACCTTGAATAGAGTCTCTTACCTCTACATAGTTTCCTATCTCTCTACCTGTCAATATAAACGGTTCTTTTAAACTTAAAGTATAACTATATTTTTTCAGTTTTCCATTTAAATTTGCTTTTGAATTTTCCTGATTGTTCCCTTCATTAAAAACTTCATCTATTACCTTATCAATTATATCTTTTTGCTCTTTATTTTCTTTATATTTTAACTCTCTTTCTTTAATAAACAGATCTACTTTTCCAATTCCCCTAGATTTAAAACCACCAATAGTATCTAAGTGGAATAGACAAGCTAATATAAATTTTAGATCCTCTCTATCTATCTTATCAGGAACTTCAATCTCACCTTTAAACTCTGTTCCAGCTGTTATATGCTCATATCTAAAAAGAGAGTTGTGAACAGTTGTTCTAGTTTTTCTATCTATTTTTATTCCATATCTATCATCAATGTTGTAATTATTCTCATCAACTAAAACTAAATTGGAAAATCTTAACTTATCAAAATTGTTATCTTTAATGTAATTTCCCTCTTTACCAAAATATTTATCTATAAACTCTTTTGTTGCATCTTCAGATTCTCCCAATCCTAATTTAAATTGAGTTACTCTCTCTTTTAAAATCCCCTTTATATGCTTCCCAGTAAAAAATGGTTTTCCTTTACTATCTACTTTTACAACTACATCTATATCTTTCCCTATTATCCCTAAAGATGCTGTAAGAGCAGGAGTTTTAAGTTTAACTGTGTAATTAATTTTCATCAGCTTCACCACCTACAAAATCATATAGCTCTACAATATCAAAAATATTGTTAAAATATTTTTCAAACTCTTGGTAATCATAGTCAATATTATAATTTTCCTTTATAAAGTTAATGTGTTCATCTTTCATTTTAGAAAGAATATTTATAAACTCCATTTTCTTTTCAAAATCTTCTAATTTTTCATCTCTCTTTAGCTCATAAATATATCTTAATTTATTCTTTGGAAACTTAATCTCTTTTAATTCCTTTATTGTAGTAAATAATTTCTCTACATTTTTAACTTTTGAACTTTCCTCTATATCAATAGCATATGGTCTTTCCATAACTAGATTATCTTTTTTCTTAACTTCATCTTTTTTATTTATTGTTTTTCTAAAACTATCTATATCAACACAACCTTCAGAACCTATAACTTGGAAATCAATAAATCCTGTTTTAGCACTATGCTCATATCTCTTAGCCTTTGCACTTTTTTGAAGTTTTAATGCTTGCTCAAAAAGTTGGAAGGCAGGTGTTTTAGATTTTGCTATAATAACCCCTGATGAAGATGTTATACTGCTATCCTTTGCCTTTGTTCCTTGTATATAATCTTTCATCTTCTCTTCAAATATTTTTTGGAATTTTTCAGAAAGTTCTAACACTAATTCTGGATTAAATACTGCACAAACATCATCTCCACCAACAATTAAAAACTCTCCAAATCTCTTTTCATCTTTCTTTTCAGCAAATATCTCCTTTATAGCCTCAAGAAGTGCATCTTTTGTATTTCTATCCAATGTTTCACTAAATTTATTTAAGAAACCTAAATAATCCTCTTCAACTTTTGGATTGTCAGTTTCTTTTTTAAACTTATCAGATACATTCTTTAAAAAATCTCCCAAACCGTCTCCATCACTATACATAAATCCTATAAAGCTCTTTCCATTTTCATAGTCACTTATCTCTGTTCCAAGCTCAATAGTGTTAAATTCCTCTTTCATATTATTATAGAAACTTATTTTCTTTTCACTTTCAGTATCTTTAACTCTATTTGAGAATATAAGCTTTCTTAAACATTCTTCACAGATAATTCCCTTATTATCTCCAGTTCCATTTTTTGTTCCTGTTAAGTCCTTTATTTGCTCTCTAAGTTTTGGAATCTCTATTGAATAATCATCTTCTATTAGGTAATCATTTTCTACTGAAAAATTATCAAGTTTTACCCTTCCATCTTTTACATTTAAACCTATATTTTCTAGATCTCTCTCTAAATTCTCCACTGATATTTGAGCTGAGTTTCTTCCACAAAGTTCACACTTCTCAACTCCTATAAAGTCAAGATTCATCATTGGGAAACCTTTACTCTTTTCAATTGCTGTATTTTTAGCTAGTTCATCTATATCTTCCCAAATCTTTCTCTTATTTTTGCTATTGTCTCCACCAACTTTATACTCTGTTTTAGCAAAAGAGGCTACAATTTTTGAATTAGGAGCTTTTATTTTATATGCTTTTTTTACTTCATTGGCTATTTTTTTAGCTATATCTTCACTATCTACAAAAAATTTAGCATTTCCAGCTCCAATATAGATAATATCCTCTTTTTTTACCCCATTATTTTTTAATATTTCTGGAACAACTATCTGATTTAGATAATCTAAAAGATAACTTGCTCCTCTTATTATTCTCAACTTATTAGTAGAAAATAAAAAATCTTTAATCTTAACTGTTTCCACAGTCATAATATATCTTGACATAAATACCCCCTTAGCTATTTATTTCTATCTTTCCATAACCATTTTTATTTTTGTAACCTACTCCATTTTCAATCCCATAATTTAATATGTTTTCAAAATTTTCAATAAGCTCACTATCTATATTTTCAAAATTTAATTTTAATTTTCCTTTAAAAGCTATTGTTATAAAATCTTTTAATTGAACATCTACACTTTCCAAACTATTTTCAACTACACTTATTTTTTCAATACTCTCTCTTGAAATATTGATTTTATTTTCTTTAGGAAGAAGTTTATTAAATTTTCTCAATAACCAAGAGAAAAATAGATAGTTGGAATACTCACCTTTAAAATTAGAACCAATTTTAAATAATGTTGGAGTTAAAAAATTAACCACTAATACTTTATCTTCTAATAACTTTTTACACTTTTCTAACTTTACCTCTTGTATATCCAAATTAAAATCTAAGATCTTTAGTTTCCTGTTTTCTAACTTTAATTTAGTAATCTCATTTATTAGCTTATTTAGAAACTCTTTACCATCTATTTTTAATAATAAACTATTTTTTTCTAACTTAATCTCCTTTAGGTGAAATACTTCATCTTGTAGATTTAAACAGTTTAAAACTTCAGATTTTAAAATATTTTCTCTTATTTTTAGCTCTTTCCCCTTAAATTTAATTATTAACTTATACATCTATCTACTTCCTTTATGTGCTTATAATCTTATTTTACAACATTATTTTTAAAAAGCAATAGAACTACTCATAAATCTTTATTTTAATTATTAAATATGTTATACTTATATTAATCTACTTGATTTTAAAGGGAGGATATTATATGAATTTAAAAAAAGAAGATATATATAAAAAATTAGAAGAAAGTTTTAAAAACACTAAGAATAGAATAGATAGTGAAGAAATAAAACTATCTTTAGATTATCATCTTAATGGAAAATGTGATTTAAAAAATTTTATTAAATTTTATAATCTAGATATTGAAGATTATCAAAAAAAATTTACAAATGAAAGACAAAAAATAACAAAATTAATAACTTATATTAGTTTAACTAAAACTCAAGTGGATGAAGTAATAGAAAAACTTCCTTTTTTAAAAACTTTAGATGTTTTTAATAAAATTAATACAATATATTTTTTATATACTAAAGAAAGTAAAAGAAAATTTGAAGAAATCACAACTTATTTTCTTTTAAACAACAGTAAAATTCAAATTAAAGGAAAACAAATAGATAGTGAAAATATAACTAATATGCTTAAATATTTAAAAGAATTAGTTATAAACGGTGACATAAATAAAGAAAATACTTTAATAGATTCTACCTTGGGTTTAAAACTAACAGGAATAGCTATGTATAAGCTTGCTGTTGAACATGGTATAAAAACTGTAACTTGGAAAGATTTTCAGATACCTGTTTATACCAAAGTGGAAAATGAATATATAGTTGATGATGAAAAAAACGGAAAAAGAGTTCCGTTACTAGCTGAACTTAAACTCATAGAAGAACCTACAGATGAAAATATGAGAATTTACCAAGCTATAAATAATGAGATTGAAAAATTTAACTTTCATGCTGTTGCTAATTATTATAAAAATATGAAGATGAAAGATTACACTTTTTTTTATGAAGAATTAGGAAATCTTATAAACTTAACTACTATTTTAGAAATTAATCCAGAAAAATTTTATAAGTATATACACGAATTTTTAAATAAAATTTTTGCCCATAATTTTAGTGAAAAGATTGTAATTGAAAAGATAAAAAATATAGTGCTTAAACTTTCTATATTAATTGATTACCCAAATATAGAAAATTCTGATTTTAAATTTACTAACGAAGAAATTTTAGAGGAAAAGAGTAATCAAGCTAAATATGAACTAAATAATCCAAAAATTAAAGAAAATCTCTATTATGCACTTGTTTTAAAATATCTATTTGCAAATTCAAAACTTTCAATATTAAATAAAAAAATTTCTAAATCTATTTTTGAAATTATATTTAAAAATGAATCTATTGATTTTACTCTAGATGATGACAAATATTTTCAAAAATTATTTTCTAGAAATAGAGATTTTGATGAAATTATAGAATATCTTGATTTTACAGAAAGTTTAGTGGAGGAGGAATATAGTTTAGTATATCTTAAAGGCTTTACTATATATTTAAAAAAATTTGGAATAAAAATAGATTTAGAAAAAGAAATAAATGGATTTTTTAAAAAAAATGGAAACATGTATACAGCATCTATTCCAATAATAAAATTATTCGAAGGAGAAAACAATAATTTTACCTATGACTTAAGAAATTTAGAAGATAAAGAATGGAAAAAATCAAAATTTGATCAATATAAAACTAAATTAAAAAATGAAGTAATATTTAACTTAAATAATTTGGTTAGAAAAAAATTAAGAGAAAAAGACTATACTGAATATGATCTTATTACTGAAATTATTGAGGGAACAGGTTCAGCTAAAAAATATAATAGCTTTTTAGGAATTGAAATTAATGAAATTTTTCTAAACTATAAATAGAGAAATAAACAGTAAGGGAATAAAAATTTTATCTCCCTTACTGTTATTTATAATAAAATTAATATTTCACATATAAATTACATCTTGTTTATAAAAATCATAGTTTGGAATATAGCCATATTTATAACTTCTTAAATACTCCTCTTTATTTATTGGCATACACAATGTCTTGAAATATAAAGTTCCATTTATTCTTTTCTTCGAGATATTTTAATTTTATACTTCCCTTTTTCTTTTTTTGGGGAAGATTTTTACTTTTTTTAAAGTTGCTTTTTAAAAAACTATATGTTATAATCCTAATTAAGATAGAGAAGAGGGTAGAAAAAAGCTATTATTACTAAAGAAAACTATAAAGAGTAAAAAATAGAGAGTATTATAACCTCTGTTATATAACAAAAATAGAAAAAAACTGTTTCTAATATAGGGAAAAAAATAAAAAGTGTGTTTAAAATACAAACCTATACATACTTTATTCACATTGAACCAAGTATCATAAATTGAGGGTTTCAGCGATTTACCTATTAGGAGACATTACCATTTAAAATAAGGTTTAAAACGTAGAAACAATCAATATGTGTTAAAACATAGAATATTAAAATATTAGGAGACATTACCATTTAAAATAAGGTTTAAAACATGTTGTGGAATATCACTATCATCGTCTAACTTAGCTTTAATTAGGAGACATTACCATTTAAAATAAGGTTTAAAACGCCATATCATTTCTTAACGATACAGCCATTATATAACTAGCAATTAGGAGACATTACCAGTTAAAATAAGGTTTAAAACTTCCTAACCATGAAGCTTCACGTTCCACTTGTTGTGAACAATATATTAGGAGACATTACCATTTAAAATAAGGTTTAAAACTGAGGCAATCCATAAACACCGTTTAAACGATAAGTGTCTAAATTAGGAGACATTACCATCTAAAATAAGGTTTGAACAAAAAGCACGATTAATTTCGTGCTTTTTAATTCAAAAAATATATATAATATTTAATTTATATGTTATAATATAAAAAAGAATTTTTTTAGAAAGGAGTTGAAAAATATGGCAACATCATCATTTACAAGAAAAATAGTCATAACAGGTAAAGAAGCAGTAGATATGATAATAGATGGTTTAGTATCAGATACTCCTGAAAAAGATTTAGAAGAAGTTCAAAGAAGAAAAGAAGCATTTGAAAAAAATAGAAAAAGGGGGAGAGAGCTATTAGTACAATTTGCCTCTCATTACAAGAAATAATAGATTTTCTTCCACAAGATGTAGTAGAAAATTTTATAAATAGTTTTTCTTGTAGTAAAGATACAGATATTGAATTTTTTTTAAAGAATAAAGCTCTCCTATTCCAAAAGAAAAATAAAGTGAGAAATTATTTTATTTTAGATGAAGAAAAATTTGCCAATGGAGAATTTGATATTTTAGCATTTTTTGCATTATCTACCAAAGTTCTATATTTACCTGAAGAGTTATCTAAAAATCAAAGAAAAAAAATAGATGGCTTATATAATGGAGTTTCAGAGGTTTCAACTTTTCTAATTGGACAAATTGGGAAAAATGATAAAAATAAGGATAAAATTTCAGGAAAAGATATTTTAGAATATGCTTGTAACTATATAGAAGAGGCTAGTGAAATTATAGCAGGACGGGTTATTTTAGTAGAAGTGAAAGATAATCCTAAATTAATTAGTTTTTATATGAAAAATAATTTTCAACTGTTAAAAAATACTGCAGAAAATGAAGAAAAATTATTACAAATGATAAGAATTATATAAGTTCACAAAGAGTTTAGAGGATAGCTCCAATAAACTCTTTATTTTTTATAAAAGTTAATTATTTCTTTGACAAAAATATCTTGTCGATTCCAAAAGTAGAGGAGCTTTAGCGACTACTACTTTTGAGATGCAGAAATGGAATTTCTGCATACCTTAAATTAAAAAATTAATTATTTCTTTGACAAATGGTTTCTGTCGATGTTATAATATTATTATGGAACATCAATTCCAAAACCTATTTTTTTAAAAAATAACAGGTTAAAATTTAATAGCTCCTTATAAATACTAGGATAAATGCTCGTTAAATTACAATTTTTAAGAAAAAGTTGTACGAGTAAAAGGGAATAAAAGAGAAATAGTACTAATTACTAAAACAAGTGATTAAAAAATGCTCCTTAAATTCTAAAGTCAAAAATGCCTTTAATTCTGATAAACTCAAAAAACAAGGGTATAAGGAGCTAACCATCTAAAATAAGGATATAAACGCACATTTAGTGCAAGTATTTAGAGAAACAGAGTAGTATAAGGAGCTAACCATCTAAAATAAGGATATAAACAAAAAAGAGAACTATTAAAGTTCTCTTTTTAATTAAGCAATATATTTATGAAAATTTTCATTAGCTATATCCTTTCTTCTATCCTTTGTATTTACCTTAATTGTATAGCACATCTCCTCTAATCTACTTCTAATTCTATTTGTAAACTTTCTCTCCAATTGATATAGGCTTAAATTAGTGGTTACTATCATAGGTTTCTCACTTCTATATCTTGTATCTATTAATAAAAAAGCTTTCTCAATAGCAAATTCAGTATTTCTCTCTCCACCAAAATCATCTATCACCAAAAGGTCACACAATTTTACAAAGTTTAAAATATCATTTTCAGCCTCAGCCCACTCTCTTTTTACTCTATTTAAATAGAGTCCAAAGTTTATTACTAAAACTGTCTTTCCATTATCCATAAGATAGTTAGCTATACAGGAACTAGTAAAAGTTTTCCCAGTTCCTGAATCGCCTATAAAAACAATCCCTCTATTGAAATTATTCTCCTCTACAACTCTTTTAGCATATCTTTTAGCAAATTTTAGATATTTATCTCCATATCTATCATTTTCAAATCTACTTCTTAAAAACTTTGTATCTATCAAAGATATATCTCTATATCTCTTTATTTTTTTATTAATTATCTCCCTCTCTTTTCTTCTCTCTCTTTCTTTTAACTTCTCCTCCTCAATAATTTTTAAACAATTACACATTGGTTGATATCTCATAATCTCTCTAATAGATTCAGGAATCCAGAGAGGTATATTTTTTACCTCATAGTACTTTTTTCCACAATATGGACATACTTTCGTCATAAATATACCCCCTTTTTAGCTATTGTTTTCTACCACAATTTTTCCTGTACTGCACAGTTTTCCAATGAAAAATTCATATTTATTTTTTCCTCTTTCCCTATTAAAATATTTTCAAAATCTCTTAACTTCTTTACCCCTATAATCTTTTCTTTTAATTTTTTAGAGATTGTTACATTTCCAGCTATCCTTTCTTTTTCATCTAAAAGCTTTATATTCCCCTTAACTACCTCTTCTCTTCTTAAATCTGCTACCTCTCTCACATCTAGCACATATGTTGCCTTTCCCTGTTCCAAAGAATATTTTACAGTATGTAAAGTTCCAGAATTATCAGATGTTTCCACTACAAATATCCCTTTTGTCAATCCAGATTGAAGTCTATTTCTTAAAATAAAATAGAGATTTACACTTTTAGTACTAGGTGGCAATTCTGACATCAAAAACCCATTATTCTCTATTATTTTTCTAGCCAACTCTCTGTTTTGTTCTGGAAATAGATCTGTTGCTAACCCTTGCCCTAATATAGCTCCTGTAGCTCCCAAACTACCTATATGCCCATACTCATCACAACCTGTTGCCAATCCACTTATATTCCACCAACCTCTATTTAAAAGCATCTCTCCTAAATTTTTAGCAATCCTATTACCATACTTTTTATCTGGTGTTCTTGTTCCAATTATTGCTAAAGATTTTTCTAACTCCCTATCTTGTGGCAGATACCCTTTATAGTAAATTACAAATGGTGGAACAGATAGCTCTTTTAAATTTTTAGGATAATTTTTATCTAATAGAGTAACTATTTTTATACTGTTTTCCTCTGCTAAATTTAACTCATTTTTAGCTTTTTTCAAATACTTATCATAATCAAAATTTAAAAATAGATTTTCTATTATCTCCATTCTTTTTCCTAAATCTTTTTTAGGATAAGTTTTTACATATTCTTTTCCAGCTTTCTCTAAAATTAAAGTTTTTCCACTATCTTTAAAAATATTTATATTTTCACTTATAGAATTTTTTAATACTAAATATAGTAGTTCTGAATCATATTTTTGTCTTACAAATCTTCCCTGTATTATCTCTGAATATAGTATTGAAAATATTATCATCTCTTCTTTTGTATACATTTCCTTTTCTCCTATCTATAAAAATTAAATTGCTGTTTTTCCCATTGAGTTTGCAAAATCAATTAAATTTTTCATTAGCCCCTCTATTCCCCCACCATATTCATAAATAGTTGAAGAACTATTTCCAATCTCATAAACTTCATTATATGTTCTTGCTAAAGTTAAAAATTTAGCATCTATTCCATTAGCTCTTAATAGATCATAGCAATCTCTAATATTATTTCCTCTTGTTATAACATCATCAAAAATTACAACTTTTTTACCTTTTAATTTTCCTAAATTCTCTCTTTTTAATCTGATACATCTATCAAATGTTTTTGCTCCATTACTATTTGGGCAATAGTAACTCATATGCTTTGTTGTTACATCTTCAATTAAATATAGAGTTTCATAATCAGCTTTTAATCCCATTGAAGTTAATTTGTTACAAAATCCCTTATATCTTCCTTCAAGTTTCTCTTTTTTTGAAGTAGGAACACATAGTAACACTAAATCTTCTTTTTTGCAACCAAGTATTAAAGGTAGATATTGAGATATTTTCTCAGCTAAAAATCCTCTAAATAACTCACTTGATGAAGTTTCTCCTTTGAATTTAAACACTAGATTACGTAAAGTCTCTCTTTGAGGATTAACACCACTTTTTACATAATGAAATAATGATATCCCCTCTATATCTGGTCTTTTTCTTATTCTTACTTTCATGTAATTATTATTTTTCATTTAATTTTCCTCCCTGCTTTGCTTTGTTAAAAAAATTATAATGAAGAGGTTTACTTATTATAGGTAGATAATTTACTAAAAATAACATCTTAATCTGAAAGTAAAAAAATAAATTATATTATAAGATAGAAATAATAAGTAAAATAATTTTTTTCATATTTAAAATTTTTTTGGAAAATTACAAAAAAAGAGAGTATCTTTCAAATTAGAAAAATACTCTCTATCCACTTTTAAATACACCTATTTAATTGTTTTTTAATTATTTTCACTATCTTCTTCAATTTTCATCTTACTACTATTATTGGCATAGTAATAATCAAATCCCAATTTTTTCAATTCCTCTATACTTAAATCAGGATTGTTATTTCTCTTAAAAATAAATTTAATATTTTCATTTAAAAACTCTCTTATAACTAAAAAAACATCAATATCCTTTAACTCCAATAGATCTGGATTACAAGCATTGATATTATTTAGATTAAGAAGTGTATTTTTATCCTCTTTGTAAATTTTCTTAAAGTTAAAATTACAATTGTCTGCTTCACAATACAATTTCTCCCAATCTTTAACTCCCTTTATATCAAAAAATAAATCTTCTTCAGAAAGTTTAAGAGCATGAGCAATTGTATGAACTCTTTCTAAAAATAATCCCCAATCTAAAATATAGTTCAATCTTATGGTAAAAAAGAGCTTTTTATTTCCATAACCCTTTTCAATAGCAAGTTGATAAGATTTTTCTAAAATTTTAAGAATTAAAGTTTCAAATATATCCTCTTCAAATGCAAGTTGATACATAATCTCTTTATCATCAAAACCAACAGCTGTGAAATCCTTTATAATTTTATAACCATAAATAGAGTTATCTTGAATATCATAAACTGGAACAAAATTAAATTTTATTTTTTCAATAATTCTTTTAAAATAAAATTGCACCATAAAAACCCCCTAGTTACTAAAGGTTAAAATCTTTTATACCATCTCTAAGAATATTCAAATCTACAAATCTAAAACTTTCAAGAGTCATATCATCAAATTCAGAGAAATCTTTTCTACCTGGAATTTTTTTAGCAATTCCAATAACACTATCAATCAATCTTTTTTGCTCATCATCATCAAAAACCTCTTTAGAAAGTGCAATAGATTTAAAAGGATTTTCAACATTTTCAAGGTTATACATAATAGGATCTGAAAGAAGTTTACGTCCTTTATAAATCTCCTCCTTTACCTTATTTAAAATATCTAAAAAATCTAATTTTTGAAAATAATAAACTTGATTTGTTTCTTTATAGAAATTAAAAACTTTGTTGTTATTTGTTACAATAATAAATTCCATAAACATCTACCTCCCGTTATTTTATTATCACATAAAACAGTATTCGTCAAGATGTAGGTTGAAAAAAATATGAAAAAGATAAATTTATTGGATATCTTGAGTAAAAAATGAACTTAAAATATACAAATAGCTTCCTATGAATTTTATCTATCATAGAAAGCTATTTAAAGCATTTATTATTTTAATTTATAGGCTTTTCATTTCTCTCTTTTAGAATTAAAATTTTTAACTAAATAATTGCTATTTTTTTAATTCATGTAACTCTTTAATTAAAGCATCTCTTATATTATCGTATCTATCTTTTATTAGACGTTCATAATAAGCTTCTATATTTTCATCAGGTTTTTTATCTAAATTTTTAGGAATAAAATGACTGATTCTACAAACTTCATCAACTTGAGCTATATATTCATCTAATTTCATATTTGATATTTTCCCATTAGCCTCTTTAGAAATTTTAGTTAAATTTAAAACACTATTTAATATATGTTTTTTATCATTTCTTATTGCACTACTTAAATCACCACCAATTTTTTTATCTCCACCTACTGGAATTAAATGATGATCCTCTAATTTTAAGTTTGCTTCAATAATAACTTCATCATATAACCTTCTTTGTTGATTAGTTAATAAATCAAAAGGATTAGTACTTAATACATAAGCTAGTATTCCTTTTGAAAGTGCTGAATGAGTTTGAGAGTTATTTTTCAAAGTTTTTAAGTCTGAATAATCTTCTACTTTTAAAACTTTCTTTATTTTTTCTTCTAATAGTTCTTTTACTTTTTCATTATTTTTATCTTTTAACAATATCCAATCAGCTAACATTTTTAAATCTTCTACTACACGTGTATTTTGTTTTTCTCTATATCTTCCAGTAAAAATAGAAACCCAATACCAATACTCAATCTTATTTAAAGATTTTTCATCATTCCAAATCTCATCTTTATCTAATAAATAAGCTATTGGTAACAATATTAAATCAAAAGAAATATCTCCTAATTCTAATATTCCCAATCTTAAATTGCAAAAAGCCAAAGCTCTCAATAAACTTTTAATAACCTTTTCTGTTAATCTATTTATTCCACTAGCTTCTACTTCAAAAATTTTTTCTCTTTTAATTATATCTAACTTTAGTTTTTTGAATTCATCTCCAACATGATAAAAAATTGAAAGTAAATTTAAATATTGATTTTTAATTTTTTTACTTACTTCATCATTATTCTTAATTAAGTTCATTTTTTCAGCATTCCATTTTTTTTCATTTCCAATTTGAAGAAATTCTGGTATATTTATTTCTTTTTGTAAATTTTCTCTTACTCTTTGAGCTAAAACTTTTTCATTAGGTTCTTTGGCTGCTTTTGCTACTATTAAATCAAAGTTATCTAATGGAGTTCCTCCTTTATTAATAGTTTCAAATATTGCAATTCCTCTGCTAATTTCATTTTTTTGTATCTCTATCAAACTAATTTGTTGCTTTAATAAGCTTTCTAAAAAATTTATCATTTTTGTCTGCCAAACTGAACTAATTTTATATTTAAATTTATTTGCACAATTTTCTATATTTTCTATATTTTCTATATTTTCTAGTAAACATTCTTTAAACTCACCAACAAAATATTTGCTTATCTTTTCCTTTTTCTTTTCTAAATCTTTTTCATTTTCTATTTCACTGATAATTTCCTTTATTCTTTCTTCAGCTATTTCATCTAAAATGGTTTCTTGTAATCTCTTATGCTTCACTAAACCATTTAAAGGAACTAAACATTCTTTTTTACACTTATCAATAAATTCTCTTTTAGGATAAGCAAAACAATGTCCATCACCTATAATATTTATTGGATGAAACCAATCTGTTTTCTTTGTTTTATTTACTTTAAATACTTCAATATTATCAACAACTTCTTGAGGAGTAAATCTTCTTAAATTCTCATCTTTAAACTCTAAATTTTCATATCCAAAAATATCCTCTGATTCTTCATCTGTTCTTTTAACTTTAATAAACCACATATTTCTAATTTTATCATATAATTTATTAAAATTTTCTTCCCAATTTTCATCAAAAAAGTTATAAAAAATAAATTTTAAAGTACTCATTCTTTGTTGACCATCTAACAAATAAAAACAATCTTCTTTTGCTCCAACTCCCTCATCTTTAAAACATAATTTTCTATAATTAAAATCATTAGGATTTCCCTTTAATAATAGAATACTACTAATTGGTAATTCTACTAAGAACGTAGCTAATAACTCTTTCTGCTGTTCTTTATCCCAAACAAAATCTCTTTGAAAGTTTGGTAATATTATTTTTCCCTCTTCCTCTTCTTTAAATAGCTCTTTCAACTCTTTTAGTTTCATCTTGTCCTCCGATATTTTTATATATTTACGAATTTTCTCTTATATAATCTAAAGCTACCTTTAATTTATCAAGCTCATCATCAGTTGTAAAATAGCTAACACTTAATCTCAATGTTCCTGCTGGAAAAGTGCCAAAAAACTCATGTGCATATGGTGAGCAATGTAACCCTGTCCTCACTGCAATATTCATATCACTTAACACCTGTCCTATCTCATCAGGTGCATACCCCTTAAACACACATGAAACAACACCAACTTGCTCTTTAGCCTCTCTATAACCTACAATCTCAATATTCTCGTAAGTTTTCAACAATGAGATAAGTTTATTAAAAATCTCTTTCTCTTTTTTATAAATATTTTCTATCCCAATATTTTTCAACCACTTCAATGAGGCGTTTAGCCCTGATATTGCTAAAATATTGTGACTACCCCCTTCATATTTTATAGGGAAAATATCTGGCATATTTTGATTTGCTGACTCCACTCCTGTTCCACCATAGATAAGAGGTTTTAGATCAATATCTTTTTTCATTACAACCCCTGACACTCCTAAAGGTCCATAAAGTGTCTTATGTCCAGCAAAAACAATAGCATCAATATTTTCATTTCCAACATTGAGATCTATCAATCCAGCTGTTTGGCACATATCTATAAAGTTAAAAGCACCATATTTTTTACTCTCTTCAACTATTTTTTCCACAGGAGCTACAATTCCAAAAACATTACTACTGTGGCTACAAATAACTACATCTGGATTCTCTTCTTTAAAATCAACCTTTATCTGCTCAAGATCATACTCTATCTTCTCTCTATTAAAAGCTAATCTCTTTATCTTTAAACTATATCTATCTTTTAAGTGAAAAAGAGTTCTAGTAACTGCATTATGCTCAAAAGGTGAAATATACACAGTTGAATTTTCTTTCCACTCTCTCCCTTGTAAAACTAAGTTTATCCCCTCAGTAGCTGTACTTGTAAATACAACCCCCTTATTTTTACAATGAAGAATCTCTAACAATAGTTTTCTTGTTTCATCAACTAAGAAACTTGCCTTTGATGCTAGTTTATGTTGCCCTCTTCCTACATTTACCCCATTTTCTCTATAAAATTTATCCATAAAGCTATATACTTCTTCAGGTTTAGGAAATGTAGTTGCTGAGTTATCAAAATATGCTACCATCTCAATCTCCCCCTAACAAAATTTCTCTAAAATATCTATTAATATCTGTCTTATCTCCTGTTCACTAATTGACTCTCCCATCTCATCTATTGAACTTAATAGATCATTATATAGAAGAGTAGCTCTCTTACTACAATCAGTTCTATCAAAAGTTTTTACCTGTTCAGCTCCGTTGACATCTGTAAAAGTGATTTTATATGAATTTTTCTCTTCCTTTGCTCCTATATTCACATCACTATCAAATTTTTCAACTCTCTCTTTTATCTCTACCAATTCAGACAAAAATCTTTCAACTGTATTTTTACTCCAATCCTCTAATCTCAATGAACTTACTATTCTTCCTAATTTAGATATAAATTGTCTCTCATTATTATCTGATTTTTCTATTAGTTCTAGCACTTTATTTTCACTTTTATTGAAGATATGCTCTTTAGTTTCACTTTTCAATCCCTCTTCCCAATCTTTAACTATTGATATTAAAGAGATATCGTTATTCCCCTTAAATATTCTCTTTATATCTACAACTAATCTCTCTTTTAAATCTTCAATTAGATTTTCAAAGTATTCTTTTGTATCTCTTATCTCTTTTAAAAGTTCACTATCTAAAGCACTACAATTAAAGATTTTAGGCAGTTTTTCAAAAAGAAACTCTCTAGGATTGTCAAGCTCATTTCTAAGTTCATTTAAAAAGTTTAACTTTTTCTTTTCTAACTCTCTATATTCACCATTTCCAATATATTGAGATTTTAGCTCCTTAGAGTATTTAGGAAGTGATAGATACCATTGTTTCATACTTGTAACTTGATTTTTTAAGTTGTTCAATCTATTTTTATCTCCGAAATTATACTCTTCAAATATCCCATATATCCCCTCTAAGTATAGGTTTTTCTCTTCACTCCAATTCTCTATATATACAGAGTATTTCTCAGGATTTTTATTGATATTGCTCAATAGTTCAGCATCTATCTTCTCCTCTCCCTCTTCTCCTTTTATAATTAGAGATTTTCTGTATTTATGGATTAAAACTGCTAAATATACAGGGATAACCCCTCTTTTTAACCCTATTGAATGTTCTGGAAGTGTAATTTCATCATATAGCTCCTTAAAAGATCTCCACTTAGAAAGAATTTTATGAGCAAAGAAATTATCAATAGTGTCTAAAAGATTTTTTAATTTTTTATCCTCTATTTCTAAGTTAATCTCAAGTTGTTTGTATGGAGTTTCTCTTAAAATTCCACTATTTAAAAGCAGAGTTCTCATTATAGTCACATCTTGTCCAGTTCCTTTAAGTCCTAAATTTTCTTCTAACTCACTTTCTAAAAGCTTAGCTACAACCTTATTTCTACTATTCAAAGTTGTAGTTGAAAGCATATTTTTATTTATTGTTTCGTTGTTTATTATTGGAGTATTGAAAAATATCTCTTCACAAATATTGGATAAAAGATTTGAAAGATGAGCCTTTCTATATATTTTTTTCTTCTCTCCATAGTGATAATAAATTGCCTCATCTCTCTCTGGACGTGCAAAAGACTCTATATATGAGAATATAACCTCTTGTAGATCATTTAAAATTAGCTCATACTCCTCTTTTAAAACTATATCCTCTTCTACCTCTTTCAATAGCTCCTCAATACTTTTATATTTATAAATAAGTTGCTTTATATTTTTAAATTTTTTAGGAATGATAAATACAATCTGTTTATCCTCTTTTTCCTCTTTTAAAAACTTTTCCAACTCATCTATATCTTCTCTAGAGCCAGGAATAATACCAAAAACAACTCCATCACTATTTTTCAATTTCTCTTTTATCTTTAAATAATTTCTATTATAGATATCCCCATTTTTTATAAATATAAAGTCAAAATATCTAATTATCTCATTTTCATCATTGTATCTTGTGGGATAGAGATAATTATCATAAGGAATCTCATTTAATAGCTCAATAAATGGAGTTTTTAAGAGATTTTTATTGATATACTTAGAAATCTCATTTTCAATATCTACTCCACTATTCTCTTTTATTTTTAGATAGTTATTACTTAATTTAAGATAAACTAGACACTCTTTCTCTTTAAGATTATTTAAACTACTGATTATCTCATCAACAGAGTAGCTCTCTTTAAATATTTCAACTATTGTTTCCTCTGTTGGAGCTAATCTTTCAAATTGCTCTATTATATATATCAAGGCTATTGTTTTTAAGATCTTAGCCTCTAAAGAGCTCTCATTAACTTTTCTTAATACTATTTTTAATAGTTTATATATCTTGTATATCTCACTATTGTAATCCTCTTTTTTCAGGATCATATCAAAATAATCAAATATATAATCTGGTGTTATCAAATTAAATCTATTTTCATCATTTGATTTTAGATACTCATTAAGGGTATATTTTTGTTCAGCTGATAAGAAAGTAAATAGGGTTCTTTCATTTTGAGCTATCTTTTCAGACAATCTAGGTAGAATAAATATTGAAATAGGGTGTAATGGATAACACTCTTTTATAAATTTAATATTGCTCTCTTCTAAAATATTTTTTATAAGATAGTTATTTTCTAAATTTTCAAAGTTTTCCCTATTCTCTTTTTTAAATTCTCTCCAAAATTTACTATCTTTCTTTATAACTTGAGAGATTATCTCATAAGTTTGTTCAAAATCATTTTGTATATTTACCTCTAAAAATCTTCCAGACACCCCTTGCCAAGCATCTATCATCTCTCTTGTAATATTTTTTGTAAGATAGTTAGATAGCTCCTTGTGACTTATTAGCATTAGATGAAGTTGGAGATTACCACTTCTACTGCATTTCTCTGCAAAATCTTGAAGTAGCTTTATATCTTCCATATTTGTACTTTCAATATTTCCCTCTAAATATTTACTAAACTCATCATATACAACATAGATTCCAGAATATCCCTTGTTTTTTAAAGCAATAGCCACCTTTTCATAAGTTTCAACTATATTAGCTTTGAAAAATGGGTTAAATCTACTTCCAGATGTCAATTGAGGATAGATATTTTCAAATTGCTTATAACTTTCTAAATCAAAACTTCTTACCCTCTCAATAAATTCATCTATTGGAATATCCAACTTCTTTTTTAATCTTCCAAAAGTCTCTGGATACTCTTTCTCCCAAATCTCAATAGTTTCTATTACAGATGAAAAATTTGTTTCAGGCATCAATTCATCTAAGCTCTCTTTTTTTAAAGTCTCCTCTAGAGAGAATAGAAAATCTTGCTTTAAACTATTTCCATTGTTATTTATAACTATTGGAAGTATCTTTTTATCACTTTCTAAATACTCAACAACACTATCATAAAGATCCTCATTATACTCTTTTACCTTAGTTAATAAGTTTTCAAAAATATCTCTCTTCTTCTTAAATAGCAGAGATAAAATCACCAATACTAAGTGTGATTTTCCCTTTCCATAAGCTCCTACCAATATTCTAGCTCTTTGAGTAGAAGATATATTTGTGCTTAGCCATATCTCCTCTAGCAACTTAATCCCAGATATTGTAGGAATAAACTTTCTTATTTTTTCATCATCATAGAGATCAAAACCTATATTTATAGATGTTTGAAACTCCTTTAATGTCTCTATATTATTCTTTCCCATTTATATTTCTCCACCTAATTATTTTTCATTGAATTATAGTATTCACTTATACATTGTAAATAATCTATATCTTTTGTTACTCTAATTACATCAAGTCCAGCAGTTCTAACAACTTTGATATAGTTCTTTCTCTCTAAAGAGTAAAGAAGTTTTAAAAGATTGATTATATCTAAATTAAATAGTTTTCCAATCCCTCTCTCCTCAGATAGAAAAGCAGATATTTTAATCTCTTTTTTATTTGGGTACTCATATAAGATCATAGCTAGTACTATCAAAGGATTTAGATTTTCTATTAATATTGGAGCTTTCTTATATATCTTCTCCTTTTTATTAACTATATCTACAAGGTTTAACTCTCCTAAAGGACAATCTATATTATTTTCAGGAGTTACCTTTGTTGTAGAACTCTTTATTCTAGGTATATAGGTATTTAAAAGACATGTACAATCATCTTCTAAAACTCTCTCTGATACCTCTCCACCACCTTTGATATTGATATAGTTTTTTAATTGTGTTTTTAACTCCTCTTTTGTAAACTCAATATTTTTAAAAACATTGAAGAAAAAATACCAAGTAGTTGCATTTTCACTATTAGTTGCTAAAAAATAGTGTAATAATGCCAATGTTCCAAACTCCTCTATATATGGATCATTCTCATTGATTAAAACCCCTACCTCTGTTAGCTCCTGCATCTTTTTTCCTACCATCTTTTCTCTAGTAAGTCCCACAACTTGTAACCAATATCTCAAAGATTTAACCATATTTGTTCCAAGTCCTAAAATATCACTAGGATTTTTTCCCATAAATACATAGGGATCTTTTAAAATATTTCTTATTCCTTTATTTAACCAACCTTTTCTTATAAAAAAGGTTTCATGTCCTCTAAATTTCATCTTCTCCATTTTTTCTCCCAATATGCTCTAATTTTTTGTTTTCAAATATCTATCCATCAAGCAACCACCAACTAAATATTTTGGTGTTACACACATTTTGCATCTTTTACACTTGTTAGGGTTTATATGATACTCATCATATTTTATTGTTATAGCTCCAAATTTACACAGTGATTCACACTTTAAGCACTTTCTACAAGCATTGTATTTTTTAATTTGATAAGCTATCATTCTTTGAAGATCATCATGTTTCTCTACATTCATTGTTTTGATCTTTACAGAATACTCATACCCCTCTTGAACAAAGGGTTGTATAGATATAATAGGTATATTTGTTTTTATATCTACAATAACTCTTTCTTTAACTAATTTTCTTCCTAATTCTGGAGCATATCTTCCAAAGGGTAAAAATAGTTCATAAAACCATTCATCTATACTTTTATTTAATTGATAGATTTTTGCATGATCCTCAGCAGTACAATTAGCAAATCTGATTTTTACATCTTCAGCAGACTCCAAACCATTTCCCCCTTGTCTAGCCTTCCATTTTCCACTACTTACATAGATTTCAGGATCAGGTTTTCCTATCTTTTTAGCAAAAGATATTAGAAACTCTTGCCATTTTTTACTTTTTTCAGGCATATAGATACTTGATAAAAATTGTGCTCTCTCATTGTTATTAGGGCAACACCAACAACCTACCCTGTCATACCCCAATCTATAAGCATCATTAAAATCTATCTTCTCTCCTAAGATATATAGCCATATATCAATATCTTTCCAATAAAAGATAGGAGAGGCAACAGTTTGTTTATTTATCTTTACAGCGTCAGCACTATTTTCCACCCTGTTATATTTACTTCTACTTACAGATTCACACTTTCTTATTCCATAAAATGTCAACACCTGTTTATCTTTATAGAGATTATTTAAAACCCTTGTAATAGGTCCTGTTTTAAACATAGAGCAACACCATCTCAACATTCTTGCTGGTGGTCCAATATCCTCACAAACTTTGTAGAAGTCTTGTTCTTTGTTCTTAGCTACTTTAAATATAGCCTTTCTATTCTCCTCTCTAAATCTTTTTACATACTCCATTGTCATAGGAAACTCAAGGGTTGTATCTCCAAATATATGCACTAAACTAGGCTCACTTAAAGCTCTTACTGCTAAATCAGCTGAAACTGTTGAGTCTTTTCCACCAGAGAAAGAAAGTATTATATTTTCTAGAGGGTAATCTTTACTTGTTTCTTTTATAAATTCACATGCCTCTGTATATAGATAGTTAGCTCTATTTCTATTGGCAACTATAAATTTATCAATATATTTATTAAAAAATTCAGTTTTATTTAAAAAAGCGAATCTTCTATTAAAAGATAGAAACTTTACTTGTTTAAATAAAAGTATGATAAGGAGAGATAAAATGGATATATTAACAGCTAAAGAAAATCTTTTTAAAATGAAACCTTTAACATATTTAGATGCTTTAGAAAGTAAAATTGAACTGATTAGAAATAGTAAAAAAATAGATTTGAATATATCTGGTGAAGATATAGAAATTATCAATAATGGTGGAAAATTCTATTTAAAACATTCTGCTACAACTTTAGATGATTTCAAAATTGCACAGGGAGAAAAGGAGTTGTAATATGAATGAAAAAATGATGACAACAGATGAAGATTTAATATATTGGTGTGAAAATTGCAATATTCCAATAATAAAAAAACAAGGAGAGGATTTAACCTGTCCTTGTTGTGAATCGAATATTAAATATTTAACTACTGATATTCGCCCTGTTTTTCCAGAAGAGAGATTGTTAATAGAGATTTTATTAAATAAACCTCTTGAATTTTTAGAGAAAAGTGTTTGGGCATCAAATAATAGATACTATGTAAATGGAGAAGTATTTTCTATAACTTCTAAACACTATAAAAAATATACTCCAGAAGAGATAATTTCACAATTAGAAAAGTTCGCTTTTTTAAATAAAAACGTACTCTTTAATCTAAAAATTTTTTAATACTATATTAAACCATTTTTCATTTTTTCTATCTGCTCTTACATCTTCAGTTATAAACCATTGTAAAATTTTATTTTCAAACTCTTTTCCTATTTTTATAAATTTCTCATATGTAAAACAACTGAATTTTCTTCCATCTTTCTCATAGTTCTTATCTCCATATTTAAAAGAGATATAAACTATCCCATCTCTTTTTAAACTTTTAAATATCTTTCTTAAAGTTTCTATTATCTCATCCTCATCTAAATGTAATAGTGATGCACATGCCCAAATTCCAATAAACTCATCTTGATAATTTAATTCTCTCATATCTTGAATAATCACTTTTTGCCCAATATACTCACTAGCCCTCTTTCCAAGCTCCTCTGATATATCCATAGCCACTACTTCAAAACCACTGTCTAAAAAGTATTTTGAATCTCGCCCACTTCCACAACCTAAATCTAAAATTTTTCCTTCATTACATGGAAGATTTTTTAAAAATATATCATATAGTTCACTCATATCAGCTTTTACTGTTTGATTAAAAAACTCTTGAGCATTTTTGTTGTAATAATCTTTTGTCATCACTCCTCCATATACTTTCTTCTAAAATAGTTGACAACCCTATAATCTATTCTCTCTTTTATCTCCTCAAGAAGATAACTGCTACTTTTAATTTCGTCATATAGTGAGGAGTTTAAAATAAATCGTTTATTTTCATAGGAAAAGAACTCTATATTTTTTCCCTTTTCAGTAAGATATTTTATAGGATTATCCTCTGCTAATTTCTGATATTTTTTATCATCAAGATCTGAATGTTTTTTATTATTTAGATCTTTTTTATGCACTTCATCTAAGTAGAAATTTTTAAAATACTCTCCTATCTCCTTTAAATCAACCTCTTTCTTAAGATTATCAAATAGAGAAAGGAGCAAAGGCATTTTATAGGATTTTGTCATAGATGTTGTTTCTAAAAATTTTAAAAAGTTAATTGTATTTTCTGAGTATCCTTTTTGCTCATCACTTAAAATCTCCATCTCTTTTTGGAAGTTGTACCAGCTTTTAAAAGTTTTCAAGTACATATGGACTGGAATCTCTCCATATGTATAAACTTCCATAATTGTAGGGATCTTTTCTAATTTTTCCATTAACTTTTTATAATCTTCTTTTATTAACTCTTCCTGTCTAAGATTTTTTCTCTTTAACTTTTCAAAATACTCAATAAGTTTAAAATCAAACTCTGCACTACAACCTGTTGGAAGTAAAAAATCTTTATCAGTAGTATTTATAACTCCTTTGTTTTTAGTATAGTTCCCAGTAAGAAAAAGCGGTTTCAGTTCAGCTCCCTTATAATTTCCTACAAAATCTAAAACCCTCAACTTATCCTTGCCTTCATATTTTCTTAATCCTCTACCTAATTGCTGAATAAAAATAGTATATGATTGTGTAGGTCTTAAAAATAGCAGAGTATCAATACAAGGAATATCAACTCCCTCATTAAATATATCAACTGTAAAAATTATATCTATCTCTCTATTTTTAAACTTATTAATTATCTCCTGCCTTTTAACTATTGAGGTTTCTCCAATTATAACATCATTAGCTATACCCTTTTTCCTAAAAAAATTACCCAATTCTATACAATGCTTTACACTGGCACAGAACCCAATAGTATGTTTTTTTCTAAACTCCATATATTTTTCATATACAAGTTGGTGTCTTTTCTCTACAATCAAAGCATTTTCCAAAGAGGTAATGTCATATTTTCCACTTCTCCAAGGGATTGGCTCATAATCTGTGTCGTCATAAATTCCAAAATATTCAAAGGGAGTCAACCAACCATTATTTATACCAACAGTGAAATCACATTGATATGCAATATTATAGTCACATAGTTTATATACATCTCCATTATCTCCTCTATCTGGAGTAGCAGTTAATCCCAATAGAAACTTAGGTTTAAAGTAGTTAAGAACCTTTAAGTAACTTTTTGAACTACTGTGGTGAAACTCATCTATAATAATATAATCAAAAGTTTCCTTTGAAAAATAGTTTTCATTTAAGTAGTCATCTTTGCTCAATGTAGAGATACTAGCAAAAACTATATCTGAATCTCTACTCTTCTCAATCCCTGTGAAATATCCATAACTTTTATTCTCACCATAGACACTTTCAAAGGATTTTTTTGCTCCTCGTAATATCTCATCTCTATGAGCTATAAATAAGATTCTATTAAAGCTCATAGTATCAAAAACAGCTAAATAGGTTTTTCCTAAACCTGTGGCTACTACTACCATAGCCTTTTTATACCCCTCTTCACGAGTTTTTGACAACTCATAGAGAGCTGGTATCTGAAAATTTCGTGGCTCTATAATTGAATCTGTTTTTTCACTGTCCTTTGGATCAAATAACTCTCCAAACTCATCTTTTCTATATCTTTTTTCATACTCTCTTAACCACTCTAAAGTGAGATCAAAACTATTTCTCTCATAGAGTTCTGAAAACTCCTCTAAAATCTCTTGTACTTCGCTATTTTCCTTAGAGATAAGATGATAATTCCACTCTACTCCACTTATCAAAGCTGAATATGATATATTTGATGAGCCTATATATATTTCAAAGTTATCATCTTTTTTAAATATATAACTTTTTGGATGAAAAGATTTATTCAAAGGATTATCAAAAATCTTAACCCCACCTATATCCACCAATCTATATAGAGCATTTGGCTCACTAACTTTCATATAGTCACTGGTTAAAATTTTTATCTTTTTCCCCTGCTCCTTAGCCTCTTTCAAATCCTTTATTAAAAGTTTCATTCCAGAATCTCTAATAAAAGAGACATTCATTATAATCTCATCTGAATTTTTTATAGATTCTCTCAATGATTCATACATTGTTACTCTATTATTTGATATTAACCCACGGCTTTCACCTTTTTTATATTTTATTTTTAATATTCCAACTTTTACTCAAGAGATATAGTGTTAAAAAGTTGAAATTATAATTGCAAATTACTTAATCTAAACTTTATAATATATCTTTCATTTTCTTCATTATATCATTTTTTTAGTGTGTTGCAAGATAAAAAATTAAGTGATTAATAAAGTTAATAATCTTTTTTATAAACAAAAAATTTAAAATTTATTTTGAATTAAATTCATCTTTAAAAGAGAGCTGTCTTATAGAAAACTCCATAAGATTTTTAAATGTAACTCCTAAAAGTTTAATACCGCTTTTCTCCTCAATCTCATTAAAAATCTCTTGAACATACTCAAATAGTTTATCCCTATCATAAGTAGCAATAGATATGGTTTTAGCCTTATTAATAGTCACTCTATCCTCATATCTCACCTTAATTGAAATAGTTTTAGTAAGAAAATTTTTCTCCTTTAGACGTCTGTAAGCAGTTTCAAAAACCTCTTGAAGCTTTTTATTGATCTCTTCCTCTGTATTTAAAGAAAAAGAGTAGGTATTTTCTGCTCCAACAGAGTGAGTAGGTTTATCATATTCAACAGGACTATAATCTATGCCTCTACTATACAAATAGAGAAGTTCTCCCCTAGCTTTCCCATATCTTTTAGTTAGCTCTTTAAGTGAAAATTTGTGAACATCTTTTACAAGAAATATATTATCTTTATTCAGAAGTTTTTCAAATTTCTCCCCTACCCCTTGAAGCTTTCTAATTTTTTTCTCCTTCATATATTCAACAAATTCCTCTTCACTGTTGAATATATATTGTCCAAAGGGCTTATTTATATCACTTGCTATTTTAGCTGAAATCTTATTAACCCCAATTCCAACAGAACAAGTTAACCCAGTGTGTTTGAAAATTCTCTCTCTAAAGGTTTTAGCAAATTTCTCCTTTGATGAGAACTTTTTTATCACCTCAGTTATATCTATATACCCTTCATCAAGGGCAATAAACTCTATTTTATGAGTTATTTTTAAAACTAAGTTATGGATAATTTGTGACTCTTTAAAATATTTTTCTTTATTTGGGAAAACAATCATTAAGTTAGGACAAAGTTTTTTAGCTTCAAATGTACTCATAGCTGAATGAATACCATATTTACGAGCTTCATAATTAGCAGTAGTAACCACTCCACCAGCAACAACCATTGGATGATTTTTATATTTGGGGTTATCTCTTGTTTCTATTGAAGCATAAAAACAGTCCATATCATAATGAAGAATAACTCTGTCCATTTTCTCTCCTTTTTTCTCTCTTAAAGTTATTTATATATATCTATTATTATATCATTTTTTATTATATAGGCAACGAGTAGACAACAAAATTAGTTCAATAATTTGATTGTTTTTCTTAACTCAATAGATCTTTATATTAAATAAAAAATTCCCAAATGAATATCATCTGAGAATTTATATATAAAAACTATTTAATTATGAATCTTATCTCTAATATAAAATTTCTTTAACTTTATTTGATACTGTTCTAATTATTGGCTTTTTAGAAACCATTGTAATATAATCTAAATCTGTTAGTTCTTTTAAATAACGTCTTAATGTTGGCAGGCTATTTATATTAGATGTATAATTTAATAACTCTTTATCTTTCAATGGATTATCTTTAGCAAAAATATAATTTTGGATATAAACATATAAAATATTTTTTTCTTCTAGTCCTATATCTTTTAATTTATCAATATAAGACTCTGCATAAGTTAATTTTAATATTTTATCATTTAACATCTCTATTATACTTTCTTGCCCTTTTATAATAAATTCTAGCATACCTTTTATAAAGAACGTAACTTCTCCATAATTTTTTACATTAGAAGTATTTAAAAATAGATCAGAATATTTCTTCTTATTTTCAAATATAGCATATGAAAGAGATAAACCTGTATAAATATCTATCTTTCTAGCTAGATACATAGAAAACAGATATCTTCCAAATCTACCATTTCCATCATAAAATGGGTGAATATATTCAAAATAGTAATGTACAATAGCACCTTTTATCAAACTTGGAAGATCATTTTTGTTCATAAATTCAATTAAGTTATTAATATGATCTAATATCATCTCTTCAGATGAATCTCCAGTATGAATAGTACTATTCTTACTATCTGAGACATGTATTCTATCTTTTCTAAAAAGAATCCCATCTAATTGATTTTCAGGATTTTCTAAAATATCTTTCTTAAAAATTTCATCATATAGATCCCTTATCTCTTTTGGAGTCTCTATTTTCTTAGTTTTTTCTTCTATAATCTGAATATATTTATTAACTATTCCATAAAAACGAGTAGCTTTTTCAGAATTTATACTCTCATAAAGTTCCTTTTTAGTAGAGTGTACACCTTCTATTCCATTACTTTTCTCTATCTCATTCATCATAATATCTCTAATACAAGCTATGTTAGCAGTTTTAGGAAGCTTTGAGCTTAAAGATATAATTTCCTTACTATTATAGAAAATATTTTGTTCTAATAAACTTAATTCAACTAATGATACATAAAAAAGTGGAAATTTTATATCTTTTACTCTTTCCCCTCTTAATATAGGAGATATTTCTAAATCTGTTACATAAGCACTAGGACTTTCAATTCTTGATCTATACACTTCTTTTGTATCAAAATGCTTATAATATAATTTTATTAAGCTTTCATATTCTTTCATATTTACAAATCCCCCTTTTTTTATATCTTATTATATAATATCATAGTTCTAAATATAAAAAAAGTGGATTTTATTTATTTTCTATGCTTAATAATATTATTTTTCCAAAATTAAAAAATTATCAGATATCAAAAAAGGTCCTAAACTCACTAAGTTTAAGACCTAAAATATTTAAGTGGCAACAAACTTTTTAATCTTACTTCACAGTACTAATATAATTTGTTGTTATTCTTTTTAAAAATGGCACTGTCAATATTGCTGTCATAAAATCTGCAAAGGGAAGAGCTAACCAAATTCCATTGATTCCTAAAAACTTAGGAAGAATCAAAAGCCCAATAAATACAAAGACAAAACTTCTTGACATACATATTACATTAGAAACCTTAGCTCTATCTATTGCTTGAAGATAAGCTATATTTACAAAGTTAAATCCTAAGAATGAAAGAGCTGCTGAATACAAGATAAACCCTTTTGCTGACTCTTTTATCAGCTCAACATCTGAAGTAAAGATATTTACCATATATTTACCTAAAAACACTATTGCAATAAGTGATATTATTGAGATTACAAAAGTAACCTTATGAGTATAGATAAGAATTTTCTTTATTCTTCCAAAGTTCCTTCTTCCGTAGTTATAGCTTACAATAGGTTGTATCCCTTGAGAAAGCCCAGTAAATAGCATTCTAAATAGCATAAAACTATATGAGATAATTCCATAAGCTGATGTAGCAAAAACCCCAGCCTCTTTCATAAAAGCTATATTTAACAAAACTGTGATTATAGCCACAGCAAATTCTAGTACAAAAGATGGAAACCCTATATTTATTATCCTTTTCATTATTCTAAAATCTAAATTTTTCCAAGAAAGATCAAGTTTAAAAGTTGACCCAACAAAGTGTCTACAAAGATATATAGCTGCAACTATTTGACTAATGGCAGTGGCATAAGCTCCCCCCTCTATACCTAAGTGAAATTTAAAGATAAATAGATAGTCTAGTACTATATTCATCCCTGCTCCAATAAGAGTTGACTTCATAGCCCTTTTAGGTGCATTATCACTTCTAACAACTGCATTTAAAGAGGTAGCTATCATTAAAAATGAAGTTGACACAGTACAGGGATACATATACCCCTTGATCATTGGCAACAGTTCTTCACTTGCTCCCAATGCCATCATTACTGGATTTGTAAACAAAAATATTGCTATTGCAACTACAATATACACTACAATATTTAGAAAAATTATGTGTGAAAAATATCTATTTTGATATTTTATATCACCTTTTTTAAAGGTTATAAGGGTTGCTCCCCCTATTCCAAACATCAAACTAAGAGCAACTGTAAAGTTAATAATTGGATACCCTATATTTACAGCAGCAATTCCATTACTTCCTACCCCTCTTGTAATAAAAATACCATCTGCCACTGTATACAAAAATGTCATAATCAAACTTATAGTAGCTGGCATAGCAAAACTAATAAATAGTTCAGGAAGATTTCCATTTTCCAAATCTAACTTTTTCTTCATACCACTCCCCCTAAATTTTATAAAATTTATATGTTATATATATGTTTTATATTATTATACTAAATTTTAAAAAAAATTCAATATAAAAAAGCCATTAAACCATAAATTTTAATGACTTTATACAATTTAAAAATATTTTAAAAGTAACATCAACTCTTTATAACTTTTCTGCTCAATTAGAGCATTCTCCTCTTTTCTTACAATAAGCCTATCTATTCTAACTAAAATAAATGCCAATGCCATTTTTAATATCCCCATATCCAATAACTCCCTCTCTTTAGAAGTTAATTTCCGAATACTTTCATAGGCATCTAAAAATATTTTTATGCACTCTCTCTCTTGTATTGAATCAAACCTCTTAATTCTAATCCAAAAATTAATCACAATTCCAATATCAAAAATAAAGGGAGCAGTTGTAGCATCATTAAAATCAAGAATCCCTACAATTTTCCCATCTTTGACAAAGACATTATCTGGAAAAATATCATTGTGTATAATCCCCTTTGGAAGAGAGGTAAAATCTATTTTTGACAGCTTATTATACAGTTTTGAAATCTCATCTATATCAGCCTTTGGAATATTAACAGAGCTCAAATTTAACTTTTTAAAATAATAATTTTCATCTATTCGTGTTTTTCTACTTATAACTTTATTCTCAGAAAATTTATGAAGTTTTCCTAATAAGATACCAATCTCTTTAAGATAATCAGTTGTAATCTCTTCTATTTTTTCCCCATCAATATAGTAAAAAAGGCTCATAAGTTTATTATTATACCTTATTAAAGTCTCACCAAATTTAGTTTCACATGGAATTGTACAAGGTATTATTTTATTTAATTCCAATAAAAAATCTAGCTCCTCTTTTTCAGACTCAAAACTTCTATTTCCCTCTAGAACTCTTAAAATAAATCTTCCTCTATCTGTGTTTAAAAGATAGTTACTATTTAAAATTCCCTCTGGAATACCTTCAAAGGAGTATACCACTAAATCATATTCTTTTGCTATATTCTTTATGTCCTCTTTACTTAAATATGTATAAACTGCCATATCTTCCTCTTTTTCCTCTTTTAATTTCTCCCTAAATTTTAACATTTTTATAGAAGTTTTAAAAGGGAATTTTCAATATAAAATAAATATTATTCAAAAATATAGATTTCATGTTATAATCTTATAAAAAAACAGGAGTGAAGAGATGAATTTTGATTTAATACTATTTGATATAGATGGTACACTTTTAGATTTTAATCTTACAGAGAAAAATGCTTTAAAGGAGACTTTTGAAGAATATAATTTTGAATTTAATGAAGAGATTCATAAAAGATACCACAATATTAATATTTTCTATTGGAAAGAGCTAGAAAAAGGGAATATAGATAAAGATAAACTTGGTTATGCTAGATTTGATCAACTTTTTAAAGAGTATGGTTTAGTTGGAGATACTAAAGAGTTTAATGTAAAATATAGAAAAAGGTTGGGTGAGGGAGCTTATCTTTTAGATGGAGCAGAGGAGATTTGCAGATATTTTGATGGTAAAGTTAAGATGGCTACTGCCTCAAATGGTGGAAAAGATATTCAGATAAAGAGAATGAAAAAAGTTGGATTGGACAAATATATGAATTATATGTTTATCTCTGAAGAGGTTGGTTTTAATAAACCTGATAAAAGATATTTTGACTATATTTTTGAAAGAGTGGGAGATATTCCTAAAGATAGAGTTATAATTGTAGGTGACTCTTTAACTGCTGATATTAAAGGTGGTATCAATGGTGGAATTAAAACTTGCTGGATAAATTTAGAAAACGAGATAAACAGTAGTGATATCATACCAGACTTTGAAATAAAAGATATTTTAGAACTAAAAAAAATTATAAAATAGAGATTGTTGTATAATACAAATAATTTAAACTTTTCATTAAAACTTTATTTTAGTGATTTTATTTTCTGTAATTTGACTTTTTGAGAGATAGTTGCTATAATTTAAGTACCAACCCGTATGGGGAAACTTGTAAGTTTTGATGAATCAAGTTCAGAGTATCAGCCCTCAATTTTGGGGGCTTTTATTCTGCCCTTAAGCAAGGTAGACAAACAAAAAAGGCTCTTTGTCAAATAGTGTTGGTGGAAAAAACAAATAAATTTTCAAGTAACTCCAGTAATTTTCATTGGAGTTAT
>OFMH01000312.1_pt1 | contig 36680 bp, 33 predicted proteins | sample 1541761 | NCBI WGS metagenome assembly OFMH01 (sample SAMN04209249, study PRJEB22552) | human gut metagenome | biome: gut; material: feces | host: Homo sapiens | place: USA: Oklahoma
CTATCATGGAGATCATGGCTGGAAGCTGGAAATATAGGAGGAACAAAGTATGCCTCTTCAAATTGTCAGAAATGACATCACAAAAATGAAAGTGGACGCAATCGTCAACGCTGCTAACGCATCGCTTCTGGGCGGTGGTGGTGTTGACGGCTGCATCCATCGTGCTGCAGGACCGGAGCTGCTTGCTGAGTGCAAGACGCTGGGCGGATGTGAAACCGGCAGCGCAAAGATCACCGGAGCGGGAAAACTGCCTTGTAAGTATGTTATCCATGCCGTAGGTCCTCGCTGGCGGGACGGCAAGCGTGGTGAGCGTGAAAAGCTCATTTCCTGCTATCGAACTTCTCTTGCGCTGGCTAAGGAGAAGAAATGTGAGACGGTTGCTTTCCCTCTCATTTCATCCGGCATCTACGGTTATCCGAAAGACCAGGCGCTCCGAATTGCCATTGATACAATCAGTGAGTTCCTGCTTGAGAACGACATGACCGTCTATATTGTCATCTTCGACAGGAAGGCATATCAGATCAGCGGTAAGCTCTATGCGGACATTGCCGAGTACATAGACGATAACTATGTGGACGAGCATTCCGACAACTATTCTGTGCGTCTGCGCCGATTGAATGCCCTTCGGGATTTGGAGCCGGTTTGTGAAGCGTCGGTCTGCGAAGAAGCCGACGAAGCGATTGAGCCTATCCTGTCTATGCCAATGGCAGCACCTAAGAAGACAAAATCTCTGGATGAGGCGCTGGGTCAGATTGATGAGAGCTTTTCCGAGATGCTGCTGCGGAAGATTGACGAGTCTGGTATGACGGACGCTGAGTGCTACAAGAAGGCGAACATTGACCGCAAGCTCTTCTCGAAGATCCGCAGCGATAAGCTGTATAAGCCGAGCAAGCCTACTGCAATCGCCTTTGCCATTGCTCTTGAGCTGTCTCTGGACGAGACAAGGGATATGCTCATGAAGGCTGGATTTGCACTGTCTCATTCCAATAAGTTTGACATCATCATTGAGTATTTCATCGAGAATGAAAACTACAATGTCTTTGAAATAAACGAGGCTCTGTTCGCCTTCGATCAGAGTTTGCTCGGTGCGTGATTGATTTAGGAGATATTTTATATGGCAACATCTTATTCGCAGTTTCAAAAAAAGCACATTGATCTCACACCTGTTGGTTTGGAGAAATCAACCGATCCCGGCACCTATTTTTGTACGCCGAAAGGCGCATCTATCATCGGCTGTGCGGGAGTAGACGGCATCCACTACTGCTTCATTCGTGGCTTCGGGGAAATGGTTTTTGCGGTCAGCCCCATGAATACAGCCCCTGATTTTGTCCATCCGCTGGCGAAAAACTTTAAGGACTTCCTGCGGTTGCTGCTGGCGTGTGGAGATGCCGCTGCTTTGGAACAGGCATGGATGTGGGATAAAACGCAGTTTGAATCCTTCTTGAAAGAGAATCCTGCAACCGAAGATCAGAAGGAAACCTTGGCTGAGATTGCTGAAAAGATGAAACTGACAGCGATGGAGCATCCGTGGGAGTATATCAAGTCACTGCAATCGTCCTTTGATTACAGCAAAATTAAGTACACGGAAGAATACTACGACATGGATATGAACCCGGCAGCGGAACCCACTGTCCCGGAATGGAAGGTCTATTTTGAAGGCAACTTCTGGGTGCATCAAGGAAAGGATCACGCCGGAAAGGAAATCCCCATTGGAAAGCAGTTTGAGTGGGCGGGACATCATTGGTTGATCCCCGCAGCTTACTCATGCAGCAAGGGCTTGGTGATTGATTTCTGTATGCGGGTTGAGGCCGATGAAATCCGTGCTTTCATGAAAAAATGGAATCTTACGCAGGAAAATGACGCGCTGGAAAACTTTACGCGGGAGCAGCAGATGGAACTGGAGCTGGACAATCCTCTGTGTCTTCATTTCAATCCACGGCTTGATCTGAACGACCATGAACTGCGAGCTTCTCACGGCTGCGCCGTAACGTACAATCCCTGCCTGCCGGATGGGATGGGCATTGAGTTGGAAGCGAAATGGGCTGTGGAGCATTATGGCCTGGACACCTCGTATGGATGGGTCGTTTGCAGAGATGCCTTTCCGTGGGTGAGCAAGCGCCGACCGGAAATCAGGACGCTTTCCCTGACCATGGAACAACAACTGGTTTCCATCCCCGGCCCTCATTTCACGGTGAAAGCTCCCGGCGATTCATTCAGTTTCGTCCATCCTGTGAGCCAGACAGCATACACGCTCACCGTACAGGAATTGGAGCAACAGACTTTGCCGAAGAACAGCTTTGGCTCTGGCCGATGGTTTTATCCAACACATTTTACCGCCATGAGTTACACGCTTTCGCCGGAAGCGTCAGAGCGAATTTCAGTCAGCGATTGTGATGATAGCGACAAACCGCTTGAAATCATGCCCTCCGATGATTCGTTTGCGCCCTCTGCGAGCAGCAATGCCGCATGCATCGGAATTATCGGCGGATCAGACGGACCAACAGCGGTTGTGATTGGACCACAAGGTAAACCCTGTGCTGCGTGTTCTGCGCTGCATTTTGAGCCTGTGCAGCATGACATTGAGTGGCGAATTACTTTTCACGAGAAGACATTCGACGATTATACCGTGGCATTAATATAAGGACGCATGAGGAGGCATTGAAGATGAAGGAGAATACTTATATCGCAATCGACCTGAAATCCTTCTATGCCTCGGTGGAATGCCGGGAACGCGGACTTGATCCGATGGACACAAACCTCGTCGTTGCGGATGAGAGCCGTACCGACAAAACAATCTGCCTTGCCGTCACTCCCTCCTTAAAGAGCTATGGCATCTCAGGCCGTGGCCGTCTGTTTGAGGTCAAGCAGCGAGTAAGGGAAGCCAATGCCGGACGGCAGCATGACGCGCCGGGGCGTCGGCTGGAAGGGTCCTCCCACTTTCATTCCGAGCTGCAGGATAATCCGAACCTTGCGATTGATTTCATTATCGCCCCGCCGCGCATGGCTTACTACATGGAGTACAGCACCCGGATTTATAATGTCTATCTGAAATATGTCGCACCGGAGGACATTGTGGTCTACTCCATTGATGAGGTATTCATGGATGTCACCGACTACCTGAACACCTACAATCTCTCTCCCCATGACCTCGCCATGAAGATTATTCTGGATGTCCTTGAGACAACCGGAATCACAGCAACGGCCGGGATCGGGACGAACCTCTTCCTCTGCAAAGTAGCGATGGACATTGTGGCGAAGCACATCCCCGCCGACAAAAACGGAGTCCGCATTGCCGAGTTGGATGAAATGAAGTTCCGGCAGGAGCTTTGGTCACATCAGCCGCTCACCGACTTCTGGCGTGTGGGACACGGCTATGCAAAAAAGCTCGAACAGAACGGAATGTTCACAATGGGCGATGTGGCGCGATGCTCTGTCCACGACGAGGACAAACTATACAAGCTCTTCGGCAAGAATGCGGAGCTGCTGATCGACCATGCGTGGGGCTGGGAGCCTACCACTATTGAGGCAATCAAAGCATACAGACCGAGTACCAACAGCTTAGGCTCCGGTCAGGTTTTGCACCAGCCCTACACTGCCGAGAAAGCCAAGCTCGTCCTCCGAGAGATGGCCGATCTTCTCGTCTTAGATTTGGTGGACAAAGGGCTTGTCACAGACCAAATCGTTGTAACGGTTGGCTATGATATAGAAAACCTTACCGATCCTGAACGAAGCAAAAAGTATCACGGAGCTATCGTGAAGGATCACTACGGACGGCAGATACCGAAACACGCTCACGGCACTGCCAATCTTGACGGTCACACATCATCTACGAAGAAAATAATGTGTGCTGCGTCAGAACTCTTTGACCGGATCGTTGATAAAAACCTTCTCGTGCGCCGGTTGAACATCGTCGCAAATCATGTCCTACCCGAAGCAGATATGCCGAAGAAGAATGACGGCTTTGAGCAGCTTGACATCTTCACAGACTATGCAGCTCTTGAGGCAAAGCAGGAACGGGAACGCGCCGAGCTTGAGCGTGAAAGGAAAATGCAGCAAGCCATGTTGACCATCAAAAAGAAGTTCGGAAAGAACGCTATCCTCAAGGGCATGAACTTGGAGGAAGGCGCGACGGCAAAGGATCGCAACGCGCAGATAGGGGGACATAAGGCATGAGTGGGAACTACGACGATATTATCAATCTTCCTCATCATGTTTCTGCAACCAGACCGCAGATGTCCATGATAGATCGCGCAGCTCAGTTTTCTCCATTCGCAGCTCTCACCGGTTACGATGCAGCAATCAAAGAAACCGGGCGTCTGACGGACGAAAAGATTGAATTAGATGAAGACACGAGGACGGCTCTTGATATAAAGCAAGCCTACCTCATAGAAATGATTGACGAGCAACCGGAAATCTCCGTCACCTACTTTCTCCCCGACACAAGGAAGTCTGGCGGTGCGTATGTGACAGTGACCGGAAACCTCAAACGCTTTGACGAATATGAGCGGCTGATGATTTTGACCAACGGCAAGAAGATACCGATGGATGACATCGCAAATATTGAAAGTGATCTCTTCAAGGGGATAATGAATATGTAATTGGAGGTGATACTGTTGTACGCAATAGTACGAAATAAAAATGGTACATATTACACATCTGTTGTGTTCGGATATTTCTGCAAAATTACAGCAACCGATGACTACCAACAATACCGTGAAAGTATTCATAATCAGTTCTATCTCGTTCTAAACGAGGGCAAAGATTGTCTAATAAAAAAGTATGTCTTTCCGTGGGAAAACAAATATCTTGATCCTCAAGTTCTGATTGTCAATACCGAACAGCAGAATTGGATTTTAGATGATAAGCAGCATGGTTGCATCAGTTTTCTAAGTGACATAGACTTTGATGCTGACGAAATTAACATTGATCCTACCACCCTCGGTAAGTGCATTGCGATAGATTCAATGCAAAGTTATCAGGAAATTGTCGATGTAAAAGGTGAAGCCGATATTGACAATTTATGCTGCGTCTCCGGTTATTTTCATGATGCGTATATCGACAAATATGAGCAAATTGGAGACACTGTTTATGTCCTCTTTGATGGTGTGTGGGGGTGCAAGATCGAATTATGGTTTGAAGGTGATGTCAGTTTTAACATTGAGGATTATGATCCAAAGATTGATGATCCCACATGGTACGATTCAACTCTTCTGAACGAAGGCGGCTACTTCTATCTCGTTAATGAAGGCGAGATGAAAAAAGAAGACATCACAAACGAATACTGCTGGTTTAGTGGCAGACAGCTAAGATACCGAGTTATACCTAACGCATAATTGTCGCTTGCCATGCGACCAAACCGAATACGATTTTTCTTATAATATGACTGTAAGGTAAACAACCGAGCAGTCATATTTCTTTTATATACGGAGGTACTGAACATGAGAAAGAACTTAACTGAGATCGTATTCATTCTTGACCGCAGCGGCTCTATGAGTGGGCTTGAGGCAGACACCATTGGAGGCTTCAACTCCATGATCGAGAAGCAGAAAAAAGCTGAGGGCGAAGCTCTCATCTCCACCGTTCTCTTCGACAACGCAAGCGAGGTTATTCATGACCGTGTGAGTGTTCAGAATATCAAGCCGATGACCGATGAGGACTACACGGTACGAGGCTGCACCGCTCTTATGGATGCAATCGGTGGGGCAATCCACCACATCGGAAATGTCCGTAAGTACGCACGAGCTGAGGATGTACCGGAGCATACGATGTTCGTCATCACGACGGACGGCATGGAGAATGCAAGCCGCCGGTATGACAGCGAGAAGGTCAAGAAAATGATCGAGCGTCAGAAAGAAAAGTACGGCTGGGAGTTTCTGTTCCTCGGCGCCAACATTGATGCGGTTGAAACAGCAAGACACTTCGGAATTAGTGAGGATCGTGCTGTGAACTATCACTCTGACAGCGAAGGAACGCAGCTTAATTATGAAGTAGTCAGCGAAGCGATTTGCGCTGTTCGTTGCAGCACACCTCTCGGTGCCGATTGGAAAAAGCGCATTGACGAAGACTACAACGCAAGAAAGGATGGGCGAAGAAAATGATGAGGACAATTACTGTTCGAGGCGTTGGAAATGTGTCGGCAAGACCGGACTACATTACCATATCAATGACCATAGAGTCTATCCGAAAAGACTATGACGAAGCTATGCGAGATGCCTCTGAGCGTATATCGAAATTGCAGGATGTGGCTGTTCGTTCGGGGTATGCAAAGGAGGACTTGAAGACCACCAGCTTCAATGTAGATACCCGATATGAGAGCGTCAAAGATCGGCAAGGCAACTACAAGAGAGAGTTCGCCGGATATGCCTGTGTATATCGTCTCAAGCTGGCATTTGACTTTGACAGCAAGCAGCTTGCAGAGGTTATTTCATGTATCTCCAACTGCGGAGCAAATCCCGAATTGAGCATCGCGTTCACGGTGAGAAATCCAGCAAAGGTCAGTGCAGAACTTCTGGAAAGTGCTGCGCTCAATGCACGAGCAAAGGCTGAGATTCTATGCAGAGCGTCAGGCTGTGAGATGGGACAACTTATCTCCATCGACTATAATTGGGGCGAGCTGAACATTGTTTCACGGACAAGCTATGAAATGGAAGACGCCCTCATGCCTCTTGCAGCAATGAAAAAATGCTGTTCACCTGAGATTGAGCCTGATGACATTGATGTATCAGACACGGTTGCCTTCACATGGGAGATTAAGTAATTACCATATCATCGGAGAAAGACGCTTTCGGGCGTCTTTTTTCGTGTCCAACCCCCAAAAACCATTGGCTTTTGTCCGTTGTATTACGAAGGGGTATTTTACGGGGAGTCCCTACGGGGGAATACGATTTTAGAGAATAGCAAGCAAATGCTTTACAACTTCCAACGTGACGCTGTTCTTGCCATCATTAGTAAACTTGAGAAATTTAACGGCTGTATTCTGGCGGACAGCGTTGGTCTGGGTAAGACCTTCACCGCGCTCGCGGTCATTAAGTATTATGAGAACCGCAACAAATCCGTTCTTGTTCTCTGCCCGAAAAAGTTGTCTGAGAACTGGAATACATACAAAGGCAACTATATCAACAATCCCATTGCAGCAGACCGGCTGCGCTATGATGTCCTTTATCATACGGACCTTTCCCGCGAGCATGGGCAGTCAAACGGAATTGACCTTGACCGCTTGAATTGGGGTAACTATGACCTTGTTGTTATTGATGAGAGCCATAACTTCCGTAACGGTGGCGAGGTGTCCGGCGAGGATGCAAAAGAAAACCGTTACCTGAAACTGCTCAACAAAGTCGTTCGCGCAGGTGTAAAAACCAAGGTGCTGATGCTTTCCGCAACGCCCGTTAATAACAAGTTTATTGACCTCAAGAATCAGCTTGCACTTGCCTATGAGGGCGATGCATCGCAGATGAACAAAAAGCTCGATACAACGAAGAGCATTGATGAAATCTTCCGTCAGGCGCAAAAGGCTTTTAACGCATGGAGTAAGCTCCCCGCTGACGAACGCACAACGGACGAGCTGCTGCGGACATTGGATTTTGATTTCTTCGAGCTTCTGGACAGCGTGACGATTGCCCGTTCGAGAAAGCACATCGAAAAATATTACAACACATCCGACATTGGAAAATTTCCGGAGCGTCTGCCGCCGATTTCGCTGCGTCCCTGCCTGACCGATCTGAACGATGCAATCAACTATAACGATATTTACAGCCTACTCATGTCGTTGAGCCTGACGATCTACACACCGTCAAATTATATTATGCCGTCGAAGCTGGCAAAGTACATCGACATGACACACCACAAAGGAAACAGTTTGACCCAGCAAGGACGTGAGGAAGGCATTCGCCGCCTTATGAGCATTAACTTGCTCAAGCGTCTGGAAAGCTCGATTGCCTCTTTCCGTCTGACGATTGACCGCATTAAAAAGTTGATCGACGATACGATTGAGACAATCAAAAATTATCAGTCTGGAGACTGTGTTCTGAATCTGACCGAGATTCCCGGCACAGAGGATTTTGATTACGACGATCAGAATACTGACTTCTTCTCAGTCGGCAAGAAAGTTAAAATTGACCTTGCTGACATGGATTATGTTTCGTGGATGCGTGAGCTGGAAAAGGACGCAGAGAATCTGGAACTGCTATCTATCATGATTGCAGACATCACGCCGGAGCATGACACAAAACTGCAAACGCTGTTCGGGCTGATTCGGAAGAAAATCGAGCATCCCATCAACCCCGGTAATAAGAAGATTATCATCTTCACTGCATTTTCCGACACCGCTGACTACCTCTATGAGAACGTCAGCAAATTTGCAAAAGAGAATTACGGTTTGGAAACAGCCGAGATCACCGGCACGGTTGACGGAAAGACAACCATACCGAAGCTGCGAGCAGACCTCAACACGGTGCTGACCTGTTTCTCCCCCGTTTCCAAAGGAAAGTCTGTATTACTGCCCGGAAGCAAGGATGAGCTTGACATTCTGATTGCGACCGACTGTATCTCCGAAGGTCAGAACTTGCAGGACTGTGACTACCTCATTAACTACGACATTCACTGGAATCCTGTGCGCATCATTCAGCGTTTCGGGAGAATTGACCGTATCGGCAGCAAGAACGACCATATCCAGCTTGTAAACTTCTGGCCGGATATGGATCTCGACGAATATATCAACCTGAAAAGCCGCGTGGAGACCCGCATGAAGATTTCGGTTATGACCTCCACCGGTGACGATGACCTGATCAATGCTGAGGAAAAGGGCGACCTTGAATACCGCCGTGCGCAGCTCAAACGGCTGCAAGAAGAAGTCGTGGACATTGAAGACATGAGCAGCGGCATCTCCATTATGGATTTGGGATTAAACGAGTTCCGACTCGATCTGCTGGAATACATGAAGCAGCACGAGGACATCGAAACCGCGCCAAAGGGTCTGCACACCGTTGTCGGGCAGACAGAGGATTCTCCTGCCGGTGTGATCTTTGTACTCCGCAACATCAACGACAGCGTGAACATTGACAACCGGAACCGGATTCATCCATTTTACATGGTCTATATCAGTGAAGAAGGCGAAATCGTCTGCGATTACCTTAATCCGAAAAAACTGCTCGACACCATGCGCTTGCTCTGTCGTGGCAAGAGCGAGCCGTGCATGGAGCTTTGCAAGCAGTTCAATGACGAAACCGATGATGGGCGGAAAATGGGCGAAGTCTCTGAGCGGCTGAGTGAGGCGATCAATTCTATTATCGACGTGAAAGAAGAAAACGATATTGACAGCCTGTTCAAGAGCGGAGGAACAACCGCCCTGCTCAGTGCGGTGTCCGGACTGGATGATTTTGAGCTGATCTGCTTCTTGGTTGTGAAATAAGGAGGGCTTACAATGCTTGGGTTTCCTGTATCTACGGAATTTAACAAAAGAATACCGAAGCAAAAGTTCTATGAGAACCTCGATGTTTCTCCTACCCTGCGGCGTGTGTTTGTCGATCAGATACGCATTGTATACTGGCGAAATAAGCTGGCAGCCTCCACGCTCAACATTGCTGCGGGCGAAGCCGTAACGGAAATTGAAGTGTTTGAAGTGCGCCTGAACGAGCCGCTGCTTGATGAGGCTGTTCTGAAACAGATCGACAAGGAAATCCCGTACCACCTTCTCTTTATTCTGACTTGCGACGGAAAAGCACAGGCATGGATCGGCTATAAAGAAGCCGCCGCATCCGGGAGCAACGCCTTTAAGGTAAGCCGGTACTATCACACAGACTGGATGCCGGAAGACGAGCTGCATCTTAGTATCGACGGCTTGAATATGGATGCCATCTATGAAAGTCTCGTTCGCCAGATTGCCGGGGACAAGCTGCAAACAGATTCCGGCGAGAGCCTGAAAGAGTCTGTCGTGCGGGATGAAAAGAAGAAGCAGCTTGAAAAGCAGATCGCCGCGCTGGAAAACAAGATGAAGAAAGAGAAACAGCTTAACCGGCAGATGGAAATGAACACGGAGTTGAAGCAAATGAGGAGGGTTCTGCAAACATTATGATAAAAAATACAAATAGCAATAATAGATGGAAAACCATCATTTTGTATGCTGTTGCGTTCATTGTAGTTGCGATTATAGTCCCTTTTGCAATAAGTGCTATTTTTAAGATTCACCCACATCGGCACATTTTCTCCGCAGAGTGGACGGCAGACGGGTATCTTGGGTATATTGGTGCTTTAATTGGGGCGGCTGCAACAATTTACGCAGTAAGAATTACCATTGTAAACGAAAGAAAGCGGCAAGAAGAAGAACGTATTATTTTAGCGAAGCCATGGCTTTCATCCGAAACATTACTGCTATGTTCCAATAAAGATATACAGGAAGAAGAGAATGGAAAGACAACATTTGTTGCTCTGAATGGGGAATTATTTGGAAGCAGTAAGGAAGCTCCTTGGGCAGTAAAAAAAGGAACGCACGAAATAAACAAAACGGATTGCGTCATAAGATACGAGATAATGAATGCCGGTGGCAATACTGCAACACGGTTGCACTTCACCTTGGATGGTTATCCTTTATTTCCAGACTTTGCTCTTGCAAAGGATCAGGTAAAGAAGATTATATTTGTGTTGCCGCTGCGCGAAGGTGAAAAACAGAGTCAGTATGTATTGAAATTCGTGTACGGGGATGTTGTTTCGTCTATGACATACTCGCAGATAGAAACATTAAATATAATGCAGGATGAACATGGTGTTACTTTTTCTCAAAGCATGGCTGATTTACTAACGGCACCGAAAAAGGAGAATGAAAATGGACAAGATGAAATTTGAATCGCCGGACATGACGGCGCAGAACATAGACCGTATTGCAGCCCTGTTCCCGAACTGCGTCACCGAGGCTTCGGACGGACACGGCGGAATCAAGCGGGCGATCAACTTTGAGATGCTCAAGCAGATGCTCTCGCCGGACGTGGTGGACGGCGATGAGCGGTATGAGTTTACATGGGTGGGCAAGAAGGCGGCAATTGTGGAAGCCAACAAGCCCATTCGCAAGACGCTGCGCCCCTGTGTGGAGGAAAGCAAGAACTGGGACACCACCGAAAATCTCTACATCGAGGGCGACAATCTGGAAGTCCTCAAGCTCTTACAGGAGAGCTATCTCGGCAAGGTGAAGATGATCTATATCGACCCGCCGTACAACACCGGCAACGACTTCATCTATGCCGATGATTTCATGCGCTCGCAGGAAGAAGAAAACGAGCAGATGGGAATGTACGATGAGAACTAAAACCGTCTGTTCAAGAATACCGACACCAACGGTAAGTTCCATTCGGATTGGTGTAGTATGATTTATTCCCGGTTGATGCTGGCAAGGAATCTACTATCAAATTATGGAATTATCTTTATAAGCATAGATGATAATGAGCAAGAGAATCTGAAAAAGATATGTGATGAAGTGTTTGGTGCTTCAAATTTCCTTACTTGCGTCACAAGGGCAACGGGAACTCCAACTGGTGGTGGGTTTGACGGTCTGGTCAACGAGCTTGACTATATGCTGATTTATGCCAAAGACATTTATTCTGCACATATTAATGGGCTGCCGATGAGCGAAGAGGATTCCAAGATTTATGATCAGGAAGACGAACGTGGAAAGTACCTTATTAGACCGTTAAGGCGTACGGGGGGTGAAGATCGTAGAGAAGATAGACCGACTATGTACTTCCCTTTAACCGCACCGGATGGTACTTCTGTATACCCCATAGGTCCGACTGGATATGAGAGCCGGTGGATATGCTCACCCGAAACAGCGAAGAAAATGGCAGACGAGGGGATGCTTGCATGGAAAAAAACTAAGAGGCAAGGAGCAGACGTGTGGCAAGTATATCAGAAGTTCTATTTGGAGAACAGGACAAAAGCGCCGGGAAATCTATGGAATGATGTGGAAGGAAACAAAAAAGCAACAAGAGACATACGTAATGTTTTTGATGGTCAAAAAGTATTTGATTTTCCAAAGCCAATAGGATTCATTAAGAAAGTTCTTCGGGTTGGTAGCGACAGTGACGGTATCATCATGGATTTTTTCTCCGGCTCTGCCACCACTGCCCATGCCGTTATGCAGCTCAACGCCGAAGACGGCGGACACCGCAAGTTTATTATGGTGCAGCTCCCTGAGCCCTGCGACGAACAGAGCGAAGCTTTCAAAGCTGGATACAAGAACATTTGTGAAATTGGCAAGGAACGCATCTGCCGCGCCGGAGAGAAAATCAAGTCCGAAAGCCCCATGACCACGCAAGAACTCGACGTTGGTTTCCGCGTCCTCAAGCTGGACGATACCAACATGAAGGACGTCTACTATGCGCCGGATGACTACGATCAGGGGATGCTTGCCGGACTGGAATCCAACATCAAGGATGATCGTACCGACCTTGACCTGCTGTTCGGCTGCCTGATCGACTGGGGTCTGCCGCTGTCCCTGCCGTATTCTTCCGAGCAAATCGACGGCTGCACCGTCCACACCTACAACGGCGGTGATTTGATTGCCTGCTTTGACGCCAATATCCCCGAAAGCGTGGTCAAGGAAATCGCTAAGCGCAAGCCGCTCCGCGCCGTTTTCCGTGATTCCGGCTTTGCCTCCAGCCCGGAGAAGATCAACGTGTTCGAGATTTTCAAGCTCTATATGCCGGAGGATGCAAACGACATCACCAAGCGTGTGCGGGTGATCTAGGAGGACGCCGTATTATGACACACTTTATGGAAGAAAAAATAAAGATATTAGAAGATTACATTTGTATGCTTGAAGATGCCATAACAAAAAACGATGTTGGAAAGGCAAAAGAGCTGCAAACAGAGATCATTGCCGTTTACGAACCGGAAATTTCTTCGTTAAAGAGTGAACTGGATAATTACAGTTTTGCTCACTATGGCGCGAGTACACCTGTTGATTATATTGGGGATGCTAAGCTATTAAGAGCAAAGCTCCAAAACTATAAATTGAATCTTGCCTCCGGACTATATAAGCCATTCCAGGGTACAGATGGAGCAGTAACCGTAACACAGCATGTGAATCAAGATGTAAGCGCAACAGTAGTTGTAACTTTTGAGCAGACAATTCACAATATACAGGAACTACCGGAATCCGTGCTTTCGGATGAAGAGAAAGAGATGCTGTCCGGAAAACTTGCCTCCATATCCGCTGAAAAAGATAAGGAAAAGCGCTGGGAAAAAATTAGTAGTGCTTTGAAATGGATTGCGGAGAAAGGCATTCAAGTTGGAATTGCAGCACTGCCGTATATCACTAAAGCACTGGAGGCAACCTCATGAAACTCCAATTCAAACACCAAAAATTTCAAGCGGATGCGGCAAAGGCAGTGGTTGACGTCTTCGCTGGACAACCGTACCTCACGCCCACCTATATGATGGACAGAGGCTACGGCCAGCAAACAATCACCGATGAAGAAGACTTCACCGGCTGGCGCAACGAACGTATTGTCCCTGAGCTGTCCGACAAGCTGATTTTGGAGCATTTGCAAAAGGTGCAGCGTACCAATCAGATCAAGCCCTCCGACAGACTGGAAGGCCGCTATAATCTCACAATCGAGATGGAAACCGGTGTCGGCAAGACCTATACCTATATCAAGACCATGTACGAGCTGAACAAGCACTACGGTTGGAGCAAATTTATCGTGGTCGTGCCGAGCATTGCCATCCGCGAGGGCGTCTATAAGTCCTTTCAAGTGACGCAGGAGCATTTTGCGGAGGAATATGGAAAGAAAATCCGCTTCTTCATCTACAATTCCGCCCAGCTCACCGAGATTGACCGTTTTGCGTCGGACAGCTCCATCAATGTCATGATTATCAACTCGCAGGCGTTCAACGCCAAAGGTAAGGACGCGCGGCGTATTTACATGAAGCTGGATGAGTTCCGTTCCCGCCGCCCGATTGACATTATCGCAAAAACAAACCCGATTCTGATTATTGACGAGCCGCAGTCGGTTGAGGGCAAGCAGACAAAAGAGCGGCTGAAAGAGTTCAATCCGCTGTTGACGCTGCGTTATTCCGCAACACATAAGTCGGACAGCATCTATAACATGGTGTACCGGCTTGATGCAATGGAAGCCTACAACAAGCGTCTTGTTAAGAAGATCGCCGTCAAAGGTATCACCGAGTCCGGCAGCACGGCGACCGAGGGATTTGTCTATCTGGAAAGCATCAATCTCTCCAAAGCAGATCCGACAGCAACCATTCAGTTTGATTTCAAGGGTGCAAAGGGGCTGCGTAAAAAGACGGCAACCGTTGGGATCGGCTACAATCTTTACGACAATTCCGGCAATTTGGATGAGTATAAAGTCGGCTTTGTGGTAAAATCCATTGACGGACGCGATAACTCCGTAGAGTTCCTGAACGGCATTAAAATCTTTGCCGGTGATGTGATCGGCAAAGTCAGTGAAGACCAGCTCCGCCGTATTCAAATCCGCGAAACCATTCTCTCTCACATTGAACGGGAGCGGCAGCTTTTCCATAAGGGTATCAAAGTGCTGTCCCTGTTCTTCATCGACGAGGTTGCAAAGTACAAGCAGTATGATGAGGCAGGACATCCCCTCAACGGCATCTATGCTGATATGTTTGAGGAAGAGTATGCGGACATTATTGAACACTTGCAGCGGGAAATCGGTGACGAGGATTATATCAAATACCTTGATGCCATCTCTGCGCATGATACCCACGCCGGTTACTTCTCCGTTGACAAAAAAGGCAAGATGACCGACAGTAAGCTTTCCGATAAAAAGGAAGGTACTTCTGACGATATTGACGCCTATGATCTGATTATGAAGAACAAGGAGCTGCTTCTGGATCGAGACCCGAAGAAGTCTCCGGTGCGCTTCATCTTCTCCCACTCTGCGCTGCGTGAAGGTTGGGACAACCCGAATGTATTCCAGATCTGCACGCTGAAACAGAGCGGCAGTGAGGTCCGCAAGCGGCAGGAAGTCGGTCGTGGTCTGCGCCTTTGCGTCAATCAGGACGGCGAGCGTATGGACGCCAATGTTCTTGGCAATGATGTGCATTCCATCAATGTCCTGACGGTTATCGCCAGCGAGAGTTACGACAGCTTTGCAAAGGGCTTGCAGACGGAGATTGCAGACGCAGTTGCCGGACGTCCCGTGGCTGTTACCGCCGACCTCTTCAAAGGCAAGGTTATCGTGGATGCCAGAGGCAATGAGCAGGTTGTGGACGGCGAAACCGCACAGGCAATCTACTTTGATTTGATCGTCAACGGTTATGTGGACAAGAAGGGTGCGCTGACCGACAAGTATTACGCTGACAAAGCAAACGGGACAATTCAAGTCGCAGAAGAAGTGGCGGACAGCCGCGACGCAGTAATCAATATCCTTGATTCCGTCTACGACAGCCGTGCTATGCAGCCGGAGAATGCCCGCGACAAGAATGTGGAGCTGCAAGTTGACCGGGATAAGCTCGCTATGCCGGAGTTCAAGGAGCTTTGGAAACGCATCAGCCCGAAATCTGTGTATGTGGTTGATTTTGACACCGACGAGCTTGTGGACAAGGCGATTGCGTCTATCAATCGAAATCTTCATGTGTCGAAGATTTATTTCAAAGTCGAAACCGGTGCAATGGATGAGATCAAATCGAAGGACGCACTGCTTGACGGAAGCGCATTCTCAAAATCAAAGTCCTCCACTTATGACAGCAGCAAGCAAATCCGAACCAACAGCAGCGTAAAGTATGACTTGGTTGGCAAGCTGGTCGTTGAAACCGGCTTGACGCGAAAAGCGGTCGTTGCAATTTTGACCGGAATTGAAAAGACGGTTTTCGAGCAGTTTAAGTTCAACCCGGAAGAGTTTATCATCAAGACTGCGGCGCTGATCAATGATGAAAAAGCGACTGCCATCATTCAGCATATCACCTACAATGTGCTGGATGAACGTTACGATACGGACATCTTCACCGAACCGACCATTAAAGGCAAGCTTGGAACAAACGCAATGAAAGCGCAGCGGCATCTATACGACCATATTGTGTACGATTCCACAAACGAGCGTGACTTTGCGACCGACCTTGATACAAATACGGATGTTGCCGTCTATGTAAAACTGCCGGACAGCTTCTATATCGCAACACCAGTCGGTCATTATAACCCGGACTGGGCGATTGCCTTCTATGAAGGCACCGTCAAACACATCTACTTTGTTGCCGAAACGAAAGGCTCTATGTCTTCTATGCAGCTCCGGCTGATTGAGGAATCGAAAATTCACTGCGCAAGAGAGCATTTCAAAGCGATCAGCAACGGAAATGTGGTGTATGATGTGGTGGACAGCTACCAAACCTTGCTCGAAAAGGTGATGAAATAAATGGTGCCAATCGTTACCATATAGAACACTACAAGCACTTTAGGGTTCGCTACATAAAATCATCGGAAGGGTGTGCGCAGTTCATGGACTGGAATACATATTATGAAAAGTTTTATGACTGGGCAACCAGCACACAGATTAGCCGAATGTCCTCACTGACATCCTTCGGCGCTTCTTCTGAGGTTGCTGAGGTCGCGCAGGAGTACATGGATGAGAAGGCAGCATCCCGGCTTATTAAAAAAGCGATTGCCTATGGCGTCCAGTTTACACCAGATGAAATCTACGATCTTTCCGGCTGCTGCGATACATCTACTATGAACGAACTGCTGAAATCTGCAAAGTGCTGCTTTACACAGGAACAGTTGGAGGATCTATGGGGCGCAGCAGACGATGATGTTCTTGAGCTTGTAGCAAAACGGAATCATGTGACTATGTTTGCAGATGCCGGGATTGAAGAGACCGACATAGAGGATGAAGCAAATTTTGACGAGCCGAAACAGGACGAACCTAAACTCGGATTCTTTTCAAAACTTGGCTTGGTGCTTGGAGTTAGCAGCATTTTGGGTAAGACGAGACAACCTTACCACGGACGCTGTAATGGCGACTGTGCGAACTGCCCACCGCATTATGGGTATCGCTATGGAAGATGGTATTATGGTCATGACCATACGCACGGCTGTGAGTTTGGCGGGAACAAAAGTGGAGGTGGACTGTAATTTGCTCAGAAAGCACAGGCTGAGAAACGAACGTGCTGTTCTTCTCCTAAACGAACTGGCTCAAAACTAAGATACGGAAAAACGCCCCCCGGCGATGTGCCAGATGCACAGCGCCGGGGGCGTTCCCGTTTCCAGCGATTTTATTTTCTCATGACAAAGGACTGCTCATAGGGTGACACTTGCCGATTTGCGAAGCCGCGAAAACTCAATGCGTTCCGTGGAGAAGTTCACTGGACAGCATATACCGTACACGGTTCCAGTAGTCACTGAACAGCGCAAAGTGTATTCATTATCGAAAACAAATTCACGGTTTTCACAACGATTGATTCAGGAGGGGGATTTTTTCCTTATTCCCGCTTGACATCAAGGGAAACCGGATCAATGACGATGACGAATTTGCCCTTTTTCTGAGCATACCTCACAGTATTACCGGTTCCACTGGGGCGTCCATTCCATACTGCAAGAATATAATCGGCGTGATCTACCATATACTGATTTCTCTTCTCCATACAGCCCGGCGTGTACTCCCGTTGCAGCATTGTCTCCTTGTCACACTTCGCCGCGATATTATAATACCGTTCCCGTGCTGCTACGGACCATTTAACTGCTTGCGTTTCACAAGGGATCGCACTTTCCAGAGTAATGTAAGGATATTTCGTTTTCAGATCAAGAACAATTTCCGCAGCGTAAACGTCGATTCCGAGAGCCATGCCGGTTATAAAATGTGTGACCTCCTTGTCCTCAATGAGTGCCGCAATCTGATCCTGCATGGCGGATTTCAAAGCAGTACAACGCTTATCGGATTCATCAAAGCCGAATGGAAGACTCTGAGGTCTGTGACCGGTGAACGCGCACGCCTTACCGTGAACGAGTTCTCTTGCAGCCTTTGAAGTAGGTTTCCTAAACTCAATAATACGCGACATAACACCCCTTCTTTCGCTATTCTGATAGATAGCTCCATTCTATCACCCTCGCCCCCAGCAGTCAACGCATTGTCGTTAGTAAAATCAATGACGTTGTATCGTGGATAATGACACCGCCGTTAGGTAAACTAAATGCAAAGGTGGTGAGGCTATGCGAGAGAAGAAGGACATCAACATTGAAATCGGCGGCAATATTCAAGTGGCAAGAGAACAGGCGGGCTACACGCAGGACACGCTCTCAGAAATGCTTGGCATGACGCCGAATCACCTGAGTGCTATTGAGCGTGGCGCTTCTGGTATCTCTCTTGAAGCCTTGCAGCGTCTGTGTCGTTTGCTTGGCGTCAGCGCAGACCGAATCATCTTTGGAACTGACGAGCCAGAAGCGGAAGCCCTTGCACTTGCCAGACGCATTTCGGATGTGAAACCGGAATACCGGCAACAGGTTCAGGATTTACTGTCCGCTATTTTGAATATGTCATAAAAAAAGAGCCTCTGCCGATACCCAACCGGGCATCGACAGAGGCTCTTCGTTCGTTTTACGGGCATTTGAATAAGTGCCGAAATCGGCACTTATTCGCGCTCTATTGCGGGAACTGTGCGGGGAATATAATCACATAGGACGGTCATTTTGCATCGCGCTGGGGCTTGATATTGTAGGCTTTTTCGACCCCTAATTGTCTACTCTGCTGCTCCTTCCGGGAGAAGTGCGGACAGTCAATGAGATCCGCCCGAAAGCTCTGCTTGCAGTCATGGACGCAGCGGACACAGAAGCGGTTATACTTCCGCCGTCCGCTGTCAGCTATGAAGAACGACCACTCCTGCCGCCATTTCTTGCTTCTGCTCACAGGTCAATCTCTCTTTTGTGCTTCTGCGGGGCGCAGCATTCTTTCGGTTTCTCAGCCTTTGCAGCCTTGAGTCTGTCCATGATGGAGGACTTTTCGCCCCTTTCAGGGGCTTTGGCCGCTGTTTCCTTCGGACCGTTGTTGATGATCCCGTCAATCATGCCGTAATCATCCTCGGTAGACATCTCGGCGGCTTTCAGATAGTTCTCCCGTTCCAGCGCGGCCTTCCACTCGACCTTCTCCACACCAAAGATACCACCCTTTGCAGCATGATCGTGGATTTCCTTTGCATCCAGAACCAGCCCCTCGGTATTATCACCGTACAGCCGGTAGACAGAACAGGTTTTCATGACCTCGGCCGCAGCTTCCTCCCGCATGGGGAGCATACCGCCCCATGCGTAGCCATAGTCCTTCATTTCGTCAGTCGTGATAGAAGGATCCGGCATCCGGTCAAAGGTCATGACCTCCTGACGGAGAAGATCAACCGTATGTTCATCGAAGCCGTCATACACATCACTCAGGGAGAGCTTGCCGTGTTCATCCACGATGAGACAAGCTGCTTCATCGCCGTAGCTATCATGCTCCATCAGGAAAAAGGTATGGCCGTCTACCTCCATGTGGTCAATGGTGTGCCATGTTCCCACATGGCCGGAAACAGCCAGACCGGAGGTGTCCATGTTGACCTCAAAATCTTTTTGTTCCTTGACTTCCTGCTTCTGCTGCTCTTCGGAGATCATGGGAATGGCAACAATTCTGTCTCCGAGCTTGGCGAACTGCTCCGGCTGTTCAAAGAGCTTTGCATACTTGAGTGCAAGCTCACTATCCAGAGAACCGAAGCTGTCATCGGTCAGACCGACAATGGCAAAGGTTCCGGCAACAATATCATAGATTTCTCCATCCACATCCCGCAGAGCGCGGTTGAGAGGAAGACCTTCGAGCTTTGCTTCCTCGTTACAAACAATACCCACCGGGTCCTCATAGGGATAAACTGCCTGAATGTAGCCGCCTACCAGAGCTTGCAGCCCTTCAAGGCTTGAATCGATCTCTTTGATTTCCGGCTTTTTTCCCGGCTCAACCACAACGGCAAGAATATTGCCGTCCTTCATAGGTTCTCCGCCGCCTCCGGTGAGACGGTATTCGTCAGGAATGTCATCAAGACTGCCGTCAAACATCCGCGTCCAGCCGTCACCGGTATTGCGTATATAGCCATCATCGGTGAATCTGCCGTTCTCATCCATTGCAACATCGCGTCCAAAACGCTCAAAGTCAATGTAGTTCGCGAGATTACCCATTGCTTTTGTGTCGTAGATACCGGCTTCTTCGATGTAGTAGCGCCCCAGATCCTCTTCATCCGTGACATCGGGAAGAAAGTCGTAACAGTCGAGATTGTAGGTCAGGTTGATGAGATCGTCGATGTCGCTGACTTCATCGCAGCCAGCCTCCATAATAGCAACGAACTTTTCCTGATCCCATTTATCCATCTCATCAATGCGAGAGGCAAGGTAGTTGAGCTTATCAAGGCTCTCGTACTCACCGAGCATATCATATACGCCGTGCACCGGGCATTCATAGTCGGTGATAAACCATTCCTCGTACACATGGCCGAACTCATCCTTCGACCCGATCCCGATTCGTTCAAAGACCTTCTGCATCTCTTCCTCGGTTGTCGGGAACTTTACCCATTCACCGACCAGCTCACCCTCGTTGTACTTGCCGAGGTTGGTAACAAACGCTTGGAAACTGTCATCCATAACAGGCATAGGCATCCTCCTTTCAGTCATCCATCATGCTGTCCGGCGCGATATAGAGCGCGTCGAACTCAGCGTCAGACATTGTTTCGAGCTTCTGGACAGTCTTGTGCATCAGCTCCGCGATCTCGCCGTCCGTGTTGTTCAGAGTGACGCTCTTCATATCGTCAATCAGCCGCTTCCGGCTGGATGTGTTGAAGCAGCACATGAGATTGATTTCTTCCACGGTAAAGTATTTCATATCAGAGTACCATATCCTTTCCTTTGGTTTTCTGCGGTTTCGGAATGTGAGGTGATTGAGCCTTTTGCGCGGATTTCAGCTTATTGCGGATGGATTCACGAGCAGCGGGCTTCTTTGGAATGGTGTCATAGATGGCAGTCCCGGCATCCTCCACATACGAACGGACATACTGGATGCTCTCAGAAAAGCGGATTGGTCTGTTCTTGTCCTCAATGTTGGTCAGCCGGACTTCATCGGCAGCAAAATCAACCGAGTCAATTCTGCACCTGATTCCGTCCATATTCAGCGTCGCGCCGACAGGGATGTAATCTGCGGCTTTGAGTTCCTTGAAGGTCTCGCCGTCCTTGCTGAGAAAGACATCTGTGCCGGATTTCCAGAGCTTGTGAGAACCGGCTACCCACGCGGTTTCACGGAAGCCCGTGACCGGCATGGAGGGCTTGCCTCGCACCTTCTTCTCAAGGAGCTTTGCGCCGAGAAGAGGGGCGGCTTTTTCGGCATCCTTGCCGTACAGCTCAAAATAGCCGTTCTGGGCAAAGCAAACCAGCGCGTCCGGGTGAGCCTGTTTGATTGCTTCATACTTGCGGAGTTCTGCGACGGGCAGAGGTGCAAGCACTTCTTTCGTTTCTGCCTCCGGCAGCTTGTCACGGCGGCTTTTCTGCGTGGACAGCACTTCGGTCAAAGCATCCGCGTCTTTTGGGAGCGTCTGATGGGTTACAACACCGCCATGCGCACCGACCAGAGCCATTGCTTCATCGAAGCAGCTGCGGCAGGGAGCGTCCAGCACATAGCCGTCCGCAAAGGTCAGCCGGTCATGATCCGGCTCAACTGAGTTCCGCGCTACATTTGTCGCCTGTTCCCGATAATTGATCTCAAAGACATCCCCGTACACCTTGCCGCGCTTAACGTCTTTCGGGACAATGACGCGGGCAATGCACTCGTCGTAGGTCTGTTCCGCATAAAAGCGGAAGGTGTTATGATCCCGCGTCCCCTGAATAAAGACCTGATTTTCATTGAGGCAGTGTGTCCCATGCGGACGGCAGAACCACATAAGCGTCTTGTCTTCGGGATTCTGGCTTTCGGCAGCGCGGCGGATGATGCGCTTGTCGATGTCGAAGTCTTCCTTGAAGCTGTCTACATGACTATCCACAAGCTTCTGAAGCTCCGCGATGATGTCAACGTCTGTGTATTTCTTCATGCGTCTCCTTTCTCACAACTCCATGTCGTGCGATTTAGCTTTAGCCGGAGCTTTCTTTTCCGACTGAGATTTGGCGGCAGCCTTGAGTTGGTCACGGATCGAGGGCTTTTCCTGCTTTTTCTCCTGCCGGATATACTCAAGCGTAGGTGTCAGCTCCCGATAGCAGCCCTGCGTTTTCTTGGCTGAATGTCGGCGGTGAATGGCAAACAGCGGCTCTCCGTTCTGCGTGACCGTGTTGCCCTCGATCCTGACGCCGTTCCGTGCCAGCACATTGAAGGAGTGGTCGGAAGAACGGTAGGTAGCCCGCATACCGTCATTGTGATAGGCGATCTGCCCTTTGAGCTTGTCCATGACGGCGGCTTTGATCTCTTTCTCTTCGGCGGTCAGGCGGTGCGCCTTCGGTGCTTTCGCTGCTTCCTCTGGCAAGGGAGCAAAGGGAGATTTGACTTCCACGGTTTTTATCTCAATGGAGGTAATCTCATCGTTCTCCCATGCAACGACCTCAGGGTCTCTTTCCTCTGCCTTCTCAGAAAGAACGTCCTTCTGAGGTTCGGTCTGCTGACGGAACGCATCGACGAAAAGTGCTGTCAGTCCGGGATTGGCTTTATCCACAAGGAAGCGGGCGGCATTCTCCGGGCAGACCTCAACGCTCTTTGCCCACTCCTTTAGAGGCTGCGGAATACGTCCGTCAAAGCCTTTCTGCTGAATGGTGTTTGCAAGAATGTACCGGACGCGCTCCGGAGAGAACTGCTCAAGGACGCTTTTCACGGCAGCATCCGCATCCAGCCGGTTATCTCCGTAGTTGGAGGTGATCGCTGCTTCAATCGCATCGCGGCACTTTTCATTTGCAGCGAAAGAGGCACGATATGCTTCCAGCTCACCGGCTTCATAGGCGTAATTCGCTGTCTCGCGGTAAATGGGAGCTTCCGGTATCGGTTCTGCGGGTGCTTCGGCGTCCTTCTCTGCTGACTGTGCTTTTTCAGCCAGAAGCACCTTGAGCTTGGCGTCAATGCTGTCGATCATCTCAGCGGCGGTCTTGCGGATGGTTTCCAAAGAGCCTTTCAGCTCCTTGGTCTCCTTATCTGAGGACCAACCGGCGATATAGCCGAAGGAATAATCCGAAGTCTCAATGCCGTACCGCTGGCAGACGGTGTAGGCCACGCTCTCGGCTTCAACCTCTTTGGTATGGCGATCTTTCCGCATCTCCTGAACAGCGGAGGTATCTTCCTCAACCTCAAGCCGCCACTCAAAACGGTTTTCATCAATGAAACGCCATCCCTCGCGTTCAGCAGCCTCATTCGCTTCTGTCTCGGACGCAAAGCCTGAAAGAAAGTCCCTCTTGGTGCCTCCATCGCTGATCATGACAATTTTCCATGTGGGTTCCGGCTCAGGCCGATCAATAGAGTGGAGCTTCGCATGGGCAATTTCGTGGATCGCCGTCTTGATGGTCTGGATTTCGCTCATGCCCTCCTGAATGGCGATCCGGTTCTCAACCGGAGAGAAGTAGCCCTTAGCGCCGCCGGGAATGTCTTCAAAGGCAATCGGGGCGGGAGATTCCTGTTTCAGAGCTTCAAAAAAGGCAGCGTAATTCTCCACGCTGCCGGAAAGCTCATCAACGATAATGTCAGGAAGCTCCTTGCCGTCGGTCTGGGAAATGTCAAAGACACTCACCACCTTGAATGCGGGACGCATAACCTCCACAGTCTCCGTAACGGGCTTCCCGTCTGCATCCAGCACCGGCTTCTGCGTCGAAGGATCAATCTTTTCCCGTTCTTCCTTTGCCTTGTAGGGCGCGGGAGCGAGTATCTTGATGCCTTTCTCTCCCTTCATGACCTGACGGTCAAAGTTGCGCTGCCATGAGGTATATCCGGCAACATAGGTAGCCTCCGGTTTCTGCATGGCAATAAGAAGGGTATTGCTGAATGAATAGTGATAAAACTTGGACATGGTGCGGAGATATTCCTTGAACCGCTCGGATTCAAACAGCTCCTTGATGCCCTGTTCCAGCTTGTCCGTGATCTCGCGGACTTGCTGTGCGCTTTTGTTTTCTGCCATGTGACACCTCCTTATTTTTCAAACTCCATCTTGAAGCTGACATATTTTCCGCCGGTATCATCCAGCCGGATAATCGCGTCGTAGAGCTGAGGCCGCTTCGGCGTATAAAGCCCGGTCACCCGGCACCAGCCCTTGTCCAGCAGCTCCTTGGCAATCTTCTTGGTCAGCTTCTTTTTCTTGCTGGAAAAGAACTTATTGTCCTCCCACAGACAGAAGGAACATTCCTTGCTAGAACAGTAATAATTGCCCTTTCCCACATAAACCGGGGAGCCGCAGCGGGGGCATTTGCCTATGACCTCCTTACCGGAGTCGAAGCGGGTTGCCTCAGCATCGGAGAGGAAAGGGTACGCCTTGACCAGCGAGGCAGTCATATCCACGATCCCGGCGAGGAACTTGTCCCCATCGGCCTGACCGCGCTCAATCTGCATCAGGGTATTTTCCCATTCCGCAGTCATGGCAGGTGAAGTGATCTGTTCCGGCAGAACACATACGAGGTTCAGGCCATCCTTGGTAGGCACGATGGATTTTCCTTTGCGCTCGGCATAGCCGCCTTTGACCAGCTTCTCGATGACACCGGCGCGGGTGGCAGGAGTGCCGAGACCCTTTTTCTCGGTATCATCATCAAACTCTTCATTTCCGGCAGTCTCCATCGCAGAAAGCAGCGTATCTTCGGTGTACTGCTTCGGAGGGGTTGTATAATGCTCGGTTACACTGGCTGATACGGCATCGAGGACATCCCCCTCGTTGACGGCAGGAAGCATCTTTTCCGGCTCGTCATTCTCCTTGCTCTTGAGCGCGGCCTTGAATCGCTGCTCAACGGCTTTCCAGCCCTCCTGCACAACGGTTTTGCCCTTTGTGCTGAACACATAGCCTTCACAGGAGATCGTCAAGGATGTCTCTTCGTAAGTGTGCTTCTCACCGGTGGCAGACAGAAGGCGCATGGCAATCAGCCGGAGGATTTTCTGCTCCGACTCCGGCAATGCGGAAATGTCCTGCTTCTCAAGCTGGACGGTAGGGATAATGGCATGGTGATCCGTGACCTTCGCATTGTTCGTGATACGCCGGATGTCGGGAGCATAGCTCAGGCCGTCGAAAGCCGACACCTTCCGGCACACAATTCCGATGACCTGACGGACGGTGCTTTCCATGTCATCCGTGATGAACTGACTGTCGGTGCGGGGATAGGTCAGCAGCTTCTTTTCATAAAGGGACTGCACCAGATCGAGGGTCTGCTGTGCCGTGAAGCCGTAATACCGGTTGGCTTCCCGCTGCAAGGTGGTCAAATCGTAGAGCTTCGGGGGATTGACCGTCTTCGTCTCACGCCTGACAGAAGAAACGACGGCCTGTTTCTTATCACAAGCTACTGCAATCGCTTTTGCCTCATCTTCGGTTTTGACCTTTTCCATATCAGCGGTGAGATTGCAGCCGCTCACATGGACATTGTAGTATTTTTCTTTCTTGAATGTGCTGATCTTCCCGTCGCGCTCTGCCAGCATTGCCAGCGTGGGGGTCTGGACACGACCAACCACCAGCTTTTTATGATAGAGCGTGGTAAACAGCCGGGTGTCGTTGATACCCACAATCCAGTCTGCCTTTGACCGGCAGAGGCCTGCTTCATAGAGCCTGTCGAACTCACTGCCATCCCGCAGATGAGCGAATCCCTCCCGGATGGCAGAGTCTTCAAGGGAGCTGATCCAGAGGCGCTTGAAGGGCTTGGTGCAACCGGCCTTGTTGTAGACCAGCCGGAAGATAAGCTCACCCTCGCGCCCCGCATCGGTGGCGCATACCAGCTCGGTGACGCGCTTATCCTTCATCAGATCACGCAGCACCTTGAACGGTTGTGCTTTGTCCTTCGGAACCTCATACAGCCATTCCTCCGGCACAATGGGAAGATCCTCGTACCTCCACTTGGCATACCGCTCATCATAGGAACTCGCGTCCGCAAGCTCCACAAGATGCCCGACACACCATGATACAATGTAGTCGTTTCCTTCGAGATAGCCGTCCCTGCGGGATGTTGCGCCCAGCACCTTGGCAATGGACTGCGCTACACTCGGTTTCTCAGCGATGACTAAAATCAATCCGTGAACCTCCTTCTGAATAAGATGAAGCCCCTCGCATTTCTGCAAGGGGCCGCGATCAATCCTTATTCTGCGTCATCCTCCGGCTCGTCATCAGCGGCAATCTGAGGCTCTTCATCCTCGTTGATATACGGCTCTTCCTCGTAGCCTTCATCGTCAAAGAAGTCCATGTCCTCGTCCTTCTGCTTCTTACCGCGAACGAACTTGATGTAGTAATAGCCCGCGCCGCCGATACCGGCCACGGCAATGATGACAAAGATCATGCCCATATTGCTGTTCTTCTGAGGCTTCTCATCCATAACAGGCTCCGGTTCCTCAGCAGGGGCTTCCGGCTCAGGGGCCGCGCCGGTGCATTCACTCATGTTGGTTTTGCAGACAGGGCAGGAAGTGTTGACATGACCGGCCTCGCACTTTTCGGTACAGGTACAGGTGGTCAGCGTGGCCACGGAGTCCTCATCCATCAGGGCAAGCAGATCGCTTTCGTCCACCATGTTCAGGAAGTAAGTCTGATACTGTTCCTCTTCCTCGTTGATGGGCGCATCGTAGTCGATCACGATATAGAAGGTGTTGCCGTTTTTCGTCTGAATGGTGATGAACTGCTTGTTGGTGGCTTTGTCATACAGCAGATCGCGGGTGGAGGCGTTGCCCTCATCGTCAATCGGCTCCCCTGCGGGAAGCGTCTCTGCGGGCGTCTCCGTTTCCGGCATTTCCTCCGGCTGTGTGGCCTCGGTCACGGGAAGATTCTGCTCGGTATCATCCGCATAGGCAAAGGCGGTCAGGGAGAAGCTGCAAACCAGCACAGCGCAGAGCGCCAGCATGGAAAGCACACGGATTCCTTTTCTCTTACTCATTCTCAGATACCTCCGTCTCAGTGATTTCAGGGATGGCCGCGCTGCCGGTTTTCATCGCAGACAGGAAGGACATGATCTGATCCTTGTCCATAACCATAGCGCGGACAGTGTTGATGATTTCGAGGTTTTCCATCTCGGTTTTCCGATCATACAGCTCCTTGAGCTGCGCCTGAAGGTCCTCGATTTTCTTTTCGGTCTTCGCAATCTCAGCGCAGACCTTCTGATATTTGGGATTCATAGAAAACTCCTTTCGCTTAATAGGGCGGTCTTCCAAAGGCAAAGAAGTGAGACTGCCAGTAGGAAGAGCTGATGGATGTGTACTGGATGGGATCGCCGCAGTGCAGCATCACATTGTCACCGACATAAATGCCCACATGGGACACGCCGGGGGTGTCGTAGGTTCCTTTGAAGAAGATGAGATCACCGGGCTTTGCGTCAGCCTTTGAAACCGGTGTGCAGATGTTGTATATCCCCTGCGCACCCAGCCGCCCGGTATTTACAAGCCCGCTGTTGGTCAGGACATAGGAGACAAAACCGGAGCAATCGAAGGAGGTTTCGGGGTTGGAGCCGCCCCACACATAGGGATAGCCCAGGTATTTTTCCGCCTCCGCAAGCAGTGTCGCAAACCGCTCATCACTCAGATACTCCGCAGGAACCGTATAATCGCTGGGAGGGTTGGTGACATATTTGTCCACATAGCCGGATGAGGGGAACAGATCCTCCCGGTTGCCCAGCACCGACATATAGGTGGCGTACATGGATAGCTCGTCCTGCCCCATAATGTAAACGGGGACATGGCTGAGGTTGAAGTTTTCCAGCGTCACATTGCAGATGTAATAAGAATACGGGACCTGAACGGTGTACTCATATTCCTCTTCATAGCTTTCACCGGTGTCCGGGTCTGTGACCGTCCTCGTGCCGGTCCGGGTTTCCGTCCGGTATCGGGTTTCGACGATGACCTCTTCGGTGAGGATGTACTGCTTCTCAAAGAGCATATCGAGCGTCCCCAGAACCTCGGAGAGCGTCCATTCGCCTTCATGAAGGGCAGAGAGAATGGAGATCAGCACATAGGGGTCATGCTCGATGTCATCCAGATCGAAGTGATACTCGTCATAATCGTGGGTGGCCTCGTAGTTGTCCAGCTTCGCTTGCAGCTCTGCCTCCATCCGGCAATACTGTTCCTCAGCCCCCAGCATGGCATCATCCTCGCTGAGATAGGAGGACGCAATCACCGCCTGACCGGTAGAGGAAAACATCGCAGTGCATGAGCTGACACCGGCAGCAAGCAGAACGAGAATGCCCAGCCCTACGCCGAACCAGATGAAATATTTCTTGTTCTTGGAGAAGAACTCTTTCACCTTATCGGCGGCTTTCTCACCGGTTTTCTTGGCCGTGGAGGCAGTCGCGGTTCCGGCAGTCTGCGTTCCGGCCTTTCGAGCCGCCGCGTACTCCTGCTTGATCTGCTGCTTCTGATAGTGCCTGTTCATGTTCCGCTGCTTTTTCATCTCAGGATGATCCTGCTGGGTCTTTTCATAGTGCAGCTTCGTATCGGCAATTTCAGCCTCATGTTCCAGCTTGGACACCTTCTCATAGGGCTTGTTTGCCTGATTCTGCCTGTGATGACTGTAATGACGGACAGCGGATTCCGCAAGGATTTCGGTCTTGTGCGCAGCTTCCACGGCAGAGTTGTCCTGCTCGGCCTCGTGAATTTTGCCGTGAACGACGGCAGCAAGGGAGTCTCCAACCTTGTTTACCGTTTTTTTCGTCTCGAATTGGAGCTTACTCGGCTGCTTGAGAGGCTTGATCTCATCCTCAAAGTGAAGATGGGTTTTGCCCTTGCCGGTTTCCTCATCAAAGACGCGCTCCTTTTTGAGAACCTTCTTGGCGGGAAGGCTTTCGCGGGCAGCGTCCAGCCGCTCATGCGCCTGTTCCGCTTTCTTTTCGAGACGCTGGATATTTTTAGTGGGAGCCGGAGCATCCGTGACCGGCTTTTCAGCGGCAGTCTCGGCAACCTTGTCCAGAATGCCTTGCCCGTCTACGGCCTCAACAACTTTGGCTTTGCGGACGCTGCTTGTGACGGCAGTTGTCGCAATCACACTGCCAGGATCAATCGGAGCGGCATAGTTTCCCTCCGGGGCAAGGGGCATGGGAGAAGAGCTTTCGCTGACCGGCAGCTCACCGGGCTTGTATTCTTCCGGCTTTGGCTGTTCCTTTTCGGCAGTGTCAGATTGAGCCTGATCTGCGGATTTGTCCTCCGTAGCCGGAGACATCTGTGCCTCCGGCTTCGGCTGCACATCATCCGGGCGGGCTTGGGGACGCTTCTTCGGTTTTTCCGGGGATGCAGGAGCTTCGGCTTCATGAGGCTTCACGAGCTGGGCGTCTTCAGGTCTCTTTGTGATTTTCTCGGATGTACCTTCCGTCAGGTTTTCCCGCACAGCACCATCCCGCGTCATTCTCACAACAACCTTGTCCTTGGGCTTCAACTGTTGCTTTGCCATCAGATTTCACCTCCGATCCGCGCCTTGGCGAGTTCTGCGTACTCAGGATTCAGTTCAATGCCGATATAATGGCGGTTTAGCTGCTTTGCCACCATACCGGTTGTGCCGCTCCCGAAAAAGGGATCAAGAACAATGCCGCCTTTGGGACAACCGGCCAGCAGACAGGGTTCCACCAGCTTCGGGGGATAGGCCGCATAGTGACCGCCTTTGAAGGGAACCGTATTGACCACCCACACATCCCGCTTGTTGCGCATGGGATTGATCATTCTGTCGGTGATCTCGCCATGTTCACGGGGCCGGTTGATGGTCTGGGTTTGGGGCTGACCGGGAACGGGCTTGCCGTATTTATTGCCGCCCTTCATACCGCGCTTGAGCCGTTCAGCCGTGGCCGGAGCTATCGGTTCCGAAATTGCCTTGGCGTCAAAGAAATACTTCCGGCTTTTGGACAGTAGGAAAATATGCTCGTAGCAGCGGGAACAGCGATCCTTGCAGCTCTCCGGCATGGGATTTTCCTTCATCCAGATGATGTCGTTTCTCAGATACCAACCACTATCCCGGAGGGCAAAGGCCAGCATCCACGGAATGCCGATCATATCCTTCGGCTTGCAGCCCTCAACCTTGTAGTTGAGAGCCACAGCCTGACCGTTCCTGCCCTTGGGATTCTTGGGGTCAACGAAATCACCCTGATTACCTTTCCCGGCATAGGTATCGGCAATGTTGAGCCAGAGCGTTCCATCGGAACGCAGAACGCGCCTGACTTCGGTAAACACTTCGGTCAGGCGCGAGATATATTCCTTCGGTGTTGCCTCTCTGCCGATCTGTTCCTCCACGCCGTAGTCGCGCAGCGCGTAGTACGGAGGGGATGTGACGCAGCAATGGATGCTCTCGTCGGGCAGGGTTTTCAGGACTTCGAGACAGTCACCAATGTAGATTGTGTCAAGCTGTATGGGGATCACTCCTTTCGCTGAGATTGAAGAGGCTCAGTCGGAGAAATACTCGTCCGGCTCATCGTCCTCGTCGATTTCATCCTCCCAGCGGGTCAGAATATCCTCGGCTTCCTTCGCAGCCTCACGGTACAGGCTCAGGCGGTTCTTTTCAAACGCGGCAAAGGCGGGCACATACTTTCCGAACTCCTGAATGGCACGGACATCCTTGGTGCGCATATCCGCAACCATGCCCAGCAGCTCTGCCATCGTCAGCAGATCCTCAATCATGAGATCGTACTTATCCTTGGGAATGGTGACGGCTTCGCCCTCGTCCTCAGCCTCGGCAAAGGGGAACGCACCCTCAGCGGACACATGGTAGAAATGCTCCTTCGCGTTCAGCTCGTCCACGATACCGGCGATGAACTCCATCACGGCATCAGCACGGTTTTCGATCTCTGCCCTGACATGGAGGTACGCCCGGTGGTGCTTTTTCAGCTCTTCCTCCTTGCGGATGAGATTGATCAGCTCGATGGTCATACCCATCAGGCCAAAGAAGCTGTCCATGCCCTTCACAACCTCGCGGAAGGTCATCTCGACGGCAGCGTCACCGAACGCCTCAGTGAACTCTTCCATAACGTGCTTGTTATCCATGTTGATGTTGTAGTTCTTATCCATATTCAAAATCCTCCTTGTATTCAAGCCGTTTCTTCAAGCTTGGTGGTCATGATGCGGTAAAGCTGGGTGTCCTTCGGGAAGTCATCCTTGAAGGGAACGATGGTGGAGCCGTAGAAGATCAGCCCCTCACCGGCGTTGGAGTTGGTGATGTAGTTCTGCTGGCTGGGAGAGATATTCAGAGCTTCACTGAGGATTTTTCTGTCTCCCGAAGCCTGATTCAGAAGGTAGACAAAATCCGAGTTCTCGAAGATATTCTCAACCTCACGAGAAGCCAGAAGATCCTTCACATTCTGCGTGATACCGGTCGGGATGCCGCCCCACTTACGAAACCGCTTCCAGATTTCCACGCTGTATGCGGCGGTCTGTTCCTCTTTCAGCAGCAGATGGAACTCGTCCATGTAGTACCGAGTGGCCTTATGCTGTGCGCGGTTGATGGTAACGCGGTTCCACACCTGATCCTGAACAACCAGCATACCCAGCTTCTTGAGCTGCTTGCCCAGCTCCTTGATGTCGTAGCAGACGAAGCGGTTGTTGACATCCACATTCGTTCTGTGATTGAAGACATTCAGAGAGCCGTGAACATAGATTTCCAGCGCAGTTGCGATGCGCTGTGCCTCCGGCTCTTTTTGGTTGCACAGAATGTTGTAGAGGTCTTCCAGAATGGGCATTTTCTCCGGTTGGGGATCGGCAAGGTAGTCCTGATAGACCATGCGGACGCTTCGGTCAATGATGGTCTTCTCAACCGGCTGCAAGCCGTCCTTGCCGCCGACAATCAGCTCACACATGGAGAGGATGAAGTCGGACTTCAAGGTCAGCGGATTTTCCTCTTCGGAGTAGTTGACATTGATGTCCAGCGGATTGATGTAGTCGGTACTGATGGGCGAAATGCGGATAACCTGACCGCCGAGCTTCTGCACGAGGGGATAATACTCGGCCTCCGGGTCGCACACGATGATGTCATCCTCGGTAATCAGGAAGGCATTGGTCATCTCACGCTTTGCTGAGAAGGACTTGCCGCTGCCGGGAGTGCCGAGGATAAGCCCATTGGGGTTCTTCAATTTCTTCCTGTCCACCATGATCATGTTGTTGGAAAGCGCGTTCAGACCGTAATACAGAGCCTCGCCGCCCTGAAAAAGCTCCTGCGTGGTAAACGGGACGAAAACCGCTGTACTGGAAGTGGTCAGCCCGCGCTCAATCTCGATCTGGTTCAGACCGATGGGGAGCGAGGACATCAGCCCCTCTTCCTGCTGGAAGTCCAGACGCTTGAGCGCACAGTTGTATTTCTGGGCGATGGATGCCGTCTGGAAAATGGCGTTTTCGAGCTTCTGACGGTTGGGCGCTGTGTTCATGATGAGGATGGTCGCGAGGAACATTCTCTCGTTTCGCGTCTGGAGATCCTGCAACAGACGCTTGGCCTCACCGCCGTAGGTGGCAAGATCGGACGGGATGATGTCCATATCGTAGCCGGAACGGACGGCCTTCTTCTGCTCTTCAATTTTCATCTTGTCCAGATCGGTAATCTTTGACTTGATGCGCTTGATGGCCTGAGCCTGATCAATGGTGCGGATATGAAGATTGACCGTAATGTTGGAGTCCATATCGAGGAAGTCTGCCAGCATACGGTCATTCAGCTCCGGCGCGAGAATCTGCAAAAAGCTCACCGCGCCGATGGTTCTGCCCATCTTGAAGCACTTGCCTTCCCGAAAGTCGAAAGAGGTAGGCGCAATGAAGTCTTTGCTGCTGAGGCCGGTACGGGCAACCATATCGAAGGAGAAACGGAACGGTTCACCGGAGTCCATGTTGAACACATCATGCAGGACTTTCAGCCGCTCATAGCCGGACAGCGGCTCGGTCTTCACGCCGAGGGTTTTGAAGTTGTTGAGGATGTCTGCCTCCACTCGGTCGAGCTTGGCCTTGGCGGTACGCAGAGAGTCAGCCTCAATGCCGAAGGTGATGTACTTGCGCTTGACGAGGCCGTTGTTGCCTTTGGTGAGCTGGGTTTGCAGCATATCCGAATACTCGGCGCGGATGTCATTGAAAGCATCGTCCTGTTCGGGGATGCGGATTGCCTTCTTGAACTCATTGATGTTCACTCTCTGATTGATGAAGGAGAGCTGGACAAAGATCGAGCTGTCAAAGTAGTTCAGGAAGTCACACCAGTTCTCAAAGATGGCGGTCTTGTCCTCGTTCTGGGCAAGCTGGTAATTGATGTCGTTATAGCGGATGGCCTTGGTGTAGAGGCGTTGGTTCACCTTACAGATACCGTCCCGGCACATCTCCACATAGGGGATAGTCTGCTGGGCGGACTTGGGGATTTTCTTTGCCTTCTTGTCCTTTTTCTTCTGCATGACGATTTCCTTCTTTTCCGCAGCGGAAAGAGCATCGCCGTACACCTTGCCATTTTTTACGGTCTTCTTAGGCGTGTCTGCCTTTTTGGTGCTGGTTGTCAATCTGCAATTCCTCCTGTTCCTTGATTTCTCGCTGAATGGCAGCGTAAAGATTGTTTGTGCGGTAGGGACGCACCTTGTCCCTCAGAAACATTGACTTGATCACATGACCGAGGATTTTTTCAGCCGGTTGCCCGTCCTTCTCATAGAGGGCGAAGAAGATAAACGGGAGCATCATCACGACCATCAGCATTGCTGCCGTGGAGATGCCGAGGCTGGGCTTGGTGAGAAAGTACATGGGAACACCAACCGCAGCAGCCAGCGCGAAGCAGATGATCTGCCGCTTGGTCAGGTTGAACATGACCTTGGTTTTCACACGGTTAAGGTCCTTCGGGACCGGTACGAATGCCATTTTCTGAAACCTCCTTTCCGAGAGATACATCGCTTTCCACTTCGTTGCCCCACACGTCCCATCCCTCCGGGGACTGTCTGGCAAAAAGCTCAATCCGTGGAAGTTCGCCCATGAGCTGAACAATGCGTTCACGGGCTTCATCCGGTTTCTTGCTGTGTTCCTCCACATGGCTGAGGATGACCTGACGGACACCGGCGTTCACACGCCTCGGATGCCCCTTTGTGGCAAGAATGCAGATTTCGGCATTTGCACGGGTCCAGTAGCCCATGCCGATGAAGAGATCATCGTTCTTCCGGTTCTGCTTCACCCATACGAAAGCGACGGTTTTATATGAAAATCCCCATGCCTCAAGCACTTCGATCGCTTCATAAAGACATGGGAATGTGATCCACAGGAACAGTGCGCAGTCTTTGGCGGCAAGCTCACCAACAGGTAAAGCCTTGATGTCCTCAATGCTCATCGTCGGATAATGACTTTCCGCAGACCGTCCCTGTCCTTTCTTTGAATAGGTCCGATACGCCCAAGGCGGATCGGCATAGATGATGCTGTACTTTTTCATCCCGACCTCCTTAATGTGCGTTGAACAACGACTTCGAGAGGCTTCCGGTCTTGAATAGCGAGAAGCACAAGATAACTGTGTATGCAGCCACCGAGAACAGAGCCGAGTGAATGTTGGCCGCGATGATCATGTTGTTGATGAGAACGGCATAGATGCCGACGCAGATCATGATGAGGAAGCCTTGGAATGCCAGGGCGAAAAGACCCTTGAGGTAATTCGTTCCGATGCTGCCCCACTCGCGGTTGCTCATCGTAGCAATAGGGATAGGCGCAATGCTGACGGTGCAGTAAATCTCGATCATTCGTCCGTACAGGATGACTGTGATCAGGATGGACATGATTTTGAGGCACAGGCTGATGACCAGCGTTTCAATGGCAAGGCCGAGCAGTTCACCAACACCCATTGCTTCCATACTCGTTCGCATTGTGTCCAGCGTTGAGGCAATGTCAATGTTTGTGGTGCCGTGAATGACTCCGGCTGCGCCCGCAACCACGGACTGTCCGATGTCGAATACTGCCATCACGATGTCAAAGGTATTGGTCACGAGGTAGATTGCAACAGCCGCCTTGAAGAACCACTTGAAGAACATCCAAGTGTCCATGTCGTGCATATTGTTTTTCTCCGTGATCATGGAGATCAGCTCGTAACACAAAACGAAGGTGATAATGATACCGGCAATGGGGACTATCACGCTTTCGGATAGTCCCCGAATCATCGCATAGATGCTGCCGTTCCATGTAGAAGGGGTCCTGCCGACCTCCCCGGCAATCGTGCCTACCTTCTCATTGACATCGGTGAACATATTGGTCAGGTTGCTTTCGATCATGCCGATGAGCATTTCCTTGATGGCTTCTGTGATTTTTTCTAAGATACTGCCCAATATTTCACCACCTTTCGGTTAAGCTGGGCTTGCCGGATTAGAACAAACCGGACAGAAGAGGGATCAGCGTGGTACCGATGACCACCACACCGCCACCGGCCATGAGCTGCTTGATGCCCTGGCTCTTCGCGCCGGGGTTGTCGTTGCCGTAGCCCTCCATCAGATTGACCACGCCCCACACAGCGAGGCCAGCGCCGAGGGCGATAACGAGAGTCTGCAGGACCGTGACTGCCTGAGTGATAAATGCCATAGATTTTTCCTCCTGATTTCTTGTTGTTTTTTGAAAATGGGCATAAAAAAAGAAGCCCCGTCGCTGTTCTGCTTTGAACCTTGCCGTCAGGCTCGGCTCACTGCGCAGTGCAGCGACGGGGCTTTAATCTTCTTTGATCTCCCCCATATCATAGAGATCAAAGGTATCGGTGGGCTTGACCACCAGCCTGTGGGAGCGGTATTTCTCGATGTCAAAGGCGTTTCGCTTATCGTAGTCAGCCAGCAGTTTGTATCTTGGATGCTTCGTTATGTCGTACTTATCACTGAGAAAAGGTCTCACGCCTCTAAGCTGCAAGATACATTTGCTGCCGTCCATGACGGCAATTTCGTCCTGAGACATCAACTCTTTACCAACCTTCTGATAGTTCAGCCCGTAGGAATTGTTGGTGGAACGGGTTTCCGAAGTGTTGTATAGGTCAATCGTTTCCTTGCCCAGCACTTCGCTGAGTTCTTTCAGAGTGGATTTTTCCTTTCCGCCGAGGAATAGGGTGCAGTCGCAGTTTCCCGCAATCGTGTCAGCCGCATCCTTGTAGATGGTCTTGAGCTGGGACTGGGACTGCAAGATGATTGCCGCCGAGATTTCCCGGCTGCGGATGGTTGCGATGAGCTTATCGAACTTTGGTATCTGGCCGATATTCGCAAACTCGTCCAGAAGACATCGGACATGAACAGGAAGTCTGCCGCCGTACTCGTCATCCGCCTTATCACAGAGCAGATTGAACATCTGAGAATACATGATGGCACAGACAAAATTGAAGGTGTCATCCGTATCGCTGATGATCACGAACAGGGCCGTTTTCCTGTCTCCGAGGGTGTCCAGCTCCAATTCGTCGTAGCTCATCAGCTCCCGCAGCTCCGCAATGTCGAAGGGAGCAAGTCTGGCACCGCAGCTAATCAGGATCGATTTGGCCGTTTTGCCAGAGACGAAAAGTCAAGGACTTTTTCATCAAATTCAAAAAGAAGTCACATTTTGCGGACTTCCTCACGGAGCAGACGCTTGATTTTGTCCTCCATCGTCTCCTTGGCGGTCTGGCTGAAATGCACACGC
>OFMH01000317.1_pt1 | contig 36514 bp, 35 predicted proteins | sample 1541761 | NCBI WGS metagenome assembly OFMH01 (sample SAMN04209249, study PRJEB22552) | human gut metagenome | biome: gut; material: feces | host: Homo sapiens | place: USA: Oklahoma
GCCTTGTGAACAGGAGTGTCCACAAGACCCCAACATTTATTATAGAACCAAAAAATCGGACCCGCCACGTAACCGGGTCCGATTTTTTATGCCCTTGTCAGCCTTTTATAAATAAGCTATGATGAGAAAAAACGAAAAGGAACGATATGCTTATGGAATCTCTTCTCCGCTCGGTCTACGGCCGGGCCGAAGCTGAATATGTCATCAAAAAATCCCGTTTCATCGCTACGGTCTGCGAAGTCAAGACGGAAGACGAAGCGGCAAATTTCATAGAAAGCGTGCGCAAGCACTACTGGGATGCCCGGCACAACTGCTCGGCCTTCCAAATCGGGCCGAACGGCCAAATCCAGCGCTCCAGCGACGACGGCGAACCGTCGGGAACGGCAGGACGCCCCATTCTGGAAGTCTTAAAGAAACGGAACCTGACCAATACGGCCGTCGTCGTCACCCGCTATTTCGGCGGCATCAAACTCGGTGCCAGCGGCCTCATCCGGGCCTACAGCCATGCAGCGACCCTGGCCCTCGACGAAGCGTCCGTCGTCGACTATACGCCCTTTACGGTCTTTACGGCTACCGTCGCCTACCCTTTGGTCAGCACCATCGAGCGCTTTGCCGAAAACGAGGGCATCCTCATCAGCGACCGGGCCTTTGCTGCCGACGTCACCTTTACCCTCGAAGTCCGCCAGGACAGAACAGACGCCGTTGCCGAAAGCTTAACCAACGTCACCAACGGCCGCGTCAACTGCAAAAAAACGGGTACCGTCGTAAAACCGGTACCCGTCACAGAGACGTAACAGCTGCTTCGATCAGGCCTTATAGCCCGTTGCCATATCGACCATATTTTCAAGTTTTTCGCCGGCGAGGAACCGTTCCAGGTTATCGGCGGCAATGCGGGCGATGTAGTCATGGGTTGCCTTAAGGTGGTAACCGCCTGAAATATGGGGCGTAATATAGACCCCCTTAGTCTGCCACAAAGGATCGTCTGCCGGCAGCGGTTCCGGTTCGGTAACATCCAGGGCGGCCCCTGCCAAATGACCGGAAAGGACGGCTTCCCGCAGGGCTTCCTGATCGACGTTCGTGCCGCGGCCGACGTTGACGAAGAAGGCCCCCTTCTTCATGGCCATAAAGCGGTCCTTGTCATAGATGTGATGCGTTTCCGGCGTATCGGGAAGGCAGGAAGCGACGATATCTGCTCGGGAGAGATAGTCTTCGAAATGAGCCATATCCCCCATTTCATCGGCTTCCGGCGGTACTTCGCCCTTGCGGCGGCGCAGGCCGATGACATAAGCTCCCAGGGCCTTTACGCGGCGGCCGAAATTGCGGCCGATATCGCCGAACCCGACGACGACGACGGTGGCTCCGTAAAAAGACGTGACCGGACCTTTGTCCTGCCACAACGATTGATGTTGGTTGTCATAATATAAATACAGTTTCTTCATCATAGCCAGACTCTGAGCCAGCATGTGCTCGGACAAAGCCAGGCCGTAGGCGCCGGTCGCATTAGTGAGCGATACGCCGTCGGGCAGAATACCGGGCTTACAATAGCTGCCGGCACCGGCACTGTTGAGCTGCAGCCATTTCAAATTCTTGGCCTTGCTGACAAGTTCCGGTACGATGTTGCCGATAATGACATCTGCTTCTTCCAGGGCCGAACCGGCATCGCTTCCATCGCCGGGACAGTAGGTCACGTTGGCAGATCCTGCCGCGGCCTCAATCCACTGTCTCTGTTTCGCATCCGTATCCATGACAACTAAAATATTCAACCGTATCACTCCTTATTATTTTTTGCGTTGGCGGCAATTTCTTTCACCGTTTCTAATGGGCATTTAGCGACGTGGGCGATGAATTCATAGGTCACATCTTCCTGCAAAAGTTCCGTAACCAGACGAATCACGCTGCACTCTTCGCCGTCCATGTTGACGAATTGTCCCATGTTCCGCCTCCTCTGCACTATCTCCTCAGTAAAAGGTCTTCCCAGTGGAAAACAAGACCTTTTTCGTAAAAATAAGCGTTACATTTACATTTCAATTATAGCTTGTATATACTGAAAAAGATAGGCAGGGCCGGCACTTGTGACAAAACTGTTCATCGGCGGCCGAAATATATCAACTATCTGTTAATGATAGCCCTAAAAAAGAACTTATTGTTACTAAAAAGACAGCCGCTGTCGTCATGATATTTAAATCTGACGACAGCGGCCGGTTCTTATGGACAATGTGTTTCAGTTGGGCCCGTCTTATTTCGCCATGAGCGAGGCGACTTTATTGGCAAAGGCCACGGGATCATCAGGCATGATGCCTTCGAGGAGGAGGGCCTGATCGTAGAGCAGGTGGCAGTAATCCTTGAAGTCGGGATCGTCCTTGCCGGCCTGATGAACGGCGGCTAATTTACTGAACAATTCGTGCTGGGGATTGATTTCCAAGATGCGGCGAGCCTTGAACATGGGGTTGTTGGCCGCAGCAAAGGCCTGTTCCATGGCCAGAGACGGGCCGGCAGCATCGGCAACCAGGCAGACGGCACCGCTCTTCAAGCGGTTCGACAGGCGGACGTCAGCGACCTTGTCGCCTAAGAGGCTCTTCATATCGGCTAAGAGGCCTTCGTTGTCCTTAGCGAGGTCCTCGTTCTTCTTCTTTTCAGCCTTGAAAGCGTCATCTTCGAGGTCCAAATCGCCGCGGCTGACGGAATGGAAGCGATGACCTTCGTATTCGCCGATGGCTTCGACGGCGAATTCATCGACGGGATCGGTCATGTACAGGACTTCGATGTCCCGGTCGCGGAGGAGTTCCATCTGGGGCAGGCCTTCGATGGCTTCCTTATCCTTGCCGGTAGCGTAATAGATTTTCTGCTGGCCGTCTTTCATACTGTCGACGTATTCCTTGATCGTCCGGAGTTTTCCGTCTTTCGAGGACATGAACAGCAGGAGGTCCTTCAATTTTTCGACGTTGTTTTCACCGGTCATCATGCCGCTGTAAACGCCGATTTTCAGGGATTTCCCGTATTCGGCCCAGAACTTTTCATACTTTTCGCGGTTCTTTTCGAGGTCCCGCTTCAAGGACTTGAGAATCGTCTTTTCCAGGTTGCGGCCGATGAGGCTCAGTTCCCGGCTCTTCTGGAGGAGTTCACGGGAAATGTTGAGGGACAGGTCCGGCGAATCGACGAGGCCTTTGACGAAGCGCAGGTAATCCGGCAGGAGGTCCTTGCATTTATCCATGATGAAGATGTGCCGCGAATAGAGCTGGATGCCCGGTTCATAGTCGGCATAGTAGAGGTTGAACGGAGCCTTGCCCGGGATGAACAAGAGGGCTGTGTAGTCGACGGCACCTTCGGCGCGGTTGTGGAAGATGTCCATCGGTTCGTCCCATTCATAGAACTGGTGCTGGAAAAATTCGTGATATTCTTCCGGTTTGATATCCGATTTGTTCCGCGTCCACAAAGGCTGCATGGAATTAAGCGTCCGCGTTTCCGTATGTTCTTCTTCCGGTGCATCTTCGATGGTCTTGCCGTCGGCATCCTTTGGCTTTTCTTTGGTCGTAAAGTCCATGGTGATCGGATAGCGGATGTAGTCGGAATACTTCTTGACCAGGCCTTCGATGGTCATCAGGTCGGTGAAGTTTTCTTCGCTGCTGTCGCCGTAAAATTCACTGTTCAAATGAAGGATGATCGTCGTCCCGTGCTTGGGCTTCTGGCATTCTTCGAGGGTGTATTCGCCGCTGCCCGTCGATTCCCACTTATAAGCCTGAGATTCGCCGGCCTTGCGGGTGACGACGGTAACCGTATCGGCGACCATGAAGGCCGAGTAGAAGCCGACACCGAACTGGCCGATGAGGTCCTTATCGGTATCGCCTCCGTCCTGGGATTCTTTCAGCTTTTCGAGGAAAGCCTTGGTCCCGGACTGAGCAATAGTGCCGAGGTTGTCCATCAGGTCCTGCTTGTCCATGCCCAGGCCGTTATCGGAAATGGTCAGGGTATGAGCGTCGGCATCGGGCGTCAAATGGATTTCAAAACCCGTTTCCCCTTCGAGGAGGTCGCCGTTGGTCAGAGACTGATAATGGAGCTTATCGATCGCATCGGAGGCGTTGGAAATGAGTTCGCGCAGGAAGATTTCGTGATTTGTATAAATAGAATGGACCATCAAGTCCAGCAGCTGCTTCGTTTCAGCTTGAAATTCATGGGTTTCTTTTGCCATGGTAAAAACACTCCTTTGTATCCGTATTCCGTATCGTCAGATACCCTGAGGTACCTTCACATCACTATCATACAGCAAAAAGTCAAATAGTCAAGTATTTTTTCAGCATAAGCTATTTCAATGGCAAAAGACAAGGCCCGGCCTCATTCCCACTGCTTGCGGGGCCCCAAGAGGACCGAGCCGCCGATAAAGATTTTCTCCAAATTTCCCTCTCCGTCGACGCTGGCCGCGATGGCAATGGTACCGCCGGGCTGCTTCATATAAGCGGCGACCTTCTTCCGGGTCGTACAGGCCAGGGCCGCAGCGACGGCTGCCGAACCGCTGCCGCAGCTGTTTTCCCAGTAGAGGGTGTCCGTTTGGCTGACGTAAACGGCGGGCACCATTTCCTTCGTCTTGGCGTCGCAGAGGATGAGGCCGTAAGCCGGGAAATCTTCGCCGTCGACGTAGTCTTTTAAAGCCTGCCAATAAACGTCTTTATCGAGATCCTGAAAAGAGTCGACGAAGTGGACGAAGTGGGTAATCCCCGGCAGGTCGACGCGGAAAAATCGGGCCGGCACGCCTTTGACGTCGAGCAAAAGGGCGCTGACGTCGTCGGGATAAGGCATTTCGATAAAGGCTTGGTATTCGTCGCCGCCTTTATGATTGACCTTGACCGGCAGGATTTCGTCACAGCCGGAACAGGACACGCCGTAGACCCCTTCTTCCTTTTCGCCGCAGGCTAAGGCATAGGCCGCCGCAGCCCGCGAGGCATTGCCGCAGAATTCGCCGCCCATCATATCGACGCGAATCGGTTTCCCCTCGTCGAAGGTCACATAACCGACCTGCTCGGCATCGACGTCAGGCCGTGCCAAAAGCTCCGCTGCCAAGGTGCTGTGCGCGTCTTTTGGAACGGGCGTCAGCACCAAAATCGTCTTATTGCCGCTGGGATCGGCCAAAATATAATCTATTGTCATGATGATTCTCCCTTTCGCGCGGATCCGTACGTCCGCGCCGTATAGTACTTATCTCTTGCTATTGTATCACGGTGCCCGTCTTCATAGAATACGAAGATTGCCTTTTTATCCTTTTCACCAAGGAATGGACTCTCCATATAATCCTATCATCCCCCAGCCCGAAGCAAAGTCTATCCCGTCGTCCCTCCCAAGACCGAATACAGCCTGACCGACTTCGGCCGCACCCTGTCGCCTATCATCGAATCCGTGTGCGACTGGGGAAAAATCTATATGTCCGACCGAATTTTATCAAAAAATATTTCATCTAAATAAATATAACTCTAAAAAATCTAAATGTAAATTTCATAACGGCTTACTACGGCGGCTTGAATCCCTGACCTGAGATTTCAAGCCGCCTTTTGTAAACTCATAAAGTCAGACATCTTATTGTATCACAGAAAAAGAAATATTTCTCAGCAGCCGGGACTCCCTCTTCCATATTTCTCTCGGACCATAATTTCACTGACAACATCCCATTATCGTCACAATTTCCACTGCCAAATGAGCCTCTAAGGTACTTCCTCTCCTTTTTCCATACCGGACTTGTTCTTAGGATGAAGGGGCTTCTCTGCCCGTACAGGCGATTTGCGAATCCCCTCCGGTTTCACGCCAATACCCTCAGACAGATTCTGTCCTTGCTCCTAAGGTTTTCACCGTCCCTGATGCCAATCCATGAAAAAAGCCCGCTCTCTCATGGAAGCGGGCTCTTACTGTAAAAACAATATTTTATAAATGGGATATGACGTCCTCTTCTTTTTTCGATTGAAAATGCCAGGCGGCAGGCTTTGCTTCCGAGGCGGCATAACCGATCTGCATGAGGGCGACGATCTTGGCGTCCTTCATTTCCGGGAACAGCTTTTGTTGTGCTTCTGTATCGAAGTCGCTGACCCAGGCAGCGCCGAGGCCCAGGTTTTCAGCAGCCAGCCAGAGCTGCATGGCGGCAATGCTGGCATCGACGATGCCGTGGTTCTGACCGTCGGAGCGGACCCAGGCTTCATCCGCCACGTAACCGACGGCGATGGTCAGAGGGGCCTGAAAGTGGTATTTCGTAATGGCCTTAATCTTTTCAAGGCTCTCTTTCGATTCGATGACCCAGGCCCGAATGGGCTGGCGGTTTATCGCACTCGGCGCCAGCATAATGGCTTCCTTCAATTTTTCAACGAGGGACGGTTCTACTTTTTTATCCAAAAATTTGCGGACCGAATAACGATCTCTCATCAGTTGTTCAAATTCCATGGTCAAGTCTCCTTTTCGCATAAGGTCTCCCCGTCATCGGGTTATCCTCATTATACTCACAGGTATAAAATTTACAAGTACGCACATTTTTGGTACCTGAAAAATAAGACTCCCCCGACCTCGTCGACAGGGTTCGACCGACCTATTCGCCTCCTTTATGTGTTCGGGCACAAGCAAAAAACGCTGCCTCCCGGTGAGACAGCGTTTGCTTATGATATGCCAATCTGATTCTCTATTTATCTTCGTAGACCCGGACCCGCAGTCGGAGGCCTAAGTCGTCGCAGATGGCCTGACATTTTTTGATTTCTTCACTGTCTTCGACCTTATCGACGACGGTGAGGACGACGTTGGGGACGTATTCTTTGCAGCTGACGGCGAAGTGCAGCATGGAATCGAAGGACGGCAGGCCGAATTTACTCCGCGTCAGTTCAAGATACCGTTCTTTGTTCGACGCATTCATGCTGATGGAGATGGTATCGAGGATGCCGCCGCCAAAATCGGGAGCCGTGGGACGGCCATAGGCGAGGTCCGACAGGCCGTTGGTATTGAGCCGCGTCTTAACATCAGGGTGCGTTTCTTTGACATATGCCAGGAGCGTTTTCAAATCTTCCAAGCGTTCCGTCGGTTCGCCGAAGCCGCAGAATACGACTTCATTGATATGGTCCCAAGGTGCCCCATCGAGTTCTTTCTTTACTTCGTCGACGGTCGGTTCTTGTTTCAGCCACAGTGTTTCGTCTTCAGCCATCTTCTTCATCGAGCGCAGGCAGAAGGTGCACGAACAGGTGCAGCGATTGGTCAAATTGACGTACATGCTCCACGGGCTTTCCGTCTTCAGTTTCAATCCTTCTTGTAAATCAACGTATTGTCCTTGTCCTACTACGGTATAAACGATCATAATTACTATCCCCTTTTATTGTAATGTCGTCAGGTATTCTTCAAAAGCAAGGCCGGCGTTATGCGGTAAATCTAAGGTTTCCGTATATTCCATGACCTTGCAGATGAAGTCAGCTGCTTTTTGTACGGCTTCTTCTAATCCCTCACCGCGAACGACCGATGCCGAGACGATGGCCGAAAAGACGTCGCCCGTCCCGCTGCGGTCACTGCCGATTTTCTTAGTTTTGACCCACGAGGTCTTCCCGTGGTCGTAAATGAAGTTTCCGATGCACGAATCGCGGTGAATCCCGGTCAGGATGACGCCTTGAGGCCCCTTGTCGGCCAGGGCCTTGGCCATGTCGGAAAAGTCCTCATCCTTGAGTTCAGATGACGGCCGGTAGGGTCTCCCCAAGAGTTCGCAAGCTTCGGTCAGGTTCGGCGTCAGGACGTCAGCTGCCGACAGGAGACGCCGCATTTCGTCGCACATTTCCTGAGTATAAGACGAATAGATCCGGCCGTTGTCGCCCATGACGGGGTCGACGATGACCTTCGTATCCGGCCTTTTGAAGTCGCGGAGAAAGTCGAGGACCATGTCGATCTGCCGGACGGAACCGAGAAAACCCGTGCTGATGCCGTCGAAGGTCAGATCGTTTTTCTTCCAGCTTTCGATATACGGCGTCATATGGTCCGTATAGTCGTCGAGGTAGTAATCGTGAAAACCTGTATGAACAGAGAGAATCGCCGTCGGCAGGATGCAGCCCTGTACCTTTAGCGCCGATACGATGGGAAGCGCCACGGCAATGCTGCAGCGGCCGTAGCCGGTTACGTCATTGACCAGGGCCAACTTTTTTTGATGCATAGAGAATCATTCCTTATCTTTTCAGGTTGTAACCATAACCACGGAATGGGACTCTCATGAAACAAGCAGCAATGGCATAGGCAGCCGCCATGTTGATGACCCCTTCCCCGATGAGACCGGGCACCATGGTAAGGCCGACACCTAAGCTGCCGTAAAGGAGACTGCCGGCCGCCGTATAGGACAGAACCATCCAGACGGCGGATAAGAGGAAGCCTAAAAAGACCTTGAGGGACATCAATTTCCACGGCCCCTTATCGGGACGGACGGCGAAAAAGACGGCTTCGACCATGATGAATTTAATGATCAGGGTCGGCACGATCCAAATGGGAAAACCGCCGATCAGGTCGGACAGGGCCGAACCGAGAGAGGCCGCAACGGCAGCCTGACGGCGCGAACTGAACAGGACAGACGCAAAGATGACGGCATCGCCTAAATGGGCATAGCCCAAGGGAATGGGAATGCGCGGTACGAAGGTCAGGATAAAGACCAAGGCCGTTAACACGGCTCCATAGCAAAGAGCAGCAGCCGAAAAAGTCGGTGCCTTTTGTTCCATAGATGATGAATGCATGTGAAATCCTCCTCACGGGTACAGAATTCACACATTGGCCAATGTATGGTTATGATTAATCTGTACTCTATTTTAGAGTATATTAACTGTTCTGTAAATGGGACAGATTTGTTTTTTTCTGTACAGCTCGTAAGGACGCCTGTCATATGGCCAAAAAAATAGCCCCCGTAAAGGGAGCTATTTCAGTTTATTTCGTCTCTAAATAGGTCCAGCCGTCTTCCTGGCGGACTTTCTGTTCTTTCATGAGATGACCCAAGGCCCGTTTGAAAGCGGCCTTGCTGAGGCCGAATTTGGCCTTGATGACGGCCGGAGCCGTCTTGTCGCCGTAAGGCATCTTGCCCTTGCGCTGTTCGAGGAACTGCAGGATCTTTTCGGCATCGGGATTGATGGCATTTTCCTTGGTCTGGCGCAGGGAAATGTTGATGCGCCCGTCTTCACGCAGGTAGGTAATACGGCCCTTTATCATCTGGCCGATTAGGATCGGTCCGTTGAATTCGCTGCGGTGCAAAAAGGCGATCCACCGTTCGCGGGTCATGAGGTAAGCCCCCTGGTCGGTCATGTTGTAGACCGCCCCTTCGACCCAGTCGCCGACCTTGGCGTCGGTCGCAGCCCGCGAGGCCCGGCGCATTTCGTCTTCGACTTCCATCGACACGGCCAGGCGGTGGGACTTGTCTTCATAGAGCTTGACCCAGACGTATTCCCCTTCTTTGGGACGCCCCTTCATTTCGGCAAAGGGCATGAAGATGCCTCGTTCCGTTCCGACGTCGACAAAGGCGCCGAAGCGCGTCGTATTGATGACCGGCGCATAGCCGATCTGGCCTATTTTAATCTTGGGCAGGCGCATGGACGCCGTCAGTCTCCCCGACGGATCGTGGTACAAGAAGACCGTCACCTTGTCGCCGATATGGACTTCGCTCGTCTGCTGCTTCAGATGGAGGAGGATATCGTCATTGGTATTGCCCGTACCGCCGTCCAAAAAGGCGCCCATGTCACTTTGGCGCAAAACTTCCAAGGTAACGATGGTATTTTCTTGATGTGTCGTCATATTATTCACCTTCGTAGTCAATCCGCGGTGCGTCAGCCCACAAGTTTTCCAGATCGTAGTACTGGCGTTCCTGTTCGACGAAGACGTGGGCAATGACTTCACCGGCATCGATGAGGATCCACTTGCCTTCACGGTAGCCTTCGACGTGGAGGATGGGATAGCCGTTCTTTTCCATCTGTTCTTCAATGTTGTCGGCAATACTCTGGGTCTGCCGGTTGTTGCGGGCACTGCAGATGACGAAGTAGTCGGCCATGAGGGACGATTCCTTGATGTCGAGGACGGTGATGTCCCAGGCTTTCTTGTCGTCGGCTGCGGCGCAGGCGATTTCATAGACGGATAAGTCTTTCATCGGTTCAGCATTGGCTGGTTTCATGGTAATTGGCATATATGAAAAGTCTCCTTTTTATACGAATTCAAAATCAAGTATCATCGGGCTTGGGTGCTGCCGAAATGGCGTTGTTCGTCCGGCCGATGACTTTTTGGACTTCGACCGGGTCGTAGGTCCAGTAATATTTATTGTCGCTGTTCTTGCCTCCTGCGGCCATTTCACCGGGCAGGATGTAGAAATTGATGTTGTCGGCCGTGACGTTGCGGAAATCAAAGGCCAGTTCGGCCATATCCTTAGCCGGGATGTTGGAATCGATGTCGTGCCACAGGCGGTACATGAAGAAGGCATTGCTCAAGCCGAAGTCTTTCTGCCGGTCTTCATAGAAATTCTTGATGAACCGTTCCTGGCGCTGGGTCCGCGATACGTAGCCGTTGCTGTCGAGGTAGCGCATATAGCCCGTGGCGTCCTTGCCGCTGAGGGTCTGGTAGCCCTGGAAGATGTTGATATCCGTTTCGCCGGCTGCATCGCCGTGGTACATGTTCTTTTCGACGTACAAGGGTACGCCGCCGTTCATGTCGACCATCTTGGCGAAGGATTCCGGCGTAAAGGCCGCGTAGTACGGGATGGGAATGTGGAAGATGTCTTCGACGACGGCCCGGACCAGGCTGATGCCGCCTTCACTGTAGACGTCCTGCAGCTCTTGTATCCCCTTTTCCTTGCGCCCTTCGATTTTCGTATCGTCAGGCAGCATGATCAGGTCGATGTGCTTCTTGTCCTTGTTGATGGCGGCGACGCCGACGAAATTGGCCTGCTGAGGGTTTTCTCCGTCGGTGCCGATGAGCAGGACGTAGAGCGGCTTGTCGGCGCTGGTCTGGACGAAATCACTGCTGTCGGCCGGGGCCGAATCGGGTCCTTGAGGCTGCTCAGCAGGGGCCGTGAAGTGGAGGTACGCCGACCGGCCGACGAGGAAGATGGCAATGGCGGCGACGACGGCTAAGATTCGATTCAGTATTTTTCTTCGTTTTTCCTGTGTCATCGTCCGGCCTTCCTCGCTGCCGCTTTCATCATGGCGCTGATGTGGGCATTGCGGTTGATGACCGTGCCGATGAAAATGGGCTTCTTCTGGTCGAGGAGGTGGCGGATCGTCGAGTCGTAGCCTAAGAGGACGGCTTCGTCGAGGTCTCGTTCAGCAGCCTGACGCAGGGCTTCGACGCCGTCAAAATCGCGGTTCTCTTCGATATAGTCGGCCATAAAAATGATTTTTTCCAACTGCCCCATCTGTTCGGCTCCCGTCGTGTGGTGGGCAATGGCCGCTAAGATGTCGGCATCATCAATACCGTACTGCTCGCGGGCCACGGTGACGGCCGCATAGCCGTGGAGGAGGCTGCCGATGGCAAAGACCGGTGCCGGCAGATCCGTAAAGGACCGCTTGGCCAGGGCCTGCATCTCTTCGAGGGGCTTTTGCTTGGCCGCATCGTGGAGAAGAGCCGCCACTTCTGCCGCATCAGCATCGCTGCCGTAGCGGTCTGCCAAGTGACGGGCCGCAGCGGCTACGCCGAGGACATGGGTATAACGATGAGGGGTCAGGGCTTTTTTTAAATCGTCTTTAATGGCGTCTTTGAATTCTTCGTTGTACATTGATATACTCCATTTTTTCTGATGTATTCGACTACAGCCGATGGAATCATATAGCGGACGGACAGGCCGAGGCGGATGCGGCGCCGCAGCTCCGTAGAGGATATTTCCATCGTCGGCACGGGCAGTTTGAGGATGTTTTTTCCCAGCTCCCCGAAGGACGAGATGATGGTATCGATCTGTTCCGACCCGTCCGGTCGGGTCGCACCGATGAACTGGCAGAGGCTGAGGATTTCCTCAGGGTTGTTCCAGTTGTGCAGGTCGTGGATCGTATCGGTCCCCGATATGAAATACAGGCTGTGCGACGGGCCGTATATTTCTTTTAACAGGCGCAGCGTATCGACCGTATAGGAATTGCCCTTGCGGCGCATCTCCATATCGCTGACAGTAAAGTAAGGGTTATCAGCCGTAGCCAGGCGCGTCATGGCCAATCGCTGCTCTGCTGTCGCACCGCAGACATCCTTATTAGGCGTGATGTACGACGGCACGAACAGGACCTTCTTCAAATGAAAGGCCTGGCGCGCTTCTTCGGCGATCATGAGGTGCCCCAAGTGGATGGGGTTAAACGTCCCTCCCATGACGCCGAGCCTAGTGATTTCCATGGTACAAATAGATTCCTCCCCAGGCGATAGCTACTGCTAACGCATAAAGCAATAAAAATTTGGCATAGTGCCGGTATTCAAATCGTGTTTTCGGTGATGCGGCGTACTGACGAAGGGTCCGCCCGTAGCCGCGAAGGAGGCGCAGCATCAGCGGATCTGTCCCTGGCCGTCAATGAGGTATTTATACGAAACCAGGGCTTCGAGGCCCATAGGACCGCGGACGTGCAGTTTCTGCGTGCTGATGCCGATTTCAGCGCCAAAGCCGAATTCAAAGCCGTCGGTAAAGCGCGTCGAGGCATTGACGTAGACGGCCGCCGAATCGACGGCCAATTGGAAGGCTTTGGCCGTTTCCGGATTTTCCGTGACGATGGCTTCCGAGTGGTGAGTGCTGAAGCGGCGAATGTGACTGAGGGCTTCTTCGAGGGAACCGACGACTTTGACCGACATGATGAGGCTGTTGTATTCCGTCGCCCAGTCGTCGTCATCGGCAGCCTTCATGACACTGGCTGCCCGGGCTTCATCGTCGCCGCGGAGTTCGACCGTATCGGCTTCCATGACCGGAGCTAGTTTGGCTAAAAATTCCTTGGCCACGTCGCGGTGCACGAGCAGCGTTTCCATGGCGTTGCACGTCGACGGCCGCGAAACCTTGGCGTTTTCGACGATATTGACGGCCATGGAAAGGTCGGCATCCTTATCGACGTAGACGTGGCAGACGCCGCTTCCCGTTTCGATGCAGGGCACCGTCGCCGTGTCGACGACCATGCGGATGAGGCCGGCGCCGCCGCGGGGAATGGCAAGGTCGATATAGCTGCGCAGGGTCAGGAGTTCCTTGACCAGTGCCCGGTCGGTATTTTCAATGATATTGACGCAGTCCGCCGGAAGGCCCGCTGCTGTAAGTCCCTGGCGGATGACGCCGGCCAGAGCCGTATTGGAAGCAATGGCTTCACTGCCGCCGCGAAGGACGCAGGCATTGCCCGATTTGATGCAAAGAGCAGCGGCATCGACGGTGACGTTAGGCCGCGATTCAAAGATGATGGCAATGACCCCTAAGGGGACGCTGACCTTACGGATGAAAAGGCCGTTGGGACGGCGGAATTCATCGAGGACGACGCCCGACGGGTCCTTCAGTTCGATGACCTGGCGGACGCCTTCCGCCATGGCATCGATCCGCTCTTTGGTCAAAGTCAGGCGGTCGACCATGGCCGGTGCCATGCCCTTTTCTTTGGCCCGCTTCAAATCTTCGGCGTTAGCTGCCAAAATGTCATCGACATGGGCCGTCAAGGCGTCGGCAATATAAGCCAGGGCCTTATTCTTGACGTCGGTCCCGGCCGTTTGCAGGACGTACGACGCTTCTTTGGCATCGCGGCCCTTGCGGAATACTTCAGATATCATGGGAAAAACCCCTTTCTAATACATGACGACCAAATTATCGCGGTGAATGACTTCGTCGAAAATGCCGTTGTGGCCGAGGACCTTGGCAATATCTGCCGACTGGCGGCCCTTGATGGCATTGATGTGGACGCTGCCGTAGTTGGAAATGCCTTTGGCGATGGTCAAGCCGTCGTAGACGACGCTGACGATATCCCCTTCTTCAAAAAGGCCTTCGACAGCCGTAATGCCTACGGGAAGGAGGCTCGAGCCTTTTTCGATGATGGCGTCGCGGCAGCCCTTGTCGACGATGAGTTTCCCCGTCGCCTTACTGCCGGAAACGAGCCAGCGCTTCTTCGAGTGGAGCGGTGTTTCCTTGGCTTTGAACAAGGTCCCGATTTCTTCGCCAGCGCAGATGCGGCTGACGATGTCTTCTTCACTCCCGGAGGCGATGACCATATCGACGTCGGCAGCGGTGGCAATGGCGGCAGCCTGGATTTTAGTGTACATGCCGCCCGTTCCCATAGCCGACCCGGCGTCGCCGGCGATGTCGTAGATGTGCTTGTCGATGTTGTCGACGTAAGAAATGATTTTGGCATCGTCGTGAGTTCTGGGATTGTCCGTATAGAGGCCGTCGATGTCCGACAAGAGGATCAGGAGATTGGCGTCGACGAGGCCGCTGACCATGGCCGACAAGGTGTCGTTGTCGCCGATTTTATACTCATCGACGGCGACGACGTCATTTTCATTGATGATGGGAATGATGCCCATATCGATCATGGTCAAGAGGGCATTGCGCGAGTGCATGAATTTGCTGCGGTCCTGCGAGTCCATGCGGGTCAGGAGGACCTGGCCGACGACTTGGCCGTATTCGCGGAACAGCCGTTCATAGGTGTGCATGAGGACGCCTTGTCCGACAGCGGCCAGAGCCTGCTTTTCCCGGATCGACTGCGGTCGTTGGTCCAGGTGGAGCGGCGCCATGCCGGCGTTGGTCGCCCCGGAGCTGACCAAAATCATTTCTTTCCCCTGATTTTGCAGGTCTGCCAATTCTCGGACTAAATGCTCCATGCGGCGGTAATTCAATTTACCCGTCCCATGGGAAATCGTACTGGACCCGACCTTAACGACGATGCGCTTCTTGTGGTCGAAATCCCTGCGTCTGCTGTTCACCATGCCTCACGTCCTAGTCTTTAATAAATTCGTATTTCGATTTCTTGTCTTTCTTCTTGAATAAGATGCCGTAGTGGCCGATGACCTGAATCAGTTCGGCACCGAGCATGTCGGCCAGATCTTCCATCGTTTCTTTCGTCGGAAGGTTGGCGTTGTTGAGGACGTGGGCCTTAATCAGTTCCCGCGCCGTAATGGCCGCTCTGGCACTGTCGATGACGGCGTCGCTTAAGCCGTCCTTTCCGATTTGGACGACGGCCGGCATGAGGCTGGCCATCCCCCGTAACTGCTGTCTGTCTTTATTATTCATATACTTCTCCCTTTATTTGTGGTATTCGAATTCCATGGCATAAATGCGGACCGTATTGCCTTCCTGAATGCCGTGTTCCTGAAGGAGCTTATCGAGTTCCATATAGCGCCAGATGCGCTGGAAACGGCGCAGGGACTGGTCGTCGTCGAAGTTGGTCATAGCCACCAGATTTTCGATGCGGGCACCGGTGATGACGAAGGCTCCGTCCGTATCGCGGGTCACTTCGAAGTCCGGCTTGTTCTGAGCCTTATAGACGACTTCTTCCGTCGTTTCATCGGCTTCTTCGACGTATTCTTCAAGGAGGGTCCAGACCCGTTCCAGGAGGCGGTCCATACCGTCGCCGTTCATGGCGCAGATGGGATAGACTTCGACACCTTTAGCCGCCATATAGTCCATGAGGCGTTCGAGATTGTCTGAATCATCGTCTAAGAGGTCAATTTTATTGGCCGCTACGATTTGAAGCTTGCGCGACAATTTTTCGCTGTATTTGGCAAGTTCGGCATTGATCTTTTCATAGTCGTCGATGGGATCGCGGCCTTCCATGCCCGAGACGTCGAGGACGTGGATGAGGATCTTGGTCCGTTCGATATGGCGCAGGAAGTCATGACCGAGGCCGACGCCTTCACTGGCACCGTCGATGAGGCCGGGAATGTCGGCCATGACGAAGCTGCGGTGATCGGGCAGGTCGACGACGCCGAGGATCGGGTTGAGGGTCGTAAAGTGGTAGGCGGCGACTTCCGGCTGAGCTGCCGAAACTTTCCGCAGGATGCTCGACTTGCCGACGCTGGGATAGCCCAAGAGGCCGACGTCCGCCAAGACTTTCAATTCGAGACGCAGCCACCGTTCTTCTCCCGGTTCGCCTCGTTCGGCAAAGGTCGGCGTCCGATTGGCGCTGGTACGGAAATGCCAGTTGCCCCGGCCGCCGCGGCCGCCTTTAGCGACGATAGCCTGCTGGCCGTCCCGCGATAAGTCGGCCATGATCTGGCCCGATTCTTCATCCTTTACGATGGTTCCCAAAGGAACGGTAATCAATAAGTCTTCGGCGTTTCTGCCGTACTTGTTGCTGCCTTCGCCCTTTCCGCCGGGCTTGGCCTTGAACAGGCGGCGATAGCGGAAGTCGACGAGGGTGTTGACGTTGCGGTCAGCGACGAGGACGACGTTGCCGCCCTGGCCGCCGTCGCCGCCGTTCGGTCCGCCCTTGGGGACGAACTTTTCATGACGAAAACTGCTCATGCCGTCGCCGCCCTTGCCGGACTGTACAAAAATTCTTGCTCTGTCTATAAACATAGGTCACCTCATACGAAAATACATGGGGATACAGAAAGAGACACAGCATACATATACCATGTCTCCTGTCTATCTGTCCAATAATATCTAATTTAACTTACGATAAAATTTTAAATCATATTTGCAAATCTGTAAAGTCATTTTTCCTTAATAATTTCCAAGGCCTTTTCAAATTGGGTATCCGTCGGATCCGACGGCGTAAGGGGCACGACGACGTCCGGTTCAATGCCAACCCCGTCGATTTCACGGCCATTGGTCGTCCGGTACTTGGCAACGGTCACCTTGACGGCCGACTGCTGGCTTAAGGGGAAGACGCCTTGAACGGTCCCCTTGCCGTAGGTCTTGACGCCGACGATGGGGCCGAGCTTCATGTCCTGAACGGCGCCGGCAATGATTTCCGACGCACTGGCTGAGTTTTCATTGACCAGGACCACGATGGGAATGAGGTCTTCCGTCCCCTGAGCCGTATATTCGTCGACTTTGCCGTCTTGTTCCGTATAGGACACGATGGTGCTGTTCGGCGGGACGAAGTTGCTGGCAACGCCGACAGCCTGTTCGACGATGCCGCCGGGATTGTCGCGCAGATCGAGGATCATCTTCTTCATCCCCTGTTCGCGCAGCTTCGTATATTCCTTGGTAAAGTCATCGGCCGTACCTTCACCGAAGACGGCGATGCGGATGTAGCCGATGTCCGTCCCTTCGATGAGTTTGCCGGCTACGGTCGGCACGTGGATCTGCCGGCGTTCGACGGTAAAGGTCTTTTCTTCGCCGTCACGGCGGACGACTAAGGTGACATTGGTATTGACGGCGCCGCGAATGTGTTTCGATACGTCTTCAAGCTTATAGCCGTCGACGGGCGTCCCGTCGATGGATACCAAGATGTCGCCGCGCTGGAGACCTGCTTCGGCTGCTGGGCTGTCGTCCATGACGCCGGCAATGAGGATGCCTGCGTCCGTCGAGCCGATGTAGACGCCGATGCCGGCATAGGAACCGCTCATCTGGGCGGAAAAGTCTTTGTACAGGTCACCGCCGAGGTAGACCGAATGTTTATCCCCTAAGGTGCTGACCATGCCGGTTAAGGCCCCGTCAAAGAGGGCGCTGCGGTCGACGTTTTCCGCGTAATGGCTTTCAATGATTTCCAAGGTGCGGAAAAATTCAAACATGGCTGTCGGGCGACCCGTATAGTACCAAAAGAGGCCGAAGACAGCGGCTATCATGACGATCATGCCGCTGCAAAACCAGGCCAGGGGCCGGCGAATTTTTTCCCAGGCCTGGAGCACACGCTGTTTGTTCATTTATGGATCTCCTTTTTCAAAAACAAGGCCGCGAGAAACGGACAACACCGAATATAACACGATTTTATAAATAAGCAGAAGGATCGACGGGATCGCCGTTGGCACGGACTTCAAAGTGGACGTGAGGTCCCGTCGAGTTGCCCGTCGAGCCGGCGTAGGCGATGACCTGGCCCTGAGAAACGGACTGTCCTTCGGAAACAGCCAGTTCCTGATTGTGACCGTAGAGGGTCGACAAGCCGTTGCCGTGGTCGATGATGACGGCATAGCCGTAGCCGCTGATCCAGCCGGCTTCGACGACGACGCCGCCGTCGGCTGCATGGACCGGCGTACCGTAGTCAACGCCGATATCCATGCCGCTGTGATAAATGGTCGTCCCGAAAATCGGATGGGTCCGATAGCCGTAGGGCGAGGTGACGACGCCGTTGACCGGCCAAATCAGGGCTCCGGAGCCGCTGACAGGCTGATAATAGTCACTGCCGCCACCGCTGCCGGACGAAGCCTGTGCCGCCGCTGCGGCCGCCTGAGCAGCCCGGTCGGCTGCACGTTGGCGCAGCATTTCAGCAATGGCCTGAGACGACTGCTGATATTCATTATAAGCCTGTTCTGCCATGGCCTTATCGTTCTGGGCCTGGTAGAGGATGGCCTGCTGTTCTTTGCGGCGGCTTTCGATTTCATCGCGCTTAGCCGCTGCCTGGTCGCGGAGCTGAGCCTGGCGGGCCCGCTGGGTTTCCAGTTCCTGCTTAGCCTGTTCGATGGCCGCCCTTTCCTGACGGATGTCGGAAATCAAAGTGATATCGGCATCGATGATGCGGCGCAGCAATTCCAGGCGGTTGGAAAAGTCACTGAAATCCTTGGCGCCGAGGACGACGTCGAGGTAGCTCAGCTGACCGTGCATGTAGATGTCGCGGACGCGCTTGGTGAAGACCCCTTCCCGGACCTTTAGCCGAGCCCGGGTCTTTTCCAGTTCAGCCTGGGTGGCGGCGATTTTTTCTTCCGTCGCCTTCAATTCATTGGCCACGGCCTGGTAGTCGCGCTGAGCCGCTTCGAGCTGCTGCTGGATGGCGTAGAGCCGGTCATTGACACTGCCGATGACGGCTTCGGCCTGGGCCTTTTTTTCGCTTTCCTGAGCCATCCGGTTCTGGACGTCAGACAGCTGGTTCTGCAAATCTTCATCTTCGGCAAAAACAGCAAAGGACGGCGTCAATAGGGCTGTGATGACAGCCATGATGACGTATTTTTTAAGCATATTACACCTTCATATAGCGTTTCAGAGAAATCGTACTGCCAATGGCCCCGATGACCATGCCGATGATTAACAGGACGCCTGCCGTGCGGTACATAAAGGGAAAGACGCTGACCATCGGCAAAAAGGCCAGGGACTGATGGATCGCCGAGACGGCAAAATCGTAGAACTGATAGAGGGCGATGTCGGCAATGACGCCGCCGATAAAGCCCAGGAACAGGCCTTCCAAGAGGAAGGGCCAGCGGATGAACCAGTTCGTCGCACCGACGTACTTCATGATAGCGATTTCTTTACGCCGGGCAAAGACGGTCAGGCGGATCGTATTGGAAATGATGAACAGCATGGCCAGGGTCAGGAAGACGATGAGGGCAATGCCGCCCCAACGGATGATAGTCGTGATCCGGAAGAGCTGTTCGATGATTTCCTGGCCGTAGTGAGTCCCTTCGACTTCGGGGTAGTCGGCGACGATGTCCGCCGTTCTCCGGACGGCCTCAGGCTGGGTAAAGGTCACTTCATAGGAGCTAGGCAAGGGGTTCTTCCCTTCCAGGGCGTCGAGGATGCCCGGCTGATCTTTCATGCGCTCCTTTAAAATATCCATGGCCTGATTCTTATCGGTAAAGGTGACCGACTTGACGTCGGGCAAAGCCTGGAGGCGATGGGCGACGCTGTCGATGTCGGCCTGGGTCACATTGTCCTTGAGGTAGACCGTGATTTCGACCTGACTTTCGAGATTTTCAGCAAAATAGTCGAGATTGGCGACGAGGGTCATGAAGATGCCCAAGATGAACAAGGACAAGGCCACCGTTGCAATGGATGCCACCGACATGAAGCGGTTGCGCCAAAAAGACTGGAAGGCGGCGACGGTGTAGTAGTGCATGGTTCTAATTTTCATCGTCGTATCCTCCTCGCTGCTCATCGCGGACGACCTTGCCTTCGTCCAATTCGATAACGCGTTTATTCATCATGTCGACTAAGGTCTTGTCATGGGTTACCATGAGGACCGTCGTTCCCATGTGGTTGATTTTCTTAAAAACTTCCATAATATCCTTCGACGTGTCAGGGTCGAGGTTCCCTGTCGGTTCGTCGGCAATCAGTAAGAGCGGCCGATTGACGATGGCTCTGGCAATGGCCACGCGCTGCTGTTCCCCGCCGCTGAGGTTTTTCGGCAAAGCGTCGGCTTTCCCGATGAGGCCGACCAGATCGAGGACTTCCCGGACCCGGCGGCGAATGACGCGGCGCGGCGCTTCGATGACTTCCATGGCAAAGGCCACATTTTCCTGAGCCGTCTTATTCGGCAGGAGGCGGAAATCCTGAAAGACGATGCCCATCTTGCGGCGCAGGTAAGGAACGCTCTTCTTGGCCAGTCGGTTGACTTCGATGCCGTTGACGAAGACCGAACCCTGGGTCGGCAGTTCTTCGTGGGACAAGAGGCGGATCAGGGTCGACTTGCCGGCACCGCTGGCGCCGACGACGAAGACGAATTCGCCCTTGCCGATATGAAGGGACACCTGGTCGAGGGCAATGGAACCATTGTCGTAGACCTTGGATATATTCTTAAATTCAATCATAGAGACCTCCGATGCTGTTCGAGACGTTTGCGGACACCGCCCCGCCCTTCCAGGATGCGCAGGGCCAAATAGGCATTGCGCAGAGATTGGCGGCGCAGGTGGTTGAGGCGGGCCTTGATGGCCGGATCGAGTTCGCCCGGAGCCAGCTTTTCACTGACCCGGTCTGCGACGGCCTCAGCCGTTACCGTTTCCGTCGTCCCGCAGACCTTATCGCCGATGAGATGGATGAAGCTGTCGATTTTCGGATCATAGGAAATGGCCACGGCGGGAACTTCCATGAGGGCCGAAAAGATGAGGGCGTGAAGGCGGTTGGCGACGACGGCGTCCATGCAGCCCATGAGGGACATGAATTCGACCGTCGTGTAACGGTCTTCGAGGACGACAGCTGCCCTTTTCATGCGGCCGGCAATGTCGCGGCCGGCAGCGGCGTCTTCGGGATACTGCATGGGAATGAAAATGATGTCGACGTCTTCTCGTTCCTGAAGCTCGTCGGCAGCCTTGGCAATGGCCTCTTTATAGGCCTGATGGCCCTGCCAGTTGCGGACGGCAATACCTACCCGCCGCCGACTGCCGGTAATGCCGTTTCGTTCCAAGATATCGAGGCCGATGTGCTTATCGACGGGATGCATGGACAAGACGGCGTCGGCCGTCACGTGGATCGGCGGACGGGTGACGCCCATAGCCGTAAGTTCGGCCTTCGATTCCCTGTCGCGGACGCCGATGACAGCCACCTTTTGCAGGACTTTCCGGACAGCTTCCCGGGCCTTTACACCGCGGACGGGACCGATACCCTGGGCATAGAGCATGACCGGCTTTTTGAAAAATAAGGCGATCTTCATGATCCACAGGTAATAATAGAGGCTGCGGGCGCTGGTCACATCCTGGAGCAGGCTGCCGCCGCCGCTTATAAGAATATCACAGCGGCGAATGGCCGCTGCGATAGCGAAGAAATTCAGGCGATGAACAGCCTGTACCTTATGATTTTCCCGAGTCATTCGGCAGTTGCCGGTAATGACCGTAATATCCACGTCGGGAATGATGTCCTTTAACGAACCGACGATGGCGGCCAGCATGGCCTCGTCGCCGGCGTTGGCAAAGCCGTAATAGCCGGAAATGACGACCCTAGTCACGATGGTCCACCTGCTTTCCCAGCCACGTCGTGACGTAGCGGACGATGGCGATGGCGATGATCAGGGCGATGCCGATGACCATCCCCGTCACCCAGCCGTTGATGCCGCGGATGAAGGACATGAGGAAAGGCGTCCGGATATGGGCAAAGGTTTCAACCATGGAACCGACGCCGATGGCGGCGGCGATGACCAGGAAGAAGTGCAGCAGCTGCGGCCATTTACGGTACAGGGCTGCCACCATGAGATAAAAGCTCGGATGGCCGACGAGAAATTCCTTTTCCCGGGGACGAGCGTACATGACATTTTCTAAGAAGCGGCGCATGGCGACTTCGATTCCCGGAACGGGAACGCCCGACGTATGGCCGCTGCGGCCGACAAAGATGATGCCGACTACGGCAATGACGCCGAGGAGCAGGATGGTCCCCATCTTAATGGGGATGTTGAGGAAATCCTTGGCAAAGACCTTGAGATCTGCCGGCGAAGCGATGGTCTGCCCCATGAGGGGGAACCGGCTCAGATAGCCGATGGCCACTAAGAGCAGCGGCAGGATGAAGGTCAGTTTGACGCCGCGGTAAAAATCAAATTCCATGAAGAAGCGGATGTTGCCCAGCATGGCGGCGATATAGAGGCCGCCGATCATGGAGACGGCAACGGCAAAGAAGAGGCCTAAGGTGCCGTCGCGGATGACCCGGCCGTAGCCGAGTTTTTCCGTAAGCTTCTTCTTTTTCCAGTGATCCAGGGACAAGAGGATGGCTGCTGTCGGCGCTGCAGACGCACAGCCGATGGCCCAGGTCTGGAGGAACAAGGCTCCTTTGGCGACGAAGGCGCCGATGACGGCGACGATGATGCCAAGGGCCATGAGGATATAGTTCTGCCGATCCTTCAAGGGGATGAGCAGGTTGAGGACGAAGACGAAGCCGCAGGCTGCTGCCGCTGCCACCAGGGCCAGGAGCAGGCGGTTCGGGTAGTACGATTCCATGACCGAAGCCCGGCCGAGGGTATAGCCTCGTTCGGTCAGCTTATCCGATACGGTCTTGATGTAGGACAAGTTGGTCTGGGTCAGATTCATGCCGTGAAGGGGCTTCTTATACAAGGGGTAGAGATTGACTCGGACGTTTCGTTCGAGGTCGCTGATGTAAAAGCGCATAGCCGCTTCTTCCGGCGTAATCTTTTCCAGTTCTTCCTTAGCCATGGCGTAGACCCGGGCCGTCCGGTAATGAACGAGGCCCGACAAGTCGTACATGCCGTCCTGCCGGTTGTACTGGAGCTGATCGACGGATTCGATCATGTAGAAAGGAATGTCGCGGCTGTTCAAATTATCCGCCGTATAGTCGAGCATATCCTTTCGTTCTCCGGCGACAGGCGTATAGCCCAGGACTTCTTTTCCGACGAACATGATGCCCGATACGTTCTGAATCTTGTCGGCCCGTTCGAAGAAATGAGCCACCTCTTCTTTCGTCGGGTTGCTGTAATTCGTCGGCCGCAGGATGACGTAGAAGCCGTGGTCGCTGATGATCTTGGCATCGGCGCTCATGATGCCCAAGTTGACATCGCCAAGGCCGGGCATGACGCCTTTGAGGCCGGCAATGCGGTAGGATCCGTTGGACATGACCTTGACCTTATCGCTGCCAAGGCGCACTTTGAGGTCTGACACGACTTCATCAAAATAGAGGTCCTGCTGGCCCTGGGGCTTGCCGATGAGATAGTAGTCATACGAGTGATCCGTAATGCCGAACTGGGGATAATAGAGCTCAGCCCCCAATCGGGTAATGAGCGACAACTCGCCGCGCTGGGTCAGCTTGTTGAGCGTCGTATCATAAATGGTAAAGCTCGTAACTCCGGCGTCGCGGGCCATCTGCAGGGCAGTGTCCAAATCGTAGCCGTCATTACGGGCCATAAGGACGACGGCATCGAAGTCCATCGCCTGTTCAATTGTCGTCGACTGTGTTTCTACGGCATTGCGCTGTATGCACAGGCCGATAGCGATGATGAGGCCGATCAATACGGCCAGCATCATGACCCGCATACTGCGTTTATTCATGTTTGTCATTCTCTTCACCTTATCTATGAATTGCTCACCTGGCCGTGAATGGTCAGAAGATCGTCGTGCAGGACGACGCGATCAGGCTGGATTCCCAAGGGGAAATCCGTAAAATCGTAAATCTCTGCGCTGGCCAGCTTGGTCGAGCTGACCTGCATGCCCAGGCCTTCGACGGTGACCGTCTCGGGGATGAACATCAATTTCGTCCCCTTCATGCCGAAATGGCCGAGGACGTCAGCCCGGGCCGACACCAGTCCGCCGAGCTTGACCTTTCCCTGAACGCGGACCGAATCGCCTTCAAAAGAGACGCTCGGGTCGGTCAGGCCATCGATTTTCTTGACCAAGTAGTTCTCCAGGTCTTCCCGGCGAATGGACGCCGCCATATCCCCGCTTTCGACGCGGTTCACGCGCAGTTCCTGATACACCAGGGCCTGCAAGGGCTCGAAGTGGACGCCGTAGAGGTTGCTGTCAAAATTAGCGAACCTCAAATCGCCGGCCATAAAATTCGTAGCATGAACGGTAACCGCGTCGATATCGCCGATAAAAATCTTAGCTCCCGGCGATGCCTGGACGCGGACGTCATCATTTTGCAAATTAAATTTAGCAGACAAAGCCTGTGACAGACCGGCCTCGGCCAGTTGGGGCGCAAAGGCGTTGGCGCCGACCAAAAAGACTGCCACGAGGGTACAGACAATGATCCATCTCTTCATTTAAAGCTCCTGCTTTGATAACTTCTTTTCCTTAGCTTGCTGTAAGTAACCTTCGATAAAGATATCGAGGTCGCCGTCCATGACGGCCTGAATATTCCCCGTTTCGACGTTGGTCCGATGATCCTTGACCAGGTTGTACGGGTGGAATACATAGGAGCGAATCTGGCTCCCCCATTCGATAGCCTGGTGGACGCCGCCGATTTCGGCTTTCAGTTTTTCCTGCTTTTCCTGTTCCAGTTCAAAGAGTTTGGCCCGTAAGTATTTCAAGCACATTTCTTTATTCTGGAGCTGAGACCGTTCATTCTGACACTGGACGACGATGCCCGTGGGAATGTGGGTCATGCGGACGGCGGAACTCGTCTTGTTGACGTGCTGGCCGCCGGCACCGGAGGCGCGGAAGTAGTCGACGCGGACGTCGTCCATATTGATTTCGACTTCGACATCGTCCGGCAGTTCCGGCATGACATCGACAGCCGTAAAGGACGTATGACGGCGGGCTGCGGCGTCAAAAGGAGAAATGCGGACCAGGCGGTGAACGCCTTTTTCCGATTTCAAATAGCCGTAGGCGTAGTCGCCTTCGACGCGGAAGGCAGCGCTCTTGATGCCCGCTTCGTCGCCGGGCTGCATGTCGAGGACGGTCAGTTTATAACCGTTCCGTTCGGCCCAGCGGGTATACATGCGAATCAGCATCTGCGCCCAGTCCTGGGCTTCCGTTCCGCCGGCACCGGCGTGGAAGGTAATGAGGGCATTGCAGTTGTCGTACTCGCCGGACAGGAGCAGGAGAACTTCCCGCTTTTCGATGTCCCGCAAAAGTTCATGATACTGGCTTTCGATGTCGGCTGCAAAGGAGGCATCGCCTTCTTCCATGGCCATGTCGAGGTAGTCGATGAGGTCGTCGGCCTTGCGGACCAGCGTTTCATGACCTTCGACTTCCGTCTTGAGCAGGGTCGCTTCCTGGGAAACCTGTTTAGCCTTGTCCGGGTCGTTCCAGAATGAGGGGTCGCTCATCTGGATATCTAAATCCATGATACGTTCTCTTTTCCGAGGTAAGTTAAAGTGAATCCCCGATTTCTTGTATTCTTTGTTTTAAATCTTCCAGCGGTTTACGCATTTCATCCAATAACACAATTAATCACCAACTTTTCAGTTAAATATCGTTTATCCGTCGTCTTACAGACGGTTCATTTTATTCCCGTTCCCGTTCTTCATCTTTCTCGATGTCTTCGGCACTGACGGGTTTGCTTTCTTCGTGGACTTCATGGGCTCCCTGCAGGTGGTCTTCGGCCTGAGGAACAGGCTTGCTGTACGTGACCTGAATGTGGTACAGGAAGGTGATGACCGTCCGTTTGATTGATTCTACCATTTCGGCAAACATTTCGTACGCTTCAAACTTGTATTCGACCAAGGGGTTCTTCTGCCCGTAGGCCCGGAGGTTGATCCCTTCTTTGAGGGCATCCATGGCGTCCAGGTGGTCCATCCACTTGCTGTCGACGACGCGGAGCATGACGGCCCGTTCCAGTTCCTTCATGGTCTGTTCGCCAAATTCATTGAACCGTTCTTCATAGAGATCGACAGCGATTTTCTTCAATTTTTCCTGAACTTCGACGCGGCTCATGTTTTCCAGTTCTTCGACGGTCACAGCGTGTTTCGGTACGAAGTACTGCTGCATCTGAGCCAAGAGGCCGGCAAAATCCCATTCTTCAGGATAGAGTTTTTCGTCGGCATACTTGTCGAGTTCAGCCAAAATGATGTCGTCGACCATGCCCATGATCGTATCCTTGAGGTCATCGGTCGTCAGGACCTGGCGGCGCTGGTTGTAGAGGACTTCACGCTGCTGGTTCATGACATCGTCATATTCAAGGACGTATTTACGGATTTCAAAGTTGTGGCTTTCGACCTTCTTCTGGGCCTTTTCAATAGACCGGGTGATCATGTTGGCCGTAATCGGTTCGTCTTCGTCCATGCCCAGCTTATCCATGAAGCGGGAAATGTTTTCCGAACCGAAAATACGCATCAAGTCGTCTTCGAGGGACAGGAAGAACTGGGTCGTACCGGGGTCGCCCTGACGAGCTGCACGGCCGCGCAGCTGATTGTCGATACGGCGGCTTTCGTGGCGTTCCGTACCGATGATCATGAGACCGCCCAGGTCGGCAACACCTTCGCCGAGCTTGATGTCCGTGCCGCGGCCGGCCATGTTGGTAGCAATGGTGACCATGTCGCGCTGACCGGCGTTCTTAATGATTTCGGCTTCTTTTTCGTGATACTTAGCGTTCAGCACGTTGTGAACGATGTTTTCTTTATTGAGGAGCTGACTTAAGATTTCCGACTGATTGATCGACGTCGTGCCGACCAAGATCGGCTGGCCCGTAGCGTGGCGCTTGATGACTTCTCGTACAACGGCACGGTACTTGGCGTTCTTGGTCTTATAGATGACGTCGGGCAAGTCCTTACGGATAGCCGGTTTATTCGTCGGGATGACGTAGACGTCGAGCTTATAAATCTTATTGAATTCGTCTTCTTCCGTCTTAGCCGTACCGGTCATGCCGGCCAGCTTGTCGTACATACGGAAGTAGTTCTGGAAGGTAATGGTAGCCAGGGTCTTGCTTTCGCCCTGGACCTTGACGTCTTCCTTGGCTTCAATAGACTGATGGAGGCCATCGCTGTAACGGCGGCCGAACATGAGGCGGCCCGTAAATTCGTCGACGATGACGATTTCGCCGTTCTTTACGACGTAATCCTTATCTCGGTGCATCATGAAGCGGGCCCGCAGGGCCTGGATGACCAAGTGGTTCAAGTCGAGGTGTTCGTTGTCGAACATGTTGCTGATGCCCAGCATCTTTTCAACCTTGGCGACACCGGAATCGGTCGGGGCGATGGTCTTTTGCTTTTCATCCATCGTGTAGTCTTCTTTATCGAAGTGCTTGACGATGGCAGCCAGGGTACTGTACAACTCCGTCGATTTTTCACCAGGGCCGGAAATGATGAGCGGCGTCCGCGCTTCGTCGATGAGGATTGAGTCCACTTCGTCGACGATACAGTAATTGAGGGGGCGCTGTACCATCTGGTCGGCACTGATGACCATGTTATCACGCAAATAGTCGAAACCGAATTCATTGTTCGTCCCATAGGTGACGTCGGCGTTATAAGCACGGCGGCGCTGATCATAGGTGAGATCGTGGACGATAAGGCCTACGGACAAGCCGAGGAACTTATAGATACGGCCCATGTCTTCGCTGTCACGGGTAGCCAGGTAGTCATTGACGGTGACGACGTGAACGCCTTTTCCGGTCAAGGCATTGAGGTATACCGGAAGGGAGGCAACCAAGGTCTTCCCTTCACCGGTGCGCATTTCGGCGATATCTCCGCGATGGAGGACGATGCCGCCCAGGATCTGGACGTCAAAATGACGCATCCCCGTCACACGACGCGATGCTTCACGAACGACGGCAAATGCTTCGGGCAAAATGTCATCCAGCGTTTCACCGGCTGCCAAGCGATTTTTGAATTCAAAGGTCTTTTCCTGCAGCGACGAATCGCTCAATCCGGCTAATTTCGGCTCCAGATCATTGATGCGGCGAACGATGGGCCACATCTTCTTCAGTTCATGCTCCGTATTATTTCCGAGCAGTCTTTGTATGAGTTTATTTAACACCTATCCGAGACCTCCAATTTACAAAATCTGCAATTTACTCTGTTATATCATATCAATTATACATTATACCCCGTGAGCGTCATACTTTGCAATAGATTGGGGGAAATTAGGCAGCTCCGCCATTTTTCTGCACTTCGCCCGCTCTCAGCGCCGCTGTCTGCCCCCTTTTTATTTTCTTTTTATACACGAGGATTGCCCGCCTTTTTTTGACCGGGCTCTCATTCGCCGCTCGACATCAACTGCGCTTCAGCCCATTCATAAATCGAGTCGAGTGACGGAATCAATGTCTTTCCCCGTTCGCTCAGAGAATACTCGACGGTCGGCGGAATCGTACTGTACTGCTTTCGTTTCACCAGCTTGTCCTGTTCCAATTCCCGCAGGCACTTGGTCAGCATGGTAGGCGTAATGCCCACGACTTTTCGTTCCAATTCCCGATAGCGCAGGGTCTGGTTCTCGGCATCGGCCATATACCACAAAATCGGGAGTTTCCATTTCTGTCCGATAATCTCCATAGCATAGAGAATCGGGCAGTCTGTTTCATAGATGTTCTGTTCTTTCGGAAGCGGCTTTTTTCTCATAAAATCACCTTTACTATATTTTTTATAGTTACGAAGAAAAATCTCTCTTCTTGTTTTTTCTACGTTTCTAATTATAATGTAGGCAGAACGAAAAATCAATCTAATACGACAATCTGATAGGAGTGAAAAAATAATGAAGCACCTCTTTGACAACATAACCTTAAAAAATTTGAAATCCAAAAACCGTCTGGTACGCTCAGCAACCTGGGAAGGCATCGCCAACCGCGACGGCAGCGTCACCGAAGAAGCCTACAGCATCTACGATGAGATTGCCAAAGGCGGCGTCGGCATCATCATCACCGGCTTTACCAGCGTAGCTGCCAACGACTATTACTTCGGCGGCATGATGCGCCTTTCCGACGACGCCCTCATTCCCCAGTACAAAAAGTTGACCGATATCATCCACGCCCAAGGAATCCCGGTCATCACCCAGCTCGCCCTCGGCGCTTACTACCGTCCGGTCGGAAACAGCTTCGAGCAAGTAGAGCCTGACGACATGACGACGGAAGAACTCCACTGGGTGCGGGATCAATTCATCGACGCTGCCCTTCGCGCTGAAAAAGCAGGCTTTGACGGCGTCCAAATCCACGTCGCCCACTTCTTCTTCTTGAGCCGTTTGGTCTCGCCCTTGGTCAACCATCGGACAGACGAATACGGCGGCAGCACGGAGAACCGGACGAGACTGGTCACAGAAATCATAAAGGCCATCCGGGAAAAGGCTCCGACCCTGCATATCACGGCCAAGATCAACAGCAATGACTTCATGGCCGGCGGCTTAGACGCGGCTCAAAGCCTCGATATGTGCCGTCACCTCTGTCAGGCCGGCCTCGACTCCATCGAAGTCAGCGGCAACGGAACGTCCGTCCCCGGCATCCGTCCCCATCAAAACGAAGCCTACTTCGCCCCCTTTGCCGCCAAGCTGGCCGCCGAAACAGACGTGCCGGTCATCCTCGTCGGCGGGTTGAGAAGCCTCGATACGATGGAAGAGGTCCTGAACAAAACGAAAATCGAAATGATCGCCCTCTCCCGTCCTCTTTTACGGGAACCGGATCTGCCGAATAAATTAGAAAGCGGTGAGACGACCGTATCGGCCTGTGTGTCCTGCAACGGCTGTTATTCGTCTCCGTCTCACAAATGCATTTTCAGAAAGGACTGACAAGTCATGATGTTTCAACTGAACGTGCCGACCAAACGCGGCGTCGTCTTAAACGGCGTTCTCTTTCGCAGCCAAAAAGAACGCCGATCCGATACCGTCATGATTGCCATCACCGGCATCCACGGCAATTTTTATTCCAACCCTTTTTATTACAACATCGGCGATACCCTGAACAGCGGTGACATCGACTTCATCTACGCCCAGACCAACAACGCCTTCAGTGAAATCCCGACGGTCAATGTACATACCGGCAAGGAGGAAACGATCGGCTCGTGGAACGAACGCTTTGCCTATACCGACGACGACCTCGACGCATACATTACCTTTGCCCAAAAAGAAGGATATAAACACATCATCCTTGGCGGCCATTCCCTCGGAGCCAATAAGGTCATTTACTACCTGTCACGAAATCACGATAAGCGGGTAGAACACTTCTTCCTCCTGTCGCCGGCCAACCTGACCTACATGATGTCCGGCGTCACCAACCGCGAAAAAGAGTGGATCAAAGAACAAGTCGAGCGCGGAGACGGCGACAAAATGCTGCCCTTCCTCTTCATGGGCTGGGTAACCTGCATTGCCAACACGGCCTGGGACTGGCAGTTCTCCGGCCTGCTCAACAATGTCCACACCGCAAAAGACGGGGATTTTTCACAGGCCTCCGCCTTGTCCCATACGGGAGCCCTCCTGGTAGGCACGTATGATAACTTCACCGACGGCGATCCGTCTGACTTTTTAAGAAACCTCAATAACCATATGCCGACGGCAGCAGCGAATTCACTGATTTTCATTGAAAAGACAGGCCATACCTACCAGATGAAGCATCAGGAAGTCGCCGACAAGATTTTAGCTCAATTACAAGAATGGAGGGCTGCCTAATGCCTTTTGTCATGGCCAAAGTAAACGTACCGGTCAGTCGCGACCAAGAAATAGAACTCAAATCCCGCCTGGGAAAAGCCATCGAGGCCATTCCCGGCTTAAACGAAAACTATCTCCTCTTCGGGATTGAAGATAACTGCCGCCTCCACCTCCGCGGCAAGGACACCTGGAAAATCGCGTATATCGAAGCCTCCCTCTTCGGCCGCCCCGATCACGCCGGCTTCGGCGTCTTCGCTGCCGAGATGACCGCTGCCTTTCAGGACGTCCTCGGCATTTTGCCGGAAAACATCTACATCAAGTTCGACGATATAAAAACTTGGTCGACCAATGGTCAATTTATCGACAGTCCCTATCGGTGATGCCATGGAAAAAATTGTTCTCACCACCTTTACCGACCCCATGATGGGACTTTCTTATGAACAGAAACCGGTCTACGAAAAACTGGCAGACCATTTCGGCGACCGCCTCGTCTTCCACTACGTCATGAGCGGCCTCGTCCGAGATGTCAGTGATTTCATGGTGCCCGAAGAAAGAGCCCTGCCTGCCGAAGAAGGCATCCGGCTCTATAACCAGCGTCTGGCCCAAATTTACAAAGGAGAAGAAGCCATCGGCGGCCTTCCGATCAATATGGACGGCTTCCATCTTTTCGATGCCGGCCACCGTTCCTCCTACCCCCTTTGCATCGCCTACAAAGCAGCCGAGCTTTGCTGTCCCGAAAAGGCCTCGGCCTTTCTCTTGAAGCTTCGCCGAGCCACCATCGTCGAGACACGGCAGACGACGAGAACCGATGAACTTATCGCCGTAGCAGCTGATGCCGGCTTAGACCCGGAGCAGTTCCGGATCTGCTTTGAAGACGGCCGTGCCGCCGAAGCCTTCCAAAAAGACCTTGAACTGACACAGTCCCTCGGAATTCGCCAGTTGCCGACGGTTCTAATTCAAGGCGGAAAAAAATCCCTCCTCGTCTCCGGCATGGCAAGTTATGACACCTTCATAAGTCTGATAGACAAGCTTGACGCCTGAGGGCATCCAACAGGGCTGTACGGCCTTCCGTACAGCCCTGTTCTCATGGAGGGTGCTTCAAAAACAACCCCTTCGGCAGACGAAGATTTTCCGCTCCGCAAAAAGTGGCGCGACCAGCCCTTTGCCATCGCCGCCAGTCCCCTAATTTATATCATCTTATAGGGAACGGTTTTGCCGTGACAGAAGGCTTCCTTTTTTCCCGACCATTGAAAATAAATTGCCTTCTCCATCTTGACAAATTCTATACAAGGACGCATGAATATGCTAAAATAGGTTTATTCTTTATGTATTCTTTATAATATATCGTAATATATTGAAAGGGGTTTTCACCATTATGATGCAGTATAATGTGCCCATCTTGGCCGCCTTCGTCCTCTACCTCGGGGCCATGCTGGCAATCGGCATTTATTATTCCCGCTCCCAACAGCGGCTGAGCGACTATATTCTCGGCGGCCGCAGCCTGGGGCCGTGGATTACTTCCATGAGTGCCGAAGCGTCCGACATGAGCGGCTGGATGCTCATGGGCGTGCCCGGCTTTGCCTACTCGACAGGTATTTCGGCGTCGTGGATTGCCATCGGCATCGCCATCGGCACCTACCTCAACTGGCACTTCGTCTCCCAGCGCCTGCGCAATTATACGGAAGTGGCCAATAACAGCCTGACCATGCCGGACTATTTAAAAAACCGCTTCCACGATGAAAACAACATCATCCGCATCATTTCCGCCATCTTCATCTTAGTCTTCTTCCTCATCTATACCTCGTCAGGCTTCGTATCCGGCGGCAAGCTCTTTGAATCGGTCTTCGGCATGGATTACTTCTCCGCCCTGGTCCTCAGCGCCGGCGTCGTCGTCGTTTACACCTTCCTGGGCGGCTTCATGGCCGTCTGCTGGACCGACTTCATCCAGGGCTGCATGATGTTCCTGGCCATCGTCCTAGTCCCCGTCGTCGGTATGATTGCCTTTGGCGGCGGCGAAGCCGTCATGACCCGCCTGGCCGACACGGCACCGAACCTCTTGGACATGGTCCCCGATACGTCGACGACAGGCATTATCGGCATCATTTCCGCCCTGGCCTGGGGCGTAGGCTACTTCGGTCAGCCTCACATTCTGGTCCGCTTCATGGCCATCGGCGACCCCAAGGAATTAAAGAAATCGAAGCACATCGCCATGACCTGGGTCGTCATCTCCCTGGCGGCTGCCGTCCTGGTCGGCCTCGTCGGCAAAGTCGTACTCACGACGCCCCTTACCGGCGCCGATTCGGAAAAAGTATTCTTAGTCATGAGCGGTCAACTCTTCCCGCCCTTTGCCACGGGCCTCATCTTGTCGGCCGTCTTAGCTGCCGTCATGAGTACGGCTTCGTCCCAGCTCCTGGTTACGGCGTCGGCTATTTCCAAAGACTTCTACCACACCTTCGTCCGCAAGAATGCCAGTGACAAGGAACTCATTTACGTCAGCCGCCTGACGGTCCTCGTCGTCTCGGCCCTGGCCATCGTCATGGCTCTCAACCCCAACAGCTACATCCTGACCATGGTTTCCTACGCCTGGGCCGGTTTCGGTGCTGCCTTCGGCCCGACGATCCTCCTCTCCCTCTACTGGAAGAAGATGACCAAAAACGGGGCCCTGGCCGGCATCATCGTCGGCGGCCTGACGGTCCTCATTTGGAAGCAGTTCAATTGGTTCGGCCTCTATGAAATCGTACCGGGCTTCCTCTTCTCCCTGGCCGCCATCTACATCGTCAGCAAGCTCGAAGGCGGAGCCAGCCAGGAAATCCAGGACGAATTCGATCAGGCCATCCATCACGCACCCAAGATCAGCGTCCTCCACAGCGAAGACGACTAAGCCTCGTCGGCATCAGGCAGTCAGACCCCTGTTATTCGTTCACAAAATACAAATGCAGTCACCCCCATGGATGACTGCATTTTTTTATGCCCTTACTGCGCCTTGTCGGACGCGTCGGGAGTATTCCCTTGTACCAAGCCTGATGTGCCTTGGCTCAGCACTTTGTAGCTGATCTCAATGACCTCTTCGATGGGAAGTTTTTTCCCGCCTTCGACCCATTGACGATACATGGAAAGTCCCGTCGCATGAACGAAAGTCGTAAACAGTTCCTGTTCGCCGGGGCTCAAATTCTGAAAGGCCGGAGCCTTCCCCCAGCTCTTGGCAATATATTCTTCCACCAAGTGACTGCTCAGGTGCTGGTACGATACGGCACAGAGGATTTTTTCATACAGCGGCCCTTGATGGACAGCATAATGGAAAAAAGCAGCGTTGATCTTATCCAGATCCTCCGGCACCCGATAATCGGCAATGAGGTCGACATAGCCCTTGGAAAATTCACTGAGTATTTCTTCCAGCAGGGCATCGACACTATCGTAGTAGCGATAAAAGGTCTTTTTATTAATCACAGCCTGACGGCAAAGGGCCGTAACGGTGATCTTCCGATAATCCTCCTTTAAGAGCATGACCGAAAAGGCCGTCCGAATCGACTGAATCGTCTTTTGTACGCGCAGGTCTTTATGACCGCTTAACTTCATATGCTAGCCTCCTTTCTGACTTTCCCTTATTGTATCATTTTTTCGTTACTTTTTCGCTACCCTTTTTTATATAAGTGTAGCATAAGTCCCATGCAGACCCATATGGACCCTTGTCGATCCCCTTTCCCGCTGCCATAACAAATCCATCTCAAAAGACTTAAAACCCTTATAAAAAGAAAGGAAAACAAGATGAAAACCATCTTTATTACCGGCACCTCTTCCGACATTGGCAACGGAAGGGCAAAATATTTTTGTTGTCAAGACTGACTGAACATGGCTGCCATGCGAAATCTGAAAAAATAGGACGAAGAAGGGTCCTTTCCGGCCCATAAGACGCAATACGGCCCCCAACCGGATTCGGTTGAGGGTCGTTTTTCGGTCATATATTAAATTGTATTCCGAGGGATCATCGAGGCTTAGTATTCCGGTTCGATGAGGCCGTATTTCCCGTGTTTCCGTTTATAGACGACACTGATGGTGTCGGTCTTGGAATTGAGGAATACGAAGAAGTCGTGGCCGACGAGGTTCATCTGCAAGATAGCTTCTTCAACATCCATGGGACGAGCTGCAAACTTTTTGACGCGAGCGACTTCAAAGGATTCTTCCGGTGCAGCCGGGCCTTCGATGAGGGCGGCGTTGAAGGTGCCTTTCTTCATGCGGCGGGCGATTCTCGTCTTGTATTTATGGATTTGGCGGACCAGCTTATCGTAGACTAAGTCGATAGCAGCATACATATCGTCGTTGCCTTCGACGCCGCGGAGGACGACGCCGTCAACTTTCAACGTGATTTCAGCAACTTTACGGTCTTTTTCTACAGAAAGCAGGGCCTGGACAGTGACTTCGTTATCAAAGTATTTCGTGACTTTCTTTTCCTGTTTTTCAACGTGATCTTTCAAGGCCGGTGTAATTTCTAAATTCTTACCTCTAACGATGATTGCCATAAAACATCCCTTCCTTTCGTGGAGAGAGTCCGCCTGGAATCCGGAGGATGACTCCGTTCCATTCAGCCTCCCTTATACTTATAGTATTCAACAAGAAAGGGCGAAATCCTTCTCAAAAAACAGAAAAACTTTACATTCCTTCGAAAAATATTCTTTTCCCCCAGAAGATATTCCTCAGACAGAGTTCAAAAGGCGTACAAAAAAAGGCCCTGTCCGAAGACAGAGCCTTTTGATTGTAAAGCGAGTATCGGTAATCTAAGGATTAGAATACGAATACGAACTGTGCACGCGTTTCTTCTTCAGGGTCCGTGTTGCCAACCTTAGCTTCAGAAGCAAAGGTCTGCATTACCTGGAACTGTGCGTTCTTAGCGAAGGTATAGTCGATGCCGGCACCCCAAGATTTTACGTTGTTCATGAGGTCATCGTTTCTCCAGCTGTTCGTCGAGCCAAGGAAATCACCGGATGCATTAGCGAAACCGTCATCAGCATTGAGGTATTCAACCCAGATGTCCCAAGACTTCGGCGTAGCGAAGTTAGCAGCACCGTAGGTCAATTTACCGACCCAAACTTCAGGATCGTCGTTGCCAGTCTTGCTGCTGTATTTTTCGTAGTTAGCCAAAGCATTCCAATTGCTGCCGAGGTCGATGCTTGCATAAGCGCCCCAAGCGTCATCGAAATTGAAAGCAGTGCCGCTTTCATTATCGCGATGTACTCCGCCAGCCATAAAGTTGTTGTAGTAACCGCCGATAGACGAGCCGTTGCCGAAGAAACCTTCTACAACGCCATACGCTGTCTTAACGCCATCAACACCATCTAAAACCTTAGAGCTTTTGTCAACTTCACCAACTACTTCGCTCTTCTTGAATTTACCATAACCACCGGTCAAAGCGAAGCTGTCGCCTTTATACTGGAGCTGAGCGCCATCAAAGACATCGCCATAGAAGAAGCCGTAAGCGTTGTCGCCGCCCATCTGATAGTTATAACGACCAGCCGTTACGGTCCAGTCTTTACCCAGCTGGTATTCGACGTTAGCGCGGTCGGTGTAAGTGGAATCATTTTCGTTAGCCGGACCATTGGATGCGAAGGAATGGTTGGATTCGATACCATAGGTTACTTTCGTGCGGTCGTTAACCTGTGCATTAGCACGGAGACGAACACGATAATCCCAAGATTTATCGTTGTCAACAGAATTTTTCTGATAGATATAACGAACACGAGCGTCACCGGTCAATTTAACATTGCCAACGCGGTTTTCCAAAGCGCTTACGCGAACGCCGAGGTTGTTGAGTTCGTCAGCGAATTCATCAGCCAAT
>OFMH01000318.1_pt1 | contig 36320 bp, 50 predicted proteins | sample 1541761 | NCBI WGS metagenome assembly OFMH01 (sample SAMN04209249, study PRJEB22552) | human gut metagenome | biome: gut; material: feces | host: Homo sapiens | place: USA: Oklahoma
AATAATAGGAGTCGGCGACAAACTTGTCGAACTTGAACATGCCGAAACGGAAAAATACAATGAACGCCACACTATCGGACAGATTGCACAGCAAAAGAAGAAATATGCCGATGAAATGACTTTTTACGAAGGTGTTCCGTCAGAGCCGATTTCAGCATCCGAACTCATAAAGCAACAACAAGAAATACTTTACACTAACGCACAAAATCAAAAAAAGCGTGAGCATTTAAGTGAACTGCGAGAGAAAAAGCATTTGCTTGAAGAAGAACTGAACAGAGTTAATGCAGATTTGAAGTTGGCAGAGTTGTCTGCTGTGGATTTAGTGGACAGGTCAACGGCAGAACTTGAAAAAAATATTGAACAAATTGACAAGTTGAATATTAAAATCCGTTCTAATCTTGATAAAGAAAGAGCAGAAGAAAGTGCACATGATTTTCAAGCTCAATATGAAACATTAACAGCCGAACTTGAAAAGATTAGAGCCGATAAAAAGAAACTGCTTGACAATGCAGATTTGCCATTGCCTGAACTTTCAGTAGTTAATGGCGAGATTACATATAAAGGAATGAAATGGGACAATATGAGCGGTTCAGAACAACTCAGAGTTGCTACCGCTATTATTCGTAAATTAAATCCTGAGTGCGGTTTTGTTTTAGTTGATAAACTTGAACAAATGGACACAGAAACACTTCAGGAATTCTCACAGTGGCTTGAGAGTGAAGAATTGCAAGTCATTGCAACCCGTGTAGGTACAGGAGATGAGTGCTCAATTATCATCGAAGACGGTTACAGCGTCAATCAAAACGAAACAGAAAATAATTTTAAACCGAAATTTCAGAAGGGAGTTTTTTAAATGAATATAACAAGCGGAATTGTGCCTTCGGCGCAGAAGGTCATAGTTTACGGTCCTGAAGGAATAGGAAAATCAACCTTTGCTTCAAAGTTCCCCGACCCTCTGTTTTCCGACACCGAAGGCAGCACAAAAAAATTAAACATTAAAAGGTTTGACGTACCTTCGAGTTGGGAAATGCTTTTGCAACAGGCTCAGTATGTAAGGGATAACACTCCTTGCAAAACCTATGTAATAGACACGGCAGATTGGGCAGAAAAACTATGTGCACAATCTGTGTGCGCCGTACATAAAAAGACAAGTATTGCTGATTTCGGATACGGTACAGGCTTTACCTATTTGAGAGATGAATTCGGTAAACTTTTGAATTTACTTGATGAAGTTATTGCAAAAGGCGTTAATGTTGTTATAACTGCTCATTCATATTTGCGTAAATTTGAGCAACCTGATGAAATGGGTGCTTATGACAGATATGAAATGAAACTTACAAAACTTGTTGCTCCTTTAGTAAAAGAATGGGCAGACGCAGTTTTCTTTGTTAACTATAAAACATATGTTGTTACTGACGATAAAACAAAGAAAAGTAAAGCACAGGGTTCAGGAGCAAGAGTAATGTACACTACTCATCATCCGTGTTGGGACGCTAAAAACAGAGACGGACTTGCCGAAGAACTTCCTTTTGATTTTGAGCAGATAAAACATATTTTACCGTCTTCACCAAATCTAAAAAACACACAAACTTCAAAGGTTATGCCTGATTTTGAAATAATCGATGACGATGAAAACACTGAAGAAACAACAGTTTCTGATAATTCAGAATTACACAGCGAAAACGCTGTTGTTCAGAAACTTTACGATTTAATGAAACCTGAAAATGTTACTGTTGAAGAAATTCAATGTGTTGTTGCAGATAAAGGATATTTCCCGAGAAACACACCTATCGAAAATTACGGCAATGATTTTATAGAGGGTGTTTTAATCGGCGCTTGGACTCAAGTACTGTCAGCAATCAAAGAAAACTACAGAGAAATGCCATTTTAAACTAATTAAAATTAAAGGAGAAATAAATTATGAACACAGAAAGAGAACTTAACTGGGATGACGAAATTTTAGAGGAAAGCAGTTTTTCAATTTTGCCTGAAGGCGATTACGAATTTACGGTTAAAGGTTTTAAGCGCGGAAGATATTCAGGCGGTGCAAAATTGCCTGCCTGTAATAAAGCGGAACTCGAAATAGAGGTTGATGACGGAAAAGGCAACAAAGGTATTGTATTTCACAATCTTTTCCTACATACAAAATGCGAAGGTCTTTTAAGCGCATTTTTTATCGCGATAGGTCTGAAAAAGCACGGAGAACCGTTGAGAATGAATTGGAATGCTGTTAACGGTGCTAAAGGTAAATGTAAAATTGGAATTCATAAATGGACAGGCAACGACGGACAAGAAAAACAAAACAATCAAATTACAAAATTTTATGAACCGTCAGAACAACCGAAAACAAATTTTAAGGCAGGTACATTTTAATGATACAGCTCAGACCTTATCAAGAAGAAAGTAAAAGGGCTGTTTTTAATGAGTGGGAGCAGGGAATATTAAAAACCCTGCTCGTTCTTCCTACCGGTACAGGTAAAACGATTGTTTTTGCTGCAATAACCAATGATTGTGTTCAAAAAGGTGAAAGGGTTCTTATTTTGGCGCACAGAGGAGAATTACTTGAACAGGCTGCGGATAAAATTAAAAAATCTACAGGACTTGAATGTGCTGTTGAAAAAGCAGACGAGAGTTGTTTGAACTCTTGGTACAGAATAACAGTAGGTTCTGTTCAGTCGCTGATGAGAGAGAAAAGACTTAATCAATTTGATAAGCATTATTTTGACACGATTATAATTGATGAAGCACATCACTGTATCTCAGAAAGTTATCAAAGAATACTTGATTATTTTTCTGACGCAAAAGTGCTTGGCGTTACTGCTACGCCTGATAGGGGAGATATGAGGAATTTAGGTCAAGTGTTTAACAGCCTTGCTTACGAATATACTCTCCCTAAAGCAATCAAAGAAGGTTATTTGTCGCCTATTAAAGCACTTACTATTCCTCTTAAACTTGATTTGTCTTCCGTTTCAACACAGGCGGGCGATTTTAAAGCATCAGAAATAGGGACTGCGTTGGACCCTTATCTTGAGCAAATTGCTGTTGAAATGACGAAGTATTGTACCGACAGAAAAACAGTTGTATTTTTACCTCTTATTAAAACAAGTCAAAAGTTCAGAGATTTACTGAATAAACATGGTTTTCGTGCTGCGGAAGTAAACGGAAGCAGTGATGACCGAACAGAAATTTTAAAAGACTTTGAAAATAATAAATACAATGTTCTGTGCAATTCTATGCTTCTGACAGAGGGTTGGGATTGCCCGGATGTAGATTGTATTGTTGTTTTAAGACCGACAAAGGTTAGAAGTCTTTATTGTCAGATGGTCGGCAGGGGAACAAGATTATCTAAAGGCAAAACTCATTTATTGTTACTTGATTTTCTATGGCACACAGAAAGACATGAACTTTGTCATCCTGCTAATCTTATATGTGAATCACCCGAAGTTTCTAAAAAAATGACTGATAATCTTAGCGAAAACTCGGGTTGTCCTGTTGATATTGAGCAGGCTGCCGAACAGGCTGAAAGTGATGTTGTTGCTCAGCGTGAAGAAGCACTTGCAAAACAACTTTCTGAGATGAAAAAAAGAAAAAGAAAACTTGTTGACCCGTTGCAATTTGAAATGTCTATTCAAGCGGAGGATTTGGCTAATTATGTACCGTCTTTTGGTTGGGAAATGATGCCACCGTCAGATAAGCAAGTAAAAGCACTTGAAAAACTCGGAATTTTCCCTGACCAAATTGAAAACGCAGGTAAGGCTGCATTGTTACTTGACAGGCTCAATAAACGCAGAGAAGAAAATCTTACAACACCAAAACAAATCAGATTTTTGGAAGGCAAAGGGTTTAAGCATGTCGGTACTTGGCAATTTGAAACGGCGAGAAAGTTAATTGACCGCATTGCCGCTAACGGTTGGAAAATACCACACGATATAAATATTGAAACATACGGAGCGTAACAATGGAAAATAATATAGATTTAAATGCAGTACTCGATTTTCTTGACCCTTCAACGCTTGACTACACAGAGTGGACAAATGTGGGTATGGCTCTTAAAGAAGAAGGCTATTCCTGTAATGTTTGGGAGCAATGGAGTGCACGAGACTCTGCAAGATACCACCCGGGAGAATGTGAAAAGAAATGGTGCACATTCGGAAATTACAGCGGTTCTGTAGTTACGGCAGGAAGTGTCATTCAAATGGCTCTTGACAGAGGTTGGAAACCAAAAGGAGATTTTGAAGACCGTGCGCTTGATTGGGATGACCAAATAAGTGATGACTACATTATTGTTGACAAAGCATATATTCAGGAAGAAGAAATAAAAGAACCTGTAAACTTCAATCCTGTCAACGAAATAGTAACATATCTTGAAACTTTGTTTTCTCCTGATGAGACGGTAGGCTATGTTGTCGAAAGTTGGAAAAACGATAAAGGTAAATATGTTCCGTCTAAAGGCGCTTACGACAGGACGGCAGGAGAACTTATCCGAAAACTTAATGAATGTAACGGAGATATAGGATTAGTTCTCGGCGATTATAACAAGGAAGCAGGGGCGTGGATTAGATTCAATCCTCTTGACGGTAAAGGTGTTAAAAATGAAAATGTTACGGAATATAGATATGCACTTGTTGAATCGGATAATATGGACCTCAGCAAACAGCAGGCTATATTAAAAGAACTTGAACTTCCTATTGCTGTTCTTGTCTATTCGGGCAAGAAATCAATTCATGCAATAGTGCGTGTTGACGCTTCGGATTTTAAAGAGTATCAAAAAAGAGTTGAGTATCTATATAACATCTGCACAAAAAACGGAATGAGTATAGATAAGCAAAACAAAAACCCTTCACGATTAAGCCGTCTTCCGGGAGTAATTCGAGATAATCACAAGCAGTTTATTATTGATACAAATATAGGGAAATCTTCTTGGGATGAGTGGTACGAGTGGATTGAAGGCGTTAACGATAATTTACCTGAACCTGAAAGTATGGAATCGGTTTGGGACAACCTTCCCGAATTAGCGCCACCGCTTATTGACGGTGTGCTCAGACAGGGACATAAAATGCTTGTAGCGGGTCCGTCAAAAGCGGGCAAAAGTTATGCACTGATTGAACTTTGCTGCAGTATTGCCGAAGGCAAAAGTTGGATGGGCTTTAACTGTGCTCAGGGTAAGGTTTTGTATGTAAACCTTGAACTTGACAGAGCGTCTTGTCTGCACAGATTTAAAGATGTTTATTCTTCATTGCATTGGCAGCCTAAATACCTTTCTAACATTGATATTTGGAATTTAAGAGGTAACTCCATACCTATGGATAAACTCGCTCCTAAACTTATCAGAAGAGCTGCGAAAAAGAATTATATAGCCGTTATTATTGACCCTATCTATAAGGTTATAACAGGCGATGAAAATTCTGCCGACCAAATGGCTAAATTCTGCAATCAGTTTGATAAGGTGTGTACGGAACTCGGTTGTGCTGTTATTTACTGTCATCACCATTCAAAAGGTGGGCAAGGCAATAAAAAATCAATGGACAGAGCGTCAGGTTCGGGCGTTTTTGCAAGAGATCCGGATGCATTGCTTGACCTTATCGAACTTGAGGTTTCAGAAGAGATTACAGAACAGCAGACGGACCGTGAAATTTGCAATATGTGTCAAAAATGGCTCGTTCGGTTTAACACCGACCTGGAAGATTACAGCAGAGACGATTTAATTGTAAAAGATAAGATTTTAAGCATTTGCAAGCGAGAGTTAAACGACAACACATTACAACGAATGTGGGAAGAAATCAGAGATTTAAAAAAGAAGATTAAGCAACGGACTGCGTGGCGTATCGAAGGTACTCTCAGAGAATTCCCTAAATTTGAGCCGTTGAATGTATGGTTCAGTTATCCTGTTCACAAAATAGACGATTCGGATGTTCTTAAAGATATAAGCACAGAAGAAAAACCTTTTTGGCAAAGAGGAAAAGAAAAGCGAAAGGAGAACGCTAAATCCAAAAGAGATAAAATCAATCTTGAACTCGAAATGGCTTACAGTTTACTGTCGTCTGAAAATGAAGTTATAACGATTGGTGATATTGCAGAAGAATGGTCAATGAGCAAGAAAGGTGTTAAAGACAGAATTAATAAAAGTGATGATTTTTATTATGAAAACGGTATAGTTTATCGCAAGGAAGAAAGTGGAAATGACTAAGGTTGTTTCCTATGGAAATCAGTGGAAATGTTAAGGTCGTTTCCCAGGGGTGGAAATAGTGGAAATAACTATAGTCTTTTCCCGGGGTGGAAATGACCTGTATATTATATATAACTTTTTGCATTTCCCCCTGTACCTTGCACATGTCATTGCGGGGATAAGTTGTGCGAAGCTTACGCACAACAACTTACCCGCTGACAATGACTAAAGGAAAATTTTTTAGGAGATGATTTTTTTGAAAAACAACATGCAATTTTTTATGCCGATGAATCCGCCGACTGTTACATATCAGCAACATAAAATTTCAACTAAATCTGGTAAACCTGTTTTTTATGACACACCTGAAATTAAATCTGCAAAATTAAAACTCAGAGATAATCTTGCTGCACATATTCCTGACAAGCCTTTTGAAAGCGGTGTAAGGTTTATGGTAAAGTGGTTGTTCCCAATTTCAGGCAATCACAGTAACGGAGAATATAAAATCTCTAAACCCGATACAGACAATTTACAAAAAATGCTTAAAGATATAATGACCGAGTTGAAATTTTGGAAAGACGACGCTTTGGTCGCTTCCGAAATAGTGGAAAAGTTTTATGCTGACATTCCGGGTCTGTTTATCGTTATACAGGAGCTTTGATATGTTGTTGTCAGATGTGAAAAAGAATTTAGGCGAATTTGTCTTGTATTCAGATGTGAATATGGAAAATACAAAATATAAATTAACCGCCTGTATTCTTCGGAAAAATAAAAATAATGAATTTGTTTATTCCGCTGAATTGCAGGATGTTAACAATAACAGTATCTTATTTTGCAGTTTAGATAAAATTAAAAAGTTTGAAGTAAAGGAGAAAACAAAATGAACATTGAAATTAAAAACCTTGACAATCTTACAGAAGATGAAAAAGAAACATTTAACAGGCTTGTTGCAAAAGCAAACAAAAAATCTAAAGTTTTTAAACCTAAAACTAACCAACCCTACTATATCGTATCCGCTGAAGGCGAAATAGTTGATGATATTTGGGAGGATTTAGATTGGGATAATGATATGTTTAATTTGGGTAATTGTTTTGAAACCAAAGAACAGGCAGAATTTGCTATCGATAAGCAGAAAGTCTATACAGAGCTTAAACGCTATGCACTTGAGCATAATGAGGAAGAGATTGATTGGAATGACATAGACAAATGTAAATGGTGTATTACAAAAGATTGTGGTAAATTAAATGTTCATTGTTTTTGCCGAATACATTTTCTAAATCAAATCTATTTCACAAGTGAAGAAATAGCACAAAATGCAATCAAAGAAATTGGCGAGTACAGAATTAAAAAATATTTATTTGAGGTGGAAGAATGACTGAAGATGAACCAAAAACGAAGTTCAACTGCTATTTCTATGACTTTAAAAACAAGAATTGCAGAATATTGAGAAAGTTGTATTGTGAGAACGAAAGCAACTGCAAGTTTTTCAAAACTTGTGAACAATACGCAAAGGAGAAAGAAAGATATGACTTATGACGATTTGAAAAAATACAGGATTTTGCAAGTGTCAATAAATGATATTCAGGAAGAACTGCTTGATGTTTCTATGCTGAAAGATAATGCTTGGAATTATTACGGCTTTCAGAAAAAATTGGAAAACGAACTTGAAGATAAAAGAGTCGAAGCACTTAAGTCTATTGAGGAAATCGAAAACTACATATCGACTATAAATGACTGCACCGTGCAGGCGATTGCACGAAAGCGTTTTATCCTTGGCAAGACTTGGTCTCAAATCGGCAAAGATATGTTTATGGACAGAACTACCGTCAGCAGAATTCTTAAAAATTATATTAAAAACAGGAGCGCCTAAAAACGCTCCTTAAAATTTTTTTGAAATATTTTGATTTTAGGGGTTGACTTTTGTTTGTTGCTACATTATAATTAGAATGTACCCACAAAGAAAAGAGGTGTAAGCAATGGGTATCAAGAAGGGAACTAAGTTAACGGATATGCCTAAAGATAAAATGCTGAGAATACGCATTGATGATGAAACTGAAAGAAAACTGCAATTTGTTTGTGATACAAAACAAAAAAGTAAATCGGCAATAGTCCGAGAAGGAATAGAGAACCTTTATAACGAAGTTCAAAAAAAATAGAACAAACGAGCAAAGTTTGACAAGACACTCGAATGTTCTATTACCAACCGACTGAAACAGTCAGTACAAATATTATACACTGTACTCCTGTTTTAGTCAATATGATTTAACAAGGAGAAATTAAAATATGCAAATCAGAACTTTTAAAAACAAGGAACTCGGAGAAATCCGAACAACAATCATTGACAACATTCCGTATTTTGTCGGCAGAGATGTAGCAACGGCACTCGGATATACAAATCCAAGAAAAGCAATCGTAGAACATGTTGATGATGAAGATAAGGGAGTAACGAAATGTGACACCCCCGGAGGAACTCAACAAATGATTGTAATCAACGAGAGTGGTCTTTACAGTTTAATTCTTTCAAGCAAACTACCGAGCGCAAAGAAATTTAAACGCTGGGTTACAAGTGAAGTCTTGCCCTCTATCAGAAAAACAGGTTTTTACGACAGCACAGATGATTTTCAGGCTCAGGAAGAATATTATGACAAGTTCTATATGGGTCAGCCTGTAATGACTTTGGCAGATTTTGCGAAACTTGCAAATTTAAACCACCGTGCAGTTAGGTATCAACTCAAAACAAATAAGTTTTCGGAAGATTTTGACTACTTCCTTTTGGATGGCTTAAGACTTCAAAAGTTTAAGGATGAAAACAATTATACAAAATTCGCACAACATTTGCTTGTATTGACTGTAAGGGGTGTTGAAAAACTCTGTAAAATATATAACTTGAATTTTAAGAGAAAGGTCGATACTCCGAAAGAAATTAAACCTTTGACAATTCAGGCAGTCGATACTCCCGACAATCAGTCTTTCCAAAATACCGTGAATAAAATAAACAGGAAAATGTACGCAATTCAAGAACTGCTGTTTATGGCAGGAAGATACTGCAAACCCGAAGAATTTAAAAACTACACAACCGTTGCAGAAAGAATTGCCTGTGAAATGAGTGTGGAAATTACAAATATTAAAGCAATGAAACCCGAAGTAAAAGAAATTAAATGCTAAACAACGAAAGGACAGTGAAAAAACTGTCCTTTTTTTAATACTTGCACACAAATCCCACTCGAAATATTATATAATATACTTAAGGAACGGCAGGGAAGTTTTTTACCTCATTTTGCAATATGCCCATAATCTCCTTCCATTTTTTTTGATACCTGCCGTTTCCTGCTTATATATTTTACGGAGGTGTCGTTATGAACGAACAGGAATTTAAACGATTTACAGACAAAACTTTTCAAATGATGTACGAACACTTATTTTATGCAAAACTGAACAGTGAAGCAGAAAAAGGTCGTATGAGTGAAAAAGACAAACAAAAAACATTCAAAATGCTTGCAGTGTTCAAAAGACACGGTGTCGGTATTGCAGACGCTATGGAAATAATATCAGAATTGGGGGATGTACTCGGTGAATAAAATCTATTACGAAGACTATGCAAACCATTGTATGAGATATTATACAAGATTTCCCGACGCTGTTTTTGACAGTTCGGTGTCGGCTAAAGATTGGCTTGCAGTAAATCAATCTCTGAAAGAGTTTAAAAACTCTGAAAAAGATTTTCTCATTGACTGCTACAAGTCAAGACAAGATGAATTTGAAAAATCTGTCAGCATTGTGGCAGAAGAATATGAGATTAACCCCTCGTATGTTTGGCGATGTATAAGAAAACTCCAAAAACTTATAGCAATAAACAGAGGTCTTGTGAAAGGGTGTGAGTAAGTGCCTAAAAAGAAAACTCTTGAAGATGTGGAAAAGGCGACAGGATTGAGAAAAAACAAACGAACTACAAGGACTACCAACGACCCTGCTAATTTTCCTGTCGAACCGGGAGATAACACCAAGATGATGAAAATCAATCTTGCACTGTTCAATATGCCTGATATAGATATATGCAACCTTGTGGAAGTCAACGACCGTATTAACGAGTATTTTGAACTCTATGCTAAATACGATATGAAACCTACTGTTGCAGGTCTTGCTCTTTCTCTCGGTATCGACCGTCAAACTCTCTATGATTTGACTCACGACAGGCTTATTTGGGGGCATTTGAAACCAAAACAGCCCCCTGAAGTAATCGACTCTATCAAAAAAGCATACAAATTTATGGAGGTAATGTGGGAGTCCTGTATGGTGTCGGGAAAGGTAAATCCAGTCACGGGTATATTCCTTGGAAAGAACAACTACGACTATAAAGACAAAGTGGAACACGAGGTAACAGCAAAACAAGTTACGGAAGACTATTCCATAGACGAAATAAAGCAGAAATACATAGAAAGCCCTGAGGAATAAAACTCAGGGCTTGTTTTTTTTGCGACTATTCATAACGACTATTGAGTGTAAATACTGAAAATATCAAATAGGAGAACGCACAGTGTGATTTTAATATCGACTAATGAAAGTTGTTGACTAAAAATATAAAGTACCTTAAATCGGCTCACATTTAACATTTTCGACTATCTACTATTACATCAGCCTCTGAAAAAAGGCAATCGACTATTGCAGATAAGTAAAAAAAGCCGTCAGCGACTATTCTGACGGCTCTGTAGATAAGTTGTAGGTGTTGTAGCCCTCGTAATAATAACTTGCGTCAATGCCTTTCATATAGACAGTACGGTCGTTTATTTTGTCAGTTAATGCGGACTTCAACAAAAATTTGATTTCAATATCTTTGACGGGACTGCGTTCCATAGCAAGTAAATAGTCTTCTTTATCGACTTTGTCCCAATCAATGACTTGTTTTAATTCTCTTTTTAAAATGCAGTCAAGCCATATTCTCGTACTTCTGCCGTTGCCCTCTCTAAAAGGGTGTGCAATGTTCATCTCAACATATTTTTCGACTATTTCGTCAAATGTAGATTGTGGCATTTTGTCAATGTTTTCAAGTGCTGCATTTAAATACATAACGGGAGCAAAACGGAAATTGCCTTTTGCAATGTTTACAGTCCTTATTTTACCTGCAAAGTCGTAAATATCCTCAAATAAATACTTGTGAATGTCTGACAAACCTTTAAAGGTGCCGACTTCGAAAGTATCAAGCAAACCGTTTTCAAACAGTTCAAGTGCCTTTATTTTGCTTGTTCTCTCTTCGACTATTGCAAGTTCAGAACTGCTTGTAATGTTCAATTTGTTTTCTAAAGCCATAAAAAACACTTTCCCGACTATTCCGACTATTATGCTACATTGTCGGAGTACTCGACTATTGCGACCTCTGTCATAAGACCTTTAATACTGTCAACAATTTCATCAAGCCTTTGTGCTACATCATTACTAAAAGCAACTTCTCCGCATTGTTCACACTTCAAACAAGGCACATTGCGAACTACAATAACGCATTTGTCTAAATCTACAACATAACTTGTTTTACTGTTGTTCATAGAACCTTTACATAAATAGCAATACATAAATTATTACACCTTTCTTATTCTATTAGTTTTGTCAAATCTGTCATCAGGATAATAAACAGTTATCAATACCATACCGTTATCACAGATACTGCAAACAATGTGTAAATCAACATTCGACACTGATTTGCCGAGCAACAAACAAGACGGATAAGGGTAGTCCTGTTCGTATTGTTCAATGATTTCTCCTGATAAAACAGCGTTGATAATATCATAACGGTTTATATTTCTTTGGTGCATACGATTGAGTATGTGAGAACTCCATATTATTTTATTACTTTTACATAGTTTTTGTAAATCTTCAATGTTTATCATTTTTTCACCTTAAAAATTTTTATCGACTATTGCGACTATTCGACTATTCCCGACTATCACGGGCAATGCGTTCGGCTATTGCTTTTAAAACATAAGCGTTGACGCTCTCGCCGTGTTTTTTCGCTTCTTCTTCAACAATAGTCTTGTTTAGTTCGGCATCTTTTCGCAGTCTTATGCGTAAATCGTCATAAGATTTTTTTATATATGCTTGATTGATTTTGTTAAGTTTTTCGTTGTAACGGCTTTTTTCAGCCATAAAAAACACCTCTTTTTTTAAAAATTCCAGCGTAAAGGACAATAAAAAAAGCCTACTTTACCACTGTAACAATATCATATCACAAAAAATAATTGTACGCAATGCACAAAATGCACAAAGTTTTATTGATATTGTCCGCAATGATTGTAGGTTTTGCTAATTGCAACATTGTCCGCAATGTGCTATAATATAGACATCAAATGAAGAGAGGAGGTTAAAAAAACCGCTGTAAGTTCTCCCTTAATTAATGGGTAAGGGAGGTGGTAAAAATGAATGAAATAATATTGATTTTGATATTGATTTTATTGATTTTATACTTACTTAAAAATAATTAAACATTAAAACATTAATTTTTGATTACACTTACAGCGGTTTATTTCCATTATTTGCTAATATCCTCACGGATTAAGCGAAGTATATAACCGTTTAGGCTCTCGCCGTTTTTCTCGGCGTGGGCGGATATAACAGCCTTATTTATTTCGCTGTCTTTTCGGATACGCAAGCAAAATTTATCATAGATTTTTTTATCTGATTTCAACGATGCTCTTTTTTGTGCTTCGGTACTTGCCACGGCTTCGCCTCCTTTTTATAATATAATGATATCATAATATTATCAAGATATCAAGTATTAAAGTGCAAAAAGATATCTTTGTACAAAATGCACAAATAAACAACAAAGATATCTTGATAGTTTATGCAATAATTCAACAATAAAAGCATTGACAATATCAAGATATCGTGTTACAATATAGATACAAGGTAAGGAACGGGGAACGCCGAAAGCACCCACAAAGTCAAGTCAATATACTTGTGAGCCTGACGAGACAGAACGGCAACACTCAATGAAGATTACTTGACCGTTCCACCTTATATATAAGTTTAAAATTTGAAAGGAGTTAAAACAATGAATATTTTAAATAAAATCGAAAAAGTCGAACAAATGGCAAAATTCCGTTGGTATGTCTATTTTAAAGGTACAAACAGAAAAGGCGAAACAATGATAGTTGAATTGTCTGAAAGTGCTTTGGGTAATTGGTTTATAACAACATATATAACAGATACTGAGGGGCATTGCTGGGGCAAATATGACCCGACAATATATAAGTACTTTGAAAAGCATAAAAACGAAGTTACTCGCTCAGGTATGCGAATATATCCCGAGTGGCAGTTAGAAGCAACACACGAAAACGCTGAAAAGTTGCTAAATGCTTGTTATTGGAATTTTAAACACTGTAAGAAATATGAAACAATTATAAAAAACGCATAAAAAAACACCCCTTGAAAAAGGGGTGAGCAAACAAAGGTTTGACTTTTGTACTAAAAATAAATCACTTTATAATTAAAATAACACAAATATTTTAAAAGTCAAGCCTTTTGTACTAAAAATATCACTAATTTTTAAAATTTGGCAATTTATATTGCTTATTATCAAGAAAGGTAGTATATTATAAATGAACGAAATCAAATCACTTTTAAAAGAGTATCAGGAAAACAAAGCACTTATCAAAGAATTAGAAGCCCTTAATGCTTCTATACAGTGCGATATAATCAAAGAGATGAACGGTAGTGGTTCTATTTCAGAGGGTGGCTATACGGCTACATACAGTACCTACAAGCGTACATTTCTTGACAGCACAAGGCTAAAGGCTGAAAACCCCAAAGCATACGAATATTACAGCACAGTTAAAGAAGTGCCACGCTTTACAGTGAAAGGAGTGTAAACAAATGGAAGAAGAAAGCAAAGTATTAAAGGTATTAAAAGCAATAGGTAAGGGTATTATAACTATAATAGTTGGGATTTTTAGTTGTATTATCGGTTTTTTTGCTCCTGAAATATTTAAAAAATAAATAACGGCAGTAAGTCCCCTAAAATAACAGGGGGCTTATTTTTTTTACCCGTGAGGGCGTACAGGGGGTAGGGGGGATATATGAAACGACGAATGGGAGGTGTAACCCTCTCAAATACCCAAAAAAAATAAAAAGGGCAAATTCAAAAATTTTCCGAAAAAACAAAAAGGGTATAAATAATGGTACAAAAAATTACGCTTTTTCTGTTTGAATATTGACTAATCAAGACAAATGATGTATCATTTAGGTGCAGAGGAGATAAAATATGAGTTATAATACAAACTACACCTATGAAGAAATAGAAAGTGTTTTAAATGAAATAAAAAGTTATATCAAAAAAGGCAAATATCAAATCTCCATGAATAATAAACGCAAAGAAAACAGAGATTTTGTTATTAAATACAACTTGACTTCTAAAATGCAAAAGGAAGTTTTATTAGGAATAAAGGTTGAGGACTTTTGTTATACTTTAAATAACGAACATAAAAATTACGAACACGAAATATTGTATGTATTTGCACCTAAAATTAAGTTTCCTGAAATGGCGGTACAAAGCGGAGAAGTAACTATATATGTTAAAATCAATTTAATAAAGGATGAATGTGCCGTGATAATATCTTTTCACGAGTTAAACTATCCGATTAAATATTTGTTTAGGAAGGAGTGTATATAAATGAGTAAAGTATTTTGTGAGGAATGTAAAAAATTTGTAGAATACGATGTATTTGAGGAATGGGTAACAGTTACATTGAAAAACACAGAAATCAGATACAAAGAAAAATATGCAAAGTGCAAAGAATGCGGTTGTGATATTTTTGTGGAAGAATTAAACGACCTGAATTTAAGAGCTGTCAATGATAAATACAGAGAAATAAATGACATAATATCACTCGCAAAGGTAATTGAAATACCCGAAATGTATAACATAGGGAAAAGACCTCTGTCATTGTTGCTTGGATGGGGAGAACAAACATATACTCGTTATTGTGATGATTATATACCGCTTCCGCAATATTCTGATTTATTGAAGAAGATATATAACAATCCTTATGAATATTTGCTGATATTGGAAAAAAACAAAGATAAGATTTCAAATATTACCTATAAGAGAAGCAAAAAAGCAGCAGAAGAACTATTGTACAAAGACAGTATTTTAATTGACGATGTTTCCAATTATATATTAAAAAGTACAGAAATTACGCCTTTGGCATTACAAAAGGCATTGTATTATGTACAGGGATTTTATGCTGCGTTTTTTGGTGGGTTTATGTTTAAAGAAAATTGTGAAGCGTGGGTGCACGGTCCTGTGTACAGAGGGATGTACAACAAATACAGTAAATTTGAATATCGGAATATAGAAACTATTGAAAAACCCGACGCAAAATTTACAAACGAACAAAAAGCAGTGATTGACAATGTTATAGAGCATTTTTGTTGTTACAGCGGTAAAGTATTAGAAAACTTCACACACAAAGAAAAGCCGTGGCAAAAAGCACGAAAAGGCTTAAATGACCTTGAGCCGTCGAACAATGAAATAGAAAAATTAGAAATAATGAAATATTTTAAAGAAGTCAAAGAAAAGTACAACATAGTTAAACCTTGCGATATTTCGTTATATTCAGAAAGAATGTTTAAATTGGTAAAATAATAAAAAAAGGAGCAGTTTTTACACTGCTCCTATTCTTTTATAACGCACTGCAAAGAAGTCTAAAAGTTTCTCTGCCTTTGGGGGTAATAAGGGTTTGAGTACCGCTCCACTGCGTTTTTTCGTTAAAAGTTTCTTTGAGTTCAAAAAGACCGTTGTTTTTGCTCGAGTAAGGCATAAGTTTACCTTTTTTATCACGGTAGAGATATTTTTTCTCTATTAAGAAGTTGATAAACTTCTTTTCTTTGATATTGAGTTCCTTTGCCGTTTCTCTGAAAGAAGTCAAAAGGTTTCTGTCAACTAATTCGTCAAAATATTCTGCTTTAGGCTGCATAATCTGATTTTTAACAGTCAGTTCGGAATTAACGGCTTGAAGTTTGCAGATTTGATTTTCAGCCATTTTAAGCGCTCTTGACATAATCATTTCGGGAGTATTCCACGCTTTTTCAAGATTGAGGAAGTATTGACGGACTTGTTTGCCTTTGTCGTTGCGTTGAAGCATACAAATCTCTTTAGCCATTTCGATAGTGAGTTGGTGGTCGGTTGCAGGTCTGCCTCCTGTACTTTCGCTCAAAAATGAGCAAAAGTCTGTACCTTCTGCAAAACCGTATTCACACATTCTTGGAAACCAATCTTTATAAGCGGTTTTAACATCTAACAGTTCGTGGAGTTCTCTGCCTGATACAGTGGGTGTATCGTTGTCATAGTTTACTTTGATTAATTCGTTCATACTGCAACTGCCTCTCTTTCTGCAAGCCATTTGCGAAGTTTAGCGATAGTTTCTTCAACATTTTCAATATCTTCATATTTTTCGGGATGTTGAAGTCTGTCGTTGAGACAGTCAAGTTGCCATTGATAGTCCGATATTTGCGGAATATCCACAATCGGTACTTTTCCAAAGAAATTGCCGTCTTCATCTACTACACTTTTGTAGCCTATGATGTTGTATTCTTTGTCTTGAATTTTGTATTTTTGCATTTTAATTACATCCTTTTTAACTTGATTAACCGTTAAATAAGTGATATAATATATTTATCAACCTGTTTAACGGTTGGTGGTTAATAAACTGTTGTTTTGATTGGTAGTTGGGGCAACAGTTTATTTTTTTTCGTCGATTTCTTCATCAAGTTTACGCTTAAACCAAGAAGTACGGCTTTCATTTCTTTCTTTTAATTTTAAATCAAGTTTTTCAGCCTTTTCTTTGTCAACTAAAAAAACTAATTGCTTTTTTTCTTTGCGTAAATTTCTAAAATATTCGGCTCTGCTATTGTTAGCCATACTAACACCTCCTTGTTGCTAACAACACTATTATAATTGTTGTTAACAACAATGTCAAGAGTTATTTTTCATCTTTTTCTATTGGGTTAATATATTGTTGCATTGGTATTTGTTCCTTTCAATATTAAATTGACAGGAAAACCTTAAACTGCTATAATATTTGCAGATAGGGAAACCTGTCGAGTGGATGACGATGACCTGAACTTTGGACGGTAGAGGTTGTCGTCATTCTTCATTTAGCACCTTATCAATTCCCTTTCTAACAACATCGGTACGAGTTGTTTTATGTTTTTCACAATACTTTTTAAGTTTTTGGTCTGTTTCAAAATCAATTCTCGCTTTTACTTCAATAGTTAATGGGTTCTCTGATTTAGGTCTGCCTGTTCGTGGACTCATTATTAACACCTCACTTTCTGTGCCACAATTACATTATACTTAATGTGCCACAAAAAGTCAATACCTTTTTTAAAAAAAATTTTCCAAAACAAAAGAGTGCAGTCAACTGCACTCTTGATTTTTTTTACATTTGCCCACAAATCCCATTGAAAAGAATATATAATGTTCTTATGGAATTGATTAAAAAAGTATTTTTGAAAACAGAAAAAGAGCCTGAAAACTATCAGGTGTATGAAGATTTGTATTTTTTATGCAAAAATGAAATAGAAAACGGAAATTTGAAAGCGGTTGAATATCTGCGGAAATTGTCTGATAAAATAGAAATTGAACTTCCGAAAGCCGAAAAAGAAAATGATGTTAAGTTTTTGTTCGATTTGCATAAACGAGTTCTTTTGGCAGGTGCAAGATACAATTTTCATATGTATTTGTTGTACATAGAATGGAACAGAGAGCCTGACAAGAAGTTTTATCCTCCGAGAAGAAAAGTGTTGAAACCATTAGTAGATGATTTGCAGGATTTAGCAGATGGGGTAATTGATTTTCTCGGAATATCGCTCCCTCCTCGTGTCGGAAAAAGTACACTTTGCATTTTCTTTATGACTTGGATGATGGGCAGAAAACCCGATGTTGCAAATGTAATGTCAGGACATTCGGATAAATTGACCGACGGCTTTTATCGGGAATTACTGTCTATTTTGACTGATAATGAACAGTACTTGTGGGCAGATGTTTTTCCGGGTACAGAAATTGTCAGTACTTCTGCAAAAAATGAAACTATCGACCTTCGTAAGACGAAACGATTTCCTACAATGACTTGTCGCTCTGTTTCAGGAACATTAACAGGTGCGGTTGAAATTGGTTCGGGAGGGGTATTGTATTGTGATGACTTGATTGAGGACTTGGAAGAAAGTTTAAACCCTTTACGACTGCAAGCGAAATATGATGCATATTTAAACCAATTGAAAGACCGTAAAAAGTTGGGTGCAGTAGAATTAATGGTCGGTACTCGTTGGAATGTTTTTGACCCGTTGGGTGAAATTCAAAGACAATATGCAGATAATCCAAAATATCGCTTTCGAGTCATCCCTGCGCTTAATGAAAATAATGAGTCTAATTTCAATTATGCTTACGGTGTAGGTTTTGATACTGCATATTATCAAGATATGAAAGCAAGTATTGATGACGCTACTTGGAATGCTAAATATATGGGCAATCCGTATATTCGAGAAGGATTATTGTTTCCGAATGATGAATTATTGACATATAACGGTGTGTTACCGGACGGAGACCCTGAAAAACTTGCAGTGTGCGATGTAGCGTGGGGCGGCGGAGACAGTCTGTCAATGCCGATTGTTTATAAGTTCGGTCAAGATGTATATATACACGATGTTGTTTTTAACAGAGGTGATAAAAGTGTTACCTATCCTGTTGTAATAGGAAAAATAAAACAACATCGTCCGCACAAAGTAAGGTTTGAAGCAAACAACGGCGGTCATGAATATGCTGATAATGTAGATAAAGCATTAAGAGAAGACGGTGTTCATATAAATGTGTTTTCAAAGAAAGCACCTAATAATCAGTCAAAATTGGCTCGTATTATTCAATTTGCTCCTGATATTAAACACTTTTATTTTCTTGCGGATAAATACAGAAGTCCTGAATATAAAGCGTTTATGCAAGAAATTACAACATTTGTTCAGACGGGTAAAAACACACATGACGATGCTCCCGACAGTCTTGCAATGGCAGCAGACGAATTATACCACGGGTCTCAAAGAGTAGAAATTTTTAAACGACCTATATAATACAACAGCCATTAAAAATATATAACTCTTGACAACAAATGAAATTTGCAGTATTGTTTTAGTAAGAGGTGATATAGATGAGTAATAATTCAAATGAATGGCTTGGGCAAAAGTTTGGCAGGTTGACAGTTGTTGGATTTGTTCACGCAACGCCACCTTATCGTGGATGGTGTTGGGAATGTAAATGTGATTGTGGTAAAACTAAAGTTTTAATTCCTCAAGATGTAAAAAGTGGTAAAGTAAAATCTTGTGGTTGTTTTCACGATGAGCGTTGCCGAGAAAGAGCAACAAAGTTTCAACATAGCATATATGAATATAAACGCTTGTATTCAATATACAATGGGATTAAAAAGCGATGTTATAATATTAATGAACCTCGATATAAAGATTATGGTGCAAGAGGAATAAGAATGTGTGAAGAATGGCTTAATAGTAAGACAGGATTTGACTCATTTGTTTCATGGTCGATAACTCATAATTATTCCGAAAATTTAAGTATCGACAGAATTGATACGAACGGTGATTATTCTCCCGAAAATTGTCGATGGATAACTCTTCAAGAACAAAGTTTAAACAAACGAGAAACACTTTGGGTAAATTATAAAAACGAACGCATACAACTGAGTGTATTATGTAAAAGAATGAATTTATGTTACGATACAATACATAATCGTATTTATTCGCTTGGTTGGGATGTTGACAAAGCAATAGAAACACCTTCTCAACAAGAAAAATCATTGATGAGCAAATGTAAAGAACATAACATCAAGTACAACACTGTGCTAACAAGAATTCACAGGTATGGTTGGGATGAAGAAAAAGCGTTAAATACTCCAATAAGAAAAAAATAAATTAAAAAATACAATATATCGTATTAAAGCACTTGACAAATACAATATGTTGTTGTATAATATAAATGTAAATTTTCCATTGGTCATACTTATATATTCCTTCATAAAAAAATAATATCCTTTCTTTTGCCGTAAAAACGGCTTTTAGGTTTCTGTTTAACAGAATGCGGAGCGCATAATTGCGCGAGGTTATCCTCGTTGTGATTGTGCGCTTTTTTATTTTGTCGGAAAGGGGAGACAGTAATAGGAAATCAAATTGATACTTCAAAGCAACCGTATAAAACAAGGTTTATGTACGGCAGAAAAATTATAAAAACAAGTGCAAAGTCCATAGACCGCAAAAATGTAGTAAATGAACTGCAAAAAGCAATGAATGAGCACTCTCTTAACAGAAGTGAAATCCAATATTTATGGGATTATTACAGAGGAAAGCAACCTGTCATATACAGGCAAAAGGATGTACGCCCCGAAATATGCAACAGAATTGTTGAAAACAGGGCAAATGAGATAGTTTCGTTTAAGGTCGGTTATCTCTGCGGAGAGCCTATTCAGTATGTCAGCCGTAACGGAGACGAAAAAACTGCAAAGTCCATCAATCTGCTAAACGAAATGATGTTTGCAGAGGATAAGGCTTCACAAGACCAAGAAATCGTTGAGTGGCAGATGATATGCGGTACGGCTTACAGGCTTGTTTTACCCGATAAACAAAATGAAGAAGACGAAGCGCCTTTTGAGATGTACACATTAGACCCGAGAAATACATTTGTTGTGTATTCAAATGAAATAGGCAACAAACCCGTTATGGCTGTTAAATACAGTGTTGACGACAATCAGGTAACACATTATTCGGTCTATACGGAAAAAGAGTATTTCTTTATTGAAGATACAACAATTAAAAGGGTAAAAAAACACATACTCGGAATGATACCAATATTTGAATATCCTGCAAACAGAGCGAGACTCGGTGCATTTGAAATTGTACTTCCTCTTTTAGACGCAATTAACAGTGTGGAAAGCAACCGAATGGACGGTGTGGAACAACTCGTGCAGTCGTTTATGAAATTCATTAACTGTGATATTTCAAAAGAAGAATATCAAGAGTTTTTGGAACTCGGTGCAATAAGGGTTAAGTCCAATGACGGACAAAATGCAGATGTAGATATGGTATCGACCGAACTTAATCAGACACAGACGCAAACGCTGAAAGATGACTATTACAATGCAGTTTTGACTATATGCGGTATGCCAAACAGAAACGGCGGTTCATCCACGAGTGATACAGGGTCAGCAGTATTACTGCGAGACGGTTGGTCTGACGCAGAAGCAAGAGCAAAAGACAGTGAGCATATTTTCAAGAAAGCAGAAAAACAAATGCTGAAATTGGTGCTTCGCATATGCCGTGAGAAAAGTGAGATAAATTTATATCTTAAAGATATAGAAATGAAATTCACAAGAAGAAATTACGAAAATATTCAAAGCAAATCACAAGTTTTGATTTCAATGCTTCAGCAACCGAAAATACATCCGCAATTAGCATTTCAACACTCAGGATTGTTTTCCGACAGTGAAACAGCCTACACAATGAGTATGAAATATTATGAAGAACAGCAACAAAAAGTCAGAGAAGACTTCAATAAAACGCAAAATATGTCAGAGAAGACACCAAACGCAAATACAGTCGCAGATGACTTAAAAGGACAAGGAGAAAATCAATGAAATTAGATGTATCACAAATTCAGGGTTATTCTGAAATGACCGCAGAACAAAAACTAAAGGCACTTGAAGAATATGAAATACCAGAGCCTGATTACAGCGGGTATGTAAAAAAAGAATTATTCGACAAGACCGCTTCCGAATTGTCTAAAAAGACAAAAGAACTCAGACAAAAAATGTCGGATGACGAAGCACAGAAGTTGAAAGAACAGGAAGAAAAAGAAGAACTTGCCGAAAAATACAATAAATTACTTCGAGAAACCGAGATTGAAAAGAATAAATCAAAGTTGATTGCTATGGGTTATGAGGAAAAGTTGGCTGACGATACGGCAGAAGCAATTATTGACGGTAACTATGAAAAAGTTATCACAAATCAAAAGAAACATTTGGACGCTTTCGCTAAAACAGTTCGTTCAAAAGCGCTGGACGATACACCAAAACCTACTCCTGACGGAGGAAACAAAACAATGACACTTGAAAAACTTCGCAAGATGACTTCTGACGAAAGATATAATTTCTCGGTTGAACATCCTGACGAATACAAAGAATTATACGGAGGTAACGAATAATGGCTAACGCTAACAAAATTTATGATAATTTCTTTTTATCAAATGAAATCGAAGACCAATACAAATCTCATTTAGACCTGCAACAGTTTTGCACCGTTGACAATACGCTCACGGGTCAGGCAGGTATGAAACGCAAAATCAATGTTTACAGTGCAACTGACGGTACTGAAAAACTCACAATGGGTAATGGTAATACAAAATCAATTTCCGTTACTTATGCGCCTAAAGAATACGAGATACTTCTCGCACAAAACAGATTTGAATACTACGACGAACAGGCTATGACAGACCCAATGCTTATCCCTACAGGTGTTCGCCATATGGCAACAGATATGTTCAATACCGTAAACGCAGATATTTTTGCAGAGTTCAACAAAGCAACACTTGCGGTTACGGACAAAGCATACGGTTTCGGTGTGTTTGCCGACGCGGTTGCAAAACTTAATCTCGAGCAACTTGAAGGACAAAATATATTTGGTTTTGTAAATGCCGAAGACATGGCGTCAATCAGAAAAGCGCTTAAAGATGACCTTAAATATGTTGAGTCGTTTGTAAGAAACGGATATGTCGGTACAGTTGCAGGTGTTAACCTTTACACAAAAAAGGACGCAGTAAAAGGCACTTGCGTAATTGCTACCAAAGAAGCCGTTACTCTGTTTAACAAACTTGGTACTGAAGTTGAACAGGTAACAAAAAATTCTCGTTCGGAAACTGCTGCAAACACAAGACTTAATACTATATTCAGCCGTAAGTACTATTTGGCAGCACTCACAGACGAAACAAAAGCGGTTAAAATTACAATTCAGCCTGCCGCCGCTGCGTCTGAAAGAAAATAAAAAACAGGAGCAAGAGTATGACTGATAAAGAAAAAAAGTCTTTATTGAAAGTGATGGTAGGCAACGAAACAGACGAAATACTGTCAGCCTACTTAATGCTTGCAGGCAAAAAAATACTCTCAAGAGCCTATCCTTATGATGATACGATAACAAATGTACCGTATCAATACGAAGCGTTGCAGTTGGAAATTGCAGCGTATTTAATCAACAAACGGGGAGCGGAGGGACAGACTGCACATTCGGAAAACGGAATATCCCGCACATACGAAAATGCAGATGTTCCTTCCTCAATGCTCAAATCAATAACACCTCACTGCGGAGTGATTAAATGAAATGTATGCAAATTAATAAAACAGAGTTTTACTATTCGCTGTACAAAGGAAAAGAGCCTTTGATTGACGAATACGGCAACGAAACAGGCGAATATGAACTTGTTTATGATATTCCTCAAAAATATTCTGCAAATATTTCTTCTGCAAAAGGCGAAACAGCAACACTTCAATTCGGCGAGAGTGAAACTTATGACAAAGTGATTATACTTGATAACAATGCACCTGAAATTGATGAATATTCACGATTGTGGATAGATACACTTCCTCGAACAGACAAAGACGGCTTGTTGCTTTTAGATGAACAAAATGCGGTTGTTACCCCTCACGATTATATTGTAAAAAAAGTAGCAAAAAGTCTTAACAGCGTATCTATAGCAATCAGTAAGGTAAAAGTCAGTGGCTAAAGTTATAAATATCAAGTTATCAAGTGAAGAAGTAAGGCGTGCAATTAAAGAAGTTACCGAATTTAAGCAGGATTTAATGCTCAATTCTAAAAAATTGCAATACAGAGTTGCCGAAATGATGTCCGAAAGAGCGCAGCAGGGTTTTAATAATTCAACGGTTGATGAATTGCTCTCGGGAAACGGCAGAAGCCCCGATGTGAGTGTTTCTGTCAGTCAGCAGGGAAATATAACCCTCGTAATTGCAAACGGCGCAGACGCTGTTTTTGTTGAATTCGGCGCAGGTGTATATAACAACGGTTCGGTCGGAAGTTCTCCGCACCCGAAAGGTCAGCAATTAGGATTTACAATCGGCGGTTATGGCAAAGGCAACGGTGCAAAAGAAGTGTGGGGATTTCTTCAAGACGGAGAAGTTAAATTTACACACGGCACAAAAGCGACAATGCCTATGCAAAAAGCGTTAAATGAGGTTTGTCCTAAAATATATCAAATTGCAAGAGAGGTGTTTGTGTGATTGATATAGAAAATGAAATATTCAGTACAGTTTCAAAATCTGTAAAGAAAAAATATCCCAAAGCATTTATAACAGGGGAATATGTCAAGTCGCCGTCATCATTTCCCTGTATCTCGCTTGCAGAGATTGAAAACAGTGTTTATGAGAAAACACAAACATCTCAAAATGCTGAAAATCACGCTATGCTGATTTATGAAGTTAATGTATATTCCAATAAGGTTAAAAGCAAAAAAGCAGAATGCAAGGCTGTCGTTTCAATAATTGACGATGAATTTTTAAAACTCGGTTTTACACGAACAATGTTAAATCCCATACCAAACGAAATAGACGCAACGATTTACAGAATGGTTGCGAGATACAGAGTTTATGTATCAAAAGATAAAGTACTTTACAGGAGGTAAATGTAAATGGCAATCAGTACATATAAAACTTTTTTAATGAAAAAAGAAACAGAAACCTGGAAAAAGGTAATTGATATTAAAGAGTTTCCCGATTTGGGCGGTGCTCCCGAAAATTTGGAAACAACCACTCTTTCCGACAGAATGCAAACATATATAGCAGGTATTCAAAGCCTTGACGCACTTGAATTTTCCGCTAACTACACGCTTGAAGATTTTAAAACATTGCAAAAGTTGGAGGGTAAGACGGAAGAATATGCCGTGTGGTTCGGAGGAGACGAAGCAGGCGATACCGTAACACCTTCAGGCGCAAACGGTAAATTTAAATTCAGCGGTCAGTTGTCTGTATTCCCTGTCGGCGGCGGTGTAAATGAGGTAGTCGGAATGACAATCACTATAGCACCGTCAACACCTATCACACTTGATGAAGAATAAGGAGAGATAATATGTCTAAAAAAATGGAATTCGTTTATGACGGCAAGCAATACACACTTGAATATACAAGAAAGACCGTATCGGAACTTGAACGCAAAGGGTTTATTGCTTCGGATGTGGCAACAAAACCGATGTCAACACTTCCTACACTTTTTGCAGGTGCTTTTCTTGCAAACCACAGATATGTAAAAAGTGAAGTAATCGACGAAATATTTTCAAAAATGAAAAACAAAGACGAACTAATAGGCAAACTTGCAGAAATGTATAACGAGCCTATTATGACACTTGTGGAAGAACCTGAGGAAGACAAGGGAAACATCGAGTGGACGGCGACCTGGTAAGTCCGTCGTCCGTAAGTTATACAAAAATATTTAATGAACAATTTCCTTTTTATTTGTCTATCGGTATGACTGAAAAACAGTATTGGGAGGGAGACTGCGAGTTGGTTAAATACTATCGTGAAGCGGAACAATTGAAACTTGAAAAAGAAAACACTAAGTTGTGGCTTCAGGGTATGTATATATATAACGCAATAGGCAGTCTTGCACCGATACTCAACCCTGCCGTCAAAAAAGGTACAAAGGTTAAACCGTATATGGAAGAGCCCTTACCTTTAACCAACAGGGCTAAAAAAGTCAAAGAAAAAGAAAAACAAAAATCAGCACAGCAAAAAGGAATTGCTTTTATGCAACAACTTATGTTGCAAAATAACAAGAGATTTAAAGGAAAGGAGTGAGCGTATGGATACCAATATTGACTCACTGTCAATACAGATTAAAACCAATGCAAACAGCGCCGTTAAAGGTATCAACGCCCTTTCCGCTTCGTTATCAAAATTAGAAAACGCAACAAAGGGCATTTCGGGACTTAAAGAGGTTACAAATCAAGTTAAGTCTTTGGGAAATGCCCTTGATACTTTAGGTACGGAAAACGCTGCCAAAATCAGTGAAATATCAAAAACACTTTCAAAATTGCCTGCAAATATGCAGAAAGTAGCAAGTTCTTCTAACGGTTTTAAAAAGTTCGGATTGTATTTAGGTAAAGTCGGCACATCACTTGCTGTTACAGGCAGAGTGTTAAGAAAATTTGTGAATTTATCAAATGATTACATAGAAAATATGAACCTTTTCAATGTTTCTATGGGCGAATATGCAAAAGAAGCAAAGGTTTATGCGGAACAAGTGGCAGATGTAATGGGCGTTGACCCGGGCGAATGGATGAAAAGTCAAGGTGTATTTAACACCATTATCACAGGTTTCGGAGTTGCAAGCGACAAGGCATATTTAATGTCGAAAAATTTAACTCAATTAGGTTATGACCTTGCCTCTTACTTTAACTTGGTAGGTGGCAGTGAAGAGGCAATGACAAAACTCAGGTCGGGTATTTCTGGCGAACTTGAGCCGTTGCGACAGTTAGGCTATGACTTGTCTGTTGCTCGTTTGCAACAGGAGGCATACAACCTGGGCATTACAAAGAGTGTAAGTGCTATGACGCAGGCTGAAAAATCGCAGTTAAGATATTACACTATTATGACGCAGGTAACCAAAGCGCAGGGCGATATGGCTCGCACATTGGAAGCACCCGCTAACCAATTAAGAGTATTCAAAGCACAGCTCGTTCAGGCGGGCAGAGCACTCGGCAATCTGTTTATTCCTTTACTGAATGAAATTTTACCCGTGTGTATAGCGGTAACAAAAGTAATAACTATGCTGACAAAAGCATTTGCAAATCTTTTTGGCTTGGAAATGAAAGAGGTATTCCCAGATGTGCAGGAAGGCTCAAATGCAATGGGAGACCTGACAGATAATACGGTTGATGAAAACAAAGAATTAGCCGAACTCAACAAAAAATTAAAAAAGACCAAAAACGCTTTACTCGGAATAGATGAACTTAATGTTATTTCTCCTCCCGAAACAGACAGTACAGGCGGTTCGGGCAATTCGGGAATAGGCGGAGATATTAATGTTCCTTTACCCGAATATAATTTTTTGGAAAATGCCGTAAATACAAAAGTAAACGATATGGTTGATAAACTTAAGGAACTTTTAGGAATTACAGGCGAAATTAATAATTGGGGAGACCTGTTCAAAACAAAATTGGATAATATTGCCGTAGCAATCGGCGGTATCGGTCTCGGAATAGCCGCCTGGAAGTTTGGAAATGTTTTAAAAAGTTTAGGTTTGATAAAAGGCTCAACAAAACAAATTGCAGGTATGGCGGTTTCAATAGGAAGCGGATTTATATTTGCGTATGAAACTGCCGACGCATTGGCTAACGGTGTGGACTGGGGCAATTTCTTGGGACAACTCGGAAGCGGAATAGGTTTGGTGTCGGGACTTGCTATGACATTCGGTACAAAAGGTGCCCAAATCGGCGGTATAGTAACAGGTCTCGGAATGTTGGTTACAGGTTGTATAGATGAGTCAAAAAACGGTCTAAATGCGGTGAACGGCATTGAAATAGGAACAGGTGCTACCGCTCTCGGTGCTTCAATAGGTTCGTTTTTCGGACCGAAAGGCGCACTGATAGGTGCGGCGGTAGGATTGGGCGCGACACTTATAGGTTTGCTTATAGATAATTGGGATACAGTGTCCGCCTTTCTTTCAGAAAAATGGGAAGAATTCAGCGCTTGGTTTGGTGATAAGATAGAAAGTTTTTCAACCTGGTTTAAGGAAAAAATGGAGGGTATAAAAACTTGGCTTCAAGACAATTTAATAACACCTATTTCAGATTTCTTTTCAAATATGTGGGACGGAATTGTTCAGGGCTTTACCAACGCTTGGACGAAAGTGGAAGAATTTTTTGCACCTGTTATAGATTGGTTTACAGAACTGTGGGATAGCGTATCACAGACCGTGTCTGATATTTTTTACGATGTTCAAGTCTTGGCAACAGGCGTATGGGATGTTGTAGAAGTTGCTTGGGATGAATTTGTTACTTGGGTAGATGAAAATATAATTACACCAATTTCCGATTTCTTTAGTGATTTGTGGGAGGATATTTCAACTTGGGCTTCTGACTGTTGGGAGGACATAAAAGCACCGTTTATTGTTGCAGCAGATTGGTTTGATGAAAATGTGATTACGCCTCTTTCAAATATCTGCAGTGATTTATGGGATGATTTTGTAAAAGGCGCTTCGGACGCTTGGCAGGGAGTAAAAGATACATTTAATACTGTTTCTACATTCTTTAGTGATACATTCAGAGAAGCTTGGCAAAAAATAGTTGATGTATTTTCTGTCGCAGGAGATATATTCACTGATATAAAAGACGCAGTGGTATCTGCTTTTAAATATATTGTAAACGAATTAATCAGCGGTCTTAATAAAGCGATAGCAAAGCCGTTTAATGCCATAAACGACGCTTTGATGAAAATAAAAGAAATTGAAATTTTTGATATGAAACCGTTTAAAAATCTACGAGAAATAAATGTTCCTGTAATACCTGCATTAGCAAACGGCGGTATGGTTGATGTAGGACAGTTATTCATAGCAAGAGAAGCAGGCCCCGAAATGGTCGGTACAATCGGGCACAAAACAACCGTAGCAAATAATACTCAAATTGTGAGCGCTGTTTCGGCGGGTGTGTTTAATGCTATGATAAGAGCAATGCAACTTGCGAAACAGGTTTCGGCTCCTAAATATACTGTAGCACTGGCTATGCCTAACGGTTCGGCATACGGAAGAAATGAGACAGATTTTGAAACCGTTTTAGAAAAGTTTTTTGAAAAACATTTATCCGAAATGGCGGAAGATATAAAGCGACAAGCCGACAAAGAAGAAAAAACAGTTGTAACCGTAGGCACAAGAAGTATCACACAGGCGGTTGACAAGCAACGCAAAGCAAACGGATATAATTTCTCGGGAGGCGGTTATTGATGGCATTTATTGAAATAAACGGCTACGAACTTCCGCCTTGCAAAAGAGGAGTTTCGATTGTGGTAACAACTGTTGTAAATTCGGGCAGAAACGCAAACGGTGCGGTAGTAGCACAGAAAATCGGCAGAGACCAATACAAAATAGACGGTCTTGAATGGGCGTGGCTCTCTGCCGACGAATGGGAGTATATTTTAACTCTTTTAAAAGATTTTTTTGTCAGAGTAACATTTACAGACCCTGTTTCAAATAAGCGAAAGACAATAAGAATGTATTGCGGAGACCGTACGGCAGAACCGTATTTTGTTGACGATAGCGGAAAACCCACACATTACACCAATTGTAAGGTTAATTTAATTGACACAGGGGAGTGATTTTCAATGCAGAATGTTTCAAAAGAATACAGAGAAAGTATGAAATCCCCTTTACGAGAGAGGGCATATATTATGCTCTCTTTCGGTATAGTGAACAAAGAAGCACAGAACAATGCAACTGTATTAAAAAAAGGTTTAGCACCGTATTCAAACCCTGATTTGATATTTAAAAAATCAGCAAATCTTGTAGATTTCGCAACACTTGAACAAGATTGGTTAAAGGTTGACGGCTCAATGTTTTTTCAGGCTGACGGTACAAGTTACGGAGACCTAAAAACAGGTGTAGTAAGCGAAAACACCGTTGATGAAAACGGCACAAAATTGACTGTAAACCTCAATGTACCTGCGGTTGATATAAAAGGTCTTACAATAGATTTCGGGGCAAATTATCCTGTAGATTTTGATATTTTGACAGATACAGAACAAGTTTTGGAAGTTCGAGGAAATACACAATCTGAATTTAAAACCGAAGAGGTTTTTAACGGCATAACACAAATTAAATTACTTGTTAAAACTATGCGAAAACCAAACCAAAGGCTGCGTATATATTCAATGCTTATAGGTTACGGTCTTGTATTTACAAACGATGATGTTATTGACTCGTCTATGAATACTTATGTTTCGCCTATATGTGAGGATTTACCTCAAATTGATTTTGAAGTTAAATTAAAAAATTATGACAGATATTTTAATGTGGATAACCCCAAATCTGCTATACATTTCATCGAAACAGGACAGGAAATGGAAATCAGTTACGGCTATCAGTTACCGAATTCTGATGAAATAGAATGGGTAAAAGGGCATAAACTCTTGTGTTCAGAGTGGGACAGTGATGACACTGTTGCTACAATTCGTTGTCAGGACGCTTTGAGAAATTTAAACGGTGAATATAAAAATGCAAAAAAATATGTATCAAGTTTAAAGTTATCAAATTTGGCAAGAGAAGTTTTTGAAGATTTAAAAATCAAAAATTATTATTTAGACCCTGTTTTAGATGATGTAAGATTTTCGGGTATTCTTCCCGAAATAAGCAACAAAGAAATGTTACAAGTAATAGCAAATGCTTGCAGATGTACACTTTCGCAATCAAGAGACGGAAAAATAACAATAATATCGAACATAAGACCAGAATTCAGCGCAGACGGTACAAAACAGGAATATTATTCAAAAGTTGAAAATACGGCAAGCAATATTGCAAAAGACGAATATGCAAACTTTTCAACCGATTACATAAGAGTTGACGGAAAAATGTTTTTTCCGCCGTATCAAAAAGATGTAATATTAGGTGCAGAAAAACTGTTAAATACAGGGTATGTTTCATCTGTTGTATCTGACAACAAAGGTAATTTTTCTCTTTTAAGCAGACCGAAGATTACTCTGACTATGGAAACGGTTACAACGGCAAGCAGTATGGATTTTATATTCGGAGACGCTTGTCCCAAATCAATAACAGTTACATTTTCGCTCGGCGGAGAAACAAAGTCTGAAAATTTTAACATAGATAAAAGCAAAACAACAATAAATTTCGGCACTCAAGAATTTGACCGAATAGTGATAGAAATAAGAAGTACGAGGAAGCCTTACAGCAGAGCGGTAATTAACAGTATAGGTTTCAACGGCTCAACCGATTTTACAGTAGAAAAAAGCGATATGGTTTCCGTGCCTTTAGCCATAAAGCAAGAATTGGTAAAAGATGTTGTCGTAATATATCACGAAACAATAACAGGCAGATATGAAACTATATTGGAAACGGAAGTCGAAGCAAAAGAAGGTCAGACAGAAACATTTGAGTTTGAAAAACCTGTCAGGTCTTATATGTTGAGTTTAACATCAAAAGTTAATGCCGAAATTGTCAGTTCGGATGAATATTCGGTAACTGTAAAATATCTTGCAACAAAAACATTTGATTTAAAAATTTTAGGCAAAGTAGTTACTGTAACAGATAAAAAAATCATCAATTCTATTAATGAACGAGGAATTATTGTTGAATGGAATAACCCACTGTTAAGTGCGAAATTATATGCTCAAAAGGTTGCAGATTGGCTTGCTGACTATTATAAAAACAACATTGAGTATGAATATGACACAAGAGGAAATCCCGAATTGGACGCACTTGATATTGTTTATCAGGAAAATGATTTTATAAAAGATATGCAAGTTCAAATTTATGATTATACCCTTAATTTCAATCAGGCTTTTTCAGGTAAAGTTACGGCAAGAAGAATTGGAGGACAAAATGTGGACAGAACCGAAAACTAATTGGCACTGTGAAACAGTAAACGGAGAATATCAAGGAGATTATTTCAATGCCGAAGATTATAACAGGATAAAAAACAACAGCGAGAAGATACGCTCTATGGCTTATCAAATATACGGTCAGTATGAATATATTGACACAGGACTTGATAAGCAAAGCGGGGAAAATTTTTATGCAGATGAATTTAATATGATTTTAAAACAATTAAAATCAGTAGGAGAAGTTGCAAATTTAGATTATTTAGAACGATTGTATTTAAAATATCAAGTTCATCCAAATCACGCAACTATGAATTATCAAGCATTAAACGATATAGAGAACTGTATTCTGAAAGCATACGAAACATTTAACAATTATTTTGAATATGCAAGAAAATTCACTTGGAATTTTGAAGATAAAGGAGAGGTTTAAATGGCTTGGACACCTTTGAAGACAAACTATACAAACGCTCGTTGGAGTGGCAAAAAGAAGTTCAGACAGATTAATAATTCTGACGGTACTGTTTCTTTTGAAGATGTAACAGATTATACCAATAAAGAAAATTCATTTTTCGGAGCAACGGACGCGAACAAAATGAACACTGCAATAAATGATATTATGGAAGTTCCTCTGTATATCGACGGTGCAGGTGCTCATAATTCCATATACAGAGGGAAAAAACTCGGCACAAGCGTTTCTTCAACAGAATACGGATATATTGCTGACGGTTCTTTTAAAAACCTTTATATCGGTGATTATTGGGAAATTAACGGTACAAAGTACAGAATAGCAGCATTTGACTATTATTTGAACAAAGGTGACACGCCTATGACAGAACATCACGCTGTGATAGTTCCCGATACGATTTTCGGTACAGGTGCTATGAACAGCACTCACACAACAACGGGTGCTTATATCGGCTCTCAAATGTATAAAACAGGACTGACAAGTGCGAAAAACAAAATCAAAGCAGATTTCGGCAGTTCGCACATTCTAACTCATAGAAATATTTTCAATAACGCAGTTGAAAACGGACACTCCTCTGCTTCGGCTTGGTACGACAGTCAAATTGAACTGATGACACCGAACAATGTGTATGGTTCATCGCTTTTCACGCCTGTCAGCGGCGGTCAAACCATAATGGATAATTCACGACTTGATTATTTAATTTTTCCGTTGTTTTTATTCAACCCAACATTGACAGTTGCAGACAATTCTTATTGGTTGCGAGATGTTGCGTTAGTTGAGCAGTTTTGTTATGTAACGAACAGAGGTACGGTAGGTGCAAGCCGTGCAGGTAATTCCTACGGTATAAGACCGAGTTTTTGTATAGGTTAGGAGAAAAAATATGTATTCTTTAAAAATTAACGATTTTAAAATTGAAAACCTTTTTGTTAACGGAAATAATTTCGTTTCCAAAACAAAAGTTGATACATCTTCGTTTGAAAACAAGATTTTTAATTTAACTGTAGTCAGAGAAAAAACCGAAACAGAATATCAAAACATCAAATTTATTCAACAGCAAGAGCAAACAGACGGTACTTTTTTCCTCTCGTTTTGTGAAGTTTCTGCCGAAGAAATAAAACAGAAAACTCTTGAACAGGAAATAACAAATACTCAACTTGCTTTGGTTGAAATTTACGAAAAAATGGGGGTCTGAATATGGCAAGAGTATATGCCGATTTAATTCGCAAAGGTTTAAAAACACTTGAAGAAGTTCCGCAGAAAATACGGGCGGAAGTTGAAAAAATCTTAAATGAGGAGCAAATTCTATGAAAATTGATTTTACAAATTGTAGCAAAGCAAAAGTAGAAAATTTGTTTAAGTACGACTACGGACAAATTCTTGAAATTTCAGGACTTGACCTTCCTGAAAACTTTGAAGTTCATTTCGAGACAGACCAAGAGAGTGCGATTGTAGTTAACGGTACATTTGAAAATGGTGTCGGAAAAGTTAAAATTCCCGATTTGTGCTTAATGGACTCGAAGTTAAACTTTTCAGCGTGGATTTTCGTTGAAGAAAACGGCTCGGGTAACACGATTAAGACGATAACATTCTACCTTAACGACCGACAAGCACCGTCAGACCAACCGTCTGACCCTGAAGAAGTCAAAAAAGTCAAAACCCTTGTCGAGTATGTCAAAGAAAACGCTGACAAGGTAGCAACGGCTGAAAAAGTCGGACAAGACTTATTGCAGAAAGCGGAAAACGGAGAGTTCGACGGAGCGACAGGTCCGCAAGGTCCACAAGGAATACAAGGTCCGAAAGGCGATACAGGACCACAAGGCATTCAAGGTCCTCAAGGTATTCAAGGCGAACGAGGTCCGCAGGGCATACAAGGTCCGCAGGGAGCAGACTACATATTAACTGAGACCGACAAAACAGAGATTGCAGAGGCTATACCTGTCGATGACACACTTTCAGCAACTTCAACAAAACCTTTGCAAAACAAAGTTGTAAAAGAACATTTCGACAAAGTTCAGGACATTCTTGCAGATGGAAAACTCAAAGACATTATCTGCTTTACTTCGGAGCAGGAAGCAATAGATGGTCATTATCTCGAATATTTAGACGAAGACGGAAAGTTTAAACAAGGACTTCTTGACAAGGAATTTTATATTGTGATTATTGCAACAGACCAACCTATTGACACCGGGAAGATTGATGCGTTTGATGTCCCAGTGTATTACTGGGGAATTTACATTGTTACAAAACAAGACACTGTTGATGTAGGGCACATTCAGGAATTACTTTATTTAGAACAACAATTAGCTGAAAAAGTTGACAAAAGTGAATTTGACAAGTTTTCGGCTGATTATGAGAAATTTAAAGAGTGGATTTCGACAATTTGGAATGAAACTCTAAGACTTGTAAATGAGAAACCTGACGCAACAGATATTTACCCCGTCGGAATAATAGTACCGTTCGCAGACAATCTCGACCACAGCAGTTTTCTTCATTTTACTTGGGAAAAACTGACTGATATTTCAACTGAAACAATATCGTATTGGAAAAGAGTGAAATAAGGGGGTGAAGAAATGGAATGGACAGTTGTAACGGTCATAATTGCGATAGTCGGACTTATCGGAACGGTAGCAGTTCCGCTCGGTAAAAATACTAAAGCAATGACACAACTCGCAGAGCAAATCAATCACTTGAATTTTCGTATAACCGACGATGAAAAAGATTTTGACGATTTTAAGGTTAAAGCAAGTCAACGGCACGAACGAATTTTTAACAGTCTCGATAAACACGAGACAGAATTAATAAATCACGAATATAGACTTAATAATCTTGAAAAGGAGAAAAAACAATGAAAAAAGCAATGTTATCTCAGCCTATGGCTGATAAAACCGATGAAGAAATTATTGCAATAAGAGAAAAAGCAATTAAAGAACTTGAAAGTAGAGGCTATGAAGTAATCAACACACTTTTCACAGATGAATGGCATAGTCCTGAGCAAATGAAAAAGCGTGGAGTTATTCAAATTCCTTTATGTTTTCTTGCGAAATCACTCGAAAATATGTCTTTGTGCCACTCAGTATATTTCTGCGACGGTTGGGAAAATGCACGAGGATGTAAAATTGAACACGATACAGCGAAAGCATACGGTCTTGAAATGATTTATGAAAAGGAGAAAAAACAATGAAAATTAATTGGAAATTAAGACTTCAAAACAAAACTACACTTGTAACTTTAATCACTTTGATAATCACATTTATTTATCAAATTTTGTCTTTTTGTGATGTTGTTCCGAAAGTATCACAAGAAGAAATCACGAATACAATGTTGATATTGATTAATATTCTTGTTGTTCTCGGTGTAGTAGTTGACCCGACAACAGACGGCATCGGCGACAGCAAACAGGCTCTTGAATATACAGAACCTAAAAAACTTGATAAATAAGGAGTTGAACAATATGAGTAGAATATGTTTTGCAATCGGACACGGAAAGTCTGAAAAAGGCGGATACGACAGCGGTGCAACCCATAAAGGTTATCACGAGTTTAAAATTGCTAAAGAAATCGGAAAGTATGCTCAAGAGTATTACAATTCACATTATTCTGAGCATTGCGATTTGATGAATTACAACGGCGATTTATCACTCAAGCAGAGAATTGCAAAATTACAAGACAATACATACGACCTTGTAGCAGAGTTCCACTTGAACGCAGCAGGGGGTCAAGGTACAGAATGTTACTACCACCACAAGTCAGAGCGTGGAAAAAAAGTCGCAGAGGCTATCACTGACGAGATTTCAAGTACTTTAGGAGTTAAAAACAGAGGTGCAAAAATCAAACTCAACGCATTTCGCAAAGATTATTTCGGCATCATCAGACAAACCAAACCTTGCGCAATCTTAATTGAAACGGTGTTTATCGACAGTTCAGACCTTGATACTGTCAAGACGGCTGACGGTCAAAGGAAATGCGGTGAAGCAATAGCAAGAGCAGTAGCGAAGGTAAGAGGTTTGACGGCAACGGAAAAACCGTCAGAGCCTAAACCCACACCAAAG
>OFMH01000326.1_pt1 | contig 35985 bp, 30 predicted proteins | sample 1541761 | NCBI WGS metagenome assembly OFMH01 (sample SAMN04209249, study PRJEB22552) | human gut metagenome | biome: gut; material: feces | host: Homo sapiens | place: USA: Oklahoma
AATTTTACGTATGCCACTTTGCGCAAAAATTTCTACAAGCTCTATAATTTCATCATAAGTTAAAACATCTTCTTTTTCTTCAGAAATTTCTTTTGGCATACAGTATGTACAAGCAAGATTGCATCTTTGTGTAATCGAAATACGAAGATAATCAATATTTCTTCCAAACGTATCTTTCATACATTTACTCATAAGAAAAATCTCCGCTTTTTCCACCACTTTTTTCTACTAAATGGACATGTTCAATATGCATATGTTTATCAATGGCTTTACACATATCATAAATAGTTAATAAAGCAGTGGTTACGGCTGTTAAGGCTTCCATCTCCACACCGGTTTTCCCATCTGTTTTTACCGTAGATACTGCTTCTATACACCCTTTATCTTCATGGATATGAAATTGTACCTGACACTTTCCAAGCATTAAAGGATGGCACAAGGGAATTAAATCACTTGTTTTCTTGGCGCCCATAATTCCTGCAATCTGTGCAACACCCAAGACATCTCCTTTTTTTACTTTTTTCTTTCGTTCCGCTTTCCTGCGGTACATTGATTATAATATCACAAAATTTAGATTTCGTCAATAACTTTTTTTATTTTTTAAAGAAAAAAAGTAAAGGCATTAAATAAGCCGAGTTTTGTATGTGCTGATCATTTATCTAATCCTATAATTGCTTATAGTTTCTAGCAACTTACCCTGAAAGCTGGACGAGCAGCCCTTAACCTTTCCTATTTAGTCTTGCTCCAGAGGGGGTTTACCAAGCTTTCTTAGTCTCCTAAGAAACTGGTGGTCTCTTACACCACCTTTTCACCCTTACCATAATGGCGGTCTATTTTCTGTGGCACTTTCCTTAAAGTTACCTTTAGCAGCCGTTAGCTGCCCTCTTGCTCTGCGGAGCTCGGACTTTCCTCTCCTTGTTTTACCAAGCAGCGATCAACTTTAATACCTTTTATTTACTTATCTATTTTTTTCTTTTAATTCTTTTCTCTTCTTTTGAATTGAAAGTACTCTTATTATAATACCAAAAATTACAAAAAATGCAATAGCTATACAACCAAAAATATTAAATTTTTCATTTTTTGTAACTTCTTCCTCAATAACTATTGGTTCTTCTATCTTTATTTTATCTAAAATTCCATCTATTCCTTCTAAAACTTCTATTGAATATTTTCCAATCTCCCCTTTAGAAAGTGCTTCTTCAGCATTGTTTAAAATCAGATTTATATCCTCTTGATACTCCTCTACATCAATATCTCTAGAAAAATTTAATTCTATTTTCCCTTTACTATTTTCCTCTTTTTTTATATTAAGAATTATAACTTTTTCTGGATCTGCTACACTAAATCCCTCTTCATATGGAAGAGTATTAACATGTATATGAAGCTTTCTTTTATCTTCTAGTTCTGTTATTTTTTGTTCTACACTAACTTTTTCCTCTTCTGAAAAAAGTTTTAAAGTATCGTTAACCCCTGCATAAGAGTTTCCAATCATCACAATTAACCCAATTACTATTAAAAGTTTTTTCACTCTTTACTCCTTAATATATTTCAAAAACAGGTCCATCATTAAAAGTTATAACCTCAATACCCATTCCCTCTATATCTTTTCTTAATAGTTCTACAAAACAATTTTCACTTTCAAAGTGCCCAATATCAAAAACGTTTATTCCTGCTTCTTTGGCATCCAAGGCATCATGATACCCTATATCTCCAGTTATAAATAGATCTGCTCCCAAAGATTTAACCTTTCTCCAATAACTCATACCAGAACCATTTATTAAAGCAACTTTTTTTATTATTTTCTCTCTATTTTCACTAATTATTCTTATATTTTTTATCTTTAGACTGTTTTTAACAAAAGTTGCATATTCATCTATATTCATCTCTTTTGAAAGTGTATATAGTCTTCCTATTCCAACTTCATTATCAAACTCATTTACATCAATAACCTTTGAGTTTTCTACTTCTAATAAATTTAAAATATAATCATTTAACCCATCTTTAGATGAATCTAAGTTTGTATGCATAGCATATAGAGATTTGTTATTCTCTATAAGCTTTATTATCTTTCTTCCTAAATTATCCATTGTTGTTATAGTTTTTACTGGCTTAAAAATCATAGGATGATGTGTAATTATTAAATCTGCACTATTCTTTATAGCATTTTCAATAGCCTTATCTGTAGCATCAAGTGAAAGTTGAACTTTGCTCACCTCTTGATTTAATTTCCCAACAATCAATCCTACATTATCCCAACTTTCTGCATTTGCTTTAGGATATTTTTTTTCTAAATTTCCAATTATATCTTTGACTTTTAAAATCATAGAGCTATCTTCCCTTCAACAGTAGATAGAATTAAAAGAGCCTCTTGGAAAAGAGTTTCTCCTTGCCCTTTTTCCAATTCTAATTTTTCCTCTATCTCATATATAGAGTGTCTCTTATCTTTTCCAAATCCAAAGTAAAGATTTAATATCTCTATATGTCTTAAACTTAATCTATTGTTTAAATTAAAGAAATTTATTTTTTTACTAACTAATTTTTCTCTCTTCTCTATAGCTTCAATACTTGGTAGAAGATCTTCCTCTTTTAAATAAACCTCTCCATGTTCATGCTCCTCTTCATGCTCATGATGATGTTCTTTTCCAAAATTCTCTTTTTTAGTTTTAAAGTAATTCATAAACTCATATTTTATATCTTCCACTTTATTTTGAATAAACATAACCATCTCTTTTATTATCCAAAATCTACAATAATTTTTAAACTCTCCATCTTCCTCTACATTATAATTTGATATAGCTTTCATAAGTCCAACTGTTCCCTCTTGAACAATATCCATATAGGCTATTCCATCTCTAATATAGTTAAAAGCTATTGAAGCTACCTCTCCTAAATATTTTATTACAATCTCTTCACTATCTTCAATATTTTTTAGTTGCTCTTTTTCCTTCTCTTCATTTATAACTTCTAAATTAGCTATCTCATCAAGATAATCTATAACAGTTTCCTCTGTAAACTCTTCCATATCTTCTAGCTCTTTTAATTTTATATTTTCAACAGCAACTTCAACTTCTAAATCTCTGTTTTCCTTTAAAAACTCTTTAAACTTTTCATCTTCAGAATATTTCTCTATTATCAGTTTTTCTAAATCCTTTAACTTTATACTTTTCATTTTATCCTCCACTAAAGAAATAGGAGCAATAAATGCTCCTATTCCCCTTATACTTTAAAATCCTCTAATTTTTTTCTTCTACTTGGATGTCTTAATTTTCTTAGAGCTTTTACCTCTATCTGTCTAATTCTCTCTCTTGTTACTTTAAATATTTTTCCAACTTCTTCTAAAGTCTTAGGAGAACCATCATCCAATCCATATCTATATCTTAAAACTCTCTCTTCTCTACTACTTAATGTATTTAATACCCCATCAAGTTGCTCTCTCAATAGAGATCTATTAGTTAGTTCATATGGATTTAGCATTTTTTGATCCTCAACAAAATCTCCAAGTTCACTGTCCTCTTCACTTCCTACTGGAGTTTCTAATGAGATAGGATCTTGGTTCATCTCTTGTATAGCTTTTACCTTTTCAACTTCCATTCCTAATCTTTCAGCTAGTACTTCTGGAGTTGCATCTTTTCCTGTTTCTTGAAGATAGATTCTAGCTTCTTTCTTAATTTTATTAATAGTTTCTATCATATGAACTGGTATTCTAATTGTTCTACCTTGATCTGCAATAGCTCTTGTTATAGCTTGTCTTATCCACCATGTTGCATAAGTTGAGAATTTATACCCTTTAGTATATTCAAACTTCTCAACAGCTTTCATAAGACCTATATTTCCCTCTTGAATTAGATCCAACAGTTTTAAACCTCTGTTAGTATGTTTTTTAGCAATACTTACAACAAGTCTTAGGTTAGCTTCAACTAATTGTTTTTGTGCCCAATCGTCACCTTCTAAAGCCCTTTTAGCATACTCAAGCTCCTCGTCGTGACTTAATAGAGGGATCTGTCCAATCTCTCTCAAATACATTTTTATAGGCTCATCAACTTTCATATCTCCAGATAGATTAAACAGATCATCACTTATCAACTCATCTTCACTGATCTCTTCTAACTCTTCAGGGTTAAAGTGATCAAAATCATCTAAATCATCCACTCTATCATCAATAAAATCATCTATGTCATCATCTTCTGGAAAATCATCTTTTTCTATTACTTTTATCTCTTCTTCTTCTGGAGCTGGTACTGGTTTTGCCTTTGCTTTAGACTTAGATTTTTCTTTTGTTTTTAAAGCAGTTACTAATTTTTTCTCTCTATCTAGATCTTCTTTTCTAACGATTTTTATTCCCTGTTCCATCATTCCAGTTATCAATTGCTCTATTTTATCAACTGGAAAATCACTCTTTAGCTCATCATTTATCTCTTCATAAGTTATACACTTATTTTCCATAGCTTTTCTGACTAAAGAAAGAACTTTTTCGTTTTTTATAAAATCCCTCATTATCTGAAGCCTCCTCTAAAAATTTATAGATTAATTATTTCTTCATACTCTTTATATATATCCAATACTTTAGAGAAATTTCCTGCCCTGCTTAACTGCATCTCTATACTCTTTATCTTCATAAAACGGCTTAAATTCTCTCTATTTTTCATCTGTTCCTTTATCTCTATTCTAAACCATGAAACAAAAATCTCTTCTAACAGCCTTTGTGTCTTTTCTTCATCAGAAAAATCATTTATTGCTAAACAAACAACTATTTCCCACTCTTCAGTTTCAGATTTTGTTAATTCTATCTCATCTTTTATCTCTTTTATAAGATCTCTTATATTCTCTCCATTTTGCATGATATATGAAAAAACTTTTTTAGTAAGTGATCCTCTTATATCTTTGTTTTTAAAGTATTGAAAGTAATTTTTATCCTTAACTATTAAGGCTAAAGTTAGCTCTTCTAACAACGGAGCTGCTGCTTCTCTTATAAAATTATTACTCTCTTTTACCTCTTCAAATTTTCTAGTTCTCTTTTTATTTTTGTCTATAAGAGTTTCTTTTAAAATATCTTTTTCTATATCTAATTGTTTTGATAATTTATCTAAATATAAACTTTTTTCTAAATCAGTTTCTATACATTGAAAAAATTCTTTAAATCTATTTATAAAGTTTTGTTTTGACATTAAATTACTCAAATCATATTCTCTTGAATAATATTTAAATAAAAAATCAAATATCTCCACAGAACTTTTTACAGACTTTAAAAACTCTTCCTTCCCATAAGCTTTTAAAAATTCATCAGGGTCCTTCGCTCCCTCAAGAACTAATACTCTAATATTAAATCCTAAAGATTTTAATATCAACCCTGCTCTCTCTGTTGCAGATTGCCCAGGAGCATCAGAGTCAAAAGCTAGTATTACATTTGAAGTATATCTCTTTAAAAGTTTTCCTTGCTCCTCTGTAAGAGCTGTTCCTAAAGGTGCCAATGCTACATCAAAACCATAGAGGTAACCAGATAGAACATCCATATACCCTTCCATCAGCATAGCATAATTTTTTTTCTTAATTATACTGCTTCTTTCTAGTCCATATAGATTTCTTCCCTTTTTAAATATAGGGGTATCTGGAGAGTTTATATATTTAGGTATCTCCTTATCCTTTTCAAGAGTTCTTCCCCCAAAAGCTATAACCTTTCCAGAAGTTGAATAAATAGGAAAAATAATCCTATTTCTAAAAGCGTCATACTGACCTTTTTCACTCTCTTTCACTAACCCAAGAGCTATTATATCATTTAAACTATGTCCCCTGTTTATAAGGTAATCATTTAACTCACTCCATCTATTTGGAGCAAATCCCAATCTATTTTCTTTTATAATTTTGGGATTTATCTTTCTTCCTGCTAGATACTCTAAAGCCTCTCTTCCAGAATTGGTAAATATACTCTCTTGGAAAAAAGTGTGTGCATCTTCCATTATCTTATAATATTTTTCAAGATTTTCATTTTCTCTAGAATCTTCTCTTATTCCTTTTATAGGAATACTATATTTCTTAGACAGTTCCTCTACTGCTTCAGAAAAACTTATTTTTTTATACTTAGAATAAAATGTTACTGGGTTTCCACCTGCTCCACATACGAAACATTTACAAATATTTTTACTTGGATTTACCATAAAAGATGGTGTAGTGTCTGGATGAAATGGACACAACCCTTTATAACTAGAACCTGATTTTTTTAACTCAACAAACTCCCCAACTACCTCTTCAATTCTTAAACTCTCAATAAGCATATCTATGTCTTCAGTTTTATATTTCATCTAAATACAAAAAATTAAAACATATGCCATTTTACTTTGATATATTCCTTTAATATGCTTTTTTTGAGTTTATTCATAATTGGCTCCTTAATGAATTAAAAAAAATTCCGTTATTCTATAGTATAATATATTTTTTGTAAATAATCAAATTTTTTACAGTAAAATACAAAAAAGAGAGTAACCTTAGTTTTTAGGTCATTCTCTTTTTGTATATAATTCCCTAAATAAGCTTTTTCATTTCTTCTTGACTTTGATAATTTAGATAATCATCTTTGATTTTAGCTTTATTTTCATTGAAATCTGCAGCTTTATATTTTACCTCTTTAACCTTTTCAAAAATAAAGATTGTATCATTTATAACTGCTGTTTCTATTTTATTTAAAGGAGCTTTGAAGATAAGCTTTGTAAGATCACTATTATATCCTAGATTTGGAATATATCCAGCATCATTTATATTTGAATAAAGTCCACTGTGAAGAACATCTTTATTCTCTTTAGCAAGATCTTCAAATTTAACCTTATTTTCAATTAATTTAGCTTTTAATGCTCCTAGCTCTTTCTCTTTTTGTTCTAAAGTTTCTTGAGAAATTTTTGGAGTAACTAATATGTGACTAGCTCTAGCTCTCTCTTCCTCATCATTTCTATCAGCTATATAAATTAGATGTTGTCCAAATACAGTTTCAACTGGTTCAGGGTATATTTTTCCAACCTCTCCTTCAAATACTGCTTTTTGGAAAGGCTCAACCATATCCTTTTTAGAGAACCAACCTAAATCTCCACCATTAGAGTTAGGCTCATCAGTGTTTTCTCTTGCCATATCTGCAAAATTTTCAACTGTTAATTTCTTTAAAAGTTCATTAGCTTTCTCTTTTGCAGCTGCTTTATCAGCTTCAGAAGGATCAACTTTTAATATTGCAATATAAGCATCTGAGCTTGGGAAAACATCATATGCCATTCTATTTTTATTAAAGAACTCTTTTAATTGCTCATCAGTAGGATTTAAAGAGTTTTTTATATTTTCAAAAAGCTCTCTATTATACTCAGCAAATTTATAATCTAATGGAAGATTTTCATCTACTTTTATTCCTCTAGCAACTGCTTCTTTTGCAAGTTTAAATTGATTATCATAGTATTCTTTACTCAATTCTCTTGCTTTCTCTCTATCACCATTAGTTAAAAATAGATTTTGTAAAGTTTTTCTTGCCATATCTAAATTTGTAACAACAAATCCATCTGATTCTAATTCAGGTTTTTCAACATATGCAAAATACTCATCAGCAATATTATCCAATTTTATCTTATTTCTATATTGCTCTAATAATACTGCATATTCTTCATTACCCTTTATCTCTTTTAACTCTTTTACTATACTATCTTTAACTTCATCTAACTTTTTCCCGTTAAACATAGTATATTGATTTTCATCATAGAATTCTTTTATCTCATCTTCTGTCAGAACAACATTTTCACGAATCTTTTCAAGAGTTTTTGCTACAATAAGATTTTTTTCTAGCTCCTCTTTAAAGCTTTTTCTTGTATATCCTTGTACTTGTAACATTCTCTTAAATTGCTCTCTATTTCCAATAGAACTTTCTATTCTATCATATTGTTCACTAACTTCACTTCCAGGGACTTTTACTTTTAAATCATCAGCTATCTTTAAAGTAATATTCTTATTAACAACTTCATTAAAAGCTATAATGTCAATTAAACTTCTATCTATTTTATCTCCTAAATACTTTGAGTAACCATCAATCATTGTAGCTTTTGTTCTTTCTACTTCAAGTTTTGATATTTTTTCTCCATCTAATTTAAAAGCATAAGTTGCTCCACCACTACTCATACTTCCTTTAAGGTTCATTATTGTTAAATAACTTCCACTTAATACAAATAATATAGTGACAAACCAGATAATAGGTTTCATCTGTTTACGAAATTTTCTAATTGCCATAATTATGTATTATCAGATATTCTCTGATAAACTCCCCTTTCCTTTTTTATGTATAGCTTGCATTATTTTCAATTAGTTCTTTTTATTTAAAATCTAAACCATATTTTCTAATTTTTTCATAAAGAGTTGTTCTTCCAATTCCAAGAAGTTTTGAAGTTTCTTGTTTATTCCATCTTGTTTTTTGTAGAGCAATAGCTATGACTACTTTTTCTACATCTGCTAAACTATATATCTCTTGTTCAAGGATATCTTTTAATGGTCCAACTCCTACAACTGTTTTATTTTCAACAGTATCAGATTTCATTTTTATTTCAAGTGGTAGATCCTCTATTCCAATTATCTTATCTGTTGAAAGGATAACCATTCTTTCTATCATATTTTTTAACTCTCTAATATTTCCAGGATATGAGTATTCCATTAAGTATTTCATAGCTTCTCCTGAAATAACTGGAGTATCTCTATGAAGTTCTCTAACTATCTTATTTAAGAAGTAGTTAGCTAGTAGAGGGATATCCTCTTTTCTATCTCTTAGAGGTGGAACTTCAATTGGGAATACAGTTAATCTATGGTATAGATCTTTTCTGAATTTTCCCTTTTCTGTTTCATCTTTAAGGTCTTTATCACTAGCAACAATAAATCTTACATCTACTCTTCTAGTTTTATTTCCTCCAACTCTTTTTAACTCTCCATATTCAATAACTCTTAGAAGTTTAGATTGAATTTTTACATCCATAGCTGAAATATCATCTAAGAACATAGTTCCACCATCAGCTTCTTCTAAAAGTCCTTTTTTACTTGCATTAGCTCCAGTAAATGCTCCTCTTTCATATCCGAAAAGTTCTCTTTCCATTGTTTCTTCTGGCATAGATGCACAACTTACAACAATGTAATTATTTTTTCTTCTATCACTTTTCTTGAAGATCTCTTTAGCTACTAGCTCTTTTCCAAGTCCATTTTCTCCAGTAATAAGAACAGGTAGATCGCTTTCAGCAACTTTTTCTATTAGGTTTTTAACATCTTTAATTCTTGAAGATTGTCCTACTATTTCAGTTTCCTCTTCACTACTTAGTAATTTTTCCTCTAATTTTCTCTTTTCTTTTAAAATTTCAAGATTTTTAAGAGCTGGCATTATTATTCTGTTCATCTCTCTTAATTCAACTGGCTTCATCATATAGTTATAGATATCAGCATTTTTTAATTCGTTTAAAATCTCTTCATTTTCATCATCTAAAAGAGCAACTACTACAAAGTCTTTTCCAATACCATTTAGTTTTCTTTTTGCCTCTGCAAAGTTAAACCATGTTAAGTACTCATCTAATAGTACAATATCAAAATCACTTTCTCTTAACATATCCAATGCGTCAAGAAGATTATTAAATGTTATAATTTCATATTGCTCTGAAAGTTCTTTTCTTATTTGCTTTAATGTTTCTTTTCTTTCTGAAATCGCTAAAATAGCATTCTTCATACCCAGCCTCCCTATTTATATCGTTATTTTCAAAAATAATTCATATTTTATTGTTTTCTACTATAATGTATTATAATAGATATTCTGTATTTTTTCAAGACTATTTTTTATTTTTTTAGTAATAATATGTGTAAAATTAGTCTTTAAGCTACTTTGTAAGATTAAAAATATCATTAGCTGAGATATAAATAAATAGCGCAAATAGCAACATCATCCCTGCTGCATGTATTCTCTCCTCTATCTTTTTATTAACTTTTATTCCCACTAATTCTAGTAAAACAAATATTATTCTACCTCCATCAAGTGCAGGAAGAGGAAGTAAATTCAAAATCCCTACATTTACAGAAAGAAGTGCTGTCAACCAAGCAACAATTCCTATTCCCTCTTTAGAGGCTTCGCCAACAACTCTTATTATTCCTATTGGTCCACTTATCTCTTCACTCTTTACCTTTCCACTTATTATCATTTTTAATCCATCTAAAGTATCTACCATTATTTTTTTTACTCCTAAAAAACTAGCTTTTATAGACTCTCCTAGGGTAAATTTCTCTATATGATAATCTGGCAAAATTCCCAATATATATCTTTTTGTTTCAGGCTCATAAGTCAATTTTAAATCTACATTCTTTTTCTCATTCTCTCTCTCAACAACAAGCTTTATATCATCTTTTTTATCTATATTGCTTATAGTTTTTCCTATATCATCCCAACTGTTGATCTCTACTCCATTTATTGATAAGATCTTATCTTTAGGAAATAAAACTTTACTTCCATTACTATTTTCTAAAACATGTCCTACTACTGCTTCCCTATTTTGAACAGCTTTTCCATTTATATTAAGCATTATAAAAATAATAGAAAAAGCAAGCAGAAAGTTCATAAATACACCAGCAAATAATACTACTAATCTAGCAAAAGGTGACTTACTATTAAATCCATCTTCTACCTTGCTATCAACTTCCATCCCCTCTATATTTACAAAACCACCTAGTGGAATTGCTCTAAAAGAGTATGTTGTATTTATTGTATCATATGAGTATACTTGAGGTCCCATCCCAATAGAAAATTCACTTACAGGCATCTTAAAAAATTTTGCTGTAACAAAATGTCCTAGTTCATGAATAAATATTATTATTCCTAGTACAATTATTGCTGCTATTATGTTCATCTGTATCCTCCATTATAAAACTACTTCTTCTACAAGAGAAAAAACCTCTTCTCCTATCTCTTCAATAGTTTTTATTCTCTCTCCATCGTTACATTTTATCTCTTTCCAATTATATATATTAGCTATTTTACAAGCATTTGCATGAGATTCCTTTAAATATTCCTTATCTCTCTCATGAATATCCTTTTTCTCCTCACCAGTTATCTTATTTTTTCTCTCTGCCATTAATCTTATAGCCATATCAGTTGGCATATTTAAAAATATTACTAAATCTGGACGAGGTATCCCCATTTTCTCATACTCCAAATCCTCTAACCAATTTAGATATTTTTTCTTTTCATCTAAATCTCTGATTTTAGAAGCTTGATGTACCATGTTAGAAGTTACATATCTATCAGTAACTATTATTCCATCTTCATTATAGAATTTCTCCCAATCAGTTTTAAATGAAGCATATCTATCTATTGCATACATTGTAGATACAGGATAAGGATTTACCTTCATTGCATCTTCTCCAAAAGCTCCTGCTAGATACATCTTCACTGGTTCACAAGCTGGACTATCATAATTAGGAAAAGATATTTTTTTAACTTTTAACCCTTTTTCTTCTAACTTTTCAAATAATCTCTTAGTTTGTGTCTCTTTTCCACTTGAATCTGTTCCCTCTATAACTATAAGTTTTCCCATTTTTTACTCCTCTTTCTCTCCATATTCACTATATACCCATTCTCTTGTCTCTCTGTCTACACTTTTAACAGTTTCAACACTATCTATCTCTATAGGAATATGTCTCTCCATAGCTTTTTCTATTATCTCATATATTGTTAAAAATCCTATTTTCCCCTTCATAAACAATTCTACTGCCACTTCATTTGCTGCATTAAACACTGCTGGCATAGATTTCCCTTTTCTTCCTGCTCTATATGCAAGTTCTACTCCTCTAAAAGTTTTATTGTCCACCTGTTCAAAAGTTAATGTTGAAGCTTTTGTAAAGTCAAGAGGCTCAAAGACTACATTTGCTTCTCTCTCTGGATATGTAAAAGCATATTGAATAGGTAGTTTCATATCTGGTGCACCTAGTTGTGCTATTACAGCTCTATCTTTAAACTCCACCATAGAATGAATTATACTTTGAGGGTGAACTAAAACCTCTATATGATCATAATCTACTCCAAAAAGTTCATGAGCTTCTATAACTTCTAATCCTTTATTTACTAATGATGATGAATCTATAGTTATCTTTTTACCCATAGACCAGTTAGGGTGCTTAAGTGCATCTTCTACCTTTACATTTCTTAGTTCCTCTACACTTTTTCCTCTAAAAGTTCCACCACTAGCAGTGATTATAAGCTTGTTTACCTCATTTTTTCTTCCACCTAACATAGATTGAAATATTGCTGAATGCTCACTATCTACTGGTACTATCTCTGCCTTTGGATACTCTTTTAAAAGTTTATTTATATATCCTCCAGCTGCAACCATTGTTTCTTTATTAGCAAGAGCTATTCTTTTTTCATTTTTTATCCCTGCCACTGTTGCCTCTATTCCTATAGCTCCACTTACAGCTGTTAAAAGGATATCATAATCTTTTAAATTAGCTAACTCTGTCAATCCACTATCTCCTAAGAATAGTTTTACTTCTGGAAACTCTCTTGAGATCTCTAAATATCCCTCTTCAGTTCCTACACAAACATACTTAGGAGAAAACTCTTTTATCTGCTCAATCAATAACTTATGATTTCTATTTCCACTTAAAGCTACTACTTGAAATTTCCCATTACTATTTCTTATTACATCTAATGCACTTGTTCCTATACTTCCTGTTGAACCTAATACTACTATTCTTTTCATTAACCCTTCCTCCTACGAAAAAAACAGGGTGAATACAATTTTTCACCCAATAATTTTATATTATAGTACTACAATTTTTAATAGATAATAAACAACTGGAGCTACAAAAAGCATACTATCAAATCTATCTAATATTCCACCATGCCCTCTCAATATTGTTCCAGAGTCTTTAACTTTAAACTCTCTTTTAAACATAGACTCTCCTAAGTCTCCAATCTGTGCAACAATACTGATAAACACTCCAATTATAATTATATTAAATAATCCTAAATCTCCATTTTCTAAAAGTTTAAAATACTTTTCTAAAAAATATAGAGAACAGATTGTAAAAAATATTCCTCCTAAAGATCCCTCTATTGATTTTTTAGGACTTATACTACTGAACCCTCTTTTAAATATTTTTCTTCCTATTGTTAGTCCTGTAAAGTATGCAAATGTATCACAAACCCAAACCATTATCTGTGCTGTTAATAGCCACTTTCCTCCATTTGGTAAAAAGCTTATAAGTATCACATGAGAAAATAGAACTGATACATATAATGCCCCTAACAATGTCACTCCTAAATCTCCACTTGAATTTTCAACTCTGTTTTGAAGTACTCTATACCCTATTAATAAAACTGTAATCATAGAGAATACAAACATATTATCTATTTCTATTTTTCCCAATTGATTTAAGAAAAGTATATTAGGTATTGCTAAAGCTCCCAATATTCCCATTACTTTATAAGGTTTCTTTCCTCCAATTTCTGCCATGTTGTAAAATTCATATGTAGCCATACCTACTATTATATTTGTAAAGATTAATAAAGGTATCCCTCCACTATATAGAATCCAAATAAGAACTGGTATTCCTATTATAGCTACCATTATTCTGCTCAGCATTATTTAACTCCTCCAAATCTTCTGTCTCTTTTATTATAACTTTCTATTGCTTTGTCCAACTCTTTCTCATCAAAATCAGGCCATAAAGTATCTGTTATATAGATCTCTGAATATGCTATCTGCCATAGTAAAAAGTTTGATATTCTCAACTCTCCACTTGTTCTTATTAAAAGTTCTGGATCAGGGATATCTCTATACATATATTTTGAGAACTCCTCCTCTGTTATCTCTTTTTTCCCCTCTTTTAATAATTTGTTTATACCATCTATAATCTCAGCACGTCCACCATAGTTAAAAGCTATATTTAGATTGAGTCCTGTATTATTTTTACTTAGCTCCTCTAATCTTCTTATTGCTGTCAATAGTGATTCACTTACATTTTCCTCTCTTCCAGAAACTGTAAATTTTATATTATTTTCCATTATATTTTTTTCTTCACCTTTTAGATAAGTTTTAAATAGAAACATCAAAGCTTCTACCTCATCCTTACTTCTCTTCCAGTTCTCTGTTGAAAAAGCATATACTGTAAGATGTTTTATTCCTATCTTTGCAGCATGTGTTATTATCTTTCTTAAAGATTTTGCTCCCTCTCTATGTCCTAAAGTTCTAGGTAATCCTCTTTTTTTAGCCCATCTTCCATTTCCGTCCATTATTATAGCTATATGTTTAGGGATGTTTAGCTCCATTTTTTATCACCTCATTATTATTCATTAAATTTTACCATATTTATTGAAATATTTCTATAATATTTCCCATCTCCCTCATAAAAGTGACTAAAAAATTACTATAATGTTTTCTTTTTAACCTTTCCCTAAATTTAAACAATAAAAAAAGCTGTCACAAACTAATATTGTAACAGCTCTATATTACATTTTCTAAAATGCTTTCATCTCTAATAATAATTCCTTAAATATTTCAAATCCTAATTCTAAGGCTTTAGGATCAAAATCAAATTTTGGATTGTGAAGAGGATATATAAAGTTTTTATCCTCATTTCTTGTTCCCAATAAAAACATCAATCCTTTATTACTATTTTGTAGATAGAATGAGAAATCCTCTGATCCATTTAATCTAGTTGATTTTATTAATTTTTCTTCTGGAACTACCTTTTCAAGTTTTTTATATAGATCTTCATCATTTATCACTGGTGGATAGAATGGATTAAATACCATATTTATTTTTACTCCAAAAGCAACTTCCAACCCTCTATTTATATTGGTAACTCTCTCTCTAAATAACTCTATTAAATCTGTATTTAGAAATCTTATTGTTCCTAAAATATTTACTTTTTCAGGAATAATATTTCTTACTTCTCCAGCTTTAAAACTTCCAATTGTTAATATTGCTGTTTCTGATGGTTCTAAGTTTCTTGAGATAATTGATTGATATGCCTCTACTAATTTTGCTCCAACTAATATAGAATCTATCCCTTTATGTGGTTGAGCTCCGTGACACCCTTTTCCAACTATCTCTATATCAAAGTTTATATTTTGAAAACTTACTGCTCCTACTGTTGTTGCTATTTTTCCCTCTTCAATCTCTGGATTTAAATGCAATGCAAATATACCATCAAATTTTTTACTTTTAAAAAATTCTGAATTAGCTACAAATCTTGCTCCACCTTTTCCCTCTTCTCCAGATTGGAAAATCAGCATTACAGATTTTTTCAATTTTTTTCCACTTCTTAACTCTTCATTTAACCATTTAGCAAAGTATAATAGATTTGTTGTATGTCCATCATGCCCACAAGCATGCATCATTCCATCTATTTTTGATTTATAATCCTTCTCTCCCTCTTCTTGAATAGGTAAAGCATCTATATCAGCTCTAAATCCTATCCAATTATCTTCCTCTCCTTCAAAAATAGCCAATGTACTTCTCTCAATTTCAACATATTTTATATCTAAATTTTTTAAAAAATCTCTAATATATTTACTTGTATTATATTCTTGCAAAGCTATCTCTGGCATCTCATGTAGATCTTTTCTTACCTTCTGAACCTCCCACGACTAAAGTCACAGGGTTCTAAAAGTTTAAAACTTTATTTAAGAAGTTTAGTTGTTATGCAACTCTTATTCTTACAGGCGTGTTCAGTTCGCCTCTATTGTATAGGACTTCTAAGCCCACAACTTTACTTTTGCTCAATATATTTAATGCTCCGTTTACATCTGCATTTAATAACCTACCGTCTTTTGTTTGATATAATCCTCTTTTAACTCTTTTTCCACTAAACTCATATTTTTGAGGATTATCATCATTATAAGTAGGAATTTTGTCTTTATCGAAGAAACTTGCCTTTGATGTATAGCTCTCTTCTTGTTTAACAAAATTTATTCCATATAATTTACAAAGATATTCTATCTTTTCTCTAAGTGTTCCAAAAGGTATATTTACAAATGTTTGGTTATTCTTTTTACCTAAATTAGAATTTCTTTGGAATGTTTCGTTATATCCACAAACTATATTTCCTATACTATTTTTTAAACAATAGTTAATGATTATTCTTGCAGTTTTATTCATATAATCGTTAACTTTATCATTTCTTTTTTTAGTATTAGCAAGTTGTTTGTTTGTGTATTTATTTTTATATCCTTGTTTATCCTTTATACTTTGTAAACGTGCATTTTCTTTATTATGCCATTGATTTATAGATTTTAGTCTTCTTCCATCTATTATGAAAGATTTTCCAGTTGATGTTACACAAGTTGCAAGATTATTTATTCCAAAATCTATTGCTAGTGCTTTATTTTTATCTACATTACTTTGAACTTCTTCTACTTCATAAGTATATTGAATTTCAAAGAACCTAGCATTTGACTTTGGTATAACTCTTATCTCTTTTATCTTTTTATCAATCAGTTTAGGTGGAATATTTATCTCAATACTTTTATGTTCTTTCTTGAAAGAATTTGAGTATGGGATAATTAATTTATTCCTGTTTATTCTTACAAAACCTATAATTAATGTTGTAAAACCATCTTTAGGAAGATATTTAGGAAGTTTAATATCTTTAAAATTATACTTTCCTTTTTTAGCTAATTTAAGTAATCCAAAGAAAGCTTTAAAAGAACCATCAACTTCTTTTAAAATCTGTTGTGCCATATTTGAATTTAGCATTTTATAATTTGGACCATTTTTTAGTAAGGCATAATTTTTTTGGTAATTTAAGTATTCGCCTTCTGTAAAATAATACTGCCTAATATTATATATTGCTTCATTTGCTAAATTTTTAGCTATATGAGATAACAGCTTTAAATTTTTATAATCTTCTTTAGTTAATTGTTTTACTTGTTGTTTCATAGTCAAATACATTATAATCACCTCGCTTTCTGTAGGTATATTATAACATATTTTACTAAAATGTTATATTATAGTAAAAGTTTATTCAGTTTTAAATTTTTAGAATCCCACAACATATGGGAGGTGTCGTTCATATAGGATCGCTACTTCCTATACAGTTCTCTTATGAACTTCTTGTATTTTCATACAAGCACAGACTATATCTTATCCCTCAGCATTATCTGTTAGGGCGAAACCACTTCCATTACCAATAGCTTGTAATGTACTTCCCTCACGAGGAATAGTCGTTGAAGTTTCTCCTATTCGGAGCTTACCTGCTGATTATCGATTTTGTAACACTTAGGATTTAACCTTATGCCATCTAATTAATTTTTTTTGCTTTCGCCACATTCACACTTGAGTTTATTTCATCTCTATGTTGTAGTTTAATTAGCTTTACGATTTTCCAGCAATTCAGTTTCTTCGTTGCGTAGTGTTCCTACGTCTACGTACAAGTTTCCCTATACGCTTACTATTCTAGTCAATTCATCTCACAACTAAAGTCACGAGTGTTCTTGACTAGTTTAATAAAAAAAATTATCCATATTTATCCCCTTTTTAATATTTTTATATAAAAAAATTATACTATTATAGCCTTTATTTGTCAAATTTAGAATTATATTCAACAAAAAAAATACCAATAAAAAATTATTTTCTTACTGGTATTTTCTCTATTACTATAAAGCTAATTTATATATTTCTATTACATCTTCCTTACTTAATTTTTTCATTGATCCTATTCTTCCTCTGAAAGTTGCATTACTTGCCATTAACTCAAAATTAGAATCATCTATGTTTATCTCTCTTAGATTAGCTGGACATCCTAATGATATAAAGAACTCTTGTGTTTTCTTTATTGATTTTTCTGCTATCTCTCTATCACTTCCACTTAAATTCCAGATATTTTTTCCATAATCTACAAATCTATGGATATTTTCATCTGATAATACATATTTCATCCAAGCTGGTGTAATAATTCCCAATCCAATTCCATGAGTTATATCATATACAGCACTTAATTGATGCTCAATTTGATGAGTTGCCCAATCTGTTGATTCTTTTCCATAATCTACAAGGTCGTTTAAAGCTAGAGAACTTGTCCACATAATATTTGCTCTTGCTTCATAGTCTCTTGGATTTTCTATTGCTATTGGAGCATAGTGAATTATAGTTTTCAATAATCCTTCTATCACTCTATTTTGTAAAAATCCATCTTTTTCCACAGAGAAATATTGTTCAAACAAGTGACTCATTATATCTATTGCACCAGCACAAGTTTGGTACTTACTTACTGAATATGTATACTCTGGATCTTCAACTGAAAAAACTGGTTTTAATCTATCATGAGTAAATCCCATCTTCATATTAGTTGCTAAATTTGAAATAACTGCACTTCCATTCATCTCACTTCCAGTTGCTGCTAATGTAAGTATAGAAGCTACTGGTGTTACATCTTTTATCAATTTATATTTTCTATCAATATAGAAATCTTGCCAGAAATCTCCATCATGTTTACTTTGAAGAGCTATTGCCTTTGAACAATCTATTGTACTTCCTCCACCCATAGCTAAAATTAGATCTATTCCATGTTTTTTACATAGATCAGCTCCATAATAAACTGTTTCTGTTCTAGGGTTTGGATCTACTCCAGCTACTTCAAAATACTCTATCTCATGTGCTTTTAAAATTTCTATTACTTTATCATAAATTCCATTTGATTTTATACTACCTTTTCCATATACAAGTAAAACTTTTTTCCCATATTTTAAAATCTCTGGGCCTATTTTTTCTACTTGTCCTTTACCAAAAAATATCTTTGTAGGAATGTTATACACAAAATTTTTCATACTACTTCCTCCTAAATTATAAGTTATAATTTAGTATAACATTTATATATAAAAAGGAATAGAAAATATTTCCTATTCCTCTAATTAAATTTAAAATTTTTTAATTTTCTATTCTGTTATCATTCCTTTTTCGATTAAAATCTTTTTAGAATGTTCATCTGCTGGTTCCCAACCATTTTCTAATAATTTTGATGTATATACTTTATTATAGAAAAATGCCATAACAATATTTGAAGCTCCACAAGTTATAGCTTCTAAAATAACCATTATAATTGCCCAAGTAAAATCTCCTCTAAATATAGGAACGAAGAAACCAAAGAAAAGTATTGTCCAAGAAAAACCAACTAATCCTTTTTTTGTTAAATTGCCTTTTTTTAAACTTAACTCTGTAGCCATAATTTTTCCCCCTATATCTGATTATTGATACTTTCTTACAAAGATTATATGACATTTATAATTTATTTTCAACTAATATTATTCTTATTAATATTAGTTTTCTACCAAAAGAAAAAAGGACAATCTTTCGATTGTCCTAATTATCTTAATTACATAAATTTAACAAATAATGGTACTAGTACAAGAGCAACAATACTCATTAATTTAATAAGGATGTTTAGAGCTGGTCCAGAAGTATCTTTGAATGGATCTCCTACTGTATCTCCAACTACTGCTGCTTTATGTCTGTCAGAACCTTTACCGTCACCTTTATATCCAGCTTCGATTTGTTTCTTAGCGTTATCCCAAGCTCCTCCAGCGTTAGCCATCATGATAGCCATAAGTACACCAGTTACAAGAGATCCTGCTAGTAATCCTCCAAGAGCTGCTACTGACCAAAGTCCAATTCCTACTGGAACAACTATAGCAAGGATTCCAGGTAGAATCATTTCTTTTAATGAAGAGTGAGTAGAAATTTCAACACATCTCTTATAGTCAGGTTTTCCTTTTCCTTCCATGATTCCAGGAATTTCTCTAAATTGTCTTCTAACTTCTTCAACCATTTCCATAGCTGCTTTACCAACTGCAGTCATAGTAAGAGCTGAGAATAAGAATGTTAACATTCCTCCGATGAATAGTCCAACTATAACTTCTGGGTTAGTTACTTCAATAACGAAGTCGAAGTCTGTAGAAGCTTGAACTGCTTCTTTATAAGCTGCAAATAGAGATAGAGCTGTAAGAGCTGCTGATCCGATAGCGAATCCTTTTCCAACTGCTGCTGTTGAGTTTCCAACTGCGTCAAGTTTATCTGTACATTCTCTTACTTCGTGAGGTAATTCAGACATTTCTGCGATTCCTCCAGCGTTATCTGCTACTGGTCCATAAGCGTCAACTGCAACAACCATTCCTGTACTTGCTAGCATTCCAACTGCTGCTACTGAAATTCCATAGATTCCTGAGATATCTTTAGATGCCATGTAAGCAACGATGATAGCGATAGCAATTATAACGATAGGTGCAACTGTTGATTCCATTCCAACTGCTAATCCTTCGATTATAGTTGTAGCTGGTCCAGTTTTAGCAGCATCAGAAATTCTGTTAACTGCTTTTTTACCAGTATCTGTATATAGTCCTGTGAAGTATGCTATGATTAATCCTGCTACTAGTCCAGCAACGATAGCATAGAATATTCCCATTTCTAATCCTAAGTATTTAATAATTCCAAATGAAGCAACTAGAGAAAGTACTCCAGCAATTCTTGTTCCGTTTTCAAGTTTGTGGTAAACTTCATCAGGATTGTTAGTTTTAACTGTTAATGTAGCTATAACTGAAGTTACAATTCCGAAAGCAGCGATTAATAGAGGTGCAACTAGGTATCCAGCATTTCCTCTTGATACTGCTAAAGTAGCTCCAATTGTCATAGCAGCGATTATTGATCCAACATAAGATTCAAATAAGTCTGCTCCCATTCCAGCAACGTCTCCAACGTTATCTCCAACGTTGTCAGCGATTGTAGCAGGGTTTCTAGGGTCATCTTCAGGGATTCCAGCTTCTACTTTACCAACAAGGTCAGCTCCAACGTCTGCAGCTTTAGTGTAGATTCCTCCTCCAACTCTTGCAAATAGAGCGATTGAAGAAGCTCCCATTCCAAATCCAGTAACGATTGACATATCAGCATTGAATATCATTATCATAACTGTTAATAAAAGCATTCCAAGTCCAACAACAGAAAGACCCATTACAGCTCCTCCAGCAAATGCAACGTCTAGAGCTTTTGAAAGTCCTCCTTCTTTAGCAGCTATTGAAGTTCTTCCGTTTGCTTTAGTAGCAATTCTCATTCCTACGTTTCCAGCAATTGCAGAAGTGATAGCTCCGCATACGAATGTGATAGCAACTTTAGGACTTAAGAAAATTCCTAATAATACAGCAACTGCAATTACAAAATATACTAGTATTTTGTATTCAGCAACTAGGAAAGCCATAGCTCCCTCTCTAATAGCATCAGTTATTTCTGCTACTCTTGGAATGTTAATTTGATAACTTTCCACTTTTTTAGAATAACCAAATGCTGCAACTAAAGCTATAATCCCAGCGGCTATCCCAACGTAAATAAACATTTGTTCCATTTAGATAATCCTCCTAATATATTAATTATTAATTTACACACACTACATTATATTTGAAAAATTAAATTATTACAAGTATTTTTATTTAAATTTTCTTTTATTTTTCAAAAAATTCAAGATTTTTTGACTTAAAAATTCTCATATCTTTATCTACTACTAAAACTTTCATTTTTTGATCTTTCTCAGCATAAGAAATGATCTTTTCAATAGGCATAGTAAAGAATGCTGTTGAGTACATATCAGCTATAAAAGCATTGTCACAAATTACAAGCACCATCTTTTTATCAACTATCGGACATCCTGTAGTTTTATCTAAAATATGGTGATATCTCTTTCCATCTATCTCTACATATGTTTGATAGTCTCCAGATACTCCCATACTTTCATTATTAAGTTCAACTACACCTAATATTTGATCTGGAGCTTGAGGATTTTGCACCCCTATTCTCCAAGATTTGTTTTCAGGTTTTGTTCCTATTACATCAATACTTGAAATACTAGTTATAAAAGCACTTTTTATTCCCTTTTCTTCTAATTTTTCCTTAGCTTTTTGCACAGCATATCCCTTTAAAAATGATCCTGTATCTATACTTTTTACTGGAGACTCTATTATTAAATTATCTCCTTCAATCTTAACCTTAGAAAAATCTATTACTTCTTGAGCTTTTTTTATCTCCTCAAGTGTAGGAACAGATAATTTTGCTACCTCTCCAAATCCCCAAGTTTTTAAAAGAGGTTCTATTGTTATATCATATTTTTTATTTGAAAGTTCATACATCTTATTTACTTCATTAAATAAGTATTTTCCCTCTTCATCTAATTTTACACTTTTATCTTCTGAAGAGTTTAATCTTCCTATAACACTTTCTGGAACTTTACTATTGAACTTTTGATCTATTCTAGCTATCTCTTCAAAAGCTTTTTCCATAGATTCTCTAGCTAGTTTCTCATCACTGTCATAAACAGTGATTCTTATATATGTTCCAAAAAGAAATTTTTCACTTTCAAACTTTTTAACCTCTTTATTGCAACCTAATAAAAGTACAATAGAGATAAAAAGAACAAAAAATTTTTTTAACATATTAGTCCTCAACTTTATCTTCAGCAAATTCATACCCAATTTTTCCATCAAGTATCTCTCTAAAAGCTTTTTTTACATCAGTATCTTTTTTACTGCATTTAGTTAATAGTTGATCTCCTTTTCCTATTTCTCTTGCTCTTTGCCCACTTATAATAGTTAAAATATATTTATTAGGTATTCTTTCTAAAAGTTCATCATAAATTATCTCTTTTTTCATAATATCCTCCTATTTACTCTTCTCTTCAATAATTTTTTTCAACTCTTCACATGCTTGTTCAACAGTATAATTTATTATTGTCATATCATACTCTTTTTCATACTCTAATTCTTTAATAGAGTTAGCAAGTCTTAATTGAATAGTCTCTTCACTATCTGTTTTTCTACCTCTTAATCTTGCTTCTAAATCTGCATTAGTAGGAGTTTTAAAGAATATAAGATTTGCATCTGGGTATTGATCTCTAACTTGTAATCCACCTTGTACATCTATTTCTAGTATTACATTTTCTCCCTTAGCCAATCTATTTTCAACTTCTGATTTTAAAGTTCCATAGTAATTTCCATGTACTGTAGCATACTCTAAAAAGTCACCATTTTTTTCTTTTCTTAAAAATTCCTCTTTAGTTAAAAAATAGTAATCTCTTCCATCTACCTCTCCTGTTCTAGGTTCTCTAGTAGTGGCAGAAGTTGCTAAATTAATTCCAAGCATTTTGCGAACCAATCTGCATATAGTTGATTTCCCAGCTCCACTTGGTCCAGATACTACATATAGATTTCCTTTTGACATCGTTACTCTCCTTTTCCTATTCTCAATGATATGGTTTCTGGATTTATAGCTGACATTATCACATGATTTGAGTCAGTTATTATTAAGGTTTTTGTTTTCTTTCCAAGAGTAGCATCTATCAAACGATTTTCAAGTTTTGCTTCCTCTCTCAATCTTCTACTTGGTGCTGAATCAGGATTTATAATAGCTACTATTCTCTCATCCATTACCATATTATTAAACCCTATATTCACTGGCTTCATGTAATTGCCCTCCTATTCAATATTCATAGCTTGTTCTCTTATCTTTTCCAATTCATTTTTACTCTCTACAACTAATTTAGAAATATCATATAAGTTGCATTTTACCCCTGTTGTATTTAGCTCTCTAAAAATCTCTTGAAGAATAAAGTCAATCTTTTTCCCAATAGCAATTTCAGAACTATTCATCTCTAATTTTAATTGTGTTAAATGACTATCCAATCTTGAAATTTCTTCTGAGATATCTGATTTATCTGTAAATAATAGAATCTCTTTTAAAATATCTTCCTCTTTAAATTCTACTTCTTCTTTTATCTTTTCAAGTCTCTCTAATAATTTTGCTTTGTAATTGCTTACTACTATATCTTTAAACTTTTTGATCTCTTCTATTTTACTTTCAAGAACCTCTATTCTCTCCATAAAATAAAGTCTTAGTCTATTTCCCTCATCTTCTTTAGTTTTTATAAATCCAACTAAAAGTTCTTGTATCTTCTCTAAAATAAATTTTGAATACTCATTTTCATCAATCTCAAAATCATTTTTCTTTATTACATTTAAATTTCTAACTAAAATGTCCATTTTATTTGTAAATTTTTCATCAAAGTCATTTTCCATCTCTTTTAGAATCTTCATATAAGCTGAACTTAAACTTCTATCATAATCGAAGATCTCTCCAAGTTCTCTCTTATCTTCAAATTCTATTTTTAAATCTAAAGATCCTCTACTTATTTTTGAGGCTACTTCTGTTCTTATAACATTTTCTAAAAAATTCAAATTATATGGAAGTTTTATTTTTAAATTTAAATTCTTATTGTTAACACTTTTTAGTTCTAAATTAATAGCAAACTTTTCATCTTCAAAGTTAAGTTTAGAATAACCTGTCATACTTCTCATATTTTTTCCTCCAAGAACAATAAAATAATACAGGAATAGGCGACTATATTATGTCGCCTATTCTTATTTTATTATTCTTCTTCTGATAATTTTTTAACTCTTATCTTTTTATATGCACTGAATCCAGTTCCAGCAGGTATCTTCTTACCGATGATTACGTTTTCTTTCAATCCTTCTAAGAAGTCAATTTTTCCTTCAATAGCAGCATTTGAAAGTACTTTTGTAGTTTCTTGGAATGATGCAGCAGAGATAAAGCTTCCTGTATTTACAGCAGCTTTAGTAATACCTTGAATAATTGGTTCATATTGAATTAATGGTTTTCCTAATTCTTTTAATCTTGCATTTTCTAGGTCTACTACTCTCTTTTCAACTACTTCATCTTCTAAGAATAGAGATGCTCCTGAATCGATTATTCTTACTTTCTTAAACATTTGTTTAACGATGATCTCAATGTGCTTGTCGTTAACTCCAACTCCTTGGTCTCTATACACTTGTTGTACTGATTCAAGGATAAATTGTTCTGCAGCTACAAGTCCTTTGATATTTAAGATGTCAAATGGAGAGATTGCTCCTTCTGTAATCTTATCTCCAGCTTTAACAAGCATACCATCTGTTACAACTAAACGTTCTCCAACTGGTACTAAGTATTCTTTAAAGTCTTTTGAGTCACTTGTAGATTTAACTAGGATAACTCTCATACCTTTTTTCTTCTTACCAGTAACTTCTACTTTTCCTTCTATTTCAGTAAGCATTGCTTTACCTTTAGGATTTCTTGCTTCAAATAGCTCTTGAACTCTTGGAAGACCTCCAGTGATATCTTTTGTTCCGGCTCCTTCTTTGATGATCTTAGCTATTGTTTGACCTTTTTTAACTTCTTCTCCCTCTCTTACCATTAAGTAAGCTCCAAATGGGATAACATAGCTTCCTTTTGCATTTCCTTCATTGTCAAATACAACTACTCTTGGGTTGATATCTCCTGATTCTACTGGTTTAATTGCCATGTATTCAGTAACGTCATACTTCTCATCATAGTTTTCTTTAACATAAAGTTCTCTATATTCAATTCTACCATCTTGGTCAGCGATAATAGGGATGTGGAATGGATCAAATGTTACTAGAGTATCTCCAATTTCAACATTATCTCCCTCTTTAACTTTTAATATAGATCCTGATGGAATTTCATAGTCATAGTTTCCAATGATTAATTTAGCTGATTGGCTAACTACGATTTGTTCTCCAGTTTTTTCATTTTCTAGAGTTTTAACATCTCTATAAACTACTTTACCAGAGTTTTCAGCTCTAACTCCACTTACAACTGTTGCTGCTGTTGCAACTCCTCCTGTATGGAACGTTCTCATTGTAAGCTGTGTACCTGGTTCTCCGATTGATTGAGCAGCGATAACTCCAACTGCTTCTCCAAGAAGTATTTCTCTATGGTTAGAAAGGTCCATACCATAACATTTTTGACATACTCCTTTTTCTAGAGAACAAGTTAATGGAGATCTGATTTTAACTTTTCTTATTCCAAGTTCATTGATTTTATCAATTAATTCTTTACCAATCATAGTATTTCTAGTAGCGATTACTTCTCCTTCAAATACTAGATCTTCAGCAAGAACTCTTCCTCTAATTCTTTCATCTAATTTCTCAATTACTTTACCATCTGAAACTAGTTCTCCAACTTCAATTCCTTGAGTTGTTCCACAATCTTCAGCTTTAACAATAACTTCATGAGAAATATCAACAAGTCTTCTTGTTAAGTATCCTGAATCGGCAGTTCTTAGGGCAGTATCTGCTAGTCCTTTTCTAGCTCCATGTGATGACATGAAGAATTCTAATACTGTTAGTCCTTCACGGAAGTTAGCTTTAATAGGTACCTCAATGATTCTTCCTTGTGTATCCGCCATGTTTCCTCTCATGGCAGCAAGTTGTCTCATCTGAGATATGTTACCTCTGGCTCCTGAGTTCGCCATCATGTAAACTGGGTTGAATTGATCTAGTCCATCCATCATTGCTTTTGTAACAGCTTCAGTAGCTTCTGACCAAACTGCGATTGTTTTTCTGTATCTTTCTTCGTTAATGATTTTTCCTTCTTTATAATCATTATCTATTTCAGCAACTCTTCTATCAGCATCAGCAAGTATCTCTTTCTTAGCTGCAGGAATTTCAAGGTCTTCTATACCTACTGATACCCCTGCCATTGCTCCATAGTGATATCCGAAGTCTTTAATCTTATTGATTAATTCAGCTGTTTCAGTAAATCCATGCTCATCATATAATTTAGCGATAAGTTTCTTTAATTGTGATTTACCAAATGTTACATGGTATTGTTTGTCAACTTCAGGTAGAATTTCATTGAACATTAATCTTCCTGGAGTAGTTTCTACCATTTCTCCATTTATTCTTACTTTAATCATTGCATGAGTATCTAGTACTCCATTTTGATATGCAGTAAGTGCTTGTTCTATATTTGAGAATGCTTTTCCTTCTCCTTTAGATCCTGGTCTGTCTTTAGTCATATAGAAACATCCCATAACCATGTCTTGAGATGGAACTGCGATTGGTTCTCCATTTGATGGAGATATGATATTATTTGGTGCTAACATTAATAATTTAGCTTCCATTATAGCTTCTGGAGATAGCATTAAGTGTACTGCCATTTGGTCTCCGTCGAAGTCAGCATTGAATGCAGAACATACTAATGGGTGAAGTCTAATTGCTTTTCCTTCAATTAGTACTGGTTCAAATGCTTGAATAGATAGTCTGTGAAGAGTCGGAGCTCTGTTTAATAGAACTGGGTGATCTTGAATAACATCTTCAATTACATCCCATACTTTATCATCTGCATCTTCAACTAATTTTTTAGCTGTTTTGATGTTTGATGCAAGTTCTCTTTTTACAAGTTCTCTCATAATAAATGGTTTGTATAATTCAAGAGCCATTTTCTTAGGAATTCCACATTGATTCATTTTTAGAGATGGTCCTACAACGATAACTGATCTCGCTGAGTAGTCAACCCTTTTTCCAAGTAGGTTTTGTCTAAATCTTCCTTGTTTTCCTTTTAACATATCAGATAGAGATTTTAACTCTCTGTTGTTTTGAGCAACAACTGGTTTTCCTCTTCTTCCATTGTCAATTAAAGCATCTACTGCTTCTTGAAGCATTCTTTTTTCATTTTTTACAACGATTTCTGGTGCTTTTATTTCTAAAAGTTTTTTAAGTCTGTTATTTCTGTTGATAACTCTTCTATATAGATCGTTTAAGTCAGAAGTAGCAAATCTTCCTCCATCAAGTTGCACCATAGGTCTTAAATCTGCTGGAATTACTGGAACATTTTTTAGTATCATCCATTCAGGTTTGTTGTTAGATGCTAAGAAGTCTCTAACTATTTTAAGTCTCTTTACAACTTTCTTTCTCTTTTGAGATGATGTTACATCTTCAAGATCTTTTTCAAGTTCATCTCTAAGAGTTTCAAGATCTGTTTTTTCTAATAATTTAAGGATAGCTTCAGCTCCCATTAAAGCTTCAAACTTATTTCCATATAGTTGTTTATATAATTTATATTCTTTTTCTGTAAGAATTTTTCCTTCTTTTAAGTTACTTTCTCCAGATTCTGTTACTATATATCTAGCAAAATATAATACAGATTCTAATTCTTTTGGAGATAGTCCAATTATTAATGACATTTTATTTGGAGTTCCTTTAGAATACCAAATATGAGAAACTGGTGCAGCAAGTGAGATATGCCCCATTCTTTCTCTTCTTACTTTAGATCTTGTTACTTCTACCTCACACTTTTCACAGATAAGACCTTTATATCTCATTCTTTTGTACTTTCCACAAGCACATTCCCAGTCTTTAGTTGGTCCGAATATTTTTTCGCAGAATAGACCATCTCTTTCTGGATTTAAAGTTCTATAGTTTATAGTTTCAGGTTTTGTAACTTCCCCATATGACCATTCTTCTATCTTTTCAGGGGATGCTAATCTAATTCTTATTTTTTCAAAACTTCTTATTCCCATTAAATGCAAAGCCTCCTTAATTGAGATAAAGCTATTAGATTTATTATTAGGAATAATTTGAGTCTAAACCCAAATTATTCCCTAAGCAGTTATTTCTTATTTAATTAATCTTTTAAATCAGCTAAAGGTGAGTATTCAGTTGTCATATCATCTTTATTTAATTCTTCATCAACATTTATTATATTATCTTCAGAGTCAAATAGTTCTACATCTAGTGCTAATGCTTGGAACTCTTTTAATAATACTTTAAATGATTCTGGTAAATCTGGATCTGGCATCTCTTCACCTTTTATAATAGCCTCATAAGTTTTTGTTCTTCCTGTAACATCGTCTGATTTTACTGTCATCATTTCTTGTAGAATGTTTGATGCTCCATATGCTTCTAGTGCCCAAACTTCCATCTCTCCAAGTCTTTGTCCTCCAAATTGAGCTTTTCCTCCTAGAGGTTGTTGAGTAACTAGAGAGTAAGGTCCAATTGCTCTAGCATGCATTTTATCTTCTACAAGGTGGTGTAGTTTTAACATGTACATTCTTCCAACAGTAACAGGGTTATCAAATTTATCTCCTGTTCTTCCATCATAAAGATCTACTTTTCCGCTTCTAGGGAATCCTAGTTTTTCTAAGTAATCTTTAACTTGTTCTTCTGATGCTCCATCGAATACTGGTGTTGCAATATGTGTTCCACCATTATAATTTCCCATAGCCATACCTAAGTGAACTTCTAGTACTTGTCCTATGTTCATACGTGATGGCACCCCTAGTGGGTTAAGAACAACGTCTAAGTGTGTTCCATCTGCTAAGAATGGCATATCTTCTGCTGGAAGTACTCTTGAAACAACCCCTTTGTTTCCATGACGTCCAGACATCTTATCTCCTACAGTTATCTTTCTCTTTTCAGCTACTAGAACTCTTATAGCTTTGTTTACTCCAGCTTTTAATTCATCTCCATTTTCTCTAGAAAGCTCTAGTATTTCTACTACAGTTCCTTTAGATCCATGAGGCATTCTTAGTGATGTATCTCTTACATCTCTTGCTTTTTCTCCAAAGATAGCTCTTAATAGTTTTTCTTCTGCAGGTGGTTCAGTTTCTCCCTTAGGAGCAGTTTTTCCTACAAGTATATCTCCAGGACCAACTTCTGATCCTACTGTTATTATTCCATTTGAATCAAGTTTTCTTAAAGCTTCTTCTGAAATGTTAGGGATCTCTCTAGTGATCTCTTCATCTCCAAGTTTAGTATTTCTTGCTTCAATTTCATATTCTTCAACGTGGATAGATGTAAATACATCATCTTTTCTTAATCTATCTGAAATTAGGATGGCGTCTTCGTAGTTATATCCTTCCCAAGGCATGAATGCCATTAGAATATTTCTTCCAAGTGCTAAATCTCCACCTTTTGTAGCTGGTCCGTCAGCAATAACTGTTCCAACTTTAACTTCTTCTCCAAGTGAAACTAATGGAGTTTGGTGTAAACACATTGATTGGTTAGATCTTTCGAAGTTTAACATTCTATATTTATGTTCTTTTCCTTCTGGATCTTCAATTATTATTTTCTTAGCATCTACATATACTACTTTTCCATCTGTTTTAGATGTTACTACCGCTCCAGAGTCAACAGCAACTTTTCTTTCTAGTCCTGTTCCAATGTAAGGAGCTTCTGTTCTTAATAATGGTACTGCTTGTCTTTGCATGTTTGATCCCATCAGTGCTCTGTTGGCGTCGTCATGCTCTAGGAATGGAATAAGTCCTGCTGATACAGATACAACTTGTTTAGGAGAAATATCTAGATAATCAACTTTTTCTCCGCTGATATTTACAATTTCATGTCCATATCTACAAACAACATCTCCAAGAAGTTCATTGTTTTCTCCAATTTTTGTATCGGCTTGGGCAATGAATAATCCTTCTTCTTCATCAGCTGCTAAGTAATCAACTTGATCAAAATCAGCTTTTCCATCTTTTACTTTTACATATGGAGTTTCAATAAATCCATATTTATTGATTTTAGCATAAATAGCTAGTGATCCGATAAGTCCAATGTTTGGTCCTTCTGGAGTTTCTATTGGACAGATTCTTCCATAGTGAGAATCGTGTACGTCTCTAACCTCGAACCCTGCTCTTTCTCTTGAAAGTCCTCCAGGTCCTAGTGCTGATATTCTTCTCTTATGAGTAAGCTCAGCTAGTGGGTTTGATTGGTCCATGAATTGTGATAATTGTCCAGAACCAAAGAAATCTAATATTAGAGCATTTAATGGTCTAGTATTTAAAAGTGATTGTGGAGTCAATGTTTCTGAATCTTGCACAGTCATTTTTTCCTTTACCATTTTACCCATTTTAGATAATCCAGCTTTTATTTGCATTAAAAGAAGTTCTCCAACTCCTCTTACACGTCTATTTGAAAGGTTATCTATATCGTCAGTATGTCCATTTCCGTTATTTAGATTAATTACATACTTCATTGTTGCAATGATATCTTCTTTTGTAAGTAAGATTTCATCTTCTGGAACATTAAGTTTTAATCTCTTATTCATTTTATATCTTCCAACTGGCTCAAGATCATATCTTTGAGGATTGAAGAACATTTGTCTAATAAGTGATTTAGCTGATTCAACAGTTACTAAATCTCCAGGTCTTAATTTTTTAAATACTTCAGTTACAGCTTCTTCTTTTGTAAGTGTACTGTCGTTCATAACAGTATTAGCTAATAGTTTATCTTCTGGTTTTACTTCCCAATAAACAACTTTTTCTACTTTATTATCAATTAAAGACTCTATTAATGCTTCATCTATAAGAGCATCTGCTTCTGCAATGATCTCTCCAGTTTCTTCATCATAGATATCTTCTTTAATAAAGCTTCCTTCAAATCTTGTTCTAATTACACTTAAAAGTTCTTCTCTATTTTTGTATTTTTGGAATATTGAGGCTAAATCTAATTCCTTAGTTTCTAAGAAATAGTCTTTTATCTCTGTATTGTTATCAAAAAAATCAATAGCCTTTAGGAATACAGTAGCTAATACTTTTTTCTTTCTGTCTATCTTAACACTTAGGAAATCATTTTTATCAGTTTCAAACTCTAACCAAGTTCCTTTATATGGAATAATTTTTCCTGAGAATAGGTCTTTTCCTGTTTGAATATTTATCTCTTTATTAAATGATACTCCAGGAGATCTATGTAATTGTGATACAACAACTCTTTCAGCTCCATTGATTATAAATGTTCCTCTTTCAGTCATTAAAGGAACTTCTCCAAAGTAAACTAGAGATTCTTGTATCTCGTTTCCACTCTTTTTATTTGTAAGTCTTAATCTTACTTTTAAAGAACCAGAGTAAGTCTTTCCTCTTTTCTTACATTCAAGTTCATCATTTAATGGTGGTTCTGCTTCATGTAATTCATAAGAAACATACTCCAACTTGATATCTCCATTAGAAGATTCAACAGGGAAAATTTCTCTAAAAGCTGATTCTAACCCCTTATCTTTTCTATTATTTGGAGCCTCTTTAGCTTGTAGAAAATCTTCATAGGAATCCAATTGGAACTCAAGAAAATGAGGCATTGTTCCTCTCTCTTTTATCCTTCCAAAATTCAATCTTTCAACGAGTTTCCCCATTAATTCACACCCCTTACTAATCTTAAAGTTTAATACCTAATCGCTTGAAAATAAAAGGCTAAAATCTATTTTCAAATGATTAATTATCACTGTTCCAAAACAAAAATTTACATTAAAATGTAATACAAAATATCCTTTTAAGCTATCCTCAATAATTAGTAAAAAGGCACTCTGAATAAGAGTGCCTATTTTTTTTAATTAAATAAGATCTATTGTTCTAAATTAAAAGTCCAATTAATTATTTAACTTCTACAGTTGCTCCTGCTGCAGTTAATTTTTCTTTTATAGCTTCAGCTTCGTCTTTAGCAACAGCTTCTTTAATTTTTCCACCGTTATCTACTAATTCTTTAGCTTCTTTTAATCCTAATCCAGTAATTCCTCTTACTTCTTTGATAACTGCTATTTTGTTAGCTCCTGCTGCAGTTAGGATAACATCAAATTCAGTTTTTTCTTCAGCAGCTTCTGCTACTGCTGGTCCTGCTACTGCTACTGGAGCAGCTGCTGTTACACCAAAGTGATCTTCTAATGCAGTTACTAGTTCTTTTAATTCTAAAACAGTCATAGCTTCTAATTCAGCTATAAATTTTTCTCTATCGAATGCCATTTATTATTTCCTCCTTAATATTTATACACGAAAATGTGCCTTTATCTTTAAATTTTGTTATTTTTTAATTAATTTAACCAAATCAACTTATTATTCAGCTGCTGCTTCTTTTTTATCTGCGATAGCCACAGTTGCATAAGCAAGTTTTCTGATTGGTCCAAGCATTGAGTTAAGTAACATAGAAAGTAATTGTTCTCTTGATGGTAATTTAGCTAGTGCTTCAACATCAGCAGTTTCAACTCTTTTTCCTGTTAGAACTCCACCTTTTATTTTAAATATATCTTGTTTTGCTTTAGCCTTATCTTTTGCTAAATCAAAAACGATTTTTGCTGGAGATACTGGATCAGCATATCCAAAAGCGAAAGCTGTAGTTCCTTCTAATATTTCATCAAAAGAATCTTCAACTCCTGCTTCTTTTAAAGCTATTTTGAATAATCTGTTTTTTGCTACTAGATATTCAGCACCAGCTTCTCTCATTTTTCTTCTTAATGCAGTTTCTTCGTTAACGCTGATTCCTTGGTAATCAACTAAGATAACTGATTGAGCTTTTTTAATTTTTTCTACTAGTTCAGCTACGTGATCTATTTTTGCTTGAGTTGCCATTTAATTATTTCACCTCCTCTTTTTTCTAAAAATTACCTCCGTACCAAAGAATGGAACGGAGGTTGAAATCACACTATGAGGCTAGCGAACCTTCTTCCAACCTCGGTAGGGTAATAAATTACGGTTTTTAAACCACCTACGGTCTTTGGTTTGGATCTATATTAAATTATTTATCCAACATATTTAGCAACTAATGCTGGGTCCATTTTTATTCCAGGTCCCATTGTTAGTGATACAGCAACTGTTCTTAGGTATTGTCCTTTTGAAGATGCTGGTTTTAATCTTGTGATTTGCTCTAAGAAAGCTTTGAAGTTTTCTTCGATTTTTTCAGGAGCGAAATCAGCTTTACCAATTGGTACGTGAATTGATCCTAATTTGTCAACTCTAAATGCAAGTTTTCCTTTTTTGAATTCAGATACAGCACCTGCGATATCAGGAGTAACTGTTCCTGATTTAGGGTTAGGCATTAATCCTTTAGTTCCTAGGATTTTTCCTAGTCTTCCTAATTTAGGCATCATGTCAGGTGTAGCGATAACTAGATCGAAATCTAACCATCCTTGTTGGATTTGAGCGATGTACTCGTCAGCTCCAGCATAGTCTGCACCAGCAGCTAAAGCCTTCTCTATGTTAGCACCAGATGTGATTGCTAATACTTTTACAGTTTTACCAGTTCCGTGTGGAAGAACAACAGTTCCTCTAACTTGTTGGTCAGCATGTCTTGGGTCTACTCCAAGTCTTAATGCAACTTCTACAGTTTCATTAAATTTAGCTGTTTTAGTTTTTAAAACTAATTCTAAAGCTTCTTTTACTTCATAAAGCTTTCCAGTTTCTATTAACTTAGCTATTTCTAAGTATTTTTTTCCTCTATGTTTTGCCATTTCTTTAATTTCCTCCCTTTGTGGTGATGCGGATATCTCCTACCACTTAATATAACCGTGAGCCTCAAAAATTTACTCACTTTAACAACAGTAATTAGTCAACTATTTTGATTCCCATTGATCTTGCTGATCCTGCTAAAATTCTCATAGCAGCTTCAACTGATCCTGCATTTAAGTCAGGCATTTTTGTTTCTGCAAGTTCTTTTAATTTTGCTGTTGTGATTTGTCCTGCAACTTCTTTTTTAGAGTTTTTAGCTGCTGATTGGATTCCTGCAGCTTTCTTTAATAGATCTGATGCAGGTGGAGTTTTTAGTATGAATGTGAAAGATCTGTCGTTGTATACAGAAATTTCAACTGGAATTACCCATCCTGATTTATCTTGAGTTTTTGCATTGAACGCTTTACAGAATTCCATAATGTTAACTCCGTGTTGTCCTAATGCTGGTCCAACTGGTGGAGCTGGGTTAGCTTTACCTGCTGGTAATTGTAGTTTTATTATTTTAATTACTTCTTTTGCCATTTTAAAAAATTACACCTCCATGAATTGTGTGGTAATGACGGTGTCATCTCCCACTTAAAAGGCAAGTATTATAACTCAACCTTCTCAACACTGTTAAAATCTACTTCGACTGGAGTCATTCTTCCAAACATTTCGATCATAACTTTTACTTTCTTTTGTTCCATATCTATCTCTGCAACTTTTCCTTCGTGACCTGCAAAACCTCCACCAAGAACTCTTACATAATCACCAATTGCAAAGTTTATCTTTACTATTTCTTTATTTTCTTTTTCTTCTTCTGGAATATCCATTCCTATAACTCTGAAGATATTTTCTACTTCATCATCTTCCATTGGAATAGGATCTGAACCTACACCAACAAACCCTGTTACTCCATTAGTATTTCTTACAACATACCAAGCGTCAGAATCAACTCTAAAGTTTATTCCTTCTTCACTTTCCTCTCTTGTAGCTACCATTTCTAGCATTACATATCCAGGAAATATCTTTCTAGCAACAGTTTTCTTTTTTCCTCTAACCTCTTCAATAGTTTCCTCTTCAGGAACTAGTATCTTAGTTACTATGTCTCCCATACCAAGTGTTTCTATTTTTTGTTCAAGGTCAGTTTTAACTTTTTTTTCATACCCTGAATAAGTATGAATCATAAACCATTTTTTTACTAATGTTTTTTCCATCTATCTATCCTCCAAAGAGAGATACCAACATTTTCAATCCTTTAGAAGCAATCAAATCAAAAACTCCCAAATATATGCTCATTATCAAGCTCATAGCAATTACCCAAAGAGTTGAATTAACTATCTCCTCTTTCTTAGGCCATTGAACCTTGGAATATTCCATTTTTATTCCTTGAAACAGATTCATGAAATCACCTTTATGTTTTGACTTTAATAAAAAAAATGGCAGGTCAAGAGGGACTCGAACCCCCAACCCTCGGTTTTGGAGACCGATGCTCTACCAATTGAGCCATTGACCTGCATGTTGTAAACTTACAAACAAAGATTATTTTTTAGTTTCTTTGTGTAAAGTAACTTTTTTGTCCCACTTACAGTATTTATTAATTTCTAATCTTTCAGTAGTGTTCTTTTTATTTTTTGAAGTACTATAATTTCTTCTTTTACATTCTGTACATTCTAATTGAATATTTACTCTCAATTTTACACCTCCACTCATTAACGGTATCTTTGTGATCCTCCCATATTGACCACCAATATGGTATAAGAGTTTGTTCTATCTTGCTTTCTAAGACATTGAATATGATATCATATGTTACATACTTTGTCAACGTTTTTTTAATAAAATATTAAATAAATATTTTTAAACTATTTTTTTGTAATAAAAAAGCTTGGCGAGTTCCTATCCTCCCAGGAGGCTTCCCTCCAAGTACTTTCA
>OFMH01000336.1_pt1 | contig 35443 bp, 38 predicted proteins | sample 1541761 | NCBI WGS metagenome assembly OFMH01 (sample SAMN04209249, study PRJEB22552) | human gut metagenome | biome: gut; material: feces | host: Homo sapiens | place: USA: Oklahoma
TGAGAGCGTCCCCGGCAACCTGGTGGCCGACCGGCTGGACAGCGCTGGGTACTCCCTGGCGCTGCAGATCGATTCGGACGGCTCTGCCGAGCTGACCACCGCAGGCACTGCTCTGGAGGACACCACCGCCCTGACCGAAAAGACGATCTATGCAAACATCGTGGATGCTCGCACCAAGCAGTCGGTAGAAAACGTCCCCACAGAAGGACGCTGGCTGCTGGTATCCCCCGAGACCTACGGTCTGCTGCTGAAGTCCCCTGAGTTCATCAAGGCCTCTGATCTGGGCGACGCCGTGGTTCAGTCCGGCGCTGTTGGCCGGATCGCAGGCTACACTGTGTTTGAGGACTCCACCCTGGGCGAGAATGTGGAGTACATCGCCGGACACCCCAACTGGTTTGCACGTGTCGAGGAGTGGCAGGTGCCGGTCCATGTACAGGATCTGGCTGGCTCCGGTGAGTATATCGGCGCCGTGGCCGTGCAGGGCCGCAAAGTCTACGCCCACAAGGTCACCAAGGCCAAGACCATTTTGGTGAAGAAGAAGGCATAAGGAGGCTCCTATGCTCTACTGCACCTACGCCCAGTACCAGGCGGCAGGCGGTGCGCTGGATGAAGCAGCCTTTGGGCCGCTGTGCCTCCGGGCATCCAAGCTCCTGGACCGGCATACCTTTGGCCGGGCTGAACCCCACGCCAAGCTCTGTGCCGACTGCGCTGCCCTGCTGTCGGACGCTTGTGTCCAGATCATTGAGGCAATGAACGCCGCACAGAGCGCCTGCGCTCTGCCTGGGGTCTCCAGCGTATCCAACGATGGCTACTCGATTACCTTTACTGCGGGAGCTTTTTCCGAGCGGATAGCGGCAGAGGCCCGGGGCATCCTTGCCGCTGCATTGGGGTCCGACCCCCACGGTCTGCTGTATCGGGGGTGTGGCTGATGCAGACTGCCATCACTGTAATCAACCTTATCCACGACACTGCCACCGAGACCGACCGGCCCATCTGCCACATTATCCCCGGGTGCAGCTGGAGAGAGAAGCAAGATACCGCAAAGGGAGACCCCCAGCGGACGGTGCACGTCCGGCTGCCCCCTGCGGCGGGCTACCTGCCCTATTTCCAGTGGGCAAAGCTCCCGTCCGAGGAAAAGGCCGCACACTGGACACTCAAGCGGGGCGGCAAGCTCATCTGCGGCGCTGTCCGCAGCCTGACCGAGGCCGAGTATGCCGCCCTCGAGAAAACGCACATCTGCTGTACGGTGGCGGCGGTTTCCGACAACCGAGAACCGCTGCTGCCGCATTTTCATGTAGAGGGGAGCTGACACCATGAGCGAAATGATCCCGTTTGGGCCCGTTGCCCCATCTGCAAAACCAACGTTTGACCCGCCGGATGGGTTCCGGTATCGGACCGACGGCATCCAGATGCAGCTGTCGTGGCGGCCGGACTTCGGCGCCGAAAAGACCGCCGCCCTGCAAAAGGCACAGTATGCCCTTGCACAGGAAGCGGCCAAGCGGATCGACAGCTATGTGCCCTTTGACACCGGCACCATGAAGAACAGCGTGAACCTGGCATCCAAGTACGAAGAGGGCCTTTTGGTCTATAACACCCCCTATGCCCGCAAACAGTATTACCTGCATGAACAGGGCACAGATCTGCGGGGAGACACCGGACTCCGGGGCAGCTACTGGGGCCAGCGTGCACTGGCGGACATCGGGGAGCACCTTGCCCTTTATGGTGCGCGGGCCGTCACGACCTTCTGGGGAGGGATGGGACACTTATGACCCCTATCATCACCGCCCTGCGGGAATGGCTCAAGACCTGTCCTCTGATCGCACAAGAGCAGGCAGAAAATGGGGCCGCTTTCCGCATCTCCGGATTGTCTCCGGAACCGGTAGCCGAATTTTCCATTGAGGACAGCCCTTGCGACCCCGTGCTGGCCACCTATTTTTCCGGCCAGGACATGGCCCGGAATTTTCTCTTTTTATCCCGTCGTCAGTACGGGGAGCAGGATGTGCTGGCTGTAGCAAACAGCGGATTTTTTGAGCAGCTGACCGACTGGGTCACAGCCCAAAACCGCCAGCGGCATTTACCCCAGCTGCCCGGCAAAAAGCAAGCGCTTGGGGTGGCCGTCACCTCCACCGGCTACATCGTCACCAGCAGCGCAGGCAGCTGCCGGATGCAGATGCAGCTGCGCCTTACCTACTATCAGCCTAACTGATAACTCAAAGCGAAAGGAGCTTTGTATGACCGTAACTGAAACCGTCACCAAGTCCGGCATCACGCCGAACCCTGAATACAAGGGCGTCGAGACTGCGGATGATTTCATCCTCGCCATCCAGACCGATGCCGCCAAGCAGACCAAGCCCAGTGACTGGATCGTCTGCGCAGACCACATCAAGGAGCACGCTGGCAGCCTTAACGCAGCCACCTCGGATGACACGTTTATCCGTACCGGCCCCGTCACTACCAAGGGCGCTGTACAGCGCACTCTGGCCATCAGCGGCAACCGCTGTGTGGGCGACGCTTTTCAGGACTTTTTGCTGAGCCACAAGATCAAGTATGGCTCCGGCAGCGATGTGATCGTCCCTTACATCTATTTTTCCCTGCGCACCGGCAAGGGCGAGCAGGGCAGCTGCGCCCTGATCCTTACCAGCGACGTGGGCGGCGCTGCTGGTGGTGCCGCCACCTTCGCCGCCGATGCCAAGGCCATCGGCACCCCGGTAGAGTATACCTACTCTGCGGGCTGACCCCTATCTGACCGACCCAATAAAGCCCCACTCCGGTGGGGCCCTTTTTGAATTTGAAAGGGAGACTAACATGATCACTGTCTGTGGACAAGAATTTGCTTTCAGCGCGCTGAATGCGAGTGACCTGGAGCGACTGGACGCTGCACAGCAGCACCTGAAGCAGCGCAGCACCGAGGACGCCGCCCGGCTCAAGGGAGCCAGCATGGCCGAAATTCTGCGTAGCCAGTGCCGTCAAATCATGGACTTTTTGGATGAAGTTCTGGGTGTAGGCGCATCCCAGCGGCTGGGTCTGGACGGCAATAACCTGGGCGAGTGCGCCCAGATGGTATACCAGATTTCTCAGGCCATTCGGGAGCAGCAATCCCTTGCCCCCAAGGCCGGCCTCGTACACACAGGAGCGCTGAATATCCAGCTTGCCCCTCCGAGCAAAGCCGCCCGCCGCCAGGAACTGCTGGCGCAGCTTGCGGCACTGGAAAATGATTGACCTTCTGTCCGCCCCGCTGCCGCAGGTGTGGGAGGGCCGGGTGATCGACCCGGACTACCGACTCATGATACGGCTCGCCAACGCCCATGCCCGCGGGGAGACCCAGCAAGACCCGCTGGCCTTTGCTCAGCAGATCTGCCGGGCGTTTTACAAACGCCCCATCACCACGGCACAGCTGCCGGATGCATACGCCGCCCTGCTGCGCTTTTATGTGGCGGGGCTGCCCCGGCGGCAGGAAGAGGACGCTGCGGAGGCGGGCGGGCCTTCTGGCCCCGCTTTTGACTACGCTGAGGACAGCAGCTACATCCTTGCTGCGTTTCAGCAGGCGTATGGTATCGACCTGACCGCCGCTACCATGCACTGGTGGCGGTTCCGGGCGCTGCTGGGCGGGCTGCCGGAAACCTGCCTTTTCAGCCGCATCATTGGATGGCGCACAGCCGATCTGACCGAGATGCCGGAGTATCAGCGCCGATACTACGAACAGCAGCGGCAGCGTTTCGCCCTGCCCCCAGAGCTGAAAGGAGGCGCGCCGATTGCCCAGACCATCCAGCAGCATGAAGATGCCTTCCTGGCCCGGCTCAGGCGGCACTGACCGTGCCCCGGTCCCTTGTCCCTTTTGCGGGCGCGCCCTGCCGGTATGGGCGTCCCCAAGAGCCACGGCACAGGGACTGTGGTGCAAGTGCAAAAACCCGGCCTGCCGCCGGGAAGTTGAAATAAAGATCTAAGCCTGTGCCCATTGTGCCCGCGCTCAAAGAGAGGTGGACACAGTGGCAGATTTCAGCATCACCGGTGAGGTAAGGCTTAATAGCGACCCGGCAGAAAAAAGCACCAGCAAGTGGACCGTAGCCGCCGGGCAGATGATCGCAGACTTTGCCAAAAAAGCTGCATCCGAGCTTTCCAATGTTGTGAAGAGCGGCTTGGAGTACAATGCTTCTATGCAAAGCTATCTGACCAACTTCAAGGTGATGCTTGGCAGTGAGGAGCAGGCGGCAGAAAAGCTGGCAGAGATCCGCAAAATGGCAGCCTCCACGCCATTTTCACTGGATGACCTGACCGGCGGCACACAGACCCTTTTGCAGTTTGGAATTGCAGCAGACGACACGACCGGTGTGTTGCAGCGGCTTGGAGACATCTCGCTGGGCAATGCGGATAAGCTCCAGACCCTGGTACGAGCTTACGGTAAGATGTCCAGTGCTCAAAAAGTCACGTTGGAAAACGTGACTATGATGATAGACGCTGGTTTCAATCCGCTGAATCAGATCTGCACTGCTACCGGCGAAAGCATGGCTGATCTGTACAAGCGAATTTCAGACGGCAAAGTCAGCTTTGCAGAGCTGGAATCTGCCGTTGAGTCTGCCACCAGCCAGGGCGGGCAGTTCTACAATGGCATGCTGGAAGCCAGCCAGACTTTCAGCGGCCGGATGTCCACACTGAAAGACAACGTCAGTGCGCTGACCGGAGAACTGACCGGCGGTCTGTTTGAAGCCTTGGGAGAGCTGGTCGTCAAAGTAAATGAAGCAGCTGTTTCTTTTCTGGACGACGAAGAAAAGATGTCTCAGCTCAAGGATACCCTTGGTAACCTTGCCTCCGTAGTGACCGCTGCAGGTACGGCTTTTGTAGCCTACAAAGGCTACCTGGCCCTTACCACAGCAGCAACGATCGCTCATACCACGTATACCGCTGCCATGACCGCTGCCCACAAAGCCGCTGCAACGGGAGCAACGGGCCTTAAATTGGCGCTGGCAGCCCTCAATGCGGTCATTAACGCCAACCCTGTAGGGTTGTTTGTCTCCGCATTGGCCGCTCTGGCAGCCGGCCTTGTAACGGCGTATCACACCAGCGAGACCTTCCGCAACGTGGTAGGCATCGCCTTTGACTGGATCAAGGACAAAGCGCAGACCGCCATCGGTGCGGTGGTGGATTGGATCAACGAACTGGACGCAAGGCTCAAGGGTGCGGCGGCAGCTTTATCCAACCTGAAAAATGGATTTGAGGCAGCAAAACAGGCTTACAATGCTGCCTATAACGACTCCATGGACGGCTATAACCAGGCCAAAATGGACAAAGCTGCCCAGAAGCGCAAACAGCTCCACGAAGAACGAGTACGGCAATCGCAAAAAGAAAAAGCTGCTGCCGAGGCCGCTGCGGCTGCCTCCACAGAAGCTGCCACTACCATCACCAGCAACGCCGGAAAAACCGCAGCCGCAGCAAAAAACGCCGCCGACGCAGTGGTGAAATCCGTTGCCGACACCGAGACCACAGTCAAGGACGGCGCACTCAAAACGGTGGAAACGGTACGGACCATCGCCGCCGATGGCACCGAGGCGGTGACCCAGAGCATCCAAGACAGCGCAGCCACCAGCCTGGACGGGCTATGGAAGGCGCTGAAAGCCGAAATGGATACCGGCGTGCTGGGCACAGTGGACAGCCTGATGCAGGCGGTCCAGCAGGGCGACTGGCTGGGTATCGGCCAGTGGGTAGCAGGGACATTGTATGCGGGCCTGACCGCCGATCAGCAGAGCCAGATCGAAACCTTTGCGCTTGGGCTTGTGCAGCAGCTCAACGCCGCCCTGGGCGAGATGCAGACAGACCTGGCCCAGGCAGCCTGGGACTTGGGGCGTCAGCTGTATGACGGCATCACCTCCGGCTTTGGGGATGTGCTGCTGCGCACCAAGGAGCTGGGCGCCGCTCTGCAATCCACCTGGGAGGCCCTCAAAGGCCCTCTGAGCACCGCCGCCCAAGCCATCTCGGCTGCCCTGAATGGCGGCTTGATCAGCGCATTTCCCGCCATCTACACCGCCGTCGGCACCCTGATCGGCAGCATCGGTGCTGCGGTACAGGGCCTGCTGACCGCTATCAGCACCGCCCTCAGCGCTACGATCTTTGGCATCCCGGCGGGCCTCGTCATCGCTGGCGCCGCAGTTGCTCTGGGTGCAGCCATCGCCGCCATTGTCGCCAATATCGGCAAGGGGAAGCCGTCCAGCAACCCTGGTGGAGGCGGCGGGGGTGGCTCCGGAGCTGCAAGCTCCGGCGGCAAGACGTCCGTGGTCGCCACAGATACGGATATCTCCACTATCACAGGAGCGGACGGGACCAAAACCACGACCAAGACTATCACAGAGACCCTGCGAGACGAGGCGGGCAACTTGACCACAAAGGTCACCAAGATCATCACCGAGACCGGCACAAAGCTGGTGGATGGAGTGGAACGCAGCTTTACCAAGGTCACCACCTCTGTGGATGGCATCGTGCAAAAGGTAGATACTACACTGGAGGACATCGCCAAAAAGCCGCTGCCCAAGCCGGATAAGCCGGAGACCCCGGAAAAACCAGACACCGACACCCCGCCCCCATCACCGGGCGAAGATGCGCTGGGAGACGCTCTCCAGGACAATACCGCTGCGCTGGAGCAGGCAAATGCCAAGCTGACCGAGATGATGCGGCAGGCAGACAGCCTGGTACTGTCGGACAACATGGCCGTAAGCAGCACGGTGGCCGCCAGCGGGTCTGCCCAGATCGCCCAGGCCGCAGCGGGCTACCACAAACAGACCACCAACATCACCCAGAACATCTACTCCAAGGCCCAAACCGCCGCCGACCTGATGCGGGAAGCCCGCTGGGAGGCCGACCGGGCCAAAGCTCAAGGCCGGTAAGGAGGACCGCATGCGCAATGACCATCTTATGATCGTGACCGATGCCGGGGTCACACTGCATCTGGGCTGGGACTACAATGCCCCCTACACGCTGGACCCGCTGACCGGTGTGGACGTGGACCTGCAGACCGCCCAGAGCCTGGGGCAGCTAGGCACCACGGTAGAGCGGCAGAGCGTAGGCGGGGTGTCCCGCACTCTCTCCGGCTGCTTTTGGGGCCCTGGCCGGGACGACGCTGCCCAGCTGCTGCTGCGCAGCCTGCCCTACTTTACCTCCGGCACCCTCTACTTTGGCGACCAGGCTTTTACCCGGTTCGTGGTCGCAAAGACCCCCTATCTGGCCCAGATAGAGCCGTACCCCCGCTTTGAAATGATGCTTTACTGCCCCAAGCCCCACTGGTACAGCATCCAGGAGCAGGCGTATCTGCTGGGCGGGTTTGTGCCCAGCTTCCGCTTTCCTGTCTGCTACGACACGCACCAATACAGCCAGGCCCAGGGCGGCACTTTTGTCAACGTCCGCAACCCCGGCGCCCTCCCGGTGCCCTTTACGGCCACGCTGACCTGTTTGCTCCCGGCCAAAAATCCCCGCATTTTTAATGTGCTTACCGGGCAGCAGCTGGCCTTTGACTTTGAGCTGCAGCCCGATGACCGCATCGAGGTCTACCGCTCCACTACCGACCGTCTGGCCGTCAAGCTCATCCGGGCCGGAGTAGAGAGCAATCTTTTCAGTGCCCTGGACGAGGACAGCGACCTGCTGGAGCTGGCTGCCGGTGACAACCTGCTCAAGCTGGATGCACAGACCGGCGTAGAGCATCTGCAAGCCGCAGTGAGCTTTTACCCGATGGACACAGGCTTGCTGCCGGAGGTGATACCATGCACATCGATGTCTTAGAGGAGGACACCCTCGTCCGGGTAGGCTGGGTGGATGTATGGGTCAGCCTGTATTGGGAGGACGCATACCGTACCATTGGTCGCTTCACTTTGGAGGTGAGGCCTACACCGGAAAACCTGTCTCTGCTGCGTGAGGGGCGGTGGCTGAAACGATCGGACAGCGATTTGCCTATGCGCATCTGTGACCGCAGCCAGCAGGACCAAGATGCACCATTTGTCTGCTCCGGCTTTGCAGCCACCTGGCTGCTGACCAGACGGGTATCCACCACGATCATCAAGGACCAGCCTGCAGAGGCCGCCATGCGGCAGCTGGTGGCAGATATGGCCCCATGGCCCCGGCTGGAGCTGGGTCAGGCCGGTGGCTTTGATACCCGATTTGACAAGCGCACCAGCAGCGGCTCGGTCTTTGAGTACTGCGAGACCATCGCCGCCGCCTGTGACCTGGGCTTCCGGATACGGCTGACAGGCAAAGGCCGCAGCAAAAAGCTGCTTTTTGAGGTCTACCGACCGACCGCCGACCCCAACCACCGGTACAGCACCGCCTGGGGCACCCTGACCAGCCTGGGCTGGCGCTTTGCCGATACCGACTATGCCAACGTGGCCATCGTGCAGGGCGCAGGCGAGGGCGGGGACCGGGCTACCGTGACGGTGGGCGACACCGCGGCGACCGGCTCTGCCCGGCGGGAGATCTATGTGGACGCAAGAGATGTCCAGCCGGACGAGGAAAAGGGCGAGACCATTCAGAGCGCCAGCTACCTGACCCGGCTGGCAGACCGAGGCGGCAAAAAACTGCTGGAGCAGCTGCGCACCGGCGTGATCGAGTTTGACCCCGAGGACGAGGGCCTGCACCCCGGCGATGTGCTGCGGGTACAGATCCCGGAAATGGGCTACCGGGCCACCGTCCGAGTGGCCGCCGTCATCCTGCAAAGCCAAGCGGACCGTACTACCTGCACCACCCGGCTGGGCACACCGGTGTGGACGAAATACTGAGGAGGAGTCCTATGCCAGATACACAAATCACCACCTACCCGCTGGACGGCATCACCTATGATGCGGCAGATGCTGCGGGCTACTGTGCTACACGCACCAGCGGCGTTTACTCTGCGGAGGCGGACTTTGCCGTGACCCCGGCAGGCGGGATGAGGATCACTGTCAGCGCGGGCCAGGCATGGGTCCACCCGGCACGCTGGGTGGGGTACAGCATCCAGATGCGCACCGCCACCACCCTGGAGATGCCCGTGGCCGATGGCTCCCGGGGCCGCATCGACCGGGTGGTCCTGCGCTTTGACGCCGCTACACGGGGCAGCCGCATCCAGGTGCTGCAGGGCGCTGTAGGCACCAGCACACCGCCGGAGCTGACCCGCAGCGCCCGTGTGTATGACCTGTGCCTGGCGCAGATCACCCGCCCCGGCGGGTCCACCAGCATCTCGGCAGGGCAGATCACCGACACCCGCGCGGATGAGGCCCTCTGCGGGCTGATGCGGGACGGTGTTACCGGCATCCCCACGGCGCAGCTTCAGGCCGAGGCCCGGGCAAAGGTCGCAGCACTGGAGGAGAGCGCCACCGCCAGCGCTAAGGCCGCCAAGGCCAGTGAGACCGCCGCCGCAGCCAGTGCAGCGCAAGCAGCAAAGAGCCAGCAGGCCGCCAAGGCCAGTGAGCAGGCAGCTAAGACCAGCGAAACGGCGTCCTCTGCCAGCGCAGGGCAGGCGGCCAAAAGCCAGCAGGCCGCCAAAATCAGCGAGACAGCCAGCGCAAGCGCACAGGCAGCTGCGGCCAGCAGCGCCAGCGCCGCCAAGGCCAGTGAGCGGGCGGCGGCAGCGAGTGCCGCAAAATCGGAAGAAGCGGCAAAGGCAGCGGTAAAAGAAGCTGCTGACAGTGGAGTTTTTAAGGGCGACAAGGGCGACCGAGGGCCGCAGGGCGTGCAGGGGCCAAAGGGCGATACCGGTCCACAGGGAGCGCAGGGACCCAAGGGCGACCCAGGGCCGCGGGGTGTGCCCGGCCTCCAAGGTATTCAAGGGCCCAAAGGCGACAAGGGTGATACCGGTCCACAGGGACCGCAAGGTATCCAGGGTCCGAGAGGTGCGACTGGTGCTACTGGCCCTCAAGGACCGCAGGGTCCGAGAGGTGCAACGGGTCCGCAGGGTCCTGCGGGGCCTGCTGGCACGTCCGCAGTAGGGAGCAGCGGTAATGGCTGGCAGCGTGACGTTGATGGTACGCAGCGGTGCTGGGGTACCCATCCTTATGGGGGTGGTGGTAAAACAACCTTTCCTATGCCTTTCTCTACTACTACGTCGCTCGTTGTTGGAATCGTCGATGATCACTCAGACAGTCACGGCGTCAAAGTCACCAAGAAATCGACCACAGGTTTCGAGACGCACTACGGCGTCGAGTATAGCTATATTGCCATTGGCCGCTGGAAGTAAGGGAGGGATACTATGGTCGTACTTGGACACCGTATCCAAAAACCTGTGGAAACGCAGGAGCAGTGCAACGCTTATGCACAAGCTGCCACAGCAGTGAATGACCACAACGCTGGCTGCCGCCCCGGAGAGACCCTCTGGACGATCGCAGACAAAGAGGACTGCTATGAGGTAGTAGAGGACGGACTTATGCCGGAGCCTGCACCAGCAGCTCCTACCGTGGCAGAGCAGCTGGCAGAAATGGAGAGAAAAAATGAGCTGCTGACACAATGCATGCTGGAAATCTCAGAAATCGTTTATGCTTAAATTTTTAAAAATAGAAAGGTTGGTACTTATGATGGCAATGTTATGGGCACAGGAGATCATGACCGCTGAGACTACCGAGGAGGCAAAGGCCCTTTACAAGCGCTGCCCACGGCTGCTGAAGGACAAGGTGAAGGATATCCTGGTCAAGGCCGGTTTTGAGGAGATCACGCAGTAAAGTAAGGAGGTGCGCTATGGCGATCCAGGCGTACTCGCTCTCGAAAGAGGGCTACAAACAGCTGTCTCCCAACTTCCGTGTGCGGGAGTTCCGCTGCAAGGACGGCAGCGACCCTATTTTTGTGGATGATGAGCTGGTGAGCATCCTGCAAAAAATCCGGGAGCACTTTGGCAAACCCCTGACCATCACCAGCGGATACCGCACGCCGGCCCACAACAAAGCCTGCGGCGGCGCTGCTTATAGCCAGCACCTGTATGGAAGGGCGGCAGACTTTAAGATTGCAGGTGTGGGACCGGATACGGTGGCGGCCTATGCCGAGACGTTGCTGCCCGGCCGGGGCGGCATCGGGGTGTATCCGCCCAAGGCAGGCCGGGCAGAGGGCTGGGTACACATCGACACCCGGGCCAGCAAGAGCCGGTGGAGGGGGTGAGTGAACATGGCAAGCTATCTGATTTCTGACGCACCTTATGCGGCTTGGCTCTCTGACGTACTCGCTACGCTGGAGGAGCACAAGGTCACCAAGATCGCCGTAGCGGCGCCCTTGCCCGGCGGTGAAGTCTTTACCGGCTATTTCGATATGAGCACCATGGACAAGGCTCTGATGGCTACGAACATCCAGGCGGACGCAACCATGGATGCAATCTGCGCAAACGGGCAGCACATTCGGCAGGCTTGGGACGATGCAGACGAGGAGGAGGTGTGACCTGTTGCAGGGAATGGAAGAATTTAAGCTGATTTTTGGTGGCGTTACGCTCTGGCAGGTGGTGGAGCTAGGACTGGCCATTGGCTTTACCTTGACGATTTACCGCAAGGTAAAAAATTTCATTATTGAGCGGCATGATGCCGAGCAGGAGCGGGATGAAAAGCTGGCCACGGCCCTGGACTCCATCAGCAAGTATCCGGAATACCGGGCCCAGAGCCTGAAAATCCAGGATGAGCTTCGGGGAGAGATTGCCGAGCTGAGAAGTAGCCAGCAGCAGACTGCCCAGCGGCTGCAGAAGATGGATGAGGAGCAGCGCACGTTAAAGCGCAATGAGCTGAGAGACAGGCTGCTGGAAGCATACCGCTACTACACCAGCAAGGGCGCTTGGAACATCATGGAGGCCGACGTGTTCTGGGAGCTGTTCCGGGACTACGAAAAGCTTGGCGGGGATGGCTTCGTACATGGGACGATCGAGCCCGCCATGCGGGCGCTGCCGGTACAGGCAATCTCCGCCCCGGAAGATACCGACTAAAAACCGCCCAAAAAGCTGGTATCCTTATATTTTGAGCCATTCATTGACTGAGATGGAAGAAAGGAAACATATGAATAAGAAAATCGAGACTGGAACCATCGTCCGTACTGCTGTGCTGGGGCTTGCTCTGGCAAACCAGATTCTGAGCGCCACCGGCCATCCCATCATTCCCATTGAGGATGCGCAGCTGGAGACGCTGATCACCACCGGGCTGACGGTGGGTGCAAGCCTGTGGGGCTGGTGGAAAAATAACAGCTTCACCACTCCCGCTCTGCATGGCGACGAGCTCATGAAGCGCGAGAAGTCCCAGCTGCACTAAAAAAGGCCCGCAGGTGTCATTGCCTGCGGGCCTTTTTCTTGTTTTCGTTATTAAGTTATAAAAGAAGTGGGGGCTTGCAAAGAGGCAAGTGGGTTACAAAGTGGGTTACAAGAATAAAAGCGGCGCTGATTTTCGATGAATCAGCGTCGCTTTTTGTGGTGCGGGAGAAGGGGGTCGAACCCTCACTCTTTCGGAACTGGTGCCTAAAACCAGCGCGTCTGCCATTCCGCCACTCCCGCATGAACTGTCCTTTAGTTTATCAATTTTCCGTGGGATTGTCAAGGCTGCGGAGATGCGGCTATTCAAAAGAAACCCCGCCGGGCAGAGTGCGGCACGCCCCCTCTTTCAAATAAGGTCCGCCCATCTCAAAGACGGTCGTCTTTGCGTCCAGACAAAACATATTCCTCCTCTTTATGGTGCATACTATGCAGGACAATGTAGAGATAAAGGATGGCGTGATCATGGAGAAAAGCAAGGTCGGGACCAGCAGGCACAGATGGCGGCGCTGGGGACAGATGGCGATGGCGTATCTGGCAGTAGCAGCGCTTTTGACTCTGGGGGCACTGTACGCTGTTTTGCCGGACCAACTATATTTGGAGCCAGGGCAGGAGCTGGAGCTGCCCCGGCACAGTTGGGCGTCTCCGTTGGGCAGCCGAGGTGGACAAGCTGTGGCCAGCACCCGGGCGGTGGGCAGCTATCAGACTACGCTGGCTTTGGGCGGATGGCTTCCGATCAAAACCGTGCGCACAGTGGTAGCACAGCGCAGCCGCATTACGGTCTGTGGGACGCCCTTCGGGGTAAAAATGTTCTCAGAAGGGGCGTTGGTGGTAGGCTTTACGGATATCCATACCAACAGCGGTGCAGCGAACCCAGCAAAAACAGCGGGCCTGCGCTTGGGGGATCGAGTCATCCGGATGGATGCGGTTGCTACTGAAAATAACGATGCCGTAAAAGCTGCGTTGGAACATTCGCAGGGGCAGCCGGTGGAGGTAGTATATGTAAGGGGAGATCAGCAGCGCAAGACACAGCTGATCCCGGCATGGGACCCTTCTGCCCAGCAATGGCGGGCGGGGATGTGGGTGCGGGATTCCTCCGCTGGAGTGGGCACGCTGACCTTTGCCGACCGGAAAGCTGGCGTGTTTGCGGGCTTGGGACATCCGATCAGTGACAGCGATACAGGGGAAAGCATCGCCCTGCGCAGCGGTGAGATCGTGCCCTGTCAGATCGTGGGCTGTACAGCGGGCACAGCAGGCAGCCCCGGGGAACTGAAAGGCCGCTTTCTGAGCGCCCATGCGATTGGTACGATCTGCATCAATGGCTCCAATGGGATCTACGGGATCACGCGTACAGCTTTTTCCGGAACGGAAATGGAGGTGGCTTTTGCACAGGAAGTCCTGCCCGGAGAAGCGGAATTGTGGGCCACGATCTCAGGGGAGACGGCTCGGCCCTACCGGGTCGTGATCGAAAAGGTCAGTGATGCGGATTCCTGCCGGAATATGGTGGTGCGGGTAGTGGACCCAGAACTGCTCTCCGCCACCGGCGGGATCGTGCAGGGAATGAGCGGCAGTCCCCTGGTGCAAAATGGACGCTTGGTGGGGGCCGTGACCCATGTGCTGGTCAATGACCCCACGCGCGGCTATGGGATCTTTGCGCAAACAATGCTGGAACAAGCCCAGAAGGTAAGGTAAATGTGCTTCTGGTGAGAATGTACTGCATTTTTTGTTAAAATTCGGCAAAAATCCCCATTGAATATGGTGGGAAAATATGGTAAAATCCAATGTGTTACAGGAACTGCACAGATTGGAGGATACTTCGATGGACAAAGTAAGATTTTTGATGTCGGATACAGGGGCACAGGTCACAGCAGCCTGCCGGGAGGCGCTGGAGCAAAAAGGGGTCGAGGTGACGGTCGTGGAAAAAGACGGCACCAAGGTGCTGCAAAAAATGCTGTCGCTTCGGCCGCAGGTGGCGCTGCTGGATGCTTTCATGCCGGGTTTGGATGCGTTGGCGGTAAAGCAGCGGTATAATGCAGCGGGGGAGCGTCATACCGCATTTTTTGTCACCGGTGCCTTCCAAAGCGAGGAGATGGTGCAGGAGCTGCTGGATGAAGGATTTGCCTACTATTTTGTCAAACCATTTGATGAAACTGTGCTTGCCAGCCGGGTGCTGAAAGCTGCTCTGGGGCAGGATAAACGGATGCTGCACACCAGTGTGGACAGCGACGAGCTGACCGTGACCGAGATCTTGCATCAGATCGGGGTGCCAGCTCACATCAAAGGCTACCAGTTCCTGCGGGACGCGATCCTGCTTACGATGAATGAGCCGGATTATATCAATGCGGTGACCAAACGCCTCTACCCGGAGATCGCCAAGCGCAATGCCACCACCGCAAGCCGGGTGGAGCGGGCGATCCGCCACGCCATAGAGGTGGCCTGGGATAGGGGAGATGTGGACACCCTGAACAGCTATTTTGGTTACACCATCCATAACCTGCGGGGAAAACCCACGAATTCGGAGTTCATCGCGATGATCGCTGACAAGATGCGCCTGGATAAGCGCCAGCGTATTGGATGAAAAAAGTTTGCTGGAAAAGTAAAAACAGCCCTTGCAATTTCTCAAATCTGTGCTATAATATTAAGGCAATCGTTTCCAAGGCCGCTCGACGGGGTAGCCGATATTGAAGGTTGTGATGGGCACATACATGAGAATATGGCCCCAAGAAGTCAGAACCAGAATTGAGGTGAAAAGAAATGAAACAGGGCATCCACCCGAACTACGTTGACTGCACCATCACCTGTGCGTGCGGCAATGTGATCCAGACCCGCTCGACCAAGCCTGAGATCCACATCGAAGTTTGCTCCAAGTGCCACCCGTTCTACACGGGCAAGCAGAAGCTGGTTGACACCGGCGGACGCGTTGAGCGCTTCAACAAGCGCTTTGGCCGCAAGTAATCTGTGGCTTAGCTGTACAAGCGCCGTTTCCTTCGGGAAGCGGCGCTTTTTTGCTTTTCTCTCCGCCTCACAGAAAGAAAAAATCCATCTCTCTGCCATAATTTGAACACATCTGTTCACTACACTGGTTTGGTATTCGCATGGTAAAATGATCCGCTTTGTGCCTGGGTATCGCCAAGGCCGGGCAGGGACCCTATTTATATAAAAGGAGTGTGCCTCATGATCCAAGTGTCTCACCTCACAAAACGCTATGGTAGCCGCCTGGCCGTGGAGGATGTGTCCTTTCAGGTGGAGCAGGGACAGATCTGCGGTCTGCTGGGCCCCAATGGCGCGGGCAAATCCACGATTATGAATATCCTGACAGGCTATCTGGCGCCTACCAGCGGCAGTGTACAGGTGGCGGGGCATCCGCTGCCGGATGTTCGGGCCAAGAGCTGTATCGGCTATCTGCCGGAACAACCGCCCCTTTATCCGGAGATGACAGTCCAGGAGTATTTGGACTTTGCAGCGCGCTTGAAACACGTTCCGCAGGCAGATCGGGCTGCGCAGATCCTTCGCACAGCCCGCCGTACCGGCGTGGAATCCGTACTGCCGCGGCTGATCCGGAATCTTTCTAAAGGATACCGGCAGCGTGTGGGGATCGCACAGGCTCTGCTGGGCAAACCGCAGCTTATCATCCTGGACGAACCCACCGTTGGTCTGGACCCCGCGCAGGTCACCGAGATCCGTCGTCTGATCCGGGAGCTGGCTGGTCACCACACAGTGCTGCTTTCCAGCCATATCCTCAGCGAGGTGCAGGCTGTGTGCAGTCAGGTGCTGATCCTCTCAGGGGGGCATCTAGTGGCATCCGGCACACCGGATCAACTCAGTGATCGTCTGTCTGCGGGGGTCACTCTGCGCGTTACAGCCCAGGGCACAGGTGCGGAGGTGGAAGCGGCATTGGCGGCGCTGCCTGGGGTGGAGCAGGTGGAACTTCTTTCACAGCAGCAGGGCGAAAGCTGCTGCCTGGTGCATTGCAGCGGAGACGGCGACCACCGGGCACAGGTATCCCGGGCATTGGCACAGGCTGGCTGCCCAGTGCTGGAACTGTCTGCCCAGCATAAAAGCCTGGAAGAAGTGTTTTTGCAGCTGACCGGCACACCGCCGGAAACAACTGGAATGGAGGCGGAAGAATGACCACGATCTTCAAGCGGGAGATAGGCAGCTATTTTCATGGCATGATCGGCTATGTGCTTACAGCATTTTTGCTGGGGGCTACCGGGCTGTATTTTCTGGCGCTGAACCTGGGGTACGGTCTGCCGGACTTTGGATATTATACTCTGTACAATTCGCTGTTTGTGCTGTTGGTATATGCGCCGGTGCTGGCTATGCGCAGCCTGGCGGAGGAGCGTCACAGCCGCACAGATCAGCTTCTGCTCACCAGTCCGGTGTCTCTGTGGGAGATCGTGCTGGGCAAATATCTGGCTATGTGTGCCGTCTTTGCGCTGCCTTGCCTGGCGGATGCGGGCATGATCCTGGTCCTGCGGGCACTGGGCGGTTCCAGTGCATCCCTGGCATCCAATCTGGCTGCGCTGCTGTGTTATTTTCTTTTGGGCTGTGCGGCGTTGGCGGTAGGGGAGTTCTGTTCCAGCCTGACCGAAAATCAGATCATTGCAGCGGTCGGCTGCTTTGGCGTTCTGCTGCTGGCCTACCTGATGCCGGGGCTTCGCTCCATGTTCAGCGCAGGCAGCGCAGCAGCATTGGTCGTCTTTGCGGGGCTGGCGGCGCTGTTCAGCTTGGGTGTGGGTCTGCGGAGCAAAAGTCTGCTGGCAGGCTGCATCAGTTTTGCTGTGCTCTGTTTGGGGCTGTCTGCACTGTTTTGGTTCCGCAGTGCCTGGCTGATCGAGGCATTCAGCGCTGTGCTGGAAGCACTGTGCCTGTTCGTGCCTTTTGAAAGTTTTGTCAATGGCGTGTTTTCGGTGCCGTCTGTGGTGTATTATCTCACCGTGTCGGCCTTGTTCTTGTTCTTTACGGTGCAGGTGCTGGACCGGCGCCGCTGGAACTGAGAGAGGAGGCGTCTGTATATGAAAAAACCGACCTCTGCTCAAAAAGGGGCGTGGACAGCTGCAGCCTGGGCTGCTGCGCTTGCCCTGGCGGTGCTGATCAATTTGGTGGTGCGGGCGATCCCTGAAACATATACGCAGCTGGACTTGTCCGAGGCGGGGCTTTATTCGCTCAGCCCGGAGTCCCTCCAGGTGATCCGGGAGATCCCGCAGGAAGTCACGGTTTATTATCTCTGCGAGACCGGCAGCGAGGATACCCTGATCCGCTCTTATCTGAACCGCTGTGCAGCGGAAAATCCGCAGATCACCTGGCAGCTGAAAGACCCGGCGCTGTACCCGACTTTTGCTGCGCAGTATGGGGCGGAAAATGCCTCTGCCGGAAGTTTGATCCTGGTTTCCGGAGAGGACAGCCTGGTGCTGGATGCAGCCGAGCTGTATGAATACGACTACTCAGATTATGCCACGACCGGCGGATATAGCCTGCGGTTTGACGGAGAAAACGATCTGACGGCGGCGCTCTACCGGCTGACCAGCGGAGAGCAGCGCCATGCCTATGTCCTTACGGGCCATGGAGAAAAGTCCCTGACCGAAACATTGAGCATTACGCTGGAAAAACAGGGTTTTGCCCTTAATACGCTGAGCCTGCTGTCTGGGACAGTGCCGGAGGACTGTGACCTGCTGATCCTGAATGTTCCGCAGAGCGATCTGGCCGGTGCAGGCCAAAAGGTAAACGAAGTGGGCCGGATGAAAGAGTACCTCGCCCAGGGCGGCAAGCTGCTGGTGCTTACCGGAGAGTATTACCAGACCCCGAATCTGGACGAACTATTGGCGCAATTCGGTCTATCTCGGGTGAATGGTATCATAGCAGAGGGACAGGCAGATCATGCACTCTATGGCTATCCCTGTTCGCTGCTGCCAGACTATGCCTCTGCAATGGAAACTACGGCTCTGGATGGTCTGGATACTAGCCGCCCGGTGCTATTGGAGCTGGCGCAGGGCATCCGGCTGGACCCCCGTGAGGATGTGATCTCGGAGGCTCTTTTGCTGACTTCGGACGCTGCATACAGCAAAGCGGCGGGCTACCAGATGACGACGACCGATCGGGAGGAAGGGGACGCAGACGGCCCCTTTGCGCTGGCCGCATATGCCTGCCAGCAGGATACCGGTGCGGAGGTGATCTGGATCGGCTGCGGGGGAATGGATGACGAAGCTGTTTATCAGACCGCCCCCGGCAACGCCGCTTTTTTGCAGGGCTGTGCCTCCTCTCTGGCGGGACAGACCAGCGGGGTGTTGATCCCCTCCAAGGCGTTGGAAGCCGCGCCCCTTCAGATCGATGGGCGATTGACCGCAGGGCTTGGCATCCTGTTCGTGCTGGTATTGCCGGCAGCTATACTGATAGCGGGCGGTGCAGTGCTGGTGCTGCGCCGCAGAAGGTAAACGCCTATGGAGGGACGCAAAAAGACCTTGCTGGTGCTGCTGGCTGGTGTGCTGCTGGCTGCTGTGGGGCTGTGGTGGCTGACCGGTCTCTCTGCCCGTTCAGAAAAGGCCGAAGGCTCCGTGTGTCCTGTTACGCCACAGACGCTGCGCTGTCTCCAATATACCTATCAGGGGCAGACACTGACGCTGGAGTATGAGGCGGGCAGCTGGACGCTGGCGGAAGATCCGGCCTATCATCTGGATGCATCTGCCTGCAATGCGATGCTCACTGCCCTGATGGGGCTGGAACCACAGCGAAGACTGGAGCCCGTTTCAGGGCAGGATTATGGGCTGGCAGAACCCTTGGTGCGCTTGCGGGTCATCACCACAGAGGGGGAGACCCTTGTCTTTGCGTTCGGTGCCCAAAACACCATCACGGATCAGATCTACCTGCAAGTGGAAGGGCAAGCGGCACTTTGCCTTGTTCCGGCTCGGCGGGCAGCTCCCTTTACAAAAACAAAGGAGCAGCTTTTTGAACCCTTTTCGCCGGCAGGGATTACCGCTTCGGAGATCGAGATGCTGGATTGCACCTTGTCCGATGGCAGAAGATACCGGCTGCAAAAACTCCAGACGCCAGACCCGGCGGGCGGCTATGCCGCCGTATGGCAGTTGGACGGACAGCAGACGTTGGAACCAGACCGTGTACAGGGGCTGCTGTCCGCTGTGACCAGCTATGCTGCAGGCCAGTATACCGGCGCCGAACCTGCGGAATATGGGCTGGATACACCGGATGTTCAGCTCAAGGTCCGCACACCGGAGCGAGACCTTGTGTTTTGTTATGCGCTGGGGGCGGATGGGTGCTATCTGTCCCTCGCAGGGGACGATTCGATCTACCGGGTGGATCTCTCTGTGCTGGATACCATTGCAGCTTGGGGCAGGGGATAGGGCATTGCATTTTGACAGACCGGCAGGCGCAGACTGCTGGTCTGTTTTTATAGAAAGGCTATCTTTTGTGTTTGACAAATTCCGCCCAAATGATGTAAGCTAAAATGGCAGGTGTGCCTGTAAAGATTCCTATAAAGAAAAAGGTGACCCATTCATGGAGAAATATTCGTTCAGTCAGCCGGTCCAGATCCAGAATGCAGCGGTGGATTTCCGCCGTCGGATGAAACCCAGTGCGCTGCTGCGCTGCATTGAGCAGATCTCTACCGATCACGCCTGTGCCTATGGCATGGACGATGTGTTTTTTGCCCAGCAAAAAGCGGTGTTCCTGTTGGGGAAACAGGCGCTCCGGTTTGTGCGGGTGCCCCGCCGGGGGGAGCAGATGACCCTGACCACCTTTGCGGAGCAGAGCCGCCGGGGATCTCTCAAGCGTATTACCGAGCTGCGGGGGGAGGACGGCCAGCTGGCAGCCCTGGTGGATGCCCGGTGGATCCTGGTGGATACAGAGAGCCAGCATATCCTGCGTCAGCCGGGTTGGCAGGCTCCGGAGCATTATTGGAACCAGCAGGTGGAGGCGGAGCTTCCGCTGCACGTCCATAAGGCAGAGCCTTTGACCAGTGCCGGGGTCTGGCGGGCAGATTACTCTCTGTGCGATCAGAATGGCCATCTGAATAACGCCTGTTATCTGGACATTGCCTGCGATGCGCTGCCGCTTGCGGTGCTGCAGCAGGAAGCCGTCCGTTTTGCTTGCCTGAAATATCACCGCCAGCTGCTGATGGGGCAGAGCATGGAGGTGTTTGTGGCGCCCTCTGGTGAGGGGTGGTATGTGCTGGGCCGTCATGAAGGGCAAAGCGCATTTGAATGCTACCTGGAAACAGGCCCGCTGGAGGATTGACCAACCCTTGCAGGCGGAAATTTGAAAAAAGTTCAAAAAAATTTGCAAATGCCTATTGCAAATTGGTATCAAAAGAGTTACAATATAGTTACAGCAAGGATGCGTTCCACTGTGAAATCTTTTTCTTCTTGTTCATTGAGATGCTGGGCGCTATGGTCGTCCTCCTCCGGCTGACCTCCTTCTCAGCTGCTGACCGGCGCCGCACAGGCGGCATCTCAGCTTCGTGTGCAAAAAAGCCCGTCCTTTTCAGGACGGGCTTTTTTGCATCTGCCAGGCCGGGGGACAAAGTCCGACTTTAAGGGGCTTTCTATACAAAATGCATGGTTTTCATCGGGCTGTATTTGGAAACTTTGGACACGGAACCTTTTGTATTTATCCGTCGATTGTGGTATAGTATAGGCAATCATACACAAACGGACAAAAAGTGTCGTTAACCCTGGCTGCTGTTTGAAGAAAAAGAAAAAAGGAGCTTTGACTATGGCATATTTTTATGAAGAACCCTCCCGCACTTTTGGCGAATACCTGCTGGTTCCCGGCTACTCCTCTGCCGAGAATGTCCCCACGGCGGTCAGCCTCAAGACCCCCCTTGTTAAGTATCGCAAGGGTCAGGAAGAGTGCCCCCTGGAGATGAACATCCCCATGATCAGCGCCATCATGCAGTCGGTCTCCGGCGATAAGCTGGCCATTGCACTGGCTCGTCAGGGCGGTGTTTCCTTTGTTTACGGCTCTCAGAGCATTGAGGATGAGGCCGCTATGGTCCATCGTGTCAAGACCTACAAGGCCGGCTATGTGGTGTCCGACTCCAACTTGGCCCCCACTGCCACCCTGCACGACGTGCTGGATCTGAAGGCCCGCACCGGCCACTCCACCATTGCCATCACTGCAGACGGCACCCCCCACGGCAAGCTGCTGGGCATTGTGGCATCTCGTGATTACCGGATCAACCACACTCCGGACGACGCTCTGGTCACTACCTTCATGACCCCGCTGGAGAAGCTGGTCACGGCTCCGGTCAATACCTCTCTGCACGACTGCAACAATATCATCTGGGACAATAAGATCAACACCCTGCCCCTGGTGGACGATGAGGGCAACCTGCAGTATATCGTCTTCCGTAAGGACTACAATTCCCACAAGGAAAATGCAAACGAGCTGCTGGATGCCAACAAGAGCTACGTTGTGGGCGCCGGCATCAACACCCGTGACTATGCCCAGCGTGTGCCTGCTCTGGTGGAGGCTGGCGTGGATGTGCTGTGCATCGACTCCTCCGAGGGCTTCTCGGAGTGGCAGAGCCGCACCATTGCATGGATCCGCGAGCATTACGGCGACACCGTAAAGGTGGGCGCAGGCAACGTGGTGGATGCCGAGGGCTTCCGCTTCCTGGCTGAGGCTGGCGCTGATTTCGTGAAGATCGGCATCGGCGGCGGTTCCATCTGCATTACCCGTGAAACCAAGGGCATTGGCCGCGGCCAGGCTACTGCGGTCATCGAGGTGGCAAAGGCTCGGGACGAGTATTATAAGGAGACCGGCATCTATGTGCCCATCTGCTCGGACGGCGGCATCGTTCACGACTATCATATTACTCTGGCTCTGGCAATGGGCGCAGATTTTGTGATGCTGGGCCGCTACTTTGCTCGTTTTGACGAGAGCCCCACCAACAAGGTGCGTATCAATGGCCAGTATATGAAGGAGTACTGGGGCGAAGGCTCCAACCGTGCCCGCAACTGGCAGCGGTATGACCTGGGCGGCGCTTCCAAGCTGAACTTTGAGGAAGGCGTGGATAGCTATGTGCCGTATGCCGGCCCCCTGGCCGATGGTGTGCAGACCACCCTGTACAAGGTCAAGAGCACCATGTGCAACTGCGGCGCACTGTCCATCCCTGAGCTGCAGCAGAAGGCAAAGCTGACGGTGGTGTCCTCTACCTCTATCGTTGAGGGTGGCAGCCATGACGTTGTGCTGAAGAACGCTACCCCCAGCATCATGAACGGCTGAGATAGTTTTTGATAGGGAAGCACGGCTGTGCTTCCGTCTGGCCGCCGCAGGGTTTCTATTTGCGCCCTGCGGCGGCTTTTTCTATTGCAGAATTTTGCAAAAACCCTTGCGTCCCTTTACAAATAATGCTATCATGGTACAAACGCAGGCATACTGTCAAGACAGGTCGGCCGCAGGGCCGCAACGCAAGAAGAAATGAGGATGCGTTCATGGACGAGATCAAAGTTGTTCCCTACATTCCGGATGAGGATTATGATAACCCCGCAATGGTGGTGGACTTTTACGAGTTCACAATGGCCAACTGCCTGTTTTTGCATGGATTTAAGGATACGACCCTGGTGTTCGATATGTTCTTCCGCAAGAACCCGGATGATCTGGGGTATTCCATCAGTGCAGGCCAGCGCAAACTGACCCGCTTTTTGATGAACTACCATTTCAACGAGCAGGATATCTGGTGGCTGCGTACAAAAGGCATGAGCGAGGAGTTCTGCGAGTATCTGCGCACATACCGCTGGAAAGGGGATATGTATGCCCTGCCGGAGGGCACGGTCTGCTATCCCCATGTGCAGATGGTGCGGATCGAGTGCGACCTGGTCGGTGCGATCCTGATCGAGACCTATCTGCTGCAGACCATGAACTTCCATAGCCTGATCGCCACCAAAGCTACCCGTGTGGTCGGGTTGAATACCCACACCCCCCGCAGTGTTATGGAGTTTGGCACCCGCCGGGCCCAGGGCGAAAGCGCAGGCAATGATGGCGCCTATGCAGCGGTGCTGGGTGGCTGTGTCGGCACGGCCAACTGCCTGGCCGAGATGAAGTTTGGCTCGGAGGTCAAGGCGGTGGGCACGGTGGCCCATAGCTTTATTGAGTTTTTCCCCACAGAATTTGATGCGTTCAAGGCGTTTGCGGATACCTATCCGGATTCGGTCAGTTTGCTGCTGGACACCTATAATATTATGGAGAGCGGCCTGCCCAACCTGATCAAATTGGACGATTACTTGATTGAAAAATATCCCAACGACCCCAACCGCCGGGTCAAGTCTGCCCGCATCGATTCCGGTGACCTGGCGCGTGGCTCCAAGCGGCTGCGTAAGGCGCTGGATGCCGCAGGCAAGCCGTATATCAAGCTGGTAGCCTCCAATGGCCTGGATGAAAAAAAGATCGCCAATATGGAGCTGTATGAGCACGCTCACTTTGACTCCTACGGCGTAGGCGAAAATCTGATCACCTCCGCTTCCGATCCTGTGTTTGGCGGCGTATATAAGCTGGTCGCTGTCAAGCAGGCAGATGGCAGCTATCTGCCCAAGATGAAGTGTTCGGATTCTGCCAGCAAGGCGATCATTCCGGGCAAAAAGATGCCTTGGCGTCTGTACGATGAGAACGGGCAGGCACAATGTGATCTGATCGCGATGGATGGCGAGGTGATCGAGGCGGGCAAACCGGTGACTATGGTCAACCTGGACCCGGATGCCATTGAGCGCACGGTCACCATCACGCCGTCTGCGGTCAAGCCGCTGCTGGTGCCCCACATCCTGGGGGGCGAGCTGGCCATCCAGCTGCCCTCTATTGCAGAGAAAAAGGCGTATATTGCCCGCCAGCTCACCACAGAGACCTGGGAGAGCGAGCTGCGCTTGGAGTGCCCCCATAAGCATTACGTCAATATGACCCCTGCTGTGGCAGATTGCCGCGCAAAAATGTATGCGGAACTCCACGGCGGCAAGGTATAATTTTTGCATGTAAAAACCAAAAACGGAGTGTCCTGTTCGGGTTGCGGAGCGGGACGCTCCATTTTTTTGTTTTGTCCATACCGGGGAGAAAGGTCTCTTTGGCTGGATATCCGGTCAGCCGCACAGTCTTTTCTTGACAAAGGGCGGAAACTATTGTATTATAAAAACTGTCGTTTGGCCACCGCAAAGGTGGCATACTGGGTCGCCGTGGTGGAACTGGCAGACACGAGGGACTTAAAATCCCTTTCTGGAGACAGAGTACGGGTTCGACCCCCGTCGGCGGCATGAACAAAAAGAGCGTTGATTCGTTTTGGATCGGCGCTCTTTTTGTTTGGCGGCGCAGTCTGCTCTGGTCTGTTTGCGCACAGACAGGGGAAAAGGGAAGAAAAAGGGTGACCGCATCACAGATACTACATGGCCTCCTTGGGTATAATCAGACTACAAAGTATGCTGCGATCCACCCCCGTTCTAAAGGAGCAGACCATGAATTTTTTTGATCTTTTCCGGCAGCAGCCGGATATCCACGCCCGGTTAGAAGAATGTCGTGCCCAGTCCGGCTCGGTTTTGCTGGATGTGCGCACGCCCCAGGAATATAGTCAGGGGCATATCCCTGGCAGCCGCAATCTTCCGCTGCAATCGATACACGGCGCAGTTGTATTCGTTCCGGACAAAGCTGCGCCGGTGTATGTATACTGCCACTCCGGTGCGCGCAGCCGTCAGGCAGTGCGGGAGCTGGAACGGATGGGGTATACCAAGGTTACAGACCTGGGTGGAATGATGAGCTATGCAGGGGAGGTGGAGTTTGCATGAAGGTCGTGATCGTGGGCGGCGTGGCCGCAGGTGCAACCGCAGCAGCCCGGCTGCGTCGTTTGGATGAACAGGCCGAGATCCTGATCTTTGAGCGCTCAGGGTATATCTCCTATGCCAACTGCGGCCTGCCGTATTATATCGGGGATGTGATCACCGACCCGGAGGCGCTGACCCTGCAGACCCCGGAGCAGTTTTTTGCTCGTTTCCGGGTGCAGGTCCGTGTCCGGCATGAAGTGACTGCTCTCCACCCGGAGCGAAAGACAGTGTCGGTCACAGATCTTGCCACCGGCCGCACATTTGAGGAAAGTTATGATAAACTGATCCTCGCTCCGGGTGCAAGACCTACCCAGCCCCGGCTGCCGGGTGTCGGCCTGGAACGGGTGTTCACACTGCGTACGGTAGAGGATACCTTCCGCATCAAGGAATTTATTCAAAAAAACAAACCCCGCTCGGCGGTGCTGGCAGGCGGCGGCTTTATCGGTCTGGAACTGGCAGAAAATCTGCGGGAGCTGGGCATGGAAGTCACCATCGTGCAGCGGCCTAAGCAGCTGATGAACCCCTTTGATGCAGATATGGCCGCCTTGATCCATGCAGAGATGCGCTGCCATGGGGTCCAACTGGCTTTGGGATCTACCGTGGAAGGGTTTGCCCCCACCAATCGTGGGGTAGAGGTCCTGCGCAAGGATGAGCCCTCGCTCCAGGCGGATATGGTAGTGCTGGCCATCGGGGTCACACCGGATACCGCATTGGCAAAATCCGCCGGGCTGGCACTGGGTATCAAGGATAGCATCCTCGTCAATGACCGGATGGAGACCTCCGTCCCGGACGTCTATGCAGCGGGGGATGCCGTCCAGGTACGGCATGCCGTTACCGGTCAGGACGCATTGATCTCGCTGGCGGGTCCTGCCAACAAGCAGGGGCGAATCATTGCGGATAATATCTGTGGGATGGACAGCCGCTATACCGGCTCTCAGGGCAGCTCGGTGGTCAAGGTGTTTTCTATGACGGCCGCCGCCACTGGCGTCAATGAAAAGAACGCTCGCAATGCAGGCTTTGATCCGGAAGCCGTGATCTTGTCTCCCATGAGCCATGCGGGGTATTACCCCGGCGGACGGCTGATGACTATGAAGCTGGTCTATGATAAGCCTACGCTGCGGGTGCTTGGGGCACAGATCGTGGGGTATGAAGGTGTAGACAAACGCATTGATGTGCTGGCCACAGCGATCCATGCAGGAATGACTGCACCGCAGCTCAAGGAACTGGATCTGGCCTATGCGCCGCCTTATTCCTCCGCAAAAGACCCCGTGAATATGGCGGGCTTTATGGCAGAGGACCTGGATCAGGGGCTGGTACAGCAGTGGAGAGCAGAGGATGAGCCGGCCCTGCCCCGGGATGGCAGCGTCCATCTGGTGGACGTCCGCACCCAAGCAGAATATGCTGCGGGCCACATCGATGGGTTTATCAATCTGCCGGTGGACCAGCTGCGGGAGCATCTGGAACAGCTGGATAAAACAAAACCGGTCTATCTGGTTTGTCAGAGCGGTCTGCGCAGCTATATCGCCAGCCGCATCCTGAAAGGCAGCGGGTTTGAATGTTCGCACCTGGCGGGTGGATACCGCTTTTATGCGGCAGTCGTTCGGGATGCCTGCTTGACAGCCCGGGCGGCCTCCTGCGGAATGGACCTTCCGGAGGCCTGAACTTGTTTGCCGCACAAAAAATAATCGGAACCACGGTCGCCTGCGGGGCTTTGCTCCAGCGGGCGGCCTTTGCTGGCAGCTGCGGTGTGAGCAGCGCAGGAGCAGACCCCGCAGCAGCCGGTGCAGAATACGCTTTCTGCCGTCCGCCAGGCGGCACAGACTTTGATGGAACGGTCAATGTGACGCTGTCACAGACGGCCGACGCCCGGCTCCGGTATACTGACGGCATCTATCTCTCCCTGAAAAAAGAGGGGCGGAATAAAGGAGACTTTTATATGAAAAGACTGCCTGAAAATTGGCTGCGTCCGTTACTGTTCACCTTGGCTGGGGCAGCAGTTGGACTTGCATATTATGCGCTGGTGGGCTGCTCCACCGGCACCTGCATGATTACGGCAAGTCCTTTTGCCTCAATGGCGTATATGGGGCTGATGGGCTGGCTCCTGTCTGGGATCGGGAATTGTGGAGGCAAAGACGGATGCAATATGTGATCGCTTTTCTGGAGGGGGTCGTTACCTTTCTTTCCCCGTGTCTTTTGCCGATGCTGCCGGTGTATCTGTCCTATTTTGCAGCAGGCGGACCCCGCACCACCCGCCGCACCTTGGCCGGGGCGCTGGGCTTTGTGGCTGGATTTACCGCTGTATTTGTGGCATTGGGTGCCCTGGCGGGGACGCTGGGCGGACTTCTGCGTCAGTATCAGACACTGGTCAACCTGGTCTGCGGCGGCGTCGTGATCCTGTTTGGCTTGAATTTTTTGGGTGTGCTGCACCTGGATCTTTTCCACGGCAGTGCAGCCTGCGCCCCTCAGGGCGGTGGGTTCTGGCAGTCTGCGGTATTTGGGGCGGTGTTCTCGGTGGGGTGGACCCCTTGTGTCGGAGCTTTTTTGGGCTCGGCACTGATGCTGGCCTCACAGCAGGGCCATGTTCTGCAGGGTATGGGGATGCTGCTGGTCTACTCCCTGGGGCTGGGTGTCCCGTTTATTCTGAGTGCGGTGCTGATCGACAGCCTGCGTTCGGCACTGGACTGGGTCAAACAGCACTATAAACTCATCAATGGGATCAGCGGTGGACTGCTGATCCTGACGGGTATATTGATGGCTACCGGCACGTTAGGGCGGATGCTTGCCCTGCTGGGCTAATGGCCTGGTTCAATGCAAAGGAGAAATGGACCTATGAGTCAAAAAAAGAAGCTGTTTTGGGCGGCACTGGCGCTGCTGGCCGTTTTGGGGTTGGCCGGTGTGCTGTATACACGGCTGAGCGGCGGAATGGGCGCACAGCAGCTGGGGCAGACCAACAGCGGACCCAAAAACCTTGCGCCGGATTTTACGGTTTATGACAGTCAGGGTACCGCAGTGCGTTTATCGGACTATCGGGGCACCCCGGTGGTGCTGAATTTCTGGGCCAGCTGGTGCGGGCCCTGTCAGCGTGAGATGCCGGATTTTGATGCCGTATATCAGCAGCTGGGGGAGGAAGTTCAGTTCCTGATGGTCAATGTTACAGACGGCTCACGGGAGACGATGCTCACCGCCTGGGAGTTTTTGGCGGATAAGGGCTATGTGCTGCCGATGGTCTATGATACACAGGGAGAGGCCGCTGCCGCCTACGGGGTGTATGCGCTGCCGTCCACCTATTTTATAGATGCAGAGGGCTATGCGATCGCCCGCGCCAATGGAGCGATCGACCAAGAGACCCTGCAAAAGGGCATCGAGATGATCCGTGGTGAATGACCAGACTGGTCCATTGCCGCCGCAGCTTTGAAAAGCCGCTTTCCGCTTGTACGGAGGGCGGCTTTTGTGCTGCCGGGAACAGGGCCGCCGACGGCATAAAGGCAGGGCTTTGCGCAAGGAATAGTTTATGGTATACTTTGAACAGAACAGACTATACCAAAAGAAGGGAGATCCCCGTGGAAGATTACCGCACGATCCGGGGCACTGCTGCCGGAGAATACGAAGAAAAGAAAAGCCGCTTTATTGCACAGCTCTCCTTTGCAGACAGCGAGGAGGCAGCTCTGGCCTTTTTGGAGCAGGTGCGCCAAGCCAACCGTACCGCACGGCATAATGTGTATGCCTACCGTCTCCGGGCCGACCACCGGGAGCGCTATTCGGATGATGGCGAACCGGCCAAGACAGCGGGTACACCGGCACTGGAGGTCTTGCAGCACAGCGGCCTTACAGACCTGATCGTAGTGATCACCCGGTACTTTGGCGGGGTGCTGCTGGGCACAGGGGGACTGGTGCGGGCCTATACCACTGCTACCTCCCGGGCGCTGGCCAATGCGGAGGTCGTCACAGTGCGCAGCGTGATAGAGCTGTGCGTAGAGCTGGACTATTCCTTGTATGACCGGGCTGCAGTGCTTATTACGGCATCGGGCGCAAAAATGGCCGAGCCCTTGTTCACGGACCGGGTCACATTGCGCTGGCAGATGCCGGAGGGGACACAAGGTCCGCTGCTGGAACAGCTGCGGGAGCTGACACGGGGCAGCGGACAGGTACAGGTGTCCGAGCCTTTCTATGCACCGTTCTGATTTTGTGCTCTGCCGACATAAAACATCCCCCTTCGAGCCGGGGACTATGCTATAATAAGGATATCCGTGGAGAAAACCTGTCTCCAGCAGGAGGAGCTGCCCGGAAATGCTGGACGCTATCTTTGGATAAGGCTTTATAGCAGAATATGCTTTTTGGTGCGGAGCTGCTGTGCTCAGAACAGAAAAGGCTGGCCTGTTCCGGCCGCAAAATATACCGCATAACCAGTAAGGGAGGGAAGCTTACTATGAATGTGCGAGAGCAGACACAACAGATCGAACGGCTTACATTGGCTCCCTGGGCCAGCTTCAGCGATGCCAGCCGCGGCCGCGCAAGACCGGAGCCGCAAGACCCGATCCGACCGGTATACCAGCGGGACCGGGACCGGATCATCCACTGCAAAGCATTCCGCCGGCTGAAACAAAAGACGCAGGTCTTTCTCTCGCCGGAAGGGGATCTCTACCGTACACGGCTGACCCATACGCTGGAGGTGGCCCAGATTGCCCGGACCATTGCCCGGGGGCTGCGTCTGAATGAAGACCTGACCGAAGCCATCAGTCTGGCACATGACCTGGGGCATACACCGTTTGGCCATGCCGGAGAGGCTGCACTGGATCAACTGACCCCCGGCGGCTTTAAGCATTATGTCCAGAGCCTGCGGGTGGTGGACAAGCTGGAAAAAGACGGCGCAGGGCTCAACCTCAGCTGGGAGGTGCGCAATGGCATCATCACCCACACCAAAGGTACCTGGGCGGCCACCCCGGAGGGACGCATCGTCCGCATGGCCGATCAGATCGCATTTGTCAACCACGATATCGAGGACGCTGTGCGGGCAGGGGTGCTGTCGGAGGAAGCTCTGCCAAAGGACTGCACCGCTGTGCTGGGACATTCCAAATCCCAGCGGATCACCACCATGATCAACAGCATCCTGGAAAACAGCCAGGGCGATGTGGCGGCGGGCAGCCAGGAACAAGAGGCCTTTCTGGCCTTGAAGGCTTTTATGTACGATACCGTGTATATCGACCGCACTGCAAAACAGGAGGAGCGGAAGGTGGACAAGGTGATCGGGGAACTATACGAATACTATTTGAGCCACCCGGAGCAGATGTCCAATTTCTATCTGCAGCTTGTCTATCAGGAAGGCCGGGATCGGGCTGTGACCGATTACATCAGCGGAATGAGCGATGAATATGCCATCCGCACCTTTGAACAGCTGTTCGTACCGCAGAAGTGGCATGTTCTGTGAGCATTGCAAGAGGATGAATCATCCGATATTTCAAGAGAAACAGAGAGAAGTTGAAACCTCATGATCCCACATGAATATATTGAGGAACTGACCCGCCGGGTAGACATTGTCGATCTGGTGGGCAGTTATGTGCAGCTCAAACGAAAGGGTAGGCTGTACAGCGGGCTATGCCCGTTCCATAGTGAAAAGACCCCTTCCTTCTACGTCTACCCGGACACCCAGAGCTTTTACTGTTTTGGCTGCGGAGCGGGCGGCAGTGCCGTCTCCTTTATGCAGAAGATGGACAACATCAGCTATACAGAAGCAGTCAAACTGCTGGGAGAGCGGGCGGGGATGCCCGCCCCTACAGAGGACGACAAGACCGGTCGGCTGCGGGGGCGCATCCTTTCTATGAACAAGGAGGCGGCACGGTTTTTCCATGCCTGCCTGAATTCCACTGTGGAGGAAGCTCGCCAGGCTCGGGCCTATTGGCGCAGACGCGGGCTGGATGATAAGACTATCGTCAAATTTGGTCTGGGATATGCGCCGGACGATGGCCAGGCGCTGTACCAGTACCTGCGGGACAAAGGCTATAACCAGCAGGAGCTGGACGCCAGCGGACTGTTCAAGCGCAGCCAATCCGGTCGGATCTATTGTTTGTTCTGGAAGCGTGTCATCACCCCGATCTTTGACCTGCGCGGCAATGTCATCGCCTTTGGCGGCCGGGTCCTGGACGACTCCAAGCCCAAATACGTCAACAGCCCGGAAACATTGGTCTACCACAAATCCGATACGGTATTCGCCCTGCAGCTGGCAAAGCGCAGTGCAGCCCGCCGGTATGTTCTGTGCGAAGGCTATATGGACGTGATCACCATGCAGCAGGCCGGGATCGATACAGCCGTTTGTGCCTGCGGCACGGCGCTGACACCCGACCAGGTGCGTCTGATCAGCCAATATGCAGAGGAGGTCATCCTTTGCTACGACTCGGATGAGGCGGGGCAGAAAGCGACCCTCCGTTCACTGGAGCTGTTCCGCTCCAGTCCGGTCAAGGTAGGCGTGCTTCAGATCCCGGGCGCAAAGGACCCGGACGAGTACATCAAAAAATATGGGCCTGAGCGTTTTCAGGCGCTGCTGGATGGCGTGGGGAGTGCGCTGGATTTCCGTTTGGAAAACCTGCGCCGTAAATACGACCTGAAAGAGGACTCCCAGCGGCTGCAATACGTCAAGGAAGCCGTGGAGATTCTGGCGCAGCGTTCTAACCCTACCGAGCGGGAGGTCTATGCCGGGCGGCTGGCCGAGCAGACCGATATTTCTAAATCTGCTATTTTGGCGCAGCTGGCGCAGGCCGGCCAACAGGTCGGGCGCAAGCATAGGTGGGAGCAAAACCGGGCCATCCTTCATTCGGGCGAGATGGACACCATCGAGGTCCCATACAGCGCCGGCGGCCGCCAGGCTTTGGGAGTGGCCAGCGCACAGCAGCGGTTGTTGGCAGCAGTCCTGCGGGAGCCAAGGTATCTGCCGCAGGTACAGGCAGGGCTTCAGCCAGAGCAGTTTTTAATGCCGCTGCACCAACAGATCTACCAGGCGATGCTGGACACAGCCGCCCGGGGCGAAGATCTGACCCTGGCGGTGCTGCACCAGACCCTGAGCGAAGAAGCACTGCATGAATTGAGCCGTCTTGCGGCACAATACAGCGATGTGAATTGTACCCCGGAGGATATCCGGCTGTATCTGGACCGCATCGCCCGCGGCACACCCAAGGCAAGCAAAGCGGCGGAAATGTCCAATGATGAACTGACAAGGTATCTCCAGTCGATGAGAGAACAAAAACAAGGGCAGTCCACTGCCGAGTGATCCTATGCCCTTTCCTCCGGCTGGAGGGAAGGGAGAAACATACGATGCAGAAACTGTCGCAGACCGACGAACTGGCAGGTCAGCTGGCCAGCCAAGCGCGCAGCCACTTGCTTACAGAGGAGCAGGTCAGCCAAGCCATGGACCAGCAGGAGTACGATGTATCGCAGCTGGATGCTCTGTACGAGGCGCTGGCTGCCCGTGGAGTGCGCGTGGTGGAGGATCAGCCGGATCTTCCGGTGCTGGACGAGGGACAGATCGCAGATCTGGCCCGGGAACTGTCTGCCGAAGGAGTGGCGCTGGAAGACCCGGTGCGGGCTTACCTGAAAGAGATCGGCCGGGTGCCGCTGCTGACTCCGCAGCAGGAGACAGCGCTTGCAAAAGCAGCCCAGGCAGGCGACCTGGATGCCCGCCGCCGCCTCAGCGAGGCCAACCTTCGGCTGGTGGTCTCGGTGGCAAAACGGTATGTAGGGCGGGGGCTTTCTTTCCTGGACCTGATCCAGGAAGGAAACCTGGGCCTGATGAAAGCGGCTGAAAAATTTGAGCCGGACCGTGGGTTCAAATTCTCTACCTATGCTACCTGGTGGGTGCGGCAGGCTATTACCCGGGCGATCGCAGACCAGGGGCGGACCATTCGTATCCCGGTGCATCTGGTGGAAAGCATCAACCGGGTCAAAAAAACAGCGGGGGAATTGCTGCGCTGCAATGGCCGGGAACCGACTGCGGAGGAGATCGCTGTCCGGCTGGAAATGACGCCGGAGCGTGTGCGCGAATTGATGCAGCTGGCGCAGGAACCCATCAGCCTGGAGACCCCCGTGGGGGAAGAAGAGGATGCGCACCTGGAGGATTTTATCCAGGACGAACAGGCAGGCATCCCTGTGGACGAAGCAGGCCGTCAGCTGCTGCGCCGGGAACTGCTTTGCGTGTTAAAAAGCCTGACGCCCCGGGAGGAGCGGGTGCTGCTGCTGCGGTTTGGTCTGGAAGATGGCAGGGCGCGCACACTGGAGGAGCTGGGACGGGAATTTCATGTCACCAGAGAGCGCGTCCGCCAGATCGAGGCAAAAGCCCTCCGGAAGCTGCGTCATCCCAGCCGGGCAAAGCGCTTGCGGGACTATTTGGAGGAGTGACAAGACAATACACAGAGAAAACGTGCAAAATGAGGAAACAAACCATATGGAACGATTGACAGAGAAAGGCGCAGAATATTCTCCTGCACAGACCCTGTGCCGGGCACAGGAGAAGGATGCGGCCCTTTGTGCCCATATCCAGCGACAGTCCTGGCGGACCGCCTTCCGGGGGATCTTGCCGGAGGATACGTTGGACCAGTTGACCGCCCTTGCAAAAAACGAGGCGATGTATTCACAGGTCCTGGCAGCCGGTCTGATAGAGGGCTGGCTGCTGTTTCTGGACGATGCACCCCACGCAATGGCGTTTTGGGGGCCGAGCCGGGATGAGGAGACCCAGGGCTGGGCAGAACTGATCTGCATCCATAGCCTGCCGGACAACTGGGGCAGAGGATATGGCGGACCGCTGCTTGAAAAGGTACTGGCGCAGGCAAAGTCCGCAGGATACAAAAAGATCATGCTGTGGGTATTTGAGGAGAATGTCCGTGCCTGCCGTTTTTACACAAAACATGGTTTTGCTCCTACGGGTCTGCGCCGGAGCTACTGTACGGCGGCAGAGGTCCAGTACGCCAGAGAGCTGTAAAAGACAAAAGGGGGAGGCCGATCCGGCCTCCCCCTTTTGATATGAGAACCTGAAATATAACGCAAAAATGGCAGATCAGCTTAGTAAAGGCAGGACCAGCGTGAAGCAGCTGCCTTTGCCCAACTCGCTTTCCAGTGTGATCTCTCCATGGTGCAGCCGGGCAAGCTCCTGGGCAATGGTCAGGCCCAAGCCGGTGGAGTCATGTTTGGTTTGTGCGGTGGTATGAAAGTATCGGTCAAAGACCGCTTTTTGATCCTCCGGTGCAATGCCGTACCCGGTATCCTGTACACGGACCAAAGCATTGCCTGCGTGTTCTCGGCAGGTCACCTGGACGCTGCCGCCGACAGGGGTGTAATGGATGGCGTTGGTCACGAGATTCTGCACCACCTGTTGCAGCCGGACCTGATCCCCCCAGACAGGCAGCGGAATGGCCGTCTCTGCGTGCAGTGTGATGCCTTTTTTCTCTGCCTCGGGCTGACAGGCGGCGCATACGGCAGCGGCGGCCTCATTCAAAAGCACCTGATCTTCATTGAGCAGCAGCTGTTTTTGTTCCAGCTTTGCGGCCAGAAAAAGATCCTCGGTCAGGCTGCGCACAAAATTCATCCGCTGCTGCAAGGCGGGCAGCAGGGTGGGCAGGGCCTCCGGTGCCCGGGCCAAGGTGTCCAGGCCGCTGCTTACTGCAAACAATGGGCTGCGCAGGTCGTGGAAGATATTCAGCATCATGCTTTTGCGTGCTTCGGTCTCCTCGGTCAAGGCTTGGGTGCGTTGGGTCACCCGCAGATCCAGTTCCCGGGCCAGCTGTTCTGTGCGGTCAAATTGCAGCGCAAACCGCCGACATACAAAGACCAGGCATCCCAGCGCAAACGGAAGATCAAAGAATCGGGAGCAGCGGATCAGGTAAAAACTCCAGGACTCTATAAAAAAATCGGTTTGCAGCCCAGGCAGCAAGGTCCATACCCGCAGCCCCGCTGTGATGGCACACGGCATCAGGAGCAGCCCTGCACCTTCTACCTGCTGTTCCTGCGCCTTGCTCAGAAGTGCCACACAATAGAACATACCGGCGGTCAGGGCGGTAAAACGTATCACTCCCCAGGGGGATAACCCGGCCAGCAGCAGGCCGATGCCGGCGGCAATGGCGAAGCGCATCTGATGCCGGGAGGTGGGACGTCCTACCCCAGTCAGAGCCATACTGAGCAGCACGGGGGCCAATACTGCAAAGGGGAAGAATGACCCCTGGAACAGCTTTGAAGCCAGCGGCCCGCCGGACGGCGCAAGCATTACCAGCAGCCCCCAGCCGGACAATACCGCCAGGTATAGCAAAAAACAGCCCAACTCCCACTGACGTTTATAGTGGAATAGTGCCATAACTCCGGCTGCCATGGTAATAAAAGCGGTCAGGGTCATCAGCTGCAGGATGCTCCGCAGCTCCAGTGACTGCTGTATCTGGGGCAGGCC